>Ga0153916_10004392_pt1 | contig 10644 bp, 10 predicted proteins | sample Opewatmetagenome_FD_109642 | JGI IMG/M metagenome (GOLD analysis project Ga0153916, IMG submission 109642) | Freshwater wetland microbial communities from Ohio, USA - Open water 3 Core 3 Depth 4 metaG | ecosystem: Environmental > Aquatic > Freshwater > Wetlands | place: USA: Ohio, Lake Erie...
AGGCCGAACAGACGACAGTCGCGGCGCTCTCCGCCGCGCAGGACGTGTCCACGCAGCAGGCCTTCGGGCTTGAACCCCAGACGCTCCAGCAGCGCCTCCGACCGTCGATTGCCCAGGTGCGTGCGGGCCGTCAGCCGCCGAATGCCCGCCCCCGCGGCGAAGGCGACGACGGCGCGCATGGCCTCGAGCGCATAGCCCTGGCCCCAGGCGCCGCGCCCCAGGATAAAGCCGACCTCGGCGCGGCGATGCCAGCGGTCGATGTTCGACAGGTCGCAGCACCCCAGGAACTCATCGCCCTTCAGCGTTCGCATCGCCCAGTGGAACGCCTTCCCAGCCTGTATGGCGGCGACCTGGCTGGCGACGATATCCCTAACCAGGTCCGGCTCGTCGATCGCGGGCACGTCCCAGTGGGCCATGACTTCCGGGTCGCTCATGATCGGGAAGAGGTCGTCCGCGTCCGAGGGGGTGAGCGGCGCCAGCCGCAGGCGTTCGGTTTCGAGGATCGGCGGATGGTCGGTGGGTGATGGCATAGGCTTGCCCGCGGGCTTTGACGCCCTAGCTATGGCCTTCGCGCCCGCTCAGTGGTAGAGCGCGCGCTTCATTTCGGCGGGGTGTGTCCGCCTGAACTCACCGGAACCGCTCATGCTGCTCGGCATTCTGCTCACCTTGCACATCATAGTCTGCGTCAGCCTGATCGGCCTGGTGCTGATCCAGCGGTCCGAGGGCGGGGCCCTCGGGATGGGCGGCGGCAGCAACGCCTTCATGTCGGCGCGAGGCGCCGGCGACCTTCTGACTCGGCTCACCTGGATCCTGGCGGGCGTTTTCTTCGCGCTCAGCCTGACGCTGACCTTCATGGCCGGCCGCGAGCGAAGCGCCTCTTCGGTCGTCGATCGCCTGAAGATCGAGGCGGTGGATCCCAGCAAGCTCAACCGGCCCCCTCTGCCGACCGCTCCGACAACGCCCGTGACCGGCGGCCCGGCCGCGCCCCTCGAGGCGCCGACCCCGCAGGTCCGCAATCCGCTCCTGGGCGAACCGGCGACGACGGAAACAGCGCCGGCGTCAGCGCCCGCCAAGCCTTAAGTTCTTACGCGTGTCCAACCTGGCGTCAGGGCCGCTGTCGCGGCTCGCGATCTATTGCGTGAGCGCCATGGCGCCGGCAGCGGCGCTCTGTCGCGCACTATCCACAGCCTTCCGTACGGCGCCCCAGGGCGCCCAACCCGAATCAGAGCTAATCTGAACGCCCATGGCCCGGTACATCTTCATCACCGGAGGCGTGGTCTCCTCCCTCGGCAAAGGTCTCGCCTCCGCCGCCCTTGGCGCGCTGCTGCAAGCACGTGGTTACAAGGTGCGCCTGCGCAAGCTCGACCCCTATCTGAACGTCGATCCGGGGACCATGAGCCCCTATCAGCACGGCGAGGTCTTCGTCACCGACGACGGCGCCGAGACGGACCTGGATCTTGGCCACTACGAGCGCTTCACCGGAGTGAACGCCACCAAGGCCGACAACATCACCACCGGCCAGATCTACAAGACGATCATCGAGAAGGAGCGGCGCGGCGACTATCTGGGCGCCACGGTCCAGGTGATCCCTCACGTGACGGACGAGATCAAACGCTTCGTCCTGTCCGACCCGGGGGAGGGCGTCGACTTCGTGCTCGTGGAGATCGGCGGCACCATCGGCGACATCGAGGGCTTGCCGTTCTTCGAGGCGATCCGGCAGCTCGGCCAGGAACTGCCGCGCGGGCAGGCCTGCTACATCCACCTGACGCTGCTGCCGTACGTCAAGACGGCCGGGGAGATGAAGACCAAGCCGACCCAGCACTCGGTCAAGGAGCTGCGGTCCATCGGCATCCAGGCCGATATTCTGCTCTGCCGCTGCGAACAGCCGATCCCCATGGCCGAGCGGCGCAAGATCGCCCAGTTCTGCAACGTCCGCGAGTCGGCTGTGATCCAGGCGATGGACAGCACCAACATCTACTCGGTCCCGCTGGACTATCACGCCCAGGGCCTCGACGCCGAGGTGCTGGACGTCTTCGGCATCACCGATGCGCCCGCGCCGAACCTGTCGCGCTGGGAGGAGATCTCCCACATCCTGACCAATCCGGACGGCGAGGTGAACATCGCCATCGTCGGCAAGTACACCGGCCTGACTGACGCCTATAAGTCCCTCGTGGAGGCGCTGGTCCACGGCGGCGTGGCCAACAACCTCCGGGTTCGCTTCGAATGGATCGAGGGCGAGGCCTTCGAGCGCGACGAGGAGCTGATCGGCGAGCGCCTGAAGGACGTCCACGGCGTGCTGGTGCCCGGCGCCTTCGGCGAGCGCGGCTCCGAAGGCATGATCCGGGCGGTCCGTTTCGCCCGCGAGCACGGCATCCCCTATTTCGGCATCTGCTTCGGCATGCAAATGGCCATGATCGAGGCGGCGCGGAACCTGGCCGGCATCAAGGAGGCCTCCTCCACCGAGTTTGGCCCGACCTCCGAGCCGATCGTCGGCCTGATGACCGAATGGACCCGCGGCAACGAACGCGAAGAGCGCCGCGAAGGCGACGACCTGGGCGGCACCATGCGCCTGGGCGCCTACGAGGCGGTGCTGACCCCGGGGTCCAAGGTCGCGGCGATCTATGGCTCCGCGACGATCCAGGAGCGCCACCGCCACCGCTACGAGGTCAACATCCGCTATCGCGAGGCCATCGAGTCCACGGGCCTGACCTTCTCGGGCCTGTCGCCGGACGGGGTGCTGCCGGAGATCTGCGAACGCGCCGACCATCCCTGGTTCATCGGCGTGCAGTATCACCCGGAGCTCAAGAGCCGCCCCTTCGATCCGCACCCGCTGTTCGCCAGCTTCATCGGCGCCGCCAAGGAACGCAGCCGCCTGGTCTGACCGAGCGGCCCGCGCTCACCAGCGGAGCAGGCGGGGGCCCAGCAGGGCGCCGATCGCCCCGACCGCCAGGATTGCCAGGCTGTACCAGGTGGCCATGAAGGCTGCGGCGCTCTCGTCGCAGGCCAGGCCGTAGACGGTCGCGCCGACGGCCCCGGCGGCGATCCCCGCCGCGAAGCCGGCCAGATGCAGCCGCGTCGGCGCGAGCGCCCGCATCGCCCAGATGACGGCCAGGAAGACCGGCGCCGAAAGGCCCACGATCCGCGGGAGACAGAGGTCCCAGCTGCGCCCGAGCCAGGTCTCGGCGCGCGCCGTGGGGGCTGTGGACCAGAGTTCGATCCCGCCGAGCAGCAGCGCCAACGCAGCCACGGCCGCCACCAGCAGCCACGCCTTGCCGCCCGCGCCGCCGGGCCGCGACACGCGCTCGACGACGACGAATCCCGTCGCGGCGAGCCCCGCGGTGTAGGCCGCCTTCATCCAGAACGGGCCGCTGCGCACCGCGTCCGCCAGATCCGGACGCGTCCCGATCAGCAACAGCATGCCCGTCAGCGCCAGCACGGCGCCCGCGCCGAATGCGACAGCCAGGCGGCCCGTCGCCGCGCCCGCCGGGGTCGGTTTGAGGTCCTGCGACAGCTGTTGGATGAGCTCCTCGGTCCTCACGGGACATCCTTCCTGAAACGAGCCATCAGGGTCTTCAGCCCCCGGTGCACGCCCACCTTCACGGACGCTTCCGACAGGCCCGATCGCGCCGCCGCCTCCGCCACCGACAGGCCCTCGATCCGGGTGTAGCGGATCGCTTGGTGCTGCTTGGCCGGAAGTTCCCCCAGCATCCGATTGAGGTCCCGCGCCGCCATGGCCGCATGCGCCTCACCCTCGTAGAAGAGGTCGTCCGCGTCATCGAGGGGCAGGGTGGCCCGCAGCTTGCGCCGACGGTAGTGGTCAATGAGCTTGTAGCGCGCCACGGCGTAGGCCCAGGCCGTGAAGGGCTGGGCGCGGTCATAGCTGGCCCGGCGCGTGTGCACGGCGATGAGCGTCTCCTGCACGAGATCCTCCAGGTCCGGCGCATCGGCCCCGAGGCGGCGGCCGTAATAGCCGCGAAGCAGCCGGGCGAGCGCGTCGAGCAGCACGCTATGGGCTTTCGCGTCCCCGTCCAGGCCACGAAGCATCAGCGACTTCAGGCGGATCTCGACGGGGTTCACTCAGGCTCCTCGAGACGTTAGTTCGCGCGACGAGAGGGAATGGTTACATCCCGACGCCCGCCCGGCAGCATTCGGGAAAAGGCGCTGGGTCGCCAGTTTTTTTCGGTCGGGCTGCAGCCGTCCAGGCGGTCCCTTGACGGCGCCATCGCCAAAGCGTCATGCAGCGCTTGAAACGACGCACCGTTTGCGGCATACACCCGCGCTCACGTCGGCGGCCCAGGCGGCCGCCGTCTTCATTTATTACGCCTGAGAGATTCTCCCGTGGCCGTTCCTAAGCGCAAAGTCTCCCCCTCGCGTCGCAACATGCGCCGCTCGCACCACGCCCTGGGCGCCAATTCCTTCGTCGAAGACAAGGAAACCGGCGAACTGAAGCGTCCGCACCACGTGGATCTGAAGACCGGCATGTATAAGGGCCGTCAGGTCCTGGCGCCGAAGGAAGACTAAGTCCCTGGGCGCCGCGCGCGCCCGGACGGATTTCCACCGCATTTGCGGCCTCGCCCCAGAACCTGGGGCGAGGCCGCTTGCATATGGGCCGTGCTGGCGATTGCCCCCGCGCACGAAGGTGGCTAAGGCTCCGCCCCAATTCGCCACGCCGACCGCGCAGAGGACGCCATGACCGAGATCGTCGACATCACAGCTCGTGAAATCCTGGACAGCCGGGGCAACCCGACGATCGAGGTCGACGTGGTGCTGGAGGACGGCTCGCTTGGCCGGGCCGCCGTGCCGTCGGGCGCCTCGACCGGCGCCCATGAGGCGGTGGAGAAGCGCGACGGCGAGAAGGGTCGCTATCTCGGCAAGGGCGTCCGCCAGGCCGTGGAGGTCGTGAACGGCGAGATCTTCGACGCCCTGTCGGGCATGGACGCCGAGGACCAGCGCCGTCTCGACAACGTGTTGATCGACCTGGACGGCACGCCGAACAAGAGCCGGCTGGGGGCCAACGCGCTCCTGGGCGTCAGCCTGGCCACCGCCAAGGCGGCGGCGGGCAGCGCGGGCCTGCCGCTCTACAAGTACGTCGGCGGCGTGTCCGCCCGCGTGTTGCCGGTGCCGATGATGAACATCATCAACGGCGGTGCTCACGCCGACAATCCGATCGACATCCAGGAATTCATGATCCTGCCCACCGGTGCGGCCACCTTCGCAGAGGGGCTGCGCATGGGCGCCGAGATCTTCCACGGCCTGAAGAAGGCTCTGAAGGACGCCGGGCACAACACCAACGTCGGCGACGAGGGCGGCTTCGCCCCCAACCTCGGCAGCGCCGAGGATGCGCTCGCCTTCATCGTCAAGGCGGGCGAAGCGGCCGGCTATCGCTGCGGGGACGACTTCCTGCTGGGCCTGGACGTGGCCTCCACCGAGTTCTTCAAGGGCGGCAAGTACGTCATGGAAGGCGAGGGCAAGACCGTCGATCCGGCCGGGATGGTCGACTACCTGGCCGGCCTGGTTTCCAAGTTCCCGATCGTCACCATTGAGGACGGCTGCGCCGAGGACGACTTCGACGGCTGGAAGCTGCTCACAGAGCGCCTGGGCGGCAAGATCCAGCTGGTTGGCGACGATCTGTTCGTCACCAACCCGGCGCGCCTGTCGGTCGGGATCGACAAGGGCCTGGCCAACTCCATCCTGGTGAAGGTCAACCAGATCGGCACTCTGTCGGAGACCCTCGACGCCGTCGATATGGCCCACCGCGCCGCCTACACCGCCGTGATGAGCCACCGCTCTGGCGAGACCGAGGACGCGACGATCGCGGACCTGGCCGTGGCCACCAACTGCGGTCAGATCAAGACCGGCTCGCTGGCGCGTTCGGACCGCACGGCCAAGTACAACCAGCTCCTGCGTATTGAAGAAGAGCTCGGCGACCAGGCGATCTACCTCGGCCGCAAGGCGCTGAAGGTCCGCTGATCTCTCGACGCGATTAGCCCGACGTTAAGAGTGCGCAGGCGATGAGAGTGACGCTTTAGCAACCCCTTGATTCGCCTGTGCTCGCACGCTTTCGCCCCTACCTTCCGACTACCGCGCTGGCCTTCCTGATTTTCTATTTCGGGTTCCACGCGTTCACGGGCGATCGCGGCATTCTGTCGACCCATCAGCGCAGTGAGACTCTGGCGGCCAAGACCCGCGAACTCAGCTTGCTGCGCGCTCAGCGGCAGGATCTGGAGTCGCGCGCCCGTTTGCTGCGCGACACAAGCCTTTCAGCGGATCTGCTCGAAGAACGGGCGCGGTCTCTGCTAGGCTTCAGCGACCCGAAAGACTATGTCATCCGCGTGGAGCGCTGAGGCGTTTCATTCGATCCCGTGATCGGATGGCGCGCCCCTCGGACCCAACCGCGGAAACCACGGAGATACGTATGGCGCGTGGGCAGGACAGCTCAGTTTCGCGAAAAAAGAAGACCGACACCGCAACCGGCGACGGCTGGGGCAGGACGGAGCTTCTGGCCGCCTACCGCGACATGCTGCTGATTCGCCGCTTCGAGGAGCGCGCGGGCCAACTCTATGGGATGGGGCTGATCGGCGGCTTCTGCCACCTCTACATCGGCCAGGAAGCCATTGCGGTCGGCGTGCAGTCGGTGAAGCGTCCCGGCGACCAGGTGATCACCGGCTACCGCGACCACGGCCACATGCTTGCCTGCGGCATGGATCCGCGCGAGGTCATGGCGGAATTGACCGGCCGGGCCGGGGGCTCGTCCAAGGGCAAGGGCGGGTCGATGCACATGTTCTCGACGGAGGCCGACTTCTACGGCGGCCACGGCATCGTCGGCGCACAGGTCAGCCTCGGCACGGGCTTGGCGCTGGCCAACCACTATCGCCACAACGGAAACGTCTCCTTCGTCTACTTCGGCGATGGCGCGGCCAACCAGGGCCAGGTCTATGAGAGCTTCAATATGGCCGAGCTCTGGAGCCTGCCGGTCGTCTATGTGATCGAGAACAACCAGTACGCCATGGGCACTTCGATCGAGCGCTCCTCGTCCGAAACCCACCTCCACAAGCGCGGCGCCTCATTCCGCATTCCGGGCGAAGAGGTTGACGGCATGGACGTCTCCGCCGTCCGCGAGGCCGCAGCCCGGGCCGCCGACCATGCGCGCACTGGCAAGGGCCCCTACATCCTCGAGATGAAGACCTACCGCTATCGCGGCCACTCCATGAGCGATCCGGCCAAGTACCGGACCCGCGAGGAGGTCGACGAGGTGCGCAAGACCCGCGATCCGATCGACCATCTGCAGGAGCGACTGGAGCGCGAGGGGCTCGCTGATGAGGCCACGCTGAAGGCCATCGACGCGGAGGTGAAGAAGATCGTCGCCGACGCCGCTGAGTTCGCCCGCATGAGCCCCGAGCCGGACCCCTCCGAACTCTACACCGACATCTATCTGGAGCCCGCTCAGTGACTGACGTGCTGATGCCCGCCCTGTCTCCGACCATGGAGGAAGGCACCCTCGCCAAATGGCACGTGAAGGCCGGCGACAAGGTGTCCTCTGGCGACGTCATCGCCGAGATCGAGACCGACAAGGCGACCATGGAGGTCGAGGCGGTCGACGAAGGGGTGGTCGAGGCCATCCTGGTGCCCGAGGGCGCCGAGGGCGTGAAGGTCAACACCCCCATCGCCCGCCTGTCCGGCGAAGGCGTCCCAGCGGCGTCCCCGAGCGCAACGGCCGCTGCTGCGCCCGCGCCTGCCGCGGCGGTCGAGGTCGCGCCCGCGCCGACGCAGGCGGTTGCGCTGAAGGACCCCGAGCTGCCCGAGGGCGTGAAGCTGGTGAAGGTCACCGTCCGCGACGCACTGCGCGACGCCATGGCCGAGGAGATGCGCCGGGACGAGTCGGTCTTCCTGATGGGCGAGGAAGTCGCCCAGTACCAGGGGGCCTACAAGGTCAGCCGCGACCTGCTGCAGGAATTCGGCGAACGCCGGGTGATCGACACCCCGATCACCGAGCACGGCTTCGCAGGGCTCGGCGTCGGCGCCGCCATGGCGGGCCTGAAGCCCATCATCGAGTTCATGACCTGGAACTTCGCCATGCAGGCGATCGACCACATCATCAATTCGGCCGCCAAGACCCTCTACATGTCTGGCGGTCAGATCCGCTGCTCGGTCGTCTTCCGCGGCCCCAACGGCGCCGCCGCCCGGGTGGCGGCCCAGCACAGCCAAGATTATTCGGCCTGGTACGCGCAGGTCCCCGGCCTGAAGGTGATCGCGCCCTACGACGCGGCCGACGCCAAGGGCCTGCTCAAGGCCGCGATCCGCGACCCGAACCCCGTGGTCTTCCTGGAGCATGAGATGCTCTACGGCCAGGAATTCGACGTGCCGGAGGTCGACGACTGGGTCCTGCCGATCGGCAAAGCCAAGATCCGCCGCGAAGGCTCGGGCGTCACTATCACCGCCCACTCGCGAATGGTCGGCCTGGCGCTCAAGGCCGCCGAACTGCTGGCCGCCGAGGGCGTCGAGGCGGAGGTCATCGACCTGCGCACCCTGCGTCCGCTGGATCACGAGACGATTGTCGAGAGCGTCAAGAAAACCAACCGCCTGGTCACCGTCGAGGAAGGCTGGGGCGCTATGGGGGTCGGCGCCGAGGTGATCGCGCGCGTTCTGGAGCACGCCTTCGACTATCTCGACGCCCCCCCGGTGCGGGTCCACCAGAAGGACGTGCCGATGCCCTATGCTGCGAACCTGGAGGCCCTGGCGCTGCCCTCGGTCAAACAGATCGTCGAGGCGGCCAAGGCGGTCGCCTACAGATGAGCTCCCGCGGCCCGCGCCGGGGTTGTTTCAACGCCTGACGGATACGGATACATGTCGATCGACGTACTGATGCCCGCCCTGTCTCCGACCATGGAGGAAGGCACCCTCGCCAAATGGCACGTGAAGGCCGGCGATAAGGTGTCCTCCGGCGACGTCATCGCCGAGATCGAGACCGACAAGGCGACCATGGAGGTCGAAGCCGTCGACGAAGGCGTCGTCGAGGCTATCCTGGTGCCAGAGGGCGCCGAGGGCGTGAAGGTCAATACCCCCATCGCCAGGCTGACGGGGGAGGGCGAGTCCGCGACGGCGCCCATCGCCGCACCCCCGCCGGCGAAGGTCGAGTCCAAGGCCGAAGCGCCCGCCGCGAAGGCCCCGGCTCCTGTGGCGACGCCGGCCGCCGCGCCCGGCCAGCGCGTCTTCGCCTCGCCGCTGGCGCGGCGCCTGGCCGCGCAGAAGGGCGTCAACCTCGCTGCGTTCCAGGGTTCGGGCCCCCGGGGCCGGATCATCAAGTCCGACGTCGAGGCCGCCCTCCCGGGCGCACCCGTCGCCGCCGCTGCGCCGCAGGCGGTAGCCGCGCCGCGCCCGGTTCAGTCGCTGCAACAGATGGGCATTCCGGAGGGCAGCTACGACCTGATCCCGCTGGACGGCATGCGCAAGACCGTCGCCCGGCGGTTGACCGACAGCTTCCGCGACGTGCCGCACTTCCCCCTCAACGTCGACATCGAGCTCGACCGCCTGCTGGAAGGCCGCGTGCGCATCAACGCCATGCTGGAGAAGCAGGGCGTGAAGGTCAGCGTCAACGACCTGATCATCAAGGCCGCCGCCATCGCGTTGAAGCGGGTGCCGGAGGCCAACGCCTCCTATTCGCCCGAAGGCATCGCGATGCATCACCACGCCGACATCGCCGTGGCCGTGGCGATCGAGGGCGGCCTGATCACCCCGATCATCCGCAAGGCCGAGACCAAGGGCCTCGCCCAGATCGCCGCCGAGGCGAAGGACCTGGCCGAACGCGCCCGGACCCGCAAGCTGAAGCCCGAGGAGTTCCAGGGCGGCACCTTCTCGATCTCCAACCTGGGCATGTTCGGGATCAGGTCCTTCTCCTCGATCCTCAACGAACCGCAGGGCTGCATCCTCTCGGTGGGCGCCGGCGAGAAGCGGGCCGTGGTGAAGAACGACCAGCTGGCCATCGCCACGGTGATGACCGTCACGCTCACCTGCGATCACCGGGTCGTCGACGGGGCCGTGGGCGCGCGTTGGCTGCAGGCCTTCAAGACGCTGATCGAAGATCCGATCACCATGATTGTCTAAGGAGCCGCCGATGGATTTCGACGTCATCATCATCGGCGCCGGCCCCGGCGGCTATGTCACCGCCATCCGCGCCGCCCAGCTGGGCCTGAAGACAGCCATCGTCGAGCGCGAGGCGCTGGGCGGGGTCTGCCTGAACTGGGGCTGCATCCCCACCAAGGCCCTGCTGAAGTCCGGCGAAGCCTACGAGAACCTCGGCCATCTGGCCGACTACGGAATCAAGGTCGAGAAGGCGAGCTTCGACTTCGGCGCTGTGATCCAGCGCTCCCGCAAGGTGGCCGCCCAGCTGAATTCCGGCGTCGGCTTCCTGATGAAGAAGCACAAGATCGAAGTCATCGAGGGAACCGCCAAGCTCGAAAAGGGCCAGGGCGCGCCCAAGGTGGTCGTCGCCCTCAAGGCCGGCGGCTCGCGCACCTTGCAGGCCAAGCACGTCATCCTCGCCACCGGCGCGCGCGCCCGCACCATCCCCGCCGTCGGCCTGGAGCCGGACGGCGATCGGGTCTGGACCTACCGCGAGGCCATGACGCCCAAGGCCGCGCCGAAATC
>Ga0153916_10004393_pt1 | contig 10644 bp, 6 predicted proteins | sample Opewatmetagenome_FD_109642 | JGI IMG/M metagenome (GOLD analysis project Ga0153916, IMG submission 109642) | Freshwater wetland microbial communities from Ohio, USA - Open water 3 Core 3 Depth 4 metaG | ecosystem: Environmental > Aquatic > Freshwater > Wetlands | place: USA: Ohio, Lake Erie, Old...
TCTGATGTGAACGCTTTCACCACCGCCTTGACCAACCTCGGCATAAGCTATATGACCGTTAGCTCCTCTGCTGCAACTGGTATCCCCGCCAACCTGCCCGATTATCAAGTTGTGGTTTATGCTGGGACTGCCAGTTCTGGTGCAGAGCAGGACCAGCTGATGGCATACCTGGACGGTGGTGGCAATCTCTTGATCGCAGACAATGACCTTGGATATTCACAAGGGAGCACACCATTTTACCAGACATACCTGCAGGCAACCTATAACTCAGATGCAGGTTCGGATGGCACCCTGACTGGTTATGGGATCATGAGTGGTCTTTCGGTTAACATTAGTTCCGATCCGTACCCGGATGACTTCAAGCTGGGTCCTGACGCAGTAGGTATATTCCAGAAGACACCCGGCAGTGACAACTGGGGTGGTTCATTAATCGAGCGTTTAGGGTATAAAGCCATCTACTTCGCCTGGCACTATTACTATGCGGGCGGTAGTACAATCGGTGATCCGATTGAAACCACTATCCTGAGTCGGGTGATGGAATTATTATTACCATCTGTGCCATGGCTCTCTGAAACTCCTACCTCTGGCAGCCTTGCTGCCGATTCCACACAAACAGTTTCGGTTAGCTTCGATGCTGGTGTGCCAGAAGTGACTCAACCTGGTTTATACACGGCGAATGTCATCGTCGGTAGTAGCGATCCGGAGAACCCTCAAATCACCATACCGACTACCATGACTGTGACTTCGCCTGCCACCTGGGCGAAACTGAGTGGAACGGTGACTGGTCTGGGTTACTGCGACTCAGATCCAGCCCCCTTGTCAGCTGCTGAAATCACCATCGAGGGGTCAGGTGGCATTAGCAAAACACTGATCACGGATGAGAATGGTCACTACCAGTGGTGGCTGGACCAATCGCAAAGCCCACTCACCATTATGGTGACCCATCCTGAGCAGCAATCCGGCCAGGTGATCGGCGTTGTCATTGTAGGCGGTCAAACTACCACACAGGATTTCGCTTTACGCTGGTTAAGACCGTGTATCTCTGTTGAACCGAATATTATTGAAGCCTGGATACCCACTGGCACTCTAGTTTACACCACGAGCGGATTGACAATTGGTAACTTGGGCGCCGATGACCTTACTTGGTGGATCTGGGAGGAAAACAGTAGTTACTCACCTCCAGGGATCCTCGGGAATACAATTCCTCCAGCTCCGCTACCGACAGTTGAAAAACCCGGTTCTACTTCGCTGGCGGGAGTGATCAGCTCCGAGGGTTCACTCCAAGGCGGTCAACCAGATGTCTGGTTCGGAGTGACTCCGAAGCCTGGTTCAGGTGTAGTACGGTATGTTCACGCTCAATGTCCTGATGATATGAATTCGTTCTACATCATTTCTGGTGTTGAAGCAGGTGGGATTATCGTCGACTCTACATATAAATTCAATGCCGCAACGAATAATTGGACAACCCTTGCCCCATATCCAGATAAGGCTGAAGGACCTACGGGTGTCTGCTATGAAGGAAAAATCTATGTTGTCGGCGGAGCTTCCTACAACTCACTAGCGATCTATGATATTGAATCCAACTCTTGGAGCCATGGTGCGAGTGTTCCGCGTTCAGCTTGGGGCGCAGCAATGGGCGCTTATGAAGGTAGGATTTACTTCGTGGGTGGTGATTCAGACTTCTCCTTTGGCGGAACATCGAATATTGTCAATATCTATGATATCCTTTCGAACACCTGGGTAGGAACTGGAACTCCGATGCCGACACCACGCAATACTCCTGGCTATTTCCAGCTAGGTAAGTACCTGTATGTTGTTGGCGGTTGGGGGGAAACTGCACCTGGAGCCAACGTTAATGTAACAGAAAGATATAATATGAGCTCCGACACGTGGGAAGTGGGTCCGGCATTCCCTGTCGCCAAAGCAGATTTTGGACTGGCTGCTACTGAGCAATATCTCTATGCAATTGGTGGTGATATTGATGGTGGTAGTCCATTCGATGCCTCGAGTAGTATCTGGGCATTGGACTGGACGTTATGGCCAGGTGGTGCCTGGTTTGACCTTGCAGATCCACTTGCTCAATCAGTGACAGCGAATAATGGCGGTTTTACAACCTATGCAGTAAGTGGTCGAGAAATATGGACTTCAGGTGGATTTGCCAGCTCCTTCTTCTATAATAATACTGTCTATCGGCCTTCTGAGCCACCTCCAGATGTGCCTTGGGTATGGGAGGATCCAATCTCTGGTATGCTTGAGCATGACGCCGATCAGGAGGTTGGAGTTTATCTCACTGCGATCAACGATACGGTCCCACTACCTGCAGGTACCTATACCGCGACATTGCGAATATATAGCACGGATCCTGTTGCATGGTCTCGATCGGTAACTGTGAGAATGCATGTTTATGTACCAGAAGCCCCAAGTGTATCCTTCACCTCCAACTCGCCGGTATCAATTGGAGAAATGATGGGATTCACCAATACCAGCTATCCTGGCTTTCCACCAGCAACACAATTCACTTGGAATTTTGGCGATGGTACACCGCCTCTCATGGGTAATATGGATCCGGTGTATCATCTATATTCCGGCACTGGCACATTTACTGTGACCCTAACTGCCTGTAACTCGGCTGGTTGTGATTCCTTCGCTGCTGATGTGATCGTCGAGCCACGGCAAGTGTATCTGCCGATGATCATTAAATAATCACTACCTTACTCCTTGTTAATCTAAAGCCATACAAGGAGCCTCAGAAAGTAACTGCCTGCGGATGGAAGCATCCGCAGGCAGTTTTTTTCTCAGAATATATATTAATGCTATACTAAGCCCAATCAACAGCCTCGCATCGCAGGGTGATCGATGGGTAGAAAATCTTCAGATCAGGAACAACCCAGATCAATAAAATATTTCGATGAAGTAAAAGCGGCTCAAAATGAGAAAATATCCGCTGTCAATTCTATAAAAGCATTGCGGTCTGACCTGCTTCCTGGCAGTCATACCGTGCCTGCCAGTAAAAATATGTTTCAGCGGATAAACTTCAGGTTGGTAATGGGGCTATTGATCGCCTTAATGCTTCTCATCCTGATCTGGTACGTGTTGGTTGGGTCTGGCCGAACCGCATTGGAACAAAAACTTGTCAGTCTCATGCCGACAAGAGTGAATACGTTGCAGCAGGTTAACCCCTCACCATTTCCTGCCATAGACAAACCGCGAGATCCCAGCAGTACGCCTTCTGTAATCCCAACCAGGCAACCAACCGCGACACCTTCACCGACCCAGACCGCGCGACCGACGCATACTTCTACAAATACCCGGACAGCAACACTTACCCGTATCCCACCAACCACAACCCCTCTCATAACACCAACTCCATCGATTGCCTGTCGGGACGCCACCACGATCACCCTATCCGATGTAGGGAAAACCTTTTGCGTCCATGGAACCGTGATTGAGGTGATAGAAAAGCCGGATAATTTCATGGTCATCTTCAGTCATGAAAAGGGATCATTTTATTGGGTTTCCTATGACCTGACCTGGTCTCAAGTCGAGTTACGTACCTGTTATCAGGTTACTGGTACGATCAAGCAATTAGCTAGCAGCCCAGTTTTGTTATTTGATTATAGTAATATTCCTGAGGAGTGTCCTTGATGGCGAAAAATATTAGATTTATCGTTAATCCTGTTGCTGGGCGTGGAGCAGGGGAGCTTGCCATCCCCGACATCCACCTGCTGGCCAGGGAGAATTTACTTGATTATGATCTTGTCAGCACACAACACCCCAGACATGCCATCGAGCTGGCTCATACCGCGGCAATCAGTGGATATAAGTATGTCATTGCTGTTGGAGGTGATGGCACTTCGAATGAAGTTTTGAACGGCTTGATGCAAGCATGGGATGGCGGTCATCAAGATGTCTGTATGGGGATATTAGCCATCGGGCGTGGTAACGATTTTGCCTATGCATTTGGGATTACACCCGGAATACAGGCTGGATTTCAAATCATTCAACAAAACCAGCTTTTTCCCATGGATGTGGGTCAGGTGATCGGGGGCGATTACCCCCAAGGGAGATATTTTGGGAACGGGGTTGGAATTGGATTCGATGCCGTCGTCGGATTTGAAGCTGCAAAACTCACCCGGCTTCACGGATTTTTGAATTACGTAGTCGCAGCACTACGGACGATATTTCTCTATTTTCATGCTCCATTGTTGAAGATCGAATATGACAATCAAGCCATCACCCAGCCTTCATTAATGGTTTCAATCATGAATGGGCGCAGGATGGGGGGAGGCTTCATGATGGCGCCCAACGCCCTTCCCAATGATGGCCGTCTTGATGTGTGTATTGCTGGCCAGTTCAGCCGGTTGGGGATCCTTCGCATGATCCCTCAGTTCATGAAAGGTACTCAGGTAAGTCACCCGAAAATTACGACAGGTATTGCTAGCAGGGTGCACGTCCTAGCGTTAAAAGGTGTATTGCCTGCGCATGCCGATGGTGAGACGATCTGTACCAGCGGCAAAGAATTGACGATAGAATTGATCAGACAGCCTATCAAGATCCTGCATGGATTATGATCAAATGAGTCTTGTTTTTACTGTTGTCACCACTTCGATTAAAAGCCTGACCCGCATTTTGTGCAATGTGGACGACGGTGAGATAATCAATGTCCCCGCAAGGGGACCATTGATTATTGCCAGCAACCACATCAACTTCATGGAAGTGCCATTGATGTTTACCCATTTACAACCGCGGGAAATCACCGGTTTTGCTAAAGCGGAGACGTGGGATAACCCTGTTATGGCATTCTTGTTCGATTTGTGGGGTGCCATTCCATTACAACGTGGCGAAGCGGATGCAAAGGCCTTCCGTCAAGCGCTCCAGGCCTTGCAACAGGGTAAAATTCTGGCTGTAGCACCGGAGGGTACGCGCAGCAAGCATGGAAAGTTACAACCAGGTTTACCTGGAATTGTCATGCTTGCCTTTCACAGTAAAGCACCTATCCTGCCCTTGGTCTATTATGGTGGGGAGCAGTTGAGTGATAATTTGAAAAAGTTACGGCGCACTGAATTCCACATCCGGGTGGGAAAAATGTTCCGGCTAGCATTTGATGGTCACAAGATTGACCAGGAGCTCAGGAAAGAGATGGTGGATGAGATCATGTACCAGCTCGCGGTGTTATTGCCTGAGGATAACCGCGGCTACTACGCTGACATGACAAAATATAGTACTAATCACCTGAATTTCGTATAGCCAATATGAGCGATATAAATTCAAGTCTTCCTGTGATCACTGAAACGCATAACAGCCCTTTTGCATCCTTACAACCTGTTTCAATGACAGATGTCCAACTTGAGGATGGATTTTGGAAGACGCCTCAGCAGATAAACCAATCGATCACAATCCCAACCCAGTATGAATTGCTCGCGAGGACAGGCCGGCTGGATAATTTTCTTCGCGCTGCAGGCAAGCTGGACAAACCGTTTCAAGGCTTGGTATTTAATGATTCAGATGTATATAAATGGCTCGAAGCTGCTTCATGGTCGCTGGCATATAACCAGAGTGAAGAATTACGCCGTCAAGTTGACCTTATAATATCGCTCATCTCGGCTGCTCAACAGAAGGATGGATACCTGAATACCTATTTTTCATTGGGCAAAGCAAACGAACGCTGGACGAATCTGCGCGAAAAGCACGAATTGTACTGTGCCGGTCATCTTATCCAGGCTGCAATTGCGCATTTTCGGACAACTAGGGACGAAAAGCTCCTGGAAATCGCCGTTCGTTTAGCCGACCACATATACTCAGAATTCGGTCCTTCAAGGCGCGCAGGAACCTGTGGTCATCCCGAAGTCGAGATGGCTCTGGTCGAGCTTTATCGCACGACTGGCAATAAGAAATATCTTGATTTGGCAATCCTCTTCATTGATCGGCGTGGTCGCGGGCTGTTGGGTGGCTCGGAATATTTAATCGACCATGCCCCTTTCCGCACCCTGGATCATCTCGTTGGCCATGCTGTTCGTGCCCTGTATTTATGTTCAGGGGCAGCGGATATTGTGCTTGAAACTGGTGAACAGCAGTTGCTGAAAACCCTTGAACACCTATGGACGCACATGGTCCAGCAACAAATCTACATCACTGGTGGGTTAGGTGCAAGATACGAAGGTGAAGCCTTCGGAGAACCCTACGAGCTTCCCAATGCCAGGGCGTATGCGGAAACCTGCGCTGCCATTGCCAGTGTGATGTGGAATTGGCGAATGTTCCAGATAGATGGTGATCCTCGCTATATGGAACTCTTGGAGTGGACGTTATATAATGCCGTCTTGCCGGGCATCTCATTCGATGGCAAGCAATACTTTTATGTCAATCCCTTACGAGATGATGGAAATCACAGGCGTCAGTCGTGGTTCGAATGTGCCTGTTGTCCACCAAATATTAGTCGCACCCTGGCCATGCTCCCAGGGTATATTTATAGTCTCTCGCCAGCGGGGATCTGGGTAAACCTGTACGCTGCATCGAGTGTGAACGTCAAGTTGCCTGCTGGTCAGTGCATAAAACTACACCAAAAAACAGCCTATCCGTGGGATGGACGTATAACCATTGAACTTACAAGTGTTTTCCCCGCCGAATCTGCGAACGATGATCTACTCAGTAAGCCTTTTAGCTTGTTCCTCCGCATGCCCAGCTGGCTGGATGAGGACTCGGTCGTAGTTATGGTCAATGGGGAGCCGATCGATTATCCCATCCATGCGGGCACTTACTTGGAGATAAATTCTGCCTGGCAAAGTGGTGATCGGATTGAGCTCGAACTGTCAATGCAGGTTCATTATATTGAGAGCCATCCCCTCGTATTGGAGAATACAGGCCGGATAGCAATAGCTCGTGGTCCATTGCTTTACTGCCTGGAAGAAGTTGATAACCTTGCCCTCCCTCTCTCCAGGATTGTGATCGATCGGTCCTGTCAGGCAGGGGTTGAATATCTGCCGGAGCTATTAGGTGGTGTAAAACAATTGACTTGTAGAGCTAGAATCGATGAGATAGATCCAGAATGGCAGGGTCGGTTATATCGACCATATAAGCGGGGTTCAACCCAGCGTAGAAATCCAGAAGCTGAGATAAAATGCGTCCCATACTTTGCTTGGGCAAACCGGGCTGCAGGAGCCATGCAGGTGTGGAATTCCTATCAGTAAATATATTTGTCGATAATCCAGATGAAAGAGAGCTTACCAATGATCGCGGAGTTGGCATATTTTTACCCCGATGGGCATGCTGCCCATTTTGAACGCGGCCATCCTGAACGTCCTGAGCGAGTTGAAGTGATCAGGTCGGCATTATTCGAAGCTGGGATGTGGGATATATACCCAATGCTCTCCGCCTCTGTTCTATCAGATGAATTAGTCCAAGCCGTTCATTCGCCAGCCTACCTGAATTTACTTGAAATGACCTGCAAGCGCGCTGGCCATCTCGACCCGGATACATATACTACCACCGCCACCTGGGACCTTGCCCATCAGGCTGCAGGTGGAGCTGTGTCAATTGCTTCTACTGTTTGGGAAGGTAGCGCACGGCGTGGTTTCGCCCTCACCCGACCTCCCGGTCACCATGCCATGCGCGGTCAGGGAATGGGATTCTGCCTGTTGAATAATATCGCCATTGCAGCTGAGTTTTTAATCAAAAATCACCATGTCCATCGCTTGGCAATCGTCGACCTGGACTTACATCATGGGAATGGAACACAAGACATTTTCTGGTCGCGTGAAGATGTTTTTTATGTATCTACCCATCAGTCTCCCCTCTACCCTGGTACAGGTGATGTGGATGATATCGGATCAGGGTCAGGTGAAGGATGGACAGCTAACTTCCCCCTCCCTCCCGGCTCAGGCGACATTGCTTTACTGACTATTATGGATGAATTGATCTTGCCATTATTGGATCAGAAAAAACCTCACATGATCCTGGTCAGTTATGGATTTGACCCACATTGGATGGATCCACTCGGTCAGCTTCTATTGACTGCAGATGGTTATGCTAGGCTTATCCAGAAATTATGCCTTTGGGCTGATGCACATTGTGAGGGTCGGATTGCATTATTCCTCGAAGGGGGCTATGACCTTGATGCCGCAAAAGCATGCAGCCTGGCTGTGACCTCCGCCATGTTGGGTAAGGAGTGGATGGATCCGTATCCATGCACTTACAAGGAAAATAGTGCCTGGCAAATGACCTTAAAGAATGCACACTCAATCTGGAGAGTGTGACCAAAGATGAAATGATGATTAACTTTTCTATAAAGTCTTGCATTAGTGTCGTTTCCGTGTTAAAATCATTGTCGTAAAGGTATTTAGTGTGGCGCCGTGGAAAAGTGGGCAACCCCCACTTTTCTTGCGTATAGAGCCAATCCCTTTCAGTTATTTGTACGGAGATTACTAAGGAATGAAAAACGAGTTCATGTTGGCATTTAATGAGGTTCTCGAGGAAAAAGGACTTCCCAAAAACGTCGTCCTAGAAGCTCTCGAGGCTGCCATGGTGTCTGCCTATCGACGGGCGGTCAATGCCTCCAACGCCCAGCTGGTGGAAGCAAAGATTGACCCAGAGACAGGCGAAGTCACTGTATTTGCCGAAAAAGAAGTTGTTGATTCAGTCCAAGACGATCGGACCGAGGTAACACTCGATAATGCCAAGAAGATCGATCCAGGTGCTGAGCTGGGGGGCATGGTCGTCGTGGAATCGACGCCGAAAAATTTCGGCAGGGTAGCTGCTCAGACAGCTCGCCAGGTCATCCAGCAACGCATCCGAGAAGCTGAACGCGATTCTCAGATGAAATATTATGCGAAGCAGGTGGGTGAAATTGTCAGTGGTGTGGTCCAGGCAGTGACACCTCAACAAGTGACCCTTGGGTTGGATATGAAAGCTGAAGGCGTGCTTCCACGGAACCAGCAGATCAATGGAGAGCACTTCAGGGTCCACGACCGCGTCCAATCCTTATTACTTGAGGTCAAACAGACCCCGCGTGGCCCCCAAATTGTCCTCTCGCGTTCGCACCGCAATTTCCTGCGCTGCCTCCTCGAGAATGAAGTCCCCGAGATTTATCACGGCCTGGTCGAAATCCGCTCAATTGCCCGTGAGCCAGGTATGCGCTCGAAGGTGGCTGTGGCTGCTCTACAACCTGCCGTCGATCCGGTTGGTGCGTGTGTGGGTATCAGGGGAGTACGGATCCAGGCCATTGTGCGTGAATTAAATGACGAAAAGATCGACGTCATTGAATTTGATTCAGATCCAGCCGCCTATATCGCTAAAGCCCTCAGCCCGGCGCGCGTTAACGGAGTGTATTTGAACGAACATGCCAAGGGCACAAAAACTGCCACTGTGATTGTAATGGAAGATCAGCTCAGCCTGGCGATCGGTCGGGATGGGCAGAATGCACGCCTGGCGGCAAAATTAACCGGCTGGCGGATCGATATCAAATCATTGCTTGAAGCTGCTGGCGATGCAATCCACCGCCTGCAAAGCGATGTTGAGTATGCCGCTATGGCAGAGATTGAGGCCGAAAATATTCCCAGGGTTGAGCTTATTTTGGCTAAAAAGGCTGAAGGACGACCAATCACCCCCGAAGAATACCAGTATATGAGCCAATTCGTGGATCGAGTAGAGCGTGGCTTGATCCATCGCCGCACCGCTGAGAAATTGGCGGAAGAAGCCCGGCGGAAGGAAATCCGGGCAACCGTCCCTGAAGCTGCCTTCTCGATGACCCTCGAAGACCTGGCATTATCTGAACGAATTTACGACTTGTTGAGCTCCTCAGGTTATGAGACCGTTGGTGATCTGATGTTCCAATTGGCATTGGATGAAGATGCGGTCTTGGGCATCAGCGGGATCGGTCCAAAAGCCATGGAAGAGATCAAGGAAAAACTGTCCAGCATTACCTACCCGGCTCCTCAACCCGAGGAGGCTCCTCTAGAAGCGGTTGAGCAGGTGGAGCCTGCCCCCGAAGTGCTGGCTGAAGCTGGTGTAGCCGTCACCGAGGAGGTCGAAGCCCCACTGGTCGTTGAAAAACCTGAAGAAGTGGAAGCTCCTCAACCGGTCTTGGCAGAGGAAGCTGAAAAAGCCCCCGAAGCCGAAGCAGTGGAGCCCGAAGTGGTTGGCGAAGCTCCCGCACCAGTGGTTGCAGGCGAAGAAGTTGAGGAAGTTGAAAAACCGATCAATTTTGATGAGATCTTCACCTTACGTCCCGAAGTTCTTGGTGTACAAGATGCAGAAGAGGAGGAGGAAGAAGAGGATCTCGATCAAAAAGGTAAAAAGAAGAAGAAAAAGAAGAAGAAATTCGTGGAAGTTGTTTACGATCCCGATCGCGATATCACCTTGGTAAAGAGAAAACGGAAAAAAGGTGAAGGTTGGGAGGATGATTGGAATTACTAATATTCGCTAAGAAGGAAATGTGCCCCGAAAAACTGGTAAAAGAAGGCATATTCCACAACGCACCTGTGTAGCTTGCCGGGAAGTATTGCCCAAGCGATCGATGATTCGCATCGTGCGAAGCCCGCAGGGAGTGGTCATTGACCCAACGGGCAAATTAGCGGGAAGGGGTGCATACCTCCATCTACAGCGCTCCTGTTGGGAACGCGGATTGAAGGGTGCACTTGCAGGTGCACTGAA
>Ga0153916_10004394_pt1 | contig 10643 bp, 8 predicted proteins | sample Opewatmetagenome_FD_109642 | JGI IMG/M metagenome (GOLD analysis project Ga0153916, IMG submission 109642) | Freshwater wetland microbial communities from Ohio, USA - Open water 3 Core 3 Depth 4 metaG | ecosystem: Environmental > Aquatic > Freshwater > Wetlands | place: USA: Ohio, Lake Erie, Old...
GTTGGACAGCGGGCTTTCCGTGATGGGCGGGCTGACGAGGCTCTCCAGGAGCGCGATCTCGATGAACACGAGAGCGAGCCCGCTCGCGATCACGGAGAGGATGCCCGAGACAGGGCCGTACCGCGAGCTCTTCCACATCGCGATCGCGTAGTGGCTGATGACCACCATGAACGAGATGAAGAAAAGGGCGGAGAATATGGGGATCAGTGAAGTCTGGGCGAGTCTCAGCCACGAAAGGGAATTTGCCGTGGCCACGGTCCTCCTCTCTGGCGAGGGAGAGGGGCGCTCTTCTTCTGAAAGAGGCCTTTCCCGATGAAGATCGTAACCGCTGCTGAGATGCAAGAGATCGATCGGAGGGCTACCGCGGAATTCGGCATCCCGTCCATTTTACTGATGGAGAATGCAGGATTACAGGTTGCCCTCGAAATCGAGAAATCCTTTCCAGATTGCCTTCGTTTGCCCATCTCTATCTTTTGCGGAAAGGGGAACAATGGAGGGGACGGATTCGTCGCCGCACGCCACCTTCTCAATCGGGGGAGGGCGGTCCACGTCTTCCTTTTCGGGAAAGCGGCGGAGATCAAGGGGGATGCGGCGACCAATCTCGAGATCTTAAAGAGAATGGGGGTTGCCATCCAAGAAATTCGAGACCTGACTGATTTGGAAAGGCAACTCCGGATCATAAAGGAATCGGGTCTGGTGGTGGATGCCCTTCTGGGCACTGGTGCCGCACCTCCCGCGAAGGGCCTGCTGGGAGAGGCGATCTGCTTTATGAATGAACTCAAGAGGCCGATCGTGGCCGTGGATATTCCCTCCGGCCTGGGCGCCGACGAAAGTCACCCTCTCGGTGATTGTATTCGGGCCGATCTGACCGTTACTTTTGCGCTTCCAAAGAGGTGCCTGGTCCTTCGCCCAGCGGCGGATTTTGTGGGCAGGCTCAAGGTGGCAGACATCGGCGTTCCTCAACAGCTTCTCCAAAACCCTGAGATCAAGCTGAATCTGATCGAAGCGGAGCAGGTGGCAAGGGCCTTTCCCCTCCGTAAAAGAGACGCTCATAAAGGGAGTTTCGGCCACGTGCTGGTCATTGCGGGTTCGGTGGGAAAGGGAGGCGCCGCGGCCATGACAAGCAAGGCGGCGCTTCGGATTGGGGCAGGATTGGTGACGGTTGCTCTTCCGACCAGCCTGACAGAAGCCATGGAGGCGAAGCTGGATGAGGTCATGAAGGAACCGCTTCCCGAGACGTCGGAGGGGACGATCTCCCGATCCGCTCTGGAAAAGATCCTTCGACTCTTGGAGGGAAAAGATTGTCTCGCTCTGGGCCCAGGACTCTCGACCCATCCCGAGACGCAAGAGTTGGTGAATTATCTCGTACCTCAAGTAAGAATTCCGACGGTTGTCGATGCCGATGGGATCAATGCCCTCTCTCTGCACCTGGAGGCTTTGAACCAGCGAAATGGGCCGCTGATCCTGACCCCTCATCCCGGAGAACTCTCTCGTCTCCTCTCCATATCCACCGAAGAGGTTCAGAGGAACCGGGTCGCGATAGCTCAGAAGTTCTCCTTGGGCTTCCATATCTTCTTGGTGCTGAAGGGAGAGGGAACAATTGTCTCGGGCCCACAAGGAGAGGCCTTCATAAATCCCACCGGAAACCCTGGCATGGCTACAGGGGGCTCAGGAGATGTTCTGACCGGGTTCCTGGCGGGAATCATAGCGAGCGGCATCGAGATTCCCCTGGCCCTCCAGGCAGGGGTTTTCATCCATGGGTTGGCCGGCGACCTCGCGGCCCAGGAATGGGGAGAGGAGCCAATGATTGCCGGTGATATCCTGGCCAAGGTCCCCGAGGCCCTCCGCGAGATTAAGAAAGATAGGTGAAAGTTGCATGGATGAGGAGAAGGGGGTGGAAAGTTTCACCCTAATCTATACGAGTTCGAGCCCCGATGAGACGCAAGAGCTGGGTCAGACCCTGGGAGGGATCCTGCAGCCGGGGGATGTGGTTTGCCTATTCGGAGACCTGGGAGCAGGAAAGACCTGCTTTGCTCAGGGGGTGGCATGGGGGGTTGGTTTTCCTCAGGCCGATTACGTAAGCAGCCCCACCTTTACCCTGATCAATGAGTACTCCGGAAAGTGGCCCATCTACCACCTGGATTTCTATCGCATCAAGAACCCGCAGGAACTACTGGACTTGGGATACGAAGAGTATTTCTTCGGCCAGGGAATTGTCATCATCGAGTGGGCCGACCGAGTGGATGGATTCTTGCCCGCTGAGAGGTTGGAGGTTTGGCTGCGAAGAATGAATATGATGCAGCGAGAGATCACGATCACCGGCATGGGTGACCGCTACATCGATTTGATGGAGAAATTGGTGGAGGAAGTCAGCCCGGAAGGGGAAGAGAAGGATCAGGAGGAGGACATCCCTTACCACGCATAGGGATCCCCTCCTGCGGACCCGTTCTGCCGCAGATGGAATGAATAGGGTGGAAGCCCCCCAGCAATTAGGCGAACCGAGAATACAAAGTGCCCTTCGATCATGTATTCGCTCGCCAGCACCCACGAGTTGCGGGGCAGCGCTCACTGCGTGCTCCAAATCCCGTATCCAATCGCCAGCCTGAAGCCTGAGTCCCTTTCCCATTTCCCTTGTCATGAATCTGCACGATCACTCGGCCTTCCCCAGAGAAGGGGGAAATCGTATGAGCAAGCCCACAGTCGCCATCGTGGGTCGTCCCAACGTGGGAAAATCGACGCTTTTCAATCGATTGGCTGGTTACCGAAAGGCTATCGTAGACGATTACCCGGGGGTAACTCGAGATAGAAATTACGCCCTTATTCATTGGAGAGATAGAGAGTTTCTCCTCATCGATACGGGTGGATTTGAGCCGGCCGTGAAGGAAGGGGTAGCGGCCCTGGTGCGGGACCAGGTACAGGTGGCGATCGAGGAGGCGGACCTCATCCTTTTCATGGTCAATATTCGGGATGGACTCAATCCTCTAGATGCGGATATTGGGCGAACTTTACGTAAGGTGGCGGATAAGCCCATCTTTTTGGTCCTCAATCAGGCGGACTCTCTCCAACAAGAGATGGGGTTGGCGGAATTTCTGGAGCTCGGGATTGCAAACCACTTCCTCATCTCCGCGGAACAGGGCCGGGGGCTCGGAGAACTCTTGGATGCGATCTACGGCGCCCTTCCTTCTCCGATAGGGGAGGAGCTTGGGGAAAAGACCTGTACAGTCGCCATCGTGGGTCGTCCCAACGTGGGCAAATCCTCGTTGCTGAATCGACTCCTGGGAGAAAAGAGGGCCATCGTCTCCGATGAGCCGGGTACGACACGTGACGCGGTAGACACCCCTTTTCGCTACCATGCCCGAAACTACCTCCTCATCGACACCGCTGGGATCAGGAGGTCGAGCAAAGTCTTCTCCAGTTATGAGCGGTATAGCCTGATTCGCGCCGTAAAGGCCCTGGAAAGGGCAGAGATTGCCCTGATTCTTCTGGACGCCACGTCCCGGATCAGCGTCCAGGATAGCAAGATCGCGGCCCTGGCTGATGAGAAGGGATGTTCCTCTCTGTTGCTCATCAATAAATCGGATCTGATGCCCCCCGGAACTCACGCGGAAAAGGAATTTGCCCTTGAAATCAGGGAGAAATTGCAGTATCTTGACTACGCGCCAGTCCTATTTATTTCCGCTCTTACGGGAAAGAACGTGGAAAGGATCCTCCCGGAGGTAGAAAGTCTGGCCCGGGAAAGGGAGAAGGTGGTACCCACCCCGTTGCTCAATCGAATCCTGCAGGATGCGTTAGAGACCCATCAAAATCCCACCTTTAGGGGGCAGCGTATCAAGATCTATTATGGTACGCAATCTGGCGTTACTCCTCCCACCTTCATCCTCTTCACCAACAACCCCGAGGGGATCACCGCCTCTTACCGGCGCTACTTGTCTCGTAAGGTTCGGGAAGCCTTCGATTTTGTGGGAACGCCCATTCGCCTGATCTTTCGGAAGAGATAGCCCAAAGGAGACAAGAACCATGGGGGGAGAGAGAATCCTGGCAATCGACCACGAGATTTCTTACCGGACCCTTTATAATGATCTTCTCTCTCAAGAGGGATACGACGTTCAGTTGGCGAAGAACGCGGAGATGGCGCTTCGGTTGTGCGCAAAGGATCGGTTTGACCTGATCATCGTGGATCATCCCATGGAGGGGATCCATGAGATTCAGTTCTTAGAAATGGTCAGGAAAGAGGACCCACTCCTGCCGGTGGTGATAGTCGGACCCCAAGATGCGCAGACCGCCATGGATGCCTTGAGAAAAGGGGCCAATGATTACATCTACAAGCCATTGCAACCCAGAGAGTTCAAAGCCTCCATCCGATCGATCCTCGACCACTCCAGGGATCTACAAAAAAAGGCGTTCGCCATATCAGAGGGCGTGGAGGAGCGTCGATTCCTGGAGATCTTTCGGAAGGGGACCGATATCCTCTTGACCATGACCGGAGATGAAGCTCTGCAATCCCTCTTAGACTTGGCCTTGGATGAGACCGGAGCCTCTAAGGGATTCTTCTTGTGGCGGGAAAGGAATTCCCCAAACTTTACCTTCCGGGCGCAAAAAGGGCTGCTCTCCCCCCAGGGCCTTTCCGCTACGATTACCAGCGGGCAGGGGACCATTAAGGCCATCCTCTCCAAGGCAAGTCCGGCGATCCTGGGGCCTACGATGGAAGAGGCCGCCGGTTCCGCTTACTTGGGAAAGATCAGCACCTTGATCCTGCCTGTGGAGCGGAAAAAGGAGATACTCGGCGGGCTCATCCTCGGAGACAAGTCCACTCAGGAGCCTTTCACGCAGGCGGATATCCGCGCCCTGGTCCCCATCACTTCCCTTGTACCCCTCTTATTCGAGGGAGGGAACGCAAAGGGTTCGGACCCAGAAGGAAAGAAAGGGATCTCACTGGATCTCCTTCCCGACCAGGAGACTTTTGAGGTCCTGGTCGAAAAGGAGATGAAAAAGTCCCAGAGATATCGAAGGAATTTCTCCTTGATCCTGATCAATATCGATCGACTTCTTTCCTTCCTGAAAGAATCACTATCCCTCAGTCGGGAGGAAATCCTCCGACAACTCTACGATTCTCTCTTAAGTACGATCAGAGGCGCCGATATCGCGGCCCTCATGAAGAACGGAGAGATCGGTCTCTTGGCACCAGAGACGAGCTATCAAGGGGCGATTGCTGCCGCACGGAGGATTCGTCAGGCCATCCGGGACTCGCAGATCGTGCGGGGACTCTCTCTTTCCTTGCCCTCACCGATCGTCTTCGGAGTCGCCACATTTCCCGAGCACGGGCTGACGAAAGACGAACTCTTGAATCGGGGGCGCCTGGCAATGGCAAGGTCTGCCGAAAATGCCTATCGCTTCGAAAATCTGTGGGGCTACATCGATAAGCTGCTCTCTGAGGCGAGGATTACCTCGGAGCTGATCGCCTCCCTCTCTTGGTCGAAGGAGCGGAAGGAAGAGGATTTGGCCTCTTCCATTCAGGAGACGGATCAGCCCTTGCCCACGGGAGACCACGTAAGAGAGCTGCAATTCATCTCTTCCTGGCAAGGTTTTCAGAGCTTCAGCCAGTATATCGAGGATAATATCCTCGAAAGGTTGGCCGGGGAGGGCATCCTCTACGTAGGCTTGAGAGAAATGGCAGATTTGGAGCCAAAGCTGGAGAGATACTATTGGATGATGGAAAATGGGATCAAGGTCTTCATCTTCTCCCAAGAGGGTTGGCAGGGGTGGGATCCACGGGAGATTACCCCACTGGTGACCGAGGATCCTGCCTTGGGTGAATATGCATTCTCCATCTACTATGGGGTATCCGCCTGCTACGCCTTGGTGGGACGGCAAAGGGGAAAAGAGGCGATGTCCGGCTTCTTCACCATCAGCGATGTCCTGGTGAATGAGATCCTGAAAAAACTTGATGAGACCTATCTATGAAATCCTGCAGGGGGTTGGGGCTTGAGCCAGAAAGTTTCCATTCGGAGCATGCTGGAGGAAATTGAGAGCAAGATCCTCTCCCCTTCCGCCCAACTGAGTTCCCGCACCCGAGGCCGAGAGCGAAACGAAGAGGCCTGCCCGATCCGTCCTGCGTTCCAGCGGGATCGGGATCGAATCTTGCACTCCAAGGCCTTCCGTCGTTTGATCCACAAGACACAGGTCTTTCTCTCCCCCTGGGGAGATCACTATCGGACCCGCCTCACCCATACCTTAGAAGTTTCCCAGATCGGACGCACGGTTGCCAGGGCCCTAAGGCTGAATGAAGATCTGACAGAGGCAATTGCCTTAGGGCATGACCTGGGCCATACCCCCTTCGGACACGCGGGAGAGGATGTTCTCAACGAAATCATGCCAGAGGGCTTTTCCCATCATGAGCAAAGCCTTCGTGTGGTCGATCTGTTGGAGAACAATGGTTCGGGTCTTAATCTCACCCTGGAGGTGCGGGATGGGATCCTCAGGCACTCCAAGGGGAGGAGGGATTTTCTCTCCCCAAATGCGGCAGACGCTCCCCTGACCCTGGAGGCGGAGGTCATCCGGGCTGCGGACGTGATTGCCTATATCAACCATGACATCGATGATGCCCTGAGGGCCGGGATGCTTCGAGAAAGCGAAATTCCTCCCGAATGTGCGGAGGTCTTGGGACACAGTCATTCTTCCCGAATTAGCACCATGGTCTCCGATATTATCTCCCAGAGCGTGGATTCCGCCCATCTTCAAATGAGAGAATATGTCCATGCGGCCACCTTGAAGCTCCGGGATTTCCTCTTCGAGAGGGTCTATCTGGACCCGCTGACGCTCGGAGAAATGGATAAGGCATCCCGGATCCTGAGGGAATTGTTTGCTTATTTTGTCCACCATCTCTCTGAGATACCCGAAGAGATCCTGAGGGTGAACGCCGGATCGGATGAGAAAAGGGCGGTGTGCGATTTCCTGGCCGGCATGACCGATCGCTACGCTATGATGACATTCGAGAGGCTGTTTCTCCCACAGCCGTGGATGATCTTCTAACCGAGAAAAGGAGATGGCCAGGACGGTGCTTTGCTACGATGTGATCCTTTACGGTCAGGGAATAGCCTCCTTGACCATCGGATCCCTGCTCGCCAAGAGAGGAAAGAAGATCCTTATTTTGTCGACTGAAGGGGATTCAGAGGATCAGCCCTTCTACTCCCGGGATGGTTTCCTCTTCGACGCCTACCCCTCCTTCTGGCTGGCGAACAACCCGGAGCAGCCTCATCCGGCTTTGGCGGAATTAGGGATCTCGATCGACTTTCATCCCCTTGATCCCGGGTTGCAGGTGGTGCTCCCGCATCACCGCTTGAGCTTTCATCGGCAGGAAGAGCTCTTCTGGCAAGAGATTCACCGGGAATTTCCGAATCTGGCGGATAGGATGGCCACCTTTCTCAGAGGGATGAAGGGTCTGCGGGAGAGGGCGGAGGGATTGCTGCAAAGGGAGTTGACCCCCGCTCCCCCAGATCTGCGCAGCAGATGGTCGCGAATCAAGGACGTCCCCTTTTCCATTTCCTCGATGTTGCGGGAGGGCAAGCCATCCTTTTCCTCTTATCTGGAAGCTCTGCAGGAGGATCGCGAAGTCTGCCTGATGATAGACGCCCTCCTTCTTGGCTTGGGGGGGGTAAAGGGAAGAGATTGCAGTGCCCTTTTTGGCTCTTTGCTCTATAGCCTGATGCGGGATGCTGTCAGCTATCCTTCGGGTGGGACCAGGCGGATTTATGAGGCCCTACGAGAATCGTTCCTGGAAAACGGAGGCGAGCTACGATCCACCCGGGAGAACCCCCGGCTGATTCGGGAGGGAAAGAAGATAAAGGGATTGGCCACGGCGGAGGGGGGCGAGTTACTCGGCAGGATCCTCTTGGGGGATCTTTGCCTCTGGCAGATCTATGAGGGTGGGAAGGGCCAGCAGGGCGCGAGGCGGCACCGTAAGCGACCTCCGTCGAATGAGACCCTGACGCTCTTTTTGGGCGTAGATCAGGAGGTCTTGCCGGAGGAAATGGGCGAGAATCTGCTTTTGGTTCCCCAGTCCGCCACCACTTCTCCTGATTGGAGTCCCATCTGGATCAGGACCGGGGCCTCCGGGGATGAAGGGCAGGCACCGCCAGGGAAACGGGCCCTCGCTGCCAGCGCATTACTCTCTTTCAGTGGGTTGAGCGGCGGAGTCCAGCAGGAGGCGAGGGCCAAGCAGATGCTGCGGGAACTGGAGAATTTCCTGCCTTTCCTCTCCCAGCATCTTCATTTTGAGCAGGTCCACCTCCGTCGATCCTTTTCCATGGTGCAACCAGGCAGGAGCTGGGGTCTCAAATTACGGATTGCCCCTTTGAAGCAAATAGGATATCCTGGCCTTCGCGCATTTTCTCCGGAAAGGAATCTCCTCTTCATTGGAGATCTGCCCATTTATGGGATCGGTTTAAGGGCTCAGATCGATGCGGGTTACTATTGGGCCAATCTCCTCGGCCCCCTTAAATCAAGGGAAGGGTGAACGGAAGAGATGAAAAGAAAGGTTCTGGTCGTCGACGACGATCGTCTGATCTTGGAGATGTTGACCTTAGGACTGCAGCGTGCAAATATGGAGACCAAGACCGCCAGAAACGGCGTAGAGGCACTCCAGATTGCCTGGGATTTTCAACCGGACATTATAATCATGGATATCTTGATGCCGATGATCGATGGCATGGAGGCCGCCAGTGTCCTCAAGAATCATCCCCGCACCGCCAAGATCCCCATCATCTTCATCTCTGGCAAGGGCAACGCACCTGACAGTACTGAGACCCTCGCCGAGGCCTATGTACAGAAACCCTTTCGATTGGAAGACCTCGTCTCCCGCATTCAATCGGTATTGAGGGAAAGGGAATCTCTCGGTAAAGAGATCAAGGAGGACAAGGATTTCTTTGGCAAGCTCTCTCTGATCGGGCTTGCTGATTTGATCCAGATCCTCGAGCAGCGAAGGAACACCGGGACCTTGACCCTCACCAACGAAGCAAAGAAAGGGATCGTCTACTTCCAGGAAGGGAGCATACTGGATGCGACGGTGGGGGAGCGAAAGGGTAAAAGAGCAATCTACCACCTCGCCGCGTGGGATAAGGGGGACTTCAGCTTTCGTTCGGAACCGGTTTCGGTACCCCCTGCCATCCGCGCCTCGGGCACGGAACTGGTCTTGGAGGGAATCCGACGACTGGACGAGAGACGCAGGCTACTCTCCGAGTTTCCCAACCTCCGTGCGGTCCTGACTATCAAAGCGGAGCTGAAGAAAAAACTCAGTTCAAAAAAGCTCTCCCCAGACTTGCAGTCTTTCCTGCGTATGTTTGATGGAAAAAGGACGCTGGAAGAGATCGTCGATTCGGGTGGGGAAGACGAGATCGAAACCCTCCGACAGATTGTAAAACTCTATGGTGTTGGCCTATTAGAAGAGAAGCCCGCCGGAAGAGGAGAGACCTCCGCTGTATGACCCGGTGGGCAGAGGCGACCTCAGCCTGACCTATACAACAGATTGCTTCTACTCCAATCCTCCCGGTTTCAATGATTCTGCCATGAGCTCCCACCTCCTTTCCTTGTGGCCACGTTCCCTCTCAGGGGCAAGGGCCCTGCAACGCAAGTTAAGAAGTCAGGTCCTCCTTTCGGATCTGCACCCTCGGATTCGCTTTCTGGCTGCCGCGGATGTGGCGTATTCGAAAAGAGAAGATTGGGCCTGGGCCGGGGCACTCCTCTTCCGCTATCCTGACCTGGAACTCCTGGAGGAGCAGTATGTGTGCTTCCAGGTGATGTTTCCCTATATCCCGGGATTCCTCTCCTTTCGGGAAGGTCCTGCATTGCAGCAAGTTCTGTCCCGCCTGCCGCCGGATGTGGACCTCATCCTGTTCGATGGGCAGGGGATCGCCCATCCTCAAGGTTTGGGCCTGGCCTCCCATCTGGGAGTGACGCTCGGAAAGCCCACTATTGGCTGTGCCAAAAGCCAGCTCGTCGGTGAGTTCAAAGAGGACCTCCTGGGAGAGGTGAAAGGGTCCTGGGTCCCTTTGCTTCATGATGGACGGGCCGTAGGGGCTGTGGTTCGAACCCGGACAGGTGTAAAGCCCCTGTACGTCTCACCGGGTCACCTTCTGACCTTACGAAGATCCATCGAAGTCGCCCTGACTTGCAGCCAACGCTTCCGGCTTCCAGAGCCACTGCGCCAGGTCCACCTGAGGGTGACGCGGCTTGCCAGAGGGGGGAGAGGCGATTTCGGCCTTAAGGGATAATTTGCTGCTCTCTTGCATCTTTCCCTTTGGGCGAGAATCCTTTCTTTAGGGACGGGACAGTGCAATCCCCTCGGGTGGGCGGTCGGAATACCGTATCCCTTCTTTTAAAATACGACGTTTCCCCCATTCACTTCTTGGGCCCCTTTTCCTATGCTTGAATCCAGACCGGGGGGGAGTGGGCTCCCCTCTGACAAGAAGAAAGCAAGGCACGAAGATGCGTTTGCTAATTTTCGGGTTAGCGATTGCTCTTACAATCGCATCGATTCCAGCCGCAGCCTTGGGTCAAATGGCGGCGCGACAAAGTCCCAAGACGCCCTGGCAAGAGGTCGTGGTTACGGTCACGGATCAACCGGATGAGAACTTTCACAACGCCCGCCA
>Ga0153916_10004395_pt1 | contig 10641 bp, 10 predicted proteins | sample Opewatmetagenome_FD_109642 | JGI IMG/M metagenome (GOLD analysis project Ga0153916, IMG submission 109642) | Freshwater wetland microbial communities from Ohio, USA - Open water 3 Core 3 Depth 4 metaG | ecosystem: Environmental > Aquatic > Freshwater > Wetlands | place: USA: Ohio, Lake Erie...
ATCGCCATGGATGGCATTACCGGCGGTGACGATCCCTTCAAGGAACTCACCGACCGCGAATTTGAGGTATTCCGCATGCTCGCCGAAGGGCGGACGGTCTCGGATGTCGCGCAAAAACTATTCCTCAGCCCGAAAACGGTCGGAACCTACCAGACCCGTCTCATGCACAAACTCGGTGTCGAGAACAGCGCGGCGTTGGCGCGTCTTGCGATTCGAAAGGGTTTGATCGAGCCCTGAGACGACGATGCCGTGCCGGTCTTCCGGCTGATGTGGACCCCAGGTTCGCAACGGAATCCTGTAGCTGTTGACCTCCGCAGCCGCCGGCTGCGGCTTACGGACCCAGCCGGTACCCGATTCAGACGGGGGAGCGCTTTTTCTCAGGTACGAGTCAAGATTTCCTCATCGGCCTCGCAGAAATTCCCCATTCACTCCACCGGGCGCGCTGCTTAACTCGGTATACAAAGAGAAGAGCGCATCCAGGGGAACCGCCGCGGCCGGTCCGCGCGGTTCGAATTTGGGAAGAGCAGGCAGACAGGGAACCTTATGCGAGTCGAACAGGGAGGTCGTCGTTTCCGGGCGCTGGTCGTGGACGACAGCACCACCATGCAGCGCCTCATGGACATCATGCTCGGGCAGCTGGACATGGAAGTGGAGTTTGCCGATCGTGGCAGTGACGCCATTGCTCTCGCGCAAAAGCGCAGCTATGACATGGTGTTTCTGGACATCATCCTGCCGGATATCGACGGATACCGCGTCTGCAAGACTCTCAAGGCCAACGCCAGGACCAAGAGCATCCCTGTCATCATGCTGACCAGCCGTGATACCACCTTTGACAAGGTTCGCGGGAAGATGGCCGGGGCCGATGCTTACCTGATCAAACCCATGGAACGCGCGACGCTCATGCAGACCATCCGCATGCATCTGCCGCATGAAACAAGGCCGTCGCACGTCACGGCCAGATCCTGATGGCGAGGATCGCCATCGACACAACGCTTTACCAAGGAGGAACTCCCCATGTCAGCAAAGAAGGTGCTCATCGTGGATGACTCGTCCACAGAGCTCAAGAAACTCGAGCAGATCGTCACCGACGCGGGGTTCACCGTGATTACCGCCATCAACGGCAAGGACGCGCTCGAGAAGACCAGAACCTACCACCCTGATGCCGTGCTGCTCGACATCATCATGCCGGACATGAACGGCTTCCAGGTGTGTCGTGCCATCAAGTCGGACGGCGAGACCAAGAGCATTCCGGTAGTGCTGGTGAGCAGCAAGGGCGAGAAGACCGACCGGGTTTGGGGGCTGGAACAGGGAGCACAGGCCTATATCACCAAGCCGTACAGTCCGGAACAGATTGTTGGCCAGTTGCGTGCTCTCTAGGCCGCAGAATCTTGCACACATAAAAGGGAAACCAGACATGACAATCAAGAAAGTGTTGGTCGTGGACGACTCCGATACCGACCTCAAAAACCTGGAGCAGATCGTTTCCGGTGCCGGCTATCTGGTGATCACGGCCAAGTCGGGCAAGGACGCGGTCGCCAAGACCCGCAGCGAACACCCGGATGCCGTATTGCTCGACGTCATCATGCCGGAGATGAACGGCTTCCAGGCGTGCCGGGCGATCACCAACGATGTCGCTACCAAAGACATCCCGGTCATCCTCGTGAGCAGCAAGGGTGAGAAAACCGACAAGGTCTGGGGGGCGGAGCAGGGCGCGCGCGGCTATGTCACCAAGCCGTTCACGGCCGATCAGATACTGACCGAACTGCGCTCGCTGTAATGTCGCCATTCAGTCCGAAGATGCATTCGACTAACGACGCCGTGCTGCCCGGAGGGGGCACGGTGCGCCCGAGCGAGGCGCTCGACGGCGGATTCTCCCCGGCATCCGTGGAAGCGTCGGCGCCGGACGTGCCCGGCAGTACCGCGGCAGCCGAACGCCTCGCCGTCCGCGTGGGAAACCTCCATCTGTTGTTGGCGGCGGACGCCGGGCGCGAGGTCATTTTGCCTTTGCCGGCGAGCCGGCTCCCGCATACGCCGGCATGGTTGCTGGGAATCGCCAATGTGCGTGGCGCTCTCGTGCCGGTGGTGGACCTCGCTTCGGCCTTTGAGGTCGAGCGCGCCGATCTGTCCAGGCCGTATTTGCTGATCCTCGGCACCGGCGACGACGCCATCGGGTTGCTGGTGGATGGGCTGCCGGTTCTCCAGCGATTCGAGTCGATCGGAAAATTGAGCGGTGTGCCTCCTCATCCGCCGATGCTTGATGGCCACGTGTATGGCGCTTTTGAACATGCCGGTGTCGTTTGGCTCGACATTAACGTTCATGGGTTTCTGGAATCACTCAGTGAACTGATATCGCCGACTACCGGATAACCGTGTCCGGACACGCACCGGCAGCGCCGGTGACGAGTGGATGTAACACCCGGCAGCGAATCGCTGCGGGGTATTGTGGAAAAAACTGCAAAGGAGACGAATCATGAGACTTGTTCAGCTGCGTATCGGGCCACGCCTGGCTCTGGGATTTGGCGCGCTCGTCGCGCTGCTTGCCGTGATGATGATCCTCGGCTTGTTCAACATGTCGCGCAGTAACGTGCGTACCGATGGCATCATCAACAACCAGTGGAAGACCGCATATCTGGCAAACCAGATGGTGGTGTTGACGAATGCGAACCAGCAACGAACGGTGGAGATGCTGTTCGCGGACAATGCCGACGAGCAACAGAAGGCCCAGGACAAGATCCTGGAAGTGCGCAAACGCGTTACCGAGACCCAGGATGCACTCATGACTCACCTGGTGACGGAGGAAGGCAAAGCACTCATGGCCAAGGTGCAGGCCGTGCGCGGCAATTACGTCAAAAGCTTCGACAAGATCAAGCAACTCGTCGAGACCGGCAAGCGCGATCAGGCAATGGTCGTGATGAAGGAAGAACGTCTCCCGGCACTCGCGGCAATGACCGACGCACTCCAGGCGCTCGCTGACTATCAATCCAGACTGGTGGACGATGCTGGCCAGGAGGCCGACCAGGCCTACATTCTCAGTCGCAACCTCATGCTGGTTCTGGGTCTCGTTGCCCTGGGTCTCGGCAGCGTGCTGGCGTACTTCACGGCGCGTCATATCACACGGGCAACCGGACAGCTGCACGAGACCGTGCAGCGTGTGGCGGCGGGCGATTACACGGCGCGCGCGCGGCTCAAGACCGGTGACGAGCTGGAGGTTCTGGGTGACGCCTTCGATGGTCTGCTGAATGAGCGTGTGGGCACGCTCGCGCAGAAGGAAAAGGAGAACGAAACGATCAACAACTCGTTCATCGAACTGATGCGCGCGGTATCGAAACTCAGCAGGGGTGACCTGACCGTGAAGGCGCAGGTGCGCGAGGACATCACCGGCGCGCTGTCGGACGCCATCAATACCATGGCCGAGTCTACCGGCAAGACGCTGGCGGGCGTGACCGCCGTGTCGCACGAGGTGCGGTCTGCTTCCCAGCAGGGCCGCGAAACGGTGCTGTCGACGGCGCGCGGCATGAACGAGATCCGCGGCACCATCCAGGAGACCGGAAAGCGCATCAAGCGGCTGGGCGAACGCTCCCAGGAAATCGGCGGCATCGTGAAGCTGATCGACGATATCGCCGAGCGTACCTCGGTCCTGGCGCTCAATGCCAACATGCAGGCCGCCATGGCCGGTGAGGCCGGGCGCGGGTTCCGTGTGGTGGCGGACGAGGTGCAGCGCCTGGCGGAACGTTCCAAGGAGGCGACTGACCAGATCTCGAAGCTGGTGAGCAACATTCAGACCGAAACCAATGACACGATTGTCACCATGGACCGGGCGATCGGCGACGTGGTCAAGGGCGGTGAACTGGCTGAACAGGCGGCGCAGCAGGTCATGCACCTCGACGAGCTCGGTGGCGATCTGCTGGCATCGGTACAGGCGTTCAAGCTGCCGGAGGAGTACTTGCGGGAGAGCAGCCCCGTCGAACATGTGACCGCCGCGCGCAGGGTGGCCTGAATGCCCAGCCCGGAGGTGCTGGCCGTTCTGGCCGATGAGATGGCGGAAGCCGCCACCACCATGGCGGAGGCGTTGGGCGATTTTAGTCGCGATTCCAGCTTGTTAAGCGAGGCGATGGAGCGCTATCGCGAGCAGGTTGAGCGCATCACGGACGCCGCCGAACTTCTGGGTTTGTCGGGCCTCAAGCGGTTGTGTGGACAACTCCATGCCAACCTCATGGCGCTGGCCGAAGCCGGAGTCGATGAGGCGCAGCGCGGCCTCTTGGGCAAGTGGCCGGCGCTGGCGATCGGCTATCTGCGTGCCCCCAAGGACGGAGTCTACAGTCGCGAACTGATCGAGCATTTCTCCCATGGCGACTGGCCAATCCCGCTCGAGGCCACCGACGCCGCAGGTCTGATCGACGAACTGGCGGCGATTGGCGGCGACCTGCCAGACGAATCCGAAGCGCCGGCGCGTCCGACAATCGCGCAACCGGAAGACGTTGTGCTTACTATTCCTGCGGATGTAAATCCGGCGCTGGTGGAGTCGTTCCTGGTCGAAGCGCCGTTGCAGGCAGGAGCCTACACGAGCCTGGTGGAACACGTCATCAGCGGCGGCGCGGGACCCGAGACCCTGAACGAAGCGCGGCGGCTCGTGCATTCCATCAAGGGAGCGGCCAACACCGTCGGAGTGCGGGGTGTTGCGGCACTGACGCATCATCTCGAGGACCTGCTCGAATACCTGGGACAACGTTCGGTTACCCCGCAGGATGCCGTGGCGAAATTGCTGATAGATGCGGCCGATTGTCTCGAGATGATGCTCGAGTCGCTGATTGACTCAGAGCCACCGCCCGCGCAGGCGCTGGCGGTGTTGCAGCGATTGCTGGACGCCGCGAACGCCATCGATCGAGGCGAGCGCATCGAGGTCGTGGCAGTCGCCGAGCCGGCGCTCGCGGTGTCGGTGGCCAGCGCGCCAGAGACAGAACAGCCGGTGGCGGTATCCGTGAGCCGCGTTCCGGACGAAATCAAACGCAGCGTGCGCGTGGCGGCCTCGGCCATCGAGGAAATGCTGCGTCTCTCCGGTGAGATGACCATCGGCCGCGCGCACATTCAGGAACGCCTGCACCGGGCATTCGCGCTGACCATCGAACTGCGCGACCATCATCAGCTGCTGCAGAATCGTGCTGCCGACCTCGACCGCATGGTCACCGTGCAGGGTATCGCAGCCGGCCAGAAACGAGATGCCGCGAGCCAGGCCAGTGCGTCGTTGTTCGACGCGCTCGAGATGGACCAGTACAGCGAGCTTCACGGGGCAATGCATGGCTTTGTGGAAACCATCGCCGACGTGCAGACCCTCGGCACGCGCATGCTCGACACGCTGGCGGCCATCGAAACGGCAATCACCCAACAGGGGTTGATGAACAACGAATTGCACGAACAGATCATGCGCTCGCGCATGGTGCCGGCGTCGACAATTGAGCCGCGTCTACTGCGTACCGTGCGGCAGGTCTGTGACGCCACCGGCAAGCGCGCACAGCTCCGTTTCAGCGGCGGCGATGTGATGCTGGACGATCACGTCGTCAATGACCTGATCAGTCCGATCATGCACCTGTTGCGTAATGCCGTGGATCACGGCATTGAATCACCGGCAGGACGGGCGTCTGCCGGAAAACCGGAAACCGGTACCATCCGACTGACGTTCGCGCGCGATGGTAACCATATCGTCATCCTTTGCGAGGATGACGGCGCCGGTCTCGATCTGCCGCGCATCCTGGCGGCGGCGCAGGAGCGTGGGCTGATTCCGGCAGACGCGGAGTTGAGTGCGGCCGAAACCGCGCGCCTGATTCTGCTGCCTGGTTTCAGCACGAATGCCAGCGTCTCCGAGATCTCAGGGCGCGGCGTGGGACTGGACGTCGTTAATAATGGTATCCGGAAATTGAAGGGCAGCCTGGATATCCACACCGAGCAGGGAAGCGGTTGTCGCTTCATGCTGCGCCTGCCGATGACCCTGGGCACCGGCCATTGCCTGCTGGTGCGTAGCGCCGGTGTGCTCACGGCCATTCCGACCGACGTCCTGGACCGCGTGGTCTATGGCGGCGCCCGGCACATTGAGCGTCTCGGTACGCGCTGGATCTTTCGCGAGGAACGTGAAAGCTGCGAAGTGTACGATCTGGCACAACTGCTCGGTTATTCGACAGACCAGCGGATCGGCGAGCCCGACGATAGCCGTCCGGCTGTGGTGTTCAACGATACCGACGGCAAGAAGGCTGTAATTGTGGATGCCCTGCTGAGCGGCCGTGATCTCGTGATCAAGAATCTTGGCCGGCGTCTCGCCGGAACAAAAGGGTTGATCGGCGCTTCGCTGCTTGGCGACGGACAGATTGTGCCGGTGCTGGATTTGCATGATCTGTTGCGCCTGAGCAGGGGTGAAACGGCAAATGTTGTGCGTTCGTTCCCGGTTTCCGTTCCCGCCATGCAGTCGCGGGTGGTGGATATCCTGGTCGTGGACGACTCGTTGAGCGTCCGTCAGGCGCTGACCCAGCTTCTCGAGGATGACGGCTACCAGGTGCATACCGCCAGGGACGGCGTCGAGGCGCTTGAGCTCGTGGCCAGGACGCGGCCGGCGGCGATGCTCGTCGACCTGGAGATGCCGCGCATGAATGGCCTCGAGCTCACCTCGAAATTGCGCGCCCACAGCGAGACGAGCAGCATCCCGGTGATCATGGTGACCTCGCGTTCGAGCGACAAGCACCGGCAGCAGGCACAACTGGCGGGAGTCGATCTTTATCTGACGAAGCCGTACCGCGAGGGTGACCTGCTTACGCGTCTGCGTTCGATGCTGAACAAGGCGGCATGAACGCACCGCTTGTCCAGCCGTTACCGGCTGCGACACCCGCCACCGGCTGGCTGCTGTTGGAGCTGGACGATCGCCGGCTCGCGCTGCCACAGCGTGACGTCCGTCAGATCGTGCTGGCTGTTGACCTCAAGCCGGCAATGGCCAGCGATTCGCGCGAAGCCGGCTGGTTTGTTTCCCGTCACGGTGACTCCTGGCCGGCTTACAGTCTGGACGCTGCGCTGCAGTTGCAACAACCGGCACCGGCCGGACAGAAAGTCTGTGTCTTTGTCGAGGCGGCCGGACAGCGTTTCGGTTTGTTGTGCAACCGGGTATCGCCGCTGCACGCGGATGCTGATCTGAATGTTGAAACGGTACCCGGATGCCTTGCCCGCACGCACTCGCCGATTGTCGGCTTTGCGCGCGTCGGCAGCGGCCTGGCGGTGGTGATCCATGGCGATGCGCTGGCCGCATATCTTGGAACGTTGCGGGAGCAGGACCGATGACGGCGTCGACCCGTGCGTGGATGCTGGACGTGTCAGCCGGCTGGCATATCGCGGTCGGCAGTCGTCATGTCATCGAGTATTTATTGTCGCCTGAAGCCGCCGCGGTTCCGCTGGCGCCGGTTCATTGCCGCGGCATGCTGGTCTGGCACGATCGGCTGATTCCACTCGTTGATCTGGCACCACTGCTGGATACGCAGCAAACGATTCAACGCGATTCGCGCCGTGCCGTGATCCTTGGCTACCGGGATTCGCCGCGACAACCAGTCCGTTACGGAGCGCTCGTCGTGCGTACGGCGCCGACCGACGTCACCGTAAGCGACGATATGGCCTGTCCGCTGCCCGAGGAGCCTGCGGTCATCCAGCACCTGTGCCGGTCCTGCTTTGTTTATCGCGATGAGATCGTTCCGATCCTGGATACCACGCGGCTTTTTTCGCAACCACTGCCGGTGACGCTCCTGCCTGCGGATTGTGCGGACGAAGAGAATGTTCACGACTATGAACCCGAAAGGCAACACGGTTCCATGTCGCCGGTAGGCGAGTTTCCCGCTGGCCCGGTGAGTGCCGGCAGCATCTCGCTGTTTTCGCCGGGTAGCGCAATATCATCACCGGCGGGCGGGTGCGAGCAGCCCGCCAAGGAGAACGCAGGGTGCGCAGGTGAGAGCAATGGCGTTAGTGCAAGCGCAGTCTCCACCGATAAACCGACAGCCGCGGCACACACTCTGGCGACCTCGACCGGTGTGATGCACGGCACCGAAGGCCTGCGCCCGGCATCGAACAATCCACCGACCGGAGTTATCGCACCGATTTCCGAGCCGGAGACGAATATCCCCGAAACGCTGAGCGCGGACAGCGCAGCAACGATCGCCGCGAAGAACGGCGTGATCGTCTCCGATCATGGCGGTTCAGTGTTGCATACCGGGCTTAAAGGCACAGAGAGGTCCATGGCCAGGCTGTCGTCATCCGTGGCCCGTGCCGAAGCTCTCGCCTCAAGATCCCGGACGTCTCGGGCTTCGGAATTTCGCGAATCGCTTGAGCGCTTCAATGCGCTGCGCGACGGTCCTTCATCAGGAGTGCGCCGACGCACCGTGGTTGTCGTCGTGGCAGCGGTCATTCTGGCCGGAGCGGCATACGGAGGCCTGGTCTGGAAATCGCATCCGTCGCAAGCCAGTGACACATCACGGCAGACGCCGACGCTGCAGCCCGCATCGCCACGTCCGGAGCCGGTTTCTGTTCCGTCAGCACCCGTGCAGCCACCAAATTGATCCCAGTAATGATTTTGCGGAGCGTGACCGTTATGGACGAGATCCGGCAGGAAGGTGCGCTGCGATCGCTCACCATCTCGCAATCCGGGACCTGAGCGATGGCGAGCACACTCGAGGTGCATCCCCGATGGGTGGCGGTAGCGGTCATGGTCGTTTTGGTTGCGGGATGTGCGACGGGTGGCACCGGTTCACCGGCAGCGCGCACTACGGCCAAGCGCGTGCCGGTGCCGGTCGCAATGATGCAGCCGCGCATGCCCGCGCCAACGACCGAGACGATGCGGCGTCCTGCCCGGCTGGCAAGTTTCCGTTCGGCTTGCCGGGTTAACCCCGACAGCGTCGCCTGGATCCTTGTCAGCGGCGGGTGCCGGAAGGGTTATGCCCAGGGCCCGGGTCGCGCGCGCAGCGCGGATGGCCGCCGCAGCTACTCGGGTGGTTTTGTCGCCGGGTACTTTGATGGCGAAGGGAGTTATGACTGGGGTAATGGCATCCGGTATACCGGTGCATTTGTCCACGGAAAGAAGACCGGCAAGGGCATGATCAGCTATCCCGATCACAGGAGATACCAGGGGCAGTTCAAAGACGATCTCTACGATGGTGCGGGCCGGTACGATGATCAAGACGGATCGGTGTATGACGGCGAGTTCCGTCTGGGCCGGTTCGAGGGTCGTGGGACCTACACCTGGCCGAATGGCGACCAGTATGTCGGTGAATTCAGGGACAACCGGATGGAAGGGGAAGGCGTCTATATCCGGAACAATGGCGAGCGGTGCGCCGGCCGGTTCATGAACAACGCGATCAACATGGGCCAGACGTGGCGTACCCCCGTTCCGAACTGAGGATCGTTGTCGGTACAAGCCCGCAAACACAGTGCACGCTGCAGGCTACCTCCATCGGCGGTGCGTGGTGCCGTTCAACTCCTGGGGCGGCGCGAGACAAGGACCAGCAGGGCCCGTACCCCGATTACCACGATTAGCCCGACCAGATTGCCGGCCAGGACATCCGCCGGGAAATGCATGCCAAGACTGATACGGGACAGATCGACCCAGAGCACGAAAGCAATGAGGGCAACGCGCCCAGGGCGGCCCAGCAAAGGCCAGAGGCTCGCGGCCACGGTCATGGCGAACGTGGCGTGCCCGCTGGGGAGGCTGTAATGGAGTTCCGGTTTGCCGACGACATGCAGGCTGTCGGGTGGCAGGGCGAGTGGCGGGCGGGGGAAATCGAGAGCGTGTTTCAGCCAGCCGACCAGGAACCCGTCCAGGAAGTAGGCGAGGCTGAAGCTGGCGAAGACCATGAACCAACCCGACATTTGCTCGCTTGTCGGTGCGGGCAGCCGGAGGGTTCCGCGTGATAGCCACCAGAATCCGGCGATTGCCAGAAGGGCGATATAGAGAGGGAAGCGGTCATGGTCGCCGAGAGTCGTGCCGGCCTGCATGAAGGCATTAAGCGCGCTGCCGCGCAGATTATTGATGGCATGAAACAGCCAGACGTTGAGCCCACCCCAGTCGTAGAGGAATGCTTTCACGCGTCGCGCTCAGACGAAAAATGACGCGGTCCAGAGCAACAGACCTCCGCCAGCCGCAGCGCCAGCCACAGCGAACAGCCATTTCTTGCGCGTCAGTGCCGTGATCGACGCGAGCGAGATGGCGATCTGGATCAGGGTCATGGCCTGTTCCGACAGATGCAGGGGGTGCAGCAGTTTTTCGCTCTGCGCATTGGCCTGGTGTGATTCGGCCTCAAGCGCCTCGGCTTTGGCCTTGATGTCCTTTTTCTCCTGCTCGTAGCGCGCGATCTGTTGCTTGTATTTGTCGGCAGGCTTTCCGTTGGTCAGGTCCGCGGCCAATTCCATGAGGTGTCCCTTGCTGCTCTTGGCCTGGTAGAAGTTCCACTGATCCGAGGCTTCGGTCTTCTTGAGCACCGCCTCGTTCTTGTAGAGCATGGCTTCGTTCAGGTGCGTGGCCACGTTGTAGCCGATGACGGCGCCGAGCGTGGCCAGCAGTGCAGTGAATATCGCCACGTACTGCGCCAGACCGGGCCCGTGTTGTGCCTGATGCTCGACTTCATGCTC
>Ga0153916_10004396_pt1 | contig 10640 bp, 11 predicted proteins | sample Opewatmetagenome_FD_109642 | JGI IMG/M metagenome (GOLD analysis project Ga0153916, IMG submission 109642) | Freshwater wetland microbial communities from Ohio, USA - Open water 3 Core 3 Depth 4 metaG | ecosystem: Environmental > Aquatic > Freshwater > Wetlands | place: USA: Ohio, Lake Erie...
CTGGTCCCCAGACCGCCGCCCATCAGCAGCACCCAATTATCCCGTGGGGCTAATTGCATCATGTCCGCGAGGAGCTTTAAATCCACCACCCGCCCCTGCTCATCCAGCATCGGGATCTGGCGGAGAACCTTGAGCTTCATCAGCCTCAAGATTTCCTCCCGGGAGGCGCTCAGCTCCACCCAGGTGAAATTCCGGTTCATGATAAGATTCACCGGTTCGTTCAGGGAAATCGCCTTAAGCATGCCCCGGCGGATATCCCCATCAGTGATCACACCAACTAACCGGGACTGCTCATCGGTGACCAGCGCAATTTGCATCGCCGTGGTGTCAATAATCTGCATGGCTTCCCGAATGGTGGTATCAGGACGGATTATCGTTTTTTCCCAGTCTCTCATAATGACCTTCCAGAATACTTCCCACCAGCCTTAGCCTTAACCGGTTTCCAAACCGTGACGCCTATCTTAACTTTGATAAATTAACACTCGCCTGGCCGCTTGACAATGTTCTTTTTCCCAGGCTGCCTTATGGATGATGAAATGAAGCTGAGTGAGTTTAGTGGCGGCATTTCTGATATGGTCACCACCGTTAGCTAAAGAATCAGGAAAAGTATGGTCCCCGCCAAACCATGAGGAATAGGAATATTAAAATATGAGGCGATAATAAAGGCTGTTATAGTCTCTTCGCGATTGATTACAACCAAAACCATTTTTGTTTGATAATCTCTAAATAATCTCTCAATGAATAAGAAATTTGCCTTCTCGATTATTTAGCTATCGGGACACCTATGGATCAAAATCCTCTTTATAAATTAGGCTTGTTTAATAATTTAAGGTCAATATTTATTTTATTTAAGATACTTGCGACCTTCTCTCCAGTATGACCATCACCATAGATGCTTTGGCACTGCTTAACCTTATTCTTAAATTCTTGGTCAAATAAAGCTGTTTTAATGGCCTTCTTTATGCCAGCTTTATTAAAGTCAACGAAGATTACATTGGTAGATGTTATTCTATTTTTTTGACGATTTCCAATATTCACCACCGGCAGTTTGAGTAAAGGGGCTTCAATAATTCCGCAACTTGAGTTTCCTATAAGTACATCTACATGGTGCAATAGATTGACAAAAAGTTGACTTGGCAGATTTTTATAAATATAACAATTAAGTTTAGAACAATAGCGCTTTATAGTTTCAATAATAATCTCACTACCTACGTCACTGTTTGGATAACCAATAATAACTTTATATCCAAGCTCCACTAATGCCGAGAGCGTGGTGCGGGTTTGAAATTCCGCTTCTTGATATTCACTACTTAAAACATGTTGAATCATCAAGATAAGGGGGCCATTTTCAAAATCAAAACCTAGCTGTTTGGAAAGTTGATTTTTGGAAAGCGGAGGAACAGAATAAAATCTGTCTAAGCCGCCATGACCGACTACATGTACCCGAAATTTTTCTTCTCCCATCCCAATTATCCTCTCCGCATGGCTCGGCAGCATTGGAAAATGAAGATGAGATAGTTTTGTCGTGGCATCCCTTACATTGTTATCAACCGAGCCGAATGCCGTATCTCCTCCACACATATGTGCTACCGGGATGTTGAGATAATTGGCAGAAATGGCGGCACTGATAACTTCTTCTCTGTCTCCGGCTACTAGCACGATATCAGGTTTTAAATGTTCCAAAGCGCCTGATAGCCCCATAATTTGAATGCCCACGGATTTAGCGCGACTCACTAACATATCGCCGGAGAGTAGAGACTCTATTTTTTGACTAATTTTAAAACCATCCTTTTCAATTACTTTATAGGTATAGCCAAACTTATCTGAAAGGTGTGCCCCCGTAACCACCACCTGCAGCTTAAGTTGGGGGTGATTTTTTATTGCTAACATTGTGGAGCTTAATATATCGTATTCAGACCTAGACCCAGTTACTACCGCAATTATTTTCATGATTATACCTTTTGTTGAATTCTTTCTAAGGCTTTTCTGTATAACCATTTTATAAGATATTTTTCTAAAGTATAATATTTAAGAAACCGAAAGCTCCATCGAATATTTGCCAGCAATTCGAATGGTAAGATTTGCAGTCGGCGTATTCCTGGGAATTTAACGTTACTGATATCTCCCCTAAACTTTAAGCCGGAAATATAGTAGAGGTTTTCTGCAATCAGATTTTCACTGTTGCTCAAACTCATTCTGCTCCACTCCTGCACATTACTAGGCATTTTATAGCCCATCTTTTGTGATTCATAAAAAAGCTGAGTGCCCGGATAAGGGGCATATACATAGAATCCCAGTCGTGCCTTAGGATCCGTCTTATGTATCCAATCTGCAAAATCCATGCTTTGCTTTAATTCGACCTCGGTTTCAGTGGGAATATTACACATGAAACTATAGGTTGGTTTTATGGGAGAAGATGCTATAGTTTCAACGGCATTTCTAACATCCTGTATGCCATTAGGTAGATCCTTGCAAATTACGTCCCTTAATATTCTTTCAGAGCCGGTCTCAACACCTAAAAGGAAACGGTCGCATCCATTAGCTGCCATAATGGTAATGGATTCCCGAGTAACATCATTTGCACGAATGCAGGATCCCCATTTCAATCCCACTGAATTTAAAAACAGAGAAATTTCTCTTAGTCGTTTGATATTGCTTCCTACATTATCATCATTAAGAAATAGATATTTAAATTTAAATTCGTCATGCAGTGTTCTGATTTCTCGCTGAAATTTATCAAAGGGCATTAAACGCCATTTGCGTCTATTAAAAATAATATTATAACAAAACCGACATCGATATGGACATCCCCGACTAGAGAGATAAAATAATTCTCCTGCCTCTGCAGAAAGCCTAAAGTATTTTTTATTTTTTTCCGTCATCGGAAAAGGCCAATCTTTGGCCGAGAGAAAAGGTCTTTCTTCATTCTTAACGATTTTTCCATTTTTCTTCCAATAGATACCGGGAATTTTTCCATAATCCTCGGAACCCTTTACCTCAAGAACCAACTCGGTGAAAGTTTCTTCTCCCTCCCCCACCACTACAAAATCAATCAAATCTTCTTTCACACATTCTTCTGGCAATAAACTCCCATGAACACCCCCCAATACTGTTTTTATATTGCGATGATTATCCTTAACATATTGGAAAATTCGTAATGTTTCCTGCAATTGATATCCGGTCATACTGGATACTCCAATGACCGCTGGTTTGTATTGATCCAAAAGCTCCTTAACTCTTTCCTTCCCATCAAAGCGCTCATCTACATAGTCTATTTCTAAACCAGCCTTCTCAGCTGCCGCTCCAACATAAAAAATGCTCAGAGCGGTTCCTTTAACCGGGCTATCTTGGCTGGGGTTAGGGTATACTAGCAAGGCATCATTCAAAATCTGGTTTTCCATTTATCCGAAAATATGTGACAACCTCGGCCACCGCAGTCCCTAAATGGTTTTGGGTGAGATGCCCCCAAAAGTGAGACACTTTTTATGAGAGGGTTGGGTTAAAGCGCCCATGGCTCAGGTTGCCCAGCAGCCCCTCTGGGGGCACAGGGAGCGTAGCGACCGGAGCCCCCAGAGGGGTGGTCGTTTCCCACAACTCCACCGGGCTCCGATACCCCAGGCTCTGATGCGGGCGCTCCCCGTTATACCAGTTAAGCCAGATCTCCATCTTGGCCCGGGCCTCGCCCAGGGTATGGAACAGTTCGGCATGGAGGAGGTTGCAGGCCAAAACCCTTATTTTTTAACATCTTGATTCTTAAACACCCAATAAGTCAATCTAACTAAGTTTTTGTTCGTATAGCTTAGTTGGTGCCACGCTTTTTATATATATTATCCCATACTTTCTAATTTACCGCAAAGGCGTCCACGGTAAGCTCCTAAAAAAAGTTAATGGAATTGCGGCCTTGATTAAACACCAAATCTAAAATCGACAGCTTATCAACGAAGTCTCTACTGTTATGTTGTAAGTAAGGTTTAAAATTATATTCCATAACCTGGATTCTTATTCCTTCCTTGCGAAAGTCTTCAATGTTCAGGTATTCCAATCCTCCAGATCCGGTTAAGTATGTATCTGCCTTAACATGTTTGCAAATACATAATATGAGGTCTGATTTGGTTCCTTGTTTTTCGATGTCTGATGAATTTATTAATTCTCTATCTATAGACAAAAAACTGAGAATGCCTTTAATTATTTCTATATTTAACTCTGATAGTAAAGTGTATTTTTTTTGATATATCTCATGAAGGAACAGCATTATTTCAGAGAAAAAATTCACCTTCTTGTAACATTGTTCAATTGTTTGCCAATGCTTTTTCAGAATATTATTATCACCAATCTTTACTTCATTTATCCTATACCCAAATCTGCAGGAAACGGGTATAGTTAATCTGGTTGGCCCGTTTTTGCATAGAATGAAATTCCTATTTTGCAAGCCGTTCTTTTGATATTGCACATCGTCCAAAAACACAAAAACATTTGACTGATAAATTTTAGAAAAATATGGAATCCATGGGATGTATTGAGGCTGATGAATAGAAATGATCATTCTAAAATATCTCTCTCATTATCATAAAGGCCTCTGCAAATTCTACATTTATGCTACTTCCTCTATATTCTGCTATTGCCCTAATACCTCTGTCAGAGCGAGGGTGCGGGTATTCTTTATGCTCTCCCTCAAAAATTCTCATTATTTCAATTTTTTTCTCAAGGAAACCCGAAATATCACAAAAACAATTAGGCATAAAAAACCGGGTGGTATCCGGAAAAGACCAGTTGGTACTGGAAGGCACTTCATAGATTAAAATTTTCCTAACAAAAGGAGTGTAAGACGGCTTGGTGCACGCCATCACGGCTTTATAGGCGTATTCATGGTCAGTATTCACATCCATCGGCCCAACAGTATAAATAATCTCCGGCTTTATTTTATTTATAATATTAGATAAGTTATCTATCAGATCACAAAAACCGACTTTATCCAAATCTCCCGCATGAAAATTCAGGGAAAAACGGTCCTTAAATCCGTAAGTCCTAAAAACTGTACTGACAATGCTCTCTCTTTTCCTTTTATAAGCATCATCAGAGTTTTCAAAAAAAAGCGTGAAATAACACCAATAAACCTCATCTCCGTTAGCCAGGTGCTTTAAAATAGTGCCGCCAGCACCCAAGGTTTCATCATCTGGATGCGCTGATACCACTAAGGTCTTCACCCTCCGGACTCCTTTTGAGAAAGCCTCAGCAATTTTAACAATCAGATTTCTATAAGCTCATCTTCTTGGAAATCTTTGCTCGCCCGGCGGCCAATGACGGAATCCCAAAAAACCGGGCTGATCCCAGATCCTGGCCTCTTTACGGAAATATTTTCTTCGGAAAAAATTTCCCCTTTCTTGATAAATCTTGATGCCACAATACTTTTTCTAGCGATCAGCTTATTTTTTTGCTCAGAAGGCGACGTTCTTTTAATGCCGTCCCCCAGGGCTGCTTCAATATTTCTAATGGCATTTACCATGGCTTTTAATTCACCCGGTTCCAAAGAGGCTTTATGGTCGGGGCCTTCCATGGTTCGATCTAGAGTGAAATGCTTTTCAATAATCGTTGCCCCCAGGGCCACGGCGGCAATGGGAACCTCGATCCCCAACGTATGGTCAGAGTAGCCCACCTTAATTTTAAAGGCTTCCCTTATGGTGACCATTGCCAATAAATTAACATCTGACATCGGTGAGGGATATTCTGCATTGCAATGCAACACGGTGATATTCTCTTTTGAGGTCCCGGCCTTAATTAAAATATCTAAGGCATCTTCAATCTCCCCGAGGTCAGCCATGCCGGTGGAGAGGATTACCTTTTTTTTCAGGCCGCCGATTTTTATTAAATAAGGAAAAGTTACTATTTCTCCGGAAGGAATTTTAAAGATATCCAACCCCAGATCATTAAGCAAGTTGATACTCGGCATATCGAAGGGGGTGGACAAGAATTTTATGCCCTGGGCCCGACAATAGTTAAGGAGTTCTTGATGGGTCGGAAGATCTAATTCGAGTTTTTTGATCATTTCAAGTTGGGATTCGTTGGATTGCGTACTCTTCTGTTGATATTCTGCTTTCGGGGCAAATTTGCTGACCAGTTCGGCAGCTTGGAAGGTTTGAAACTTTATGGCATCAGCGCCGGCTTCAACGGCCGCATCCACCATCTTTTTGGCGATATCGAGGCTGCCGTTGTGGTTAACACCGGCCTCGGCAATTATAAAGACCCGCTTCATTTATCCGACTTTCCTGGCTGGATTGCCAATATAAATGCCACTTTCACCGATTGATTTGACCACCACGGCACCATTGCCGATGACGGTGTTGTTAATTATAGAAATGTTATTTGATATTGAACTGTTGGTCCCGATGAATGTTCCTTTGCCCACTGAGCATTGTCCATTTACAATGCAACCAGTAGATATGTGGCAATGGTCTTCAATGATGGTATCATGTTCAATAAGAGCCCCGGTATTTATTATACAATTCCTCCCTATTTTTGCATCTGCGTTAATAATTACATTATGCATAATAATGGAGCCTTCTTGAATAGAGGCGTGTTTAGATACATACGCCAAAGGGGACACGATAGCGGGGAAATTACCGCCCAACCTTGTGATATGTTCAAAAATTTTCAGACGCCTGGTGGCATCTTTAGTTTGGCCAATTGTAATTAAGAAATAGTTATAATGCTTTACTATTTCAGGTAATTCAGCATCAGAACCAATTATTTCATATCCTAACACTCTTTGATCTATCTTTTCCTTAATCTCTATTATGCCAGCTATCTTAAATTTGTTTCCAAGTTCAATGACATCTATACAAGCCTTGCAGTGGCCTCCGCCACCTATCAAAACGATTTCTTCTTTCATAGGAGAATCACTTCTTTAAAGGTATGACAAGCATAGCAGAGGAAATAATGTTTGCAACTTTCAAACGACCTGCCTGCCAAAGTCCTGCATTGACGACCGGGACTTTCAAAGTCGGGGGCTCGTATAACCCCCTGGAGCTATTACCAAGTAAGAAATTTGAGAACAGCATCTCCACTTTTTCATCGATGGTGAAGCCGTCTTCTTCGATCGTTCTGTAAGTCAAGCCGAATTCCGGGGAAAGGTGCATACCCGTGGCGACCAGTTGCAGCTCCAGATCGGGATCGTCTTTGATCTCTTTCATGAGCCAATAGAGATGTCCGTACTCTGCCCGCGTCCCGGTTACAACGCAAATTTTCCGGTTAATAGTATTGTCCATCACAAGATTTATTTTACGATTGCTTTACTCTCGATAACCATATTATTTAACTCAAAAACGAACTGCTGGGAATATTGATGAGTCGCTTTGCCAGGTTTTCGGCACAGCCGAGATCCATTGCCGGACAATCTTTAAACATCGGTAATTTGTTCATCAGCGTCCAGGCAGGACGCGTCATGATCCCATTATCATTGGTTTTTTCGAGCACTACATCGCGTTTTTCGGCAAAGACTTCATCCAAAAGAAGAACATTCAGCCAATAATTGCTTGTTGCAAATGACGGTTCCCTAAAGAAACGGACGCCGCCTATTCCCTGAAAACTATTTTGATAACGGTCTGCAAGACGCCTTTTTTGTTCTAAAAACTTCGGAAGCTGCTCCATCTGGGCGCAACCCAAGGCGGCGTTGATATTGGGAAGTCGATAATTGTACCCGATATCATCGTGCCTGCACTCCCAGCGGTGCGGGATTTTTGCCGTCGAGGTCAGATGTTTGGCCAGCTTTCCCAGACGCTCATCATTGGTCATGATCGCCCCGCCGCCGCCGGTGGTAACCGTTTTGTTCCCATTAAAACTCAAGATGGAAAGCTTCCCCCAGTTTCCGGTGTGCGTGCCCTTGTAGTAAGAGCCGAGCGATTCGGCGGCGTCTTCGACCATTTCGATTTTGTATGCCTGGCAGACCTCAATCAGGGGATCGAGATCGACGGGATGTCCGAATGCATGCATCGGGATGGCGGCCTTGATCCGCCTTCCGGAAAATTTATTAATACAGCCAGCCGCATTCACCTGGGCAATATTTTTGAGATAATCCTTCAATTTGCCGGGATCAAGTCCAAGGGTTCTTTCCTCACTATCGACAAAATGAGGGGTGGCGCCGCAATAAGTTACGGCGTTGGCTGTCGCCACGAAAGTCAACCCCGGCACGAAAACTTCATCCCCGGGTTCCACCCCGGCCAGTTTCAAGGCCATGTGCAGGGCCGCGGTACCATTTACCACGGCCACCACCGTTTTAACCCCTGTGAAGTCGGCAAGCATGGATTCAAATTGATCCACATACTTACCGACATAAGAAACCCAGGTAGAGTCGAGGCAATCTTTTACGTAGGCCCATTCATTGCCGCCCAGGGATGGTTCATGGAGTGATACCGGCCCCTTGTGGTCGGGAATGACGGTCTTGATGGCGTTTATGATGCCGTCGATATCCAGTTGCGCCATTATATATTATATTCACCGGGTTTGTATTGCCGTAAATTTTCAGTATTGGTAAACCACGCCACCGTTTCCTGTAGCCCTTTTTTCAGTCCTTCGATGCCGCTATAAGCAGGCGCCCAGCCCGTTAATTTATGGGCTTTAGTATTATCAGCCCAAAGCCGCTCTACTTCGCTGTTCTCCGGTCTGATCCGTTGCGCATCGCTTTCAATCTCCAGGTTCACCTGCATGATCTCGGCGATGATCTTGACGGTTTCGCCAATGGAGATTTCAAAATTGCTGCCGATATTGATCACTTCTCCGATGGTCTGATCCGACTCCGCCACCGCAATGAAGCCATTCACCGTATCTTTCACATAATTGAAATCCCGGGTCGGATGCAGCGAGCCTAATTTGATTTTCCTGGCGCCGCTGGCGATCTGCGTGATGGCGGTGGGGATAACCCCCCGTGCCGATTGCCGCGGGCCGTAGGTATTAAAAGGGCGAACAATGCTGACGGGAGTATTGAAGGAATGGTAAAAGGACATGGCGATCTGATCAGCGCCGATTTTACTTGCCGCATAGGGGGATTGGCCCTGTAAAGGATGCTTTTCAGTTATGGGCACAAATTGGGCCGTCCCGTAGACTTCGCTCGTAGAGGTGTGAATGACCTTTGATATCCCCATTTCGCGCGCTGCCTGCACAATATTGAGTGATCCTTTTACGTTCGTATCAATATAGGTATCAGGAGAATGGTACGAGTAAGGAATGGAAATCAAGGCGGCCAGGTGAAACACGATATCACAGCCTGTCATGGCCTGCCTGACACCGTGAGGGTCACGCACATCCCCCGCAAAGATCTCAAAACCCTTTTTTATTTCCGGGACCGAATGATCCAGCCATCCCCAGGTATTGAACGAATTATACAGGACAAACGCTCGGACCTCACAGCCGCGCCTGACGAGTTCCTCCGTCAGGTGAGAGCCGATAAAACCATCGGCGCCGGTAACCAAGATTTTTTCTTTTTTTAGGTCCATGTGAACGGAAAAGCAGTAGGGAACCAGTAATGGTCATTCAAAAGGGACCCACCACGGTTCATTTCCATCGCAGCCGGGAAAAGCTCCACCATTCTTAGGCCGAATAAGAGCTTTGCGCCTGGCAGGAACCCTTCGGTGATCCCGTGAATGCTACCGCCTTCTTTGACCGGCTTCTCCATCACTGCAAGGTCATCTATGGGGGTGGGTGGTACACTTTTAAATTACCATTATTTCTTCACAATTAATAATTATTTCCAACGTCTTGATAATATCCAAGTTGAAGCCCGCCTCAATTTCTTCCCAATATTCCTGGGACAACTTCAATTTCAGGCCTTCCACCAGCGGTTTTTTGCTTCATAAAATTCAGCCGTTCCCACCTGCTCGGACAAATATTGTTTTACAGTTGAGTCCAACCCGGTGATATTACCCCCCGCCTCCTGCATATAGAGGTGGATAAAGCGCAATATCCGTTCGCGCCCGGCGCAATCGTCAAAATGATTAATCCATTTGCGCCATTTATTGAACGCGCCTATGGTCTTATCACCCGCGGCGGCCTGCATAACAGCCTTGCGCGTTTCCGGCAGGGTCGCAAAAAGCACTTTCTGGTCTTTATCCCGGTAAACTGGGTACTTAAGCCAGCCGGTGCAATCCCAGTGTATCGCCCTCAATCCCAAAAGACCCGCGATAATCCCGGCAGAATTTAAGCCAAAACAAACAGACAGGTCTGCCGCCTCTGCCGCATCCACGGGAGAATGCCTTACCCAATCAAGTACGCGCAGCCGCCCCTGGTTTTCCAGCGACTTTATACGGCAAACAATTTCTTCACCGGAAGGGAGATGACGCAAATCCGACATCTGCCACGACTTACTCTTAATTATGCCGGAAAATGATGGATTATCCTCCAGGATACAGAAGATTTCAAAATAGAATTTAGAGAGATTTTCTGGGGTCTGATGTCCTAAGTATTCAACTGAAGAATCAAAAATTGCTATGGTAAAATTGCCTTTGTGGGGCGGGTTTATTTCTTCTGGTTTGGCGCCCGACCCTGCCAACCAGAGCCCGCACGGGATTATATATGAACAAGTATTGCCTTTGATCTCAAGATATTCACGATGCGAGACTCCCCATACGAGCATTACATGCTGACACGTCAGC
>Ga0153916_10004397_pt1 | contig 10638 bp, 9 predicted proteins | sample Opewatmetagenome_FD_109642 | JGI IMG/M metagenome (GOLD analysis project Ga0153916, IMG submission 109642) | Freshwater wetland microbial communities from Ohio, USA - Open water 3 Core 3 Depth 4 metaG | ecosystem: Environmental > Aquatic > Freshwater > Wetlands | place: USA: Ohio, Lake Erie, Old...
CCCGCTGGTCCTACGGCGTGTCGAAGGCGGTGGACGAGTTTCTCGCGCTGGCCTATTGGCGGGAGCGTGGATTGCCGGTGGTGGTGGGGCGGTTCTTCAACGTCGTCGGTCCGCGGCAGACGGGGGCCTACGGGATGGTCCTCCCGCGGTTGGTCGACGCGGCCCTGGCCGGCCGGCCCCTGGTGGTCCACGACGACGGCCGGCAGGTCCGCTGCTTCGCCCACGTCGCCGACGTGGTCCGCGCGGTGCTGGCCCTGATGCAAACCCCCGCGGCCGTCGGCCGGGTGTTCAACGTCGGCAGCGACCAGCCGATCCAGATCCTCGAGCTGGCCCGGCGGGTGATCGCTGCGGTGGATCCCGAGCTGACCGTCGAGTTCCAGAGCTACGCCGAGGCCTACTCCGAGGATTTCGAGGACGTCCGCTCCCGCGTGCCCGACTTGAGCCGGCTCCGCGAGACCATCGACTTCCGCCCGACCTACACTTTGGACGACGTGGTCCGCGAGGTCATCGCCTGGAAGCGCGGGGCACTGAAGGCTAAGGGCGAACGACCACAGAATGTCGAGTGACCAACCTTATCGCATCGGGCTTCGCAAGCCGTGGCAGGTCGAGCCGCTGCCGCACGGGCTCCGCTGGCGGCGGCCCTTTCACCAGCCGACCGGCCTGGGAGCCGCGGCGGCGGTCTGGATCGTCGTCGACGGGATTCTTGCGACCGGGTCGGTGGCCCTGAACGACCATCCCTTGGGGCGGCTCGCCGGTCCAGGATCGCCGTCTCGCTTCGAGGTGACCGGCCTTCTTCGGGCGAGAAACGAACTGGTCCTGGCGATCGAGATCATTCCACACAACCGCTGACCGGCACGCCGGCCCGGCTTACCCTTTGCTCCTCCCTCTTCGTGGTTTCGATCTTTCGACCTTTCGTGATAACCGCGTGTCATTCATTCAGGGGCCGGCGGAATGGGAGTTGACTGCGCGGCTGGGCGGGACGCCCATCCCACTCTCTTTCGGCCAGACCCCTGGACCCTGTCGCGGGGGGATAGGCGAGCGCTTGCATCTCACGCCGGCCCGGATACGCTGGAAGGACGTTGCAGCGACCGTTAGGCGGGTTGCAGGCGTTCCTATTGTGGCGGCAATCGTCCCCGATGAGGTGCACGCATGTTACGACGATGGAATCCGGTGTTGCTGCGGCTGGCGGGCTGCGCGTCCCTGATCGTTCTGGCGGTGTTCGGCGGCGCGATCGCGGCCGGCGGGGAAAACACGCTCTCCCGCGAAGAACTCGCCGAAGGCTGGGTCTTGTTGTTTGACGGCCAGACCCTGTTCGGCTGGCAGCCGGCCAGCAAGGCCGATTGGAAAGTGGCTGACGGCGTGATTTCCGCCAGCCAGGGCGAGCCGGGGCTCCTGCTGACCACCAGCCAGTTTGCCAACTTCGTGCTGAAGGTCGACTTCCGCGCTGCCGAGGGGACCAACAGCGGCGTCTTCTTGCGCACGCCCCCCAAACCGGGCCCCGACGATGTGGCCACCAGGTGCTACGAGCTGAACATCGCCCCGCCCACCAACCCCTTTCCCACGGGCAGCTTCGTCACGCGGAAGCGATGCGAAGGGGTCCACGAGAGCGCGGACTGGCAGACCTTCGAAACCACCGCCCTCGGCGGAGGCTTCGAGGTCAAGCTCAACGGCAAGACCGTGCTCAACTACACGGACCCGAAGCCCGTGCTGCGCGGTCCCGTCGGGCTCCAGTTCAACACGGGCAAGATCGAGTTCCGCAACGTGAAACTGAAGCCGCTGGGGATGAAGAGCCTGCTCAGTGGCAAGGACCTGGCGGGCTGGAAGGTCCACCCGGAGAACAAGAGCCGGTGGACGGTCACGCCCGAGGGCTGGATCCATCTCCAGGACGGCCGCGGGCAATTGGAGTCCGAAGGGCAGTACGCCGATTTCACGCTCCAGTTGGAGGTCTTCGTCAACGGCAAGTCGCTCAACTCGGGCGTCTTTTTCCGTTCGATCCCCGGCGAGTTCTGGAACGGCTACGAGAGCCAGATCCACAACGGGTACAAGAGCGGGGATCGGACGCAGCCGGTCGATTGCGGCACGGGCGGGATCTTCCGCCGCCAGAACGCCCGCAAGGTCGTGGCCAGCGACAAGGAGTGGTTCTCCAAGACGATCCACGCCGACGCCAGTCACATGGCGGTCTGGGTCAACGGCTATCAGGTGAGCGATTGGACCGACACCCGCCCCCCTGCCGACAACCCCCGCAAGGGCCAAAGGCTGAAGGCCGGCACCATTATCCTCCAGGGGCACGATCCGACGACCGATTTCTACTTCCGAAATCTCCGCATCGTCGAGCTTCCGCCCATTCGGGGGGGACTGTGACACCGGCGCGGCCAAACAGGTTTGACTTGGAAGCCACAGGACACGTATATTTTGTAGCAGCCTGTCCTGTTAGAAAGGGCGCAGCTCGATGCCCGGTCTGGTCCACGTGACGGTAAGCATTTGCCCTGGAGGAGCGTATGACGCTTGGTGAGATCCTCAAGGTCAAGGGAAGCACGGTCTATACGATCTCCGCCGATGCCTCCGTTGAGGAAGCGACGCAGGAGTTGACCCGGCACAACATCGGGGCGCTGGTGGTATGTGACCGTGACCTGGAAGTGGGGGAGCGGTTGCTGGGGATCATCTCCGAGCGGGACGTCACCCGCGCCTGCGCTTCCGGCAAAGGGTCCCTTGCAACGATCAAAGTGGCCGACGTGATGACTACCGATCTCCACACCGGCTCGCCGCTCGATACGGTGGAAGCAACGATGGGGCTGATGACCAAGAGCCGGGTCCGTCACCTGCCCGTGCTCTCAGGAGGCCGGCTGGTCGGGATCGTCTCGATCGGCGACGTCGTCAAGAGCCAACTGGAGCAACTGGCGCTGGAGAACCAGTTCATGAAGCACTACATCACCGGGTAGAGCTGAATGATGAATGATGAATGATGAATGATGAATGATGAATGATGAATGAGAGCCCTTCAGCGTTTGGCTTTCTTGGCGGTCATGGCGGACGAGGCGAAGATCGCAAGGAGTTCCTGTGTTTCCTGCCGGAGGCTGGTCAAACGAGCCGCGGGTACAATCCGGCTGTCGGTCAATAGTTCCAGCCAATAGCTCGTCTCCTCGCGTTCTTGCAGACCGCCTTCGATCTTGCTGACAAACTCGGCCCGGGAGCGAGCGCGGCAAGCCTCGCGATAGTGTGCGCCCGGCGAAGTGCCGCTCCTGAGCAACTGCCTCCCAATCACCTGTGCCGCCCCCGTCTTGGGCAACGACGAGCACAGCCGAATGATGCGGAGCGCAAACTTCTTGGTCCGCTGCCGCAAGTCGTGATCGCCTTCTTGATCGTTCATCCTTCATCCTTCATCCTTCATCATTCATCCTTACGTCAACTGATACCTCTCCACCTTCCCCCGGTCCACTTCCACGCCCAGCCCCGGGCCTTGGGGAACGGCGATCATTCCGTCGGTGATTTCCAGGGGCTCCGCGAGGACGTCGTCCTGGAGGTGATGGTGGCCGCATTCGTTGCAGCCGCAGTAGGCCGGCGTGGCCGACGCCATGTGAAGCATCGCGGCGATCCCGACGCCCAAGGAGGGGCCGCTGGCGAGCGAGGCCCCCAGTCCGGCGGCCTGGGCGATCGCCGCGCACTTGCGGGCGGGGACCATGCCGCCGACCCGTTGCAGGTCCGTTACGACGAACGGGGCTGCCCCGCTGCGGACCACGGCCAGCACGTCGGTCGGACTGTGCATCCCACGCCACACGGCCAGCGGAACGCTCGTCTGGCGCCGCAGCGAGGCAACCTGGTTGAGGTCCCGGGTGTTCAAAGGGTCGAGCACCAACTGCAGCCCGATCCCCTCCAGCTCGCGGCACAGGTCCCGGGCCGCTTCCATCGCGTAGTTTTCCGCCGCGTCCAGTCGCAGTTCGGCGCCCTGCGGCAGCACCTCCCGGATGGCCGCCAGCGTCTCGACGTCCCGCTCCAGGTTGCCGCATGAGGACAAGACCTGGGAGTGAAATCCTTGTTCGTAGAGTTCCCGGGCCAGTTGGGCGGAGTCGCGGGCCGGGGCCGTGCTCAGACGGAGCGTCAAGGGGATCCTCCGGCGATACCCGCCGCCGAACAGGTGGCAGAGGGGTTGTCGGGTGGTGCGGCCGATGAGGTCCCAGGATGCCATCTCCACCGCGCAGCAAAGGGGCGCCGACCGCAAGGCCCCCAGCCCCAGCAGGTCCTCGATCTCGAAAATGCTCCGCCCGGCGAGGATCGGCAGGAGCGCGTCGCGGCGGGCCGGGACCTCGGCCGCACGCCACGAGGTCTGCGCCTCGCCCCACCCCTCCAGGCCCTCGTTGGTGACCAGCCGGACCAGCAGCGAGCGGACCGGCGGCTCCTGGCCCACGCAGCCGATTTCCACCAGAAAAAGCTCGAGGTCGGCAATCGTGATCGACATCGGCGTTGGCTTCGGGGCGCTCAGGGGCTTTCGGTCCGCAGTTCCCCGGGGAGCAGGAAACGCACCTCTTCCGTACACATCACGGGGGACTCCACCTCCACCGCATAACGCTCTTGGAGAAACCGCAGGCAATCCGCCACGAGGGTCTCCGGGGCGCTGGCCCCCGCCGTCACCAGCACCGTCTGGCGGCCGGAGAGCCAGGCCGGATCGATGTCGCCCGGGCCGTCGATCAGGTGGGCCTCGACGCCGCAGTCCCGGGCGAGCTCCGCCAGCCGCTGGCTGTTCGAGCTGTTCCGGCTGCCGACCACGAGGACCACGTCCGCCCGGCGCGACGATTCCCGGACCGCCTCCTGGCGGTTCTGCGTGGCGTAGCAGATGTCGTCCCGCCGCGGGCCCGCCAGCTTGGGAAACCGGCGGCGCAGCCGGCCGATGATCTCGGCGGCGTCGTCCACCGAAAGCGTGGTCTGGGTCAGGTAGGCCACCTTCTCGGGGTCTGGCACCTCCAGCCGCTCCACCTCCTCCGCGCTCCCCACCAGCACGATCGAGCCCGGGGCCTCCCCCATCGTGCCGACCACCTCGTCGTGTCCTTCGTGCCCGATCAAAACGATGGTATACCCCTGCTGGGCGAATCGGGCGGCCTCGCGGTGGACCTTGGTCACCAACGGGCAGGTGGCGTCGATCGTCTGGAGCCGGCGGGCGGCCGCTTCCCGGCGGACCTCCGGCGAGACGCCGTGGGCCGAGTAGAGCAGATGGGCCCCCTCGGGAACGTCCGCCAGCCGATCGACGAAAACCACCCCGCGCTCGCGGAAATGATCCACCACCCAGCGGTTGTGCACGATCTCGTGATAGACGTAGATCGGGGTCCCATAGCGCTCGATCGCCAGGTTCAGGCTGTCGATGGCCATGTTGACGCCTGCGCAAAAGCCGCGCGGGCTGGCCAGGATCACGCGCATAGTTCCCTCCCCCCTGGAAAAGTATCATAATGCAGGGGCTGACCGCCGGCCAGGGCACCGGGGATTTGCGTGCGGCGACTGGTCGGCCGGGTGCGGGAGATTTCATGGCGATTCGCAGTTTTGCCGTCGAATTGGAATTGTACGGGCCGGGGGCGCGCCAGCCGAAGCGTCCCGCGATGGCCCGCGCCCGGAGGTATTGCCGCCGCCTGGCCCGCAGCCACTACGAGAACTTCACCGTCGCCAGCCTGCTCTTGCCCCGGCACCTGCGGCAGCACTTCTACAACCTCTACGCCTATTGCCGCTGGGCCGACGACCTGGCCGACGAGACCGGCGATCGCCGGCAGGGCCTTGCCCTGCTGGACTGGTGGGAGCAGGAGCTTCGCGAGTGCTACCAGGGACGCTCGGTGCACCCCGTCTTCGTCGCGCTCGAGGACACGATCCGGCAATTCGCCATCCCGGTCGATCCCTTCGTCGACCTGCTGGTGGCCTTTCGCCAGGACCAGCGGGTCGCGCGGTACGAGAGCCTGGACCAACTGCTCGACTATTGCCGCTACTCGGCCAGTCCCGTGGGGCGGCTGGTGCTCTATCTGGGCCGCTGCCACGAGCCCCAGCGGGCGCGCCTGGCCGACTCGATCTGCACGGGGCTGCAACTGGCAAATTTCCTCCAGGACGTGGCGTTGGACTGGGAGCGGGGCCGGGTGTATCTCCCCCAGACCCACTGCCGCCAGTTCGGCTACGACGAGTCGATGTTCGCCCGCCGCGAGTCGAACGAGCCCTTCCGCCGGCTGATGGCCGCCGAGGCGGCCGAGGCGGAAGGGTGGCTCCGCCGCGGGCTGCCGCTGGTCCGGCAGGTCCCCGAGGACCTCCGGCTCGACGTGGCGTTGTTCATCTACGGCGGCCTGGCCCTGATCGAGGCGATCCGCCGCAACCAGTACGACGTCTGGTCCCGCCGGCCGGTGCTCTCGAAACCGGAGAAGCTCCGGATCGTGGCCCGGTGCTGGTGGCGGCTCCGCAGAGGCACGCTGCTCGAGGAATCGCCATGAAGGACTCGCCCGGCTCGATCGCCGCCAGCCGCGCCTTCTGCCGGCAAACGGCCCGCCGCGCCGGCTCGAGCTTCTCTGCCTCCTTCCTCCTGCTTCCCCGGCCGAAGCGCGAGGCGATGGAGGCCCTCTACGCCTTCCTGCGGCACACGGACGATCTGGGCGACAGCCCAGGGCCGGTCGACCAGCGCCGCGCCGCGCTGGTCCGCTGGCGGGCCCGCGTCCAAGCCGCGCTGGAAGGGCAAACCGGCCAGATCGGCCTCCTCCCGCCGGGCGCGATCGGCGACTCGTCAACCGGTGCCCAGGGTGCCACTGGCTGCTTGTCAGCCAGTGTGCTTTCGCCGCCTGAGGAAGACCCCTTCGCCCCCCTCCTGCCCGCCCTGGTCGACGCGGTCCGCCGGTTCTCGATCCCCCCGGAGCACTTGTTTGCCGTCCTGGACGGCGTCGCCATGGACCTCGACGACCGCCGCTACGAGACCTTCGACGAGCTGGCCGATTACTGCCGCCACGTGGCCTCGGCGGTGGGTCTGGCCTGCATCCACATTTGGGGGTTTCGCGGGGAAGAAGCGCTCGAGCCGGCCCGCAAGTGCGGCATCGCCTTCCAGCTCACCAACATCCTCCGCGATCTGAACGAGGACACGGCCCGCGGCCGCGTCTATCTCCCCGCCGCGGATCTCCGCCAGTGCGGCTACCGGGTTACAGCCCGTGGGGTTGATTCGCGGGGATTCTCCACCCTGGAGCACGCCGTCGCGGAGCGGATTGCCGACGACCGCTTTGCCCGGCTGATGGCGCTGGAAATCGGCCGGGCGAAGCGGTTCTATCGCGAGGGGGCCGAGCTGTTCGCCTCCCTGGAGCCGGAAGGGCGCCGGGCGCTGGGCATGATGGTGAGCACCTACTGGCGGCTGCTGGAGAGAATCGAGCGGTCGCCCGGCCGCGTGCTGGCCGGCCCCGTGCGCCTCGGCCGCTGGCAGAAACTGGGCATCGCCGCCCGCTGGCTCCTCTTGCCCCCGCGGAGATCGTCCCTGCCATGACGGATCCTGGCGAGCAGTCGGGCGAGCCATCCGTGGCGATAGTCGGAGGCGGGCTGGCGGGCCTGGCCGTCGCGGTCGCGCTTTGCGAGCGGGGCCTCCGCGTCGCGCTGTTCGAGGCCCGCCGGCGCCTCGGCGGCCGCGCAGGCTCGTTCCGCGACCCGCACTCCGGCCAATCGCTCGACCACTGCCAGCACGTCTCGATGGGCTGCTGCACCAACCTGGCCGACTTCTGCCGCCGGACCGGCATCGCCGGCGCCTTCCGGCGGCATCGCCGGCTGCACTTCATCGGGCCGGAAGGGACACGGCACGATCTGGCCGCCGTCGGCTGGCTCCCGGCCCCGCTGCACCTCTTGCCCGGGCTGCTCCGTCTGGGGTATCTCCGGCTGGGCGACCGGCTGGGCATCGCAAGGGCGATGGCCCGGCTCGCCCGGCTGCCCGGGGACTGTCCCGATTTTCGCCGCGGGGCACCATGCGCAGCATGGTCCGGCGAAAATGGGACTGTCCCCTTTGGGCCAACGATCGGCCGGTGGCTCCGCGGCTGCGGGCAGTCGGAGGAAGCGATTCGCGGGTTCTGGTCGGTGGTGCTCGTCAGCGCTTTGAGCGAGACGCTCGATCGGGCATCGCTGGCCGCCGCCCGAAAGGTTCTCGTCGACGGCTTCCTCGCCTCCGCCCGGGCGTATGAGATCGAGATTCCTGAGGTTCCCCTCTCCGAGATCTACGACCGGCGGCTGGGCGACTGGCTGGCGGCGCACCGGGTCGAAATCCACCGGGGCACTCGGGTCGGGCAGATCGAAGGCGGCGGCGGCCGGGCGGAGGCGCTTCGGCTGGCCGACGGCTCGCGGCGCCAGTTCGATTTCTTCGTGGCCGCCGTGCCGTGGCGGAAGGTCCGCGGCCTGCTGGCCGAGCCGCTTGGCACGGCGATCCCGTCCCTGGAACGGCTCGGCGAAATCCACTCCGCCTCGATCACGGCCGTACACCTCTGGTTCGACCGGCCGATCACTCCGCTGGCTCACGCCGTCCTGGTCGGGCGGCTCGGCCAGTGGGTGTTCAACAAAGGCACGCGGCCGCTCCCCGACCCGGCCGCCCAACCGGCCCACTGCTACCAGGTGGTCATCAGCGCGTCGCACGAGTTGGCGGGGCGCCGGCGGGAGGAAGTGGTGGCCCAGGTCCGCGGCGAGCTGGAGGCGATTTGGCCCGAGGCCCGCGGGGCAGCGCTCTTGGGTTGGCGGATGGTGACCGAGCCGGAGGCGGTGTTTTCAGTCCGCCCTGGGCTGGATCGCCTGCGGCCCGCCCAGCAGACGCCGGTCGCCAACCTGATGCTGGCCGGGGACTGGACGGCCACCGGCTGGCCCGCCACCATGGAGGGGGCCGTCCGCAGCGGCTACCTCGCCGCCGAGGCGATTCTCCGGGCGTTGGGCCGCGAGCAAGCGATCCTGGCGCCGGACGCGGCCATAGGATGCATGGCCCGGTGGCTCATCCGCAGGGACTGAGGCCGAGGGAGCGGTTCTCTCCCCGCGGCGGAGGCCGAAAGGCCGGGTCCACCCCTTTTTCGGGATTGACTTTCCCGCCCAGATGACGATGCTTAGTAGCTAATGTCTCCCAACTTTATCGCTATCGGCAACACTCGTCGATCCGGATACTAATGCTGCAAGGAACAGGCCGTTCGGGCAGTCGGGGAATTCCGCTGCGCGGATCGAGGCGCGATATGACTCACCCTTCTTGGCGAACCGAAGACTCGGGGAGGTGAACCATGAAAAAGACACGTTTGGTCGGCAGGCGGCTGCGGGTGGAAGACCTGGAGCCGCGACTTGCGTTGTCGTTGATCTTCGGTCTTGAAGAGGGGGCCGGCGCGGTCGCCGACGGCCTGGCGGCCGCCGAAGCAAAAGGCGGGGGAGGCAAGCCGGCGCCGCCCATCCGGCTCGACCTGGTGGCGCTGCACGAGTTCGGTCACTCGCTCGGTTTGGACCACAGCAGCGATCCGGGCTCGATCATGTACCCTTACTACAACAACAAGTACGACCTGTCGAAGTTCGCCAGCGATCCCGCGGTCACGGACATGAACGCCGTTTACTCATGTGTGAATGTCGATGCCAACACCACTCCCTGGAAGAACTCGCTGGACCCCAAGCCCGGCGACCATAAGGTGGAAGTGACGTACAGCTTCGTTCCGGACGGAACGAGGATGGACAGTGGCAAGACGAGCACGACGTTCACGACGTTCAACAAGATGTTCGGCCAGGGGAATTGGCAATCGATCTTCAGCAATGAATTGGACCGCTGGGCCAGTGCGGTGCCGACGCTGGAGTTCGTCTCGCACGTAGACACGGGCCTGCCGTTCAACTATCGCGGCAGCCCGCAGAACGACCCTGCTTCGGGCGACATTCGCATTGCCGCCCACCAGTTCGACGGGGCAGGCAAGACCTTGGCGCACGCCTACTATCCGCCGCCCAACAGCTACACCGCGGCGGGCGACGCGCACTTCGATCAGGCGGAGAACTGGATCGATCCCACGGTCCCTCGCGTCAACGCCTCGGGCTCTGCCCGGCTCTCCGCCCGCGCCGTCGCCCGCGGCTCGCTGCGGTTCGGCGGCCTCACGGTCGCGGAAATGGCCGAGGTCGAAGGAGGGATCGAGCTGGCGGCGATGCTCGACGTCGGCGAGTCAGGCTCGCCGGTCTCAACGTTCACCGCAACGACCGCCGACAGTGCCGCCCAAAGGTTCGATCTGCCGGAGAGGCCGGCGGTGGCCGCGGCGGTGGTTTCCGAGCCCGCGCTAGTGCACTCGACTCTCTCGAGCGACCGCGACAGCGGCTTCTCGACCGCCAAGAACCGTCACCGTGCGGCCGACTGGCTCTTCGATTCTTCCGACGTGTCCGAATGGTCTTTGGACGGGAAGCTGTCGAAGCGAAGCGACGGCCCACGTTCGTTCCGCCTGGAGAGGGCCTGACCGTCGGCGATTTCAAAGGCCTGGCCGTCGGCCATTCCATCCAAGTCGACCGGATTTCGACGAGCCTACCGATCCCGGAAGGGACTCGCAGTCGGCTCGCGCGGCTGCGCATCGGCTTCGGGCTCGCGTTGGCCGGCTCCGCGCCAGCCTAGCGGAATCATCGTGGCGTAGAGCAGGCCGGTCTGGAACCCGGCGAGCAGAAGGCAGTCGGTCACGG
>Ga0153916_10004399_pt1 | contig 10637 bp, 7 predicted proteins | sample Opewatmetagenome_FD_109642 | JGI IMG/M metagenome (GOLD analysis project Ga0153916, IMG submission 109642) | Freshwater wetland microbial communities from Ohio, USA - Open water 3 Core 3 Depth 4 metaG | ecosystem: Environmental > Aquatic > Freshwater > Wetlands | place: USA: Ohio, Lake Erie, Old...
ATCTCGACCATCATGTTCAACAACATCGCGATGGCGCTCGCGAGCTACCTCGTGAACTACCCCCTGTCCGGCCTGCAGAAGGGCGTCAGCCTCGAGCCGCAGACGAAGCACATCCTCGCGAGCGCCACCTTCGGCAAGCTGAACGGCCTGTTCCGGGCCCTCGGGTGGAACGTGCCCGACCACGTGTACCTCGACTACAGCCTGGTCGTCGCGATCGTGATGGGCGTCGCGCTGTGGTTCCTGATCTCGCGCACGCGCCGGGGCTTCGAGATCAGGGCCGTGGGGACCTCGATCGACGTGTCGCGGTACGCGGGCATCAAGGTGCAGCGCGTGCAGGTGGGGGCGTTCCTCATGTCGGGGGCCATTGCGGGTCTCATCGGCCTGCAGGAGATCTTCGCCATCCGGGGCTTCTACACCTACAACATTGCCTCCGGCCTCGGCTTCGACGGGATCGCCATCTCGCTCATCGCACAGAACCACCCCGTGGGCGTGGTGTTCTCCTCCCTGCTCTTCGGTTTCCTCAAGCAGGCCGGCTACGGGCTGCAGCTCTCCACCAAGGTGCCTAACTCGGTCACCTATGCCATCCAGGGCCTGATGATCCTGTTCATCGTGGCCATCAACGCCGTGGTCGTCCGCGCCGTGCGGTCGATGCGCAGGAAGGAGCTGGGCTGATGGACTTCCTGTTGTATTTCCTCGCCAAGGGCCTCGAGATCTCCTCCCCCATCGCTTTCGCGGCGCTCGGCGGCGTGTATTCCGAGAGGGCCGGCGTGGTGAACATCGCGCTGGAAGGCATCATGGGCGTCACTGCCCTCACGCTGGTGTGGGGCGCGATCACGTTCCAGAGCGTATGGGTAGGCCTGCTCGTAGCCGTCCTCACGGGCGTCCTCGTAAGCCTCATCCACGCCGTGGTCACCATCACGTTCCGAGTCGACCACGTCGTGTCCGGCGTGGCCATCAACGTGTTCGGCATCGGGCTGTCCCGGTTCCTCTGCCAGAGCTTCTTCGGCGCCGAGACGCAGTCCAAGATCAACCCCTTCCTTTTCCCCAAGCTCCTTGGCGTGAACTCCCTGGCCTTCTGGCTCATCCCCGCGGTGCTCCTCGCATGGTTCGTGCTGTACAAGACCGTGTTCGGGCTGCGCCTGCGCAGCGTCGGGGAGAACCCCGAGGCAGCGGACACGCTGGGGGTGAACGTCATCGCCATGCGCTACGCGGGGGTGCTCATCAGCGGAGCTCTCTGCGGCATCGCCTCGGCCACGCTCTTCGCGGACAAGTGGATCACGGGCATGGTGGCCGGCCGAGGGTTCATCGCCCTCGCGGCGGTGATCTTCGGGCGCTGGGACCCGCTGGGCGCGGTGCTGGCCTCTCTCCTGTTCGGCTACGCCGACACCTTCCGGATCATCTTCGAGTCACGGATCCCGATCCCCAGCCAGTTCGTGCAGATGTTCCCTTACGTCCTCGCGGTGGTCGTGCTGGCGGGGATCGTCGGCAGGTCGCGCGCCCCGGCGTGGGACGGGAAGAACTACGAAAAAGGGGAAGACTAGGTCACGCCAGCATCGTCCCGAAGGGACGATATCCAGGTGGGGGTCGGCAGCCGAAGATGGCCAGCATGCGGTAGATGATCGCACGCCAGCATCGTCCCGAAGGGACGATATCCAGGTCCGGGGTCGGCAGCCGAAGATGGCCAGCATGCGGTAGATAATGGCACGCCAGCATCGTCCCGAAGGGCGATATGCGGCAGACGGCAGCAGGCCCGTCCTAGAATCCCCAGGGCGAGTCGGAAAGGCGGGCGAAGGTCACCTCGTAGTCCAGCTTCTTCGCCGCGCCGCCGAGGGTGCCCAGGCCGGTCAACGAAACGCCAAAGGTATCTCCCGCCTCGATCGAGAATCCCGGAGCCGGCCGGAAGATGATGGCGGACTGGTACCCGTAGCCCGCAGTGTCCAGGTGCAGATATGCGCCACGGGGATCCGCATCCCGGCTCGTGATCTCCCAGCGCGCCCCGTCCGCCTTCCTGGTGAGGGTCACGCGGAGGTTCTCGACCCTCGGGACGCGGTACTTCGCCGGGTTGAAGCAGACAGACCAGGCCTGGGTGGCGCTGAACATCTCCACGACGAATGTTCCCTCCGGAGGCCAGCGGATGAAATCGAACGGCCGCTGCCCCTCGTTCCCGTTGTCAAAGACCTCCATGGTGGTGAACACATCGCCATTGCGGGAAACCGCGCTCCCGAAGCCGAGGCGCTTCATCACGGGGCTGAGCACCCAGCGGCGGTGGCCGACCCGATCGATGTTGCCGGGGTCGCTGTCATCCATGAAGCTCACGACCGCGGAGGCCAGGCTGTCTCCAGATCCGCTGCTCTGGTGGATGTTGCTGGATCCCGTTGACGCCAGACCCCGCTGGTAGAAATCGAGCGGCATGTCCGGCGGCCGCGGCGGAGCATGCGAGAGAATTCCCAGGGCCGCGAGGACCACGGCACCGTGCTGGGCCGCGGCGCAGAGATCGGCAGACAGCTCGACGTCATCCGGCACTCCGGCGAGGAAGCGCACGAAACGAGTCATGGCAAGCCCATCCTCCAGGAATCCGGCCGAAAGCTCCCCGGCGGCATAGGGGGCCGTGGCACGAGGTGGCACTGCGAAGCGCGGCCCCGGGTAGCGGGGCCTCAGCTCCTTCCACTTCTGGCGGATGCGGAACAGCGCGGGGTTCGTGCGGGCGAGCTCTTGCTCGGCCTGCTCCTCCTCCTTCTGCGCCTGGAGGTCTCGCTCGGCCTGGGCATCGCGCAGGCTTTGTCGAAGGTCTTCAACGTTCCTCGCAATGGTCGCGCAGCCGCCGACAAGTCCCGCGACAGTGATCAGGAGCAATGCTCTGACAAGTCCTCGTGCTGCCCGCATGCCTGGCCGACCAGGGTATCACAAGTCACGCCGTGCGCCCACCGCGGCCACGGGCGTGACGGCCGCGGTCGTCCCAGGGCCCCCTGCCCCTGATCGGGGCTTCTCAATCGCGCGGCCGCCGGCCGCGGGTCAGGCGGCTGAGGCCCGGCAGCCCTTCGAAGAAGAGCGGGAGCAGGAAAGGCGCCTCCGCCTCCGGCGCCCCGGCGGTTGTCCTGACCCTCGGGAGCAGGATGGACCAGGTGAGCAGCCGCAGGATCGTGCTGATGATGAACAGCACGGGAAACGCGCTGAGCACCAGGCCGAGGATCGTCACGGACCACGGGCCCAGCGCGGTCAGGAACACGCCGGCCGCCAGGGCGCCCAGGCCGTTGGCCACGCTGCCCACCACCGTGGAGATGGCCATGTACATGCCGCCTTCCTCCGAGGCAGGAAACCGGGTGGCGAGCTTGACGCTCGCGTTGGCGGCCGAAGTGGAGAACACGGTCCCGAGGACGCTCGCGAGGCTGACCCAGACGAGGGCCCGGCCGGGGAGCGCGGGCAGCCAGCAGGCGGGTACCAGGCTCCACATGAAGTGGGAGAACTGAAGGACGCGTTTCACTCCGAAGCGGTCCACCATCCTTCCCATCCTCCGGGCGGCCAGAAACGTTCCCAGGAGCCCCGCAATCGTGATGGCGAACATGCCGCCGAGGAGATCGTGCTTGAACCCGATGTTCTCCATGAGATAGAGGGTGGCGAGGGACCCTCCGAGGGACTGGCTCAGGTTCCACGAGGCGGTGAACACGAGCCAGGGGCGAAACCCGCGGTCCCGGATCGGGCGCAGCATGCCGTGCACGGCGCGGCGCAGCCACGCCTTGCGGCGCTCCACGGTGACGGTCCAGATGGGCGGCTCCGGGATGGTCTGGTGGATCAGGAGGTCCATGAAGCCCACGAGGCTCGCCGACACGAGGATCGCGGCGGACATCGGGAGCTTGTAGTCCGGGGGCACGAGGTCCATCGCGAGACCCGACGGGAGAACGACGAGGGTCACGACGAGGGAGATCCAGCTGTCCCGCCGGCCCCAGAAGGATCCCTGGGCCTCCTTGGGGATGATCGTGACAAACCATCCGTACCAGGGGCCGGGAGAGAGATTGCCCACGAGGGTGCCGACGCAGATCCCGACGATGAAGACGAAGCTCGCCTCCGGTCGCCCGAAGCTGCAGAGCACGAACGCGATGAGCACGCCTGCCATCCGCAGAGCCCGGTCTGACAGCGCGGTCCAAAACCAGAACGCGCGGCGCGAGCCGAGACGCTCGGCGAGGACCGTGCCGATGGGCTGCATCAGGACCACCCAGGAGCCGATGCCGGTGAGCAGGCCCCACTGGAGACGGCTGAGCCCGATGGCATTGCCGAAGTAGACGTAGATGATGCCGGTGATGAGATTGCCCCACGCGGAACCCATGGTCCCCGTGGCGATGTGCTTCTTCATGATGGACGGAAGCTCGCCCGGCCGGACCGGCCGCTGGCCGAAACATGGAATGCCGCCTTGGGTGGACGAGGGTGGGAGCTCTGTCATTCCGACTCGACCGCCGTCAGGATTCCCCGAGCCGCCGCGATAGTCAAGCACCGTGCGGAGCGGGACCGCTCTTGAAACGCGCGCGGGTTCTCCGCTACCCTCGGCGCGGAGGTGCCGCATGGCTTCGCGCGTTTACGCAGATCTCGTCCGCCCCGCCGATCCCCGGCTGGCCCGGGTGTTCGACGCTTCCCTCGTCGCGGGGTTTTCCCTGCTCATCGCGTTGAGCGCGCAGGTCGCCATCCCCCTCCCCTTCACGCCGGTTCCCGTGACGCTGCAGACGTTCACGGTGATCCTGGCCGGGTGCCTCCTCGGCAGCGGGCGCGGCGCTTTCGCCGCGCTGGCCTACCTCGCGGAAGGCTCGATCGGGCTGCCCTTCTTTTCGGGCGGGACGTCCGGCCTCGCGCATCTCCTGGGACCGACGGGAGGCTACCTCGTGGGGTGCGTCGCCGCGGCATTCGCGGCCGGCTTCCTGGTCGAGCGCGGGCTGGCCCGCCGGTGGGCCGGGCGCCTGGCGACGCTCGTCGCCGCCGACCTCGCAGTCTTCGTCTTTGGCGTGATCTGGCTGGGCGCGTTCACCGGCCTGGAGAAGGCCGTGACGCTCGGGTTTCTCCCGTTCGTCGTCGGGGACGCGTTGAAGATCGCCGCGGCCTGGGGGATCCTGAGCGGAACTTCCCGAGTGATCGGCCGCGGCCGAGAGAGCGCAGAGTAGACAAGCGCGGGCCTTCGGCCCAGGCTGAAAGGTTCTAGCGCAATGGGCACGCCTGATTCAGTCGACGGATTTCCCCGATATCGCCCTTCGGGCGATGCGGGCTAGAACTGCCTCAGGATCTTTTCCGCGGGATACGCGGTGGGAATGAGCCCGAGGGACGCCAGCTCCGAGATGGAGCGCGACCAGCGATCCGGGTCCAGCGCGCCATAGCCCTGCGGGCTGGGGAACAGGTCGCAGGTGGCGTCCAGCCTCAGCCGGAACAGGGGTTCGTCCTCTTTCTTCACGTTCCCCACGTTCTTCAGCGCGATCTGCATGGCCTCCTCCCGGCTCGTCATCGTGAACTCCATGGCCTTGCGCGTGGCCCGCACGAAGCGCGCCAGCACGTCTCCGCGGGCGGCAATGATCGCCCGGGAGCTGATGAACGAGGCGCCCACCATGTCGCTCCAGTCCTTGACGTCCCACTGCCGCAGGGCGGTGCCGCGGGCACGCATCGCCACCGGCTCGTTGTTCAGGAAGCAGACCACCGCGGCGGCCCTCCCGCTCATGAGGGTCGCCTCCTGCGTGTAGCCGATCTTCTCCACGTTCACGGACTTCTCCAGGCCGTACTTGCGAAGGAACAGCTGCAGCCCGATCCAGGACGTGCCGGACATCTCGGGAGTGCCGATCGTGCGCCCCTTGAGGTCCGTGGGGTCTCGGATGGTCTCCGCCCTGGCCACGATGGCCACCGGGTACTTCTGGTAGTACTGGTAGACGGCCTGGAGGCCCAGGTCCCGGGATCCCGAGATGACCAGCTGGTCGGAGTCGGACAGCCCGATGTCGATCCTGCCGGCGGCCAGGAGCGAGAAGATGTCGTACTGGAATCCGAAGGCGAGCTCCAGGTCGATCCCTTCCTCCGCGTAGAAGCCCTTGTCGATTCCCACGTACAGCGGGGTGAACTGCACGTGGGGGATATACCCGATGGCCAGCTTCACCTTGTCCGGCCCCCCTGCCCAGGAAAAGGCCGCCGGCAGTGACAGCGCGCAGATCACCGCCAGGGAGCGCAGGAGCGGCGGCGCGGCGGCTTTCTTCGCTGTGGCTTTCTTCGTTGTGGCTTTCTTCACGGAAGACCTCCTATCGGATGCCGCGGGCGACGAGCCGGTAGCCGGCGCTCGCTGCGGCATAGTACGCCAGTCCCAGGATAACGAGCCACATCAGGCCCACGAACATGAGCTCGACGTCGAAGTTCGCCTTCGCGATGCTCACGAGCGATCCCAGCCCCCGGTTGCCGGAGACGAACTCGCCCACCACGGCGCCGATCACGGACAGCGTGATGGAGACCTTCACCCCGCTGGCGATCATGGGCAGCGACGCCGGGAACTCGAAGTGGGCGAAGCGCTGCCACCGCCGCGGCCGGAAGAAGGCCAGCAGCTGCGCGAGGCGGCGCTCCGCGAGCCCCACGGCGGAGATGTTGGTGATGAGCATCGGGAAAAAGATGACGATCACCGACGTGATGATGCGCGGCGTGGCCCCGAAGCCGAACCACAGCACCAGGAACGGGGCGAGCGCAATGGACGGGATGGTGTTGGAGGCGATGAGGTACGGCATGATCAGGTGCGAGAGGAGCTTCGACTTGGCGATGGCGTAGCCGAGCGCGAGCGTTGCCGCGAACGCGGCGGCGAAGCCGACGATGGATTCGTAGACCGTCATGCCGAGGTCGGGCAAGATCGACCCGTCCGCCAGGGTCTGGCCGAACCGGCGGAGGATCCCCCAGGGGTGCGGCAGGATGTAGTCCGGGATCGGCAGGTGGACCTTCAGGAAGACCAGGAGGAAGTACAGGGCGATGAGCTCCAAGGGGATGAGCACCCAGCCATAGGAGCGCCGCAGGAAGCTCGCCCGCCCCTCGGGCTCCTCCTCGGCCTTCTCGCCGGGCTTCGACACCGGCTCCGGCGTGGCCGCCCACAGCATCCGGGCATGCCGGCGGATCTCCGCGGCGGCGTCCCGCTCCTTGGGGGACAGCAGGTACTGGTCCGGCGGGGCTTCCCCGTTCTTGCCGAGGTCCCGCTCGTCGATGACCTGCGCGGGCAGCGGGGAGAAGGCAACGATGCGGTCCGAGAGGAAGCAGGCCTCTTCCACGGAGTGGGTGACCATCACCACGGTGCAGCGGGTCTTTCGGTGCAGCCGGCGCAGCAGGATGTTGAGCTTCTCCCGCGTGATGATGTCCAGGGAGGAAAACGGCTCGTCCAGGATGAGCAGCTCGGGATCCGTGACCAGCGCGCGGGCGAGCTCAACGCGCTTCTTCATGCCGCCGGAGAGCTGCGAAGGGAAATAGTCTTCGCACCCGGCGAGCCCCAGGTCGGCGAGCACCTTCCGGGCCCGCGCGCGCAGGGGCTCGTCTATGCGCCGGCCGGCCACCTCCAGCGGCAGCAGCACGTTGCTCAGCGTCGTGCGCCAGGACAGCAGCGTGTCGTTCTGGAATACGAACGAGATGCGCTCCGTGCGCACCGCCAGCTCCCCGCTCGTCGGGCGGTAGATCCCCGCGATCAGGTTGAGAAGGGTCGTCTTCCCGCAACCCGACGGCCCGAGGAACGTGATGAACGATCCAGAGCAGACGGTAAACGACAGAGAATCGAAAACCGACTTTCCGTCGAATGAGAAACCGAGGCCGCTGGCCTCAATGACAGACTCGCGTCGCATGCATCCTTCCTTCTCCCATCCAGACTGTACTGTCGGCAACGGACTCACACCGTTTCCACTTTCGAGCACGGCCTCACGCGGCGCTCTCCAGGTTGCGGGCTTTTACCGCCGGTCGGGAAATGCTCCCTGCCTCGAAGAAAAGGCTATGTGGTCAAATTCTGCCGTTCGAGGTACAAAAGTCAAGGCCCCCGTCTCGCGGCATGGAAGGTCCGCGCGCTCCGTGCTATCCTCGCCGGCGTATGATCCTGGCCTACGACATCGGGACGACGTTCCTCAAGGCGGCCGTCGTGAGCATCGGGGGAAGGGTGCTGGCCAGCGCGCAGGTCCCGGTCCGGTTGGTCGAGACCACGGACCCGGACCGCCGCGAGTGCGATCCGAACACGTGGTTGACGGGGATGGCGGTGGTGACCGCCCAGCTGGGCCTGAAGGAGAAGGGGCGGATCCGCGGGGTGGTGGTGAGCGCCAACGGCCCCACGCTGGTGCCGGTCAACGCGGAAGGGATCCCCCTGGATTTCGCCATGATGTGGATGGACCGCCGGGCCGACGAGGAAGCCGACCTCGCGGCGGAGTTCACCGACACGCCGCTGGACGCCTCGTTCTACCTCCCCAAGGCGATGTGGATCATGCGGCACAAGCCCGACATCTACGAGAGAACGCGCTGGTTCCTTCCGTGCGCGGAGTACGTCTGCCACGTGCTCACGGGCAACGCGGTGCGCATCGTGCCCACCCAGATGTTCAAGGAGTTCTTCTGGAACGAGGGCGCCGTGCCGCACGTCCACCTGGATCCCGAGAAGCTGCCGCCGTTCGTCGACATCGGGGACCTCATCGGGACCGTGCGGGTCGAGGCGGAGGAGACGCTGGGCATCCCCGCCGGCCTTCCCGTCATCGCCGGCGGGCCGGATTTCGTCATGTCCATTCTCGGCACGGCGGCCACGCAGCCCGGGCGCGCCTGCGACCGTGCCGGTACCTCGGAAGGCATCAACGTCTGCTGGCAGGCCCCGGTGCACGACCGCCGCCTCCTGTGCTTTCCCCACGTCGTGAGCGGATCGTTCAACGTATCGGCGATCATCTCTTCCTCCGGCGCGGCGCTGGACTGGGCGGCGCACGCCCTGGGAAACGGGCGCGCGGAGATGGAGTCCCTGCTCAAGGAGGCATCCGCATCCCCTCCCGGGGCCTCGCGACTCCTCTTCCTGCCTTTCCTCGCCGCGGAGCGGTTCGGCGTCTGGGATCCCCACCTTCGCGGGGCGTTTCTCGGCCTGACGATGGGTCACGGCAAGCGGGAGATGGTGCGCGCGGTGGTGGAGTCCAGCGGCTACACCGTGCGGACGGTCCTGAAGATCATGGAAGGCGCCGGGTGCCGCGCGACGGACCTGCGCGTCTCCGGCGGCCTGGCCCGCCTTCCGCTGTGGTGCCAGGCGCGCGCGGACATCACGGGGACCAAGGTGCTCCTGCCCGAGCAGGAGGAGTCGGATCTCGTGGGCAACGCCTGCGTGGGCTTCTTCGGGCTGGAGGAGTTCGAGACTCCCGCCCACGCCGCGGAAAGCCTCGTGCGGTTCCAGAAGGTCTACCGTCCCAACCCGGCGGCGAGGGACACCTACGACGAGCTGTTCGAGATCTTCACCGAGGCCGTCGGGGAGCTGGGAAGCACGTTCAGGAGGCTGGCACCGGGGAGATGAGTTCCCCGTGGCTTCACGCCGTCCCCTTCGGAGCCGGCTGCGCCACGGGGCCCTTCGCTGCTTCGCCTTCGGCGAATCAGCGGGGCTGCGGCGTGATGCTGACCACGTGCGCGGGTGATTCCCGCAGCGGCTCGGAGAGCCGGACGTGGATGTCCTTCCCCTCCTGGTACCACGAGGCGAATCCCAGCGAGCCCAGCACGCGCACACCGGCATAGGGCAAAAGACGGAGGGACGGGAGGACGATGGTCCTTCCCGCGGGCGTGCCCAGCAGGATGGCGTAGGTGGTCATTCCCCGGGTGGTGAACCTCACCTCGATCCCGTCCTCCGTGGAGGATCCCCCCGGGTCTCCCCAGGGCCGCGAGCCGTAGATGGCCTCCCCGTTGAGCTTCAGCCACTCTCCGAGCCCCCGCAGCCGCTGGACGTGCAGGGGGGACAGGGTCCCGTCGGCGCGCGGGCCGACGCCGAGCAGAAGGTTGCCTCCGCGCGAGACCACGTCGCAGAGCAGGCGAACGAGCGCCGCCACCGGCAGCACGTGGTCCTCGGTTTCCTCGGAGGAGTAGCCGCAGGAGTACCCGAGGCTTCGGACGCACTCCCACGGCCGGTCGTCCGGGGCAGGAAAGGCCTCGGAGTCCACGGTATGGAAGTCGGCGTGCCTCGCGGGGTGCATGCCGCGCGTGTGCGCCGGGTGGCGCCCGCGGAAGGGCGGGATCCGGCCCACCGCGCGCACGATGCCGCGGGCAAGACCGCCGTGCTCATCGGGATCCGGCTGGCCGAATCGGTCGTTCACCACGCCGTCCGGCACGGATTCGTAGTAGTCGGAGAAGAGCCCCAGGAGATCCTGGGAAGCCGGGCTGCCGACATCGCTCCAGAGAATCGAGGGGGAATAGCGCGAGATGAGCTCCCGCCAGTGCGCGTCCACGTACGATGCATAGCTGCGCGTCCGCGGGATCGCCCCCTGCACATCCGGCAGGCTGCGGATGGGCGTGCCGCCGAAGGTCCAGTCCAGCCCCGCGGAGTAGTACACGCCGAACCGCATGCCCCGGCCCCGGACGGCCTCGGCCAGCTCGCCGACGACGTCCCGCGCCGACTGCCAGCCTCGCTTGCGCGGGTTTCTCCGGCGCGCGGGCCAGGCGGCAAAACCATC
>Ga0153916_10004400_pt1 | contig 10636 bp, 8 predicted proteins | sample Opewatmetagenome_FD_109642 | JGI IMG/M metagenome (GOLD analysis project Ga0153916, IMG submission 109642) | Freshwater wetland microbial communities from Ohio, USA - Open water 3 Core 3 Depth 4 metaG | ecosystem: Environmental > Aquatic > Freshwater > Wetlands | place: USA: Ohio, Lake Erie, Old...
GTGGGTGGATCCGCTTCAATCCTTGAATTTCAAAGACTTTGCGAAACTGATGAAGGAAATTGAGGGCATCGCTAAAGTCATTGGGAGAAGTTTATGACATGTTGCAATTTGAGGAGACCGATGGGCAAGACCGTTTCGATTATTATTAGGACTAAGAACGAAGAGAGATGGATATCTGCTTGCCTTGAATCTGTTTTTAGCCAGAAGTACGATGATTTCGAGGTCATCGTTGTTGATAACCAGAGTACCGATAAAACCTTGGAGAAGGTAAGGCGATATGAAAGCATAGTGAGTATTCTTAATATTAATGACTATTTGCCTGGGAAAGCCCTAAATGCTGGAATCAGAGCATCCTGCGGAAAGTATATCGTCTGTTTGTCCGGTCATTGCATACCGGTAAGTAATGTCTGGCTAAGCAACCTTGTAAAGAATATCAAGCTACCTAAGGTAGCCGGGGTTTATGGTAAACAGCAGCCTTTGTCGTATAGCAGCGATTTTGACAAAAGAGATCTATTGATCACTTTCGGACTTGACCGTAAGGTTCAGATAAAGGACAGTTTCTTCCATAATGCCAACAGTATTATAAGGAGGGCCGTTTGGAAAGAGATACCCTTCGATGAGCAAGCCACTAATATTGAAGACCGGATATGGGCGAAAAGGGTACTGGAAGACGGATATAAGATCATTTACGAACCTGAAGCGAGTGTTTATCATTATCACGGAATTCACCAAAACGGCGATATGGAGCGTTGCCAGAATGTCGTTAAAATTCTCGAACGCCTTGATCTCAAAGAACTGTCAAGTTCAGTTGATCCATCTAAAATTGCTGCAGTCAGCATCATACCCGTCAAAGGAGGGGTTGAAACGTTAGGGAAAAAACCTCTCCTGGAATACACTATAGCGAGATCAAAGCAGTCGGCCTATGTCAAATATACAGTAGTGGCTTCGGAGGATAGCCATACTCTCAGATTGGCAAAAGAACTGGGTGCCGACTTTTGTTTTGAAAAACCTCAAGAAATCACAAGAGATTATGTGGATATCCTTGAAACATTGAAATTCTGCGTCGAGAAATTAGAAGATCAGAGGATTATACCGGAAATCGTGATCTACTTAAGTGAAAATTGCCCTTTCCGAAAAAGGGGGTTTCTCGATTTGATGGTAGAACAACTCGCAAATGGTGGGTACGATAGCATCTTACCAACTGTCTCGGAATTCAAGTCCTGTTGGTTAAAGGAGAATGGGGTTATGAGGAGGATTGACCAGGGGTTCATGCCCAGTAAACTTAAACAGCCTATCCATATAGGTATTTCCGGATTAGCTACCGCAACTTATGCAGATGTGATTCGGCATGGAGATAGACTGGGACAAAAGATCGGAATGATAGAGTTGGATGATGTTATTCATACGATCGATGTCGGAAAACAGAATGGTTTTAAAATAGCAGAAATGATTATCGATAAATGGTGGGATGAGAATTACTAAAGTTAAATAAGTAATTAGAAAGGTTCATTATGAAAGTCGCAGAGAAAGGACAGGTCGGGGGGGTAAAAAAGAATGTTGTGGCTATCATACCTGCTCGAGGCGGGTCCAAAGGAATACTGAAAAAAAATACGAGACTGCTGGGGGGAAAGCCTCTAATTGCCTATACCATCGAGGCGGCAAAAAGATGTACTCTGATTGATCGTATTATTGTTTCAACGGATGACGAAGAAATACGCGAAGTTTCAATAAAATATGGGGCAGAAGTGCCATTTCTGAGACCGGCCGAGTTAGCGCAGGATGATACGCCGACAGAACCTGTTCTCAAACACTGTGTCGAATGGCTTGAAAAGAAGGAGAGCTATAGAGTAGATGTTGTTCTATTTCTCCAGTTGACAGATGTCTTTAGAAGAAAATCCTTGATCCACGATGTCCTCAGCAAGTTGCTTGAGAATGATCACCTTGACTCAGTATTTGTCGTAACCAAGACTCATAAGAATTTTTGGAGGAGATTAGACGGAAAATTAGTTCGTTTAGCTCCGGATATCTCCTATGGCCCGAGGCAGAAGAGAGAGCCCCTCTATCGCGAAGATACTGGTCTGGCCTGTGCAACAAGAGCCGAGTTTATTAAGCAAGGTAAAAGAATGGGAGAAAATGTAGAAATTGTTAATAACGAAGGCGACCTGCCTTTTGTAGATATTCATGATGATCTTGATCTTTGGCTAGCCGAAAAACTTATTACCGAGCGTTTTATGAAACCGAATGAATTTGAATAGTCGGTTAAAAAGTTTAGTTATATTTCAACTATACTGCAAAAAATATGTTTAATATAGCATTTTCCCAATAGAGGTCACTCTGTGGAATCAAATCACAAAAAAGGCCAGAGTAATTTCCTCTACTACGGTTTACTAACCTATACGGCCGTTTTTTACTCTCAAATCGGAAGTAGGTTTACAATCCTTGGGACTTTTCGAATCGAGTTAATCATCGGATCCGTCATATTGTTTGTTATTTTACTTAAAATCCTAAGAGGTGAGATTGACTTCAAGGAAAATCGACTTAATATGGCGGCAATCATTTTTCTGTTTGCGGCATTTCTCACCATTCCATTTGCATTCGTTCGAAGTGTGGCTCTGGATTGGTTCATACGGTTACTAAAGTTCTTTGCAATTTATCCGATGATTATTGCAGCCATTAATAATGAAGATAAGCTGAAAGGATTTATCTATGTCTATGTAGCGATGCTCGCTCTCTTAATTGTTGAGCCGTTTATCCTCTCTTTGCAGGGAAAAGGTTTTATATGGAATAACAATATGTGGAGATTGGCAGGAGTGACAGGTTATTTTAGTCACCCTAATCAATTGGGGGGCATTACGTCTGAAAACCTACCTTTCCTCTTTTTCCTTTTCAAGGGAGAAAGGTCAATCATTAAGAAGTTAATACTCGCAGTGTTGATCATTATTGCTTTACGGGTCATTATGTTAACCCAGTCTCGAACTGCTTTCGTGGGGGTACTGACCTTTGCATTTTTCTTATGGATTTATAGTAAGAGGAAAATTCTATATGTGATAGTCCTCATTTTTCTGATCATACCTATCTGGCATTTTTCTCCACAGCAAACGAAGGAGAGATTTTTGACGCTGAAATCCTCTATAGAAGTCTTAGCGGAAGATACATCTAACCTGAGCGACCAAGAAAGAGTTAGTGCAGGGTCAATGGCCAGTCGTTGGGAATTAATAAAACGCGGGTTGATTGCTTTTACGGAAAATCCCTTTTTGGGGCTCGGGCTCCATTGCTTCAATTCTTTTAATGGCAGAAGGTGGGGATACTGGTTTCCTCCTCATAATACTTATGTGCAAGCACTTTCCGAAATGGGGATCATAGGATTTGCCGCTTTTCTTTCAGTTATTATTTTTACCATTGGAAATCTGAGAAAGTCGAGAGAAATATTACGGAAGATCGAAGGAGAGGGTTCCTTTTTGTTTGATATGAGCTCTGCCGCGATCCTATATATTTTTACCCGCTTAGTAGTGGGTATGTTTGGGCAAGATCTTTATGGAAATTATTGGTGGCTCGCGGGGGGGCTATCCTTAGTGATATGGCGCCTTTGTAAAATCAGGGTTGAGAGAGAAAAAGAAAAGGCGAAATCAATTATCCTGAAATATTCGAGTGATGATTAAGATAGATGTGTGGAATTTGCGGCATCTTTAATTTCGATCGCCAGTGTGATGTAGATAGCCGTCTGCTACAGCGGATGATGAAACGTATCTATCACAGAGGGCCAGACGATAATGGTTTTCTTACAGAAAGCAACATTGGGCTTGGTATGCAAAGGCTGAGCATTATTGATCTTAAAGGTGGCAGGCAGCCCATCCACAACGAAAATAAAACAATTTGGGTAGTTTTTAATGGAGAGATATATAATTATCGTCAGCTAAGAGAATATTTGAAATCGAAAGGGCACCATTTTCTTACCCAATCGGATACGGAAGTCATTGTTCACCTTTATGAGGAAGAGAACGAAGGTTTTGTAGAGAAGTTGAGAGGGATGTTCGCGATAGCACTTTGGGACGGTGTAGGGAGAAAACTGATTTTGGCCCGCGACCGGCTGGGGATCAAGCCGCTTTATTATTACTTGAATAAAAATAAGCTTCTTTTTGGGTCTGAAATTAAGACTATTTTGGAATGGGAAGAATTTCAAAAAGAAATTGATTTTCAAGCCCTTGATTCCTTTTTCGCATACACCTATATACCAGCTCCCTACACAATTCTTAAAGGTATTTTGAAACTCCTTCCTGGACACATGCTCATTTGCACTGAGGACAACGTCCAAATGAAAAAGTACTGGGACCTCTCCTTTGAGCCTGACTATCAAAAAGCAGAGAGGCAAATTGCAACGGAGTTCCTGGAAATCTTTAGTGATGCCGTTCAGTTTCACCTGATTAGTGATGTCCCCATAGGTGTGTTTTTGAGCGGAGGCATTGACTCGAGTCTTGTCACGGCTTTCATCGAAGGAGATGGTCATGAGCGAAGATCATTTACTGTTGGATTTGGCGGAAATATTGGAGCCTACGATGATGAAAGAAAATATGCTCAGTTGGTGTCCCAAAGATACCACACGAGCCATGAAGAATTTGAAGTCACCCCGGATCTAAGCAATATCTTGGACAAAATCGTTTCTGCACTCGATGAGCCATTATCAGACGACGGAATAATCCCAACTTACTATATCTGCAAATTAGCTAGCCAGAAAGTCAAGGTGAGTCTGACTGGTTTAGGCGGAGATGAAATGTTCGGTGGGTATGAGCGATACTTGGGCTTCCGTCTCAATCATTTCTATAGTAAGATTCCAGGGCTTGTTAGGAAGAGAATGATTTTACCATTAATCAATATACTCTCTGAACCTCAAAACAGCAGCAACTCGATCAACTACTTGAAAAGGTTTGCAAGATCGTCAGCAGATGATCAAGCACACACCTATCTTAGTTATATCACTACATTAACTCAAGGTGATAGGCGCCAACTCTACAAGGGAGATTTGTTAGAGGCAATAGATTTCAGTAAGACAGAAGAACAGATGTTAATATACTACAATTCCCCCCAAGCTAACCATCCGATGGATAAGGTGTTCTATCAGGATATTAAGACATATCTCCCTGATGACCTCCTCAATATTACGGATAAACTAAGTATGGCTCATTCACTCGAATTGAGAGTTCCCTTTATTGACCATGAGGTCGTGGAATATTGCGCGAAGATTCCTTGGCAGCTAAAGCTGAAGCATTTAAAAAAGAAATATTCCCTTAAGAGATTAGCCCAAGATTATCTCCCTCGTGAGGTGATCCGACATAAAAAGTTAGGTTTTTCAAGTCCTATGTCCTCCTGGTTAAGAAGTGATCTCAGGAGTTATGCGAATGAAAATCTGAGTGATGATATGCTGAAGAAACATGGGCTATTGCGAACAGAGTTTGTTAGAAAGGTGCTTGATGACCACTTTGAGAACAGGGAAAATAATAATAAATTAATATTTTCTCTTCTGGTTCTTCAAAAATGGCTTGAACTTTACATGTAGATTTTTGATGAAAAAGGCCCTAAGAGAATAGTTGATAGATGTCGGAAAGGATCTGGATTTCTTGGACACGTCAAAGGAGGAACAAAGGCGTTGCCTCTGGAATTGGAGCCCCTCTTTATGAAATTTCATATGAGAAGTACAAATTTCTTAGGTACGTTCTAAGTATTTTCAATACCGTTTGGGTGTTGGTAAAAGAGCGACCCAAGATATGCTGTGCGATGGTTCCTTCAATATTTTGTGCTACGTTGTTAGTTTTATTAAAAGGCTTTTTTCGTTATAAGTTAATCATAGATCTTCATACGCTAAACATCTATTACCTCTTGGGGGAAGGGAAAAAGAGGATGATATACGATTGCCTATTGAAGTATTGTTTAGACGAAGCGGATCTGATCATCGTAACTAATGGTTACTATGCAAGAGAAATAGGTCAGCCCTTTCCAAAGATGTTTTCATTACCGGATCGAATCCCCGAGGATTTTGGAAAAGATCGGGTTAAGGAAAATTCATGGAATGGTAACCGGGTGCTGTGCATCTGCTCCTACGATCCAGATGAGCCTTACGAAGAACTTTTTACGGTGGCCACAAATATGTCAGATATTGATTTCTTCTTTTCAGGAAATTTTCATATCGTTGAGAAATCAGGAAAAAAACTTCCAGCCCAATCACATATCCATTTTACTGGCTTTTTGGCTGCGGACAAGTATGAAGAACTACTGTGCCGGGCAAATGTCATACTCGTAGCCACAAAATTAGAAGGATGCCTGTGTTGTGGTGCTTATGAGGCTCTTGCAGTGGGAAAACCCCTCGTCCTTTCTTCAACACAGGCACTGAGGGAATACTTTGGTGAAGGCCCTATTTATACAGGAGAGAGTCCAAAGGATATTGAGAAAGCAATCCGGCAGGCTCTATTGAACCAGGAGGAGATCACCAATTTGGTACAAAAAAGAGCCCAGGAACTAAAGGAAGACTGGGAGCTGAAAATTGGTAGCTTGAATGCCCTGTTAAGAAAAATGGTTTGTTGAAATGCTCCTGGCATGCAGAGAAAATATATCTACCGTGTCTGCAATAAGAAGGTTATGGGTTCGGACTGTCAAGCATTCATCACCGGATAAAAGTTACCAACCACCTAGAAGATTTTTCATCCAATAGCGATCTGTTCCCTAAATTTGTAATGCCATAGGCAGAACAAGTACTCATTGTGTTGAATTATTGAGATCTGGATTTACCCGCGCGTCCGGTAGAGAATAGGAGATCTAATCTTGGGCGCCCTGAGAAGATTGAAGAAAATACGGAGAATCCCAGTTGTTTTAAGAACAAATGGACTGAAACACTCCATTTATTTGGTCTATATATGTGGTATCTTGCCTAACCTGATGAATCTATATCCAATTTACCTGAAATTTTATTTGAAGGTCCAAGCCTTAAGAAGGAAATACCTCTTGGATAGAGAGTTTGGATACTGGCAATCAAAAAAAGAAGAGTTGGTGATGCTGGGTAGGAGAGGATATAGACTAAAAATAGAACACTTAGGGTTAGATCAGGAGAAATTGGAGGTCTTAATAAAAACCCAACAAAAGCAGCCGGAAGTTTTGATTGCGGAAATAGATCAAGATGGATTTCTGGTTTCTCACTTCGGGCCGATCAGGAATTCACCAATTATTTCCAATGAGGATTTCTTAGTACGAAAAGGATTTAAGCTGGAAGTGGTTGCCATCGATGGCTATGTAGGAGTAAAAAAGGACTATCGAGGCAATAAGCTATCCTTCTTAACTGAGCTGAAAGCACTTCATTGCCTCGGACTTGCGGGCTGCAACGTACCCTCTATCATGGATGTGGATTTTGATAATTTACGGTTGACCTTTTCTTACATCTTAGGGGCTGTTGTTCGTGAAGAATTAGCGAAGAGAGGGGCTGTATTACGTGACCGAGATATAGAGAATAATCCTGATTTTAAATTCCTTAATGCAAAAGAAAGATGGTTGAAAAGAGTTCAAGAAGGCAAGCGCATCCTATATGACGTTGTTGACCCAAAATTTGTGAAGAGCTTATTTAATGAATTTAAAAAAATACATGCATCAGGCTTCCTGATGAATGATATAAAATATGGGAATATCATCATTGAAAAGGAATCTGGAAAGCCATACTTGATAGATTTCGAACTTGCGAGTGATTACCGAAACTTGGGCAGACACTCCCTTAGAATCCTACACGATGGAGATATAGAAAAGTTCAATCTTCATTTCAACGCAGAGATGCTGACATATAAAAGTATTAGAGAAAAGATTAAAGGTAGCAATTCGTTTTCAACAACCGATTGGTATGCACCAATCTACTTTGGCGCTGGGTTGCGAATTGGTCCCATCTGGGATGTGGATACTGGATATGGGCGTTGGCATTATATTCTAAAGAAACATTTTCCTCCTTTAACAGGAAAACGTATTCTGGATTTGGGAGCCAATAATGCCTTTAATTCAATGCAGATGCTGAAATACGGCGCTCAGGAAATAATTGGGATAGAGTTAGATAGTAAATATATTACTCAGGGGAACTTTATCAAGGAAGTCTTTGAGTGGGTAGACAATAGGCTATATAATTTCAAATACAAACAGGCGGATATGAAGGATATCCCAAGGATGAATTTGGGAAATTTCGATTTAGTGATAGCTTTATGTTCATTATATTATCTTGATGATGAATCTCTATCCAATCTTATTCACTATATCAGTACCATAACAGGCACCTTTATTCTCCAATGCAACAATGATAAGAGTATCAGACGGCAGGATTCTCACACTTACGAAAAAGCATCAGTGGAATATACTGTAGGTGCACTTAATAGCAATGGTTTTCCAAATGCGAAGGTAATTGCTCCCAAAGGATATACCAGACCCTTAGTCGTGGCCACGAATGAGAGATGATCACTTATCCTGACCATATGGATCTGGGCTTCAATGCACTTCGTATCATTCATCTATTTCTTCTTTAAAATGTTCGCAAAGAATGAATCGGAGATGGGATGGGTAAGGTTCTTTTCCTACCTTTGAATCAAAACCATGTTTTGATTTTTCATGAGATCATTAAATCGTTGAATTGCGGCTACGAGGTTTTATGCCATGACAGAATTTCAGAGGCCAAGCAATATCATACGGAAAGTATTTTAAGGGAAAAGGGAGTTCCTTATCGACATGTTTCCAATAAAATATTTAGGTCACCCAATGATGTATTTTTTATAAAGGTTATGAAATTCTTCAAACTGAAAAATGAGCTTCAATCTGCCTTGGACGAGATACAACCTGACTTGGTCGTAGTGGCTATTGATAATGACCCCATCGCACAAATTGTATTGAACGAATCAAAAAAGAGAGGGATAAAGACCTTATTGGTTCCAGAAGGGTTAATCAAGCAAGATCTGATAACAAGAGATCATTATCTTTCGGATTATTTCTATAAGGTATTAAGACTCTTGGGAATATATATTGCCTATATCAAGTATGGAACAGGCGGTTGCGATAAAATACTTGTCAGTGGCAAGAAGTCTTTAGATATTTTGAAAAAATTAGGGGTAAAAAAGGAAAAAATGGTGATGGTGGGCCAACAAAAGTATGATTCCTTTTTAGAAAAGATCAGAAAAGAAAAACCGGTCTCTAATGAAGTTAAGGTTTATCTTTATGCTGCTTCGACCAGGATATTCGAGGAAGATGGGGAGATTAGATTGATTGGGAAAATTGCTGAGTCTGCAAATAAGCTGAATTTGGATTTAATTATCAAACTGCATCCTCGAACGCCGCAGAAGCCTGAAGATTTATTGACCCTTATAAAGACTAATGGCACATTGCGACTCAAGATTATAAAGGAGGGGTATGAAACTTTTGAGATTTTAAAGGGAGTAGATGCAGTGATAACAATTTCATCCGCGATCATATTGGAAGCGCTGATGATGGATAAAGAGTGTATTGCCGCGAACTATCTGGCCGGGAAGCGACGTTTTGACTACGATTCTTATAATGCGTTTTATTCCATCGAAAGCGAGGAAGAAATTTACGATGTTTTGAAAGAGTCCATTTTATTGAAGAAGAGTTATGAGAATAAGAAACGTCTACTTGAAGATGAACTTTACAAGTTAGATGGCAAGGCCGGGGTAAGGACTGCGGAAATCATTGAGAGTATGATTTCGTAATGATGACAGGGAGATACAGGGATAAGGTGGGGCTAATGAACACGGGTGGTAGGTGAGTTTAGAGGGATGAGAGGTATAAACCATAAGGCAGGGCGACTAACAAAACTCATACTTTTTGTGATCCTTTTCTACCTTGGAGGAGCTTGTATGGCAATGGGAGGGACACGACCGAGACATATCGTACTCATAGGAGCTTCTGTCGGAAAGGCATGGAACATTTCGGAGTTGCCCAAAAGGATCAAAAACTCCAGTTATTCCTTCGAATATGTCGGACTGTACCAGTTTGACAAAAGCTCCGCCCTTAATCAGGTAGTAAGTCGGAGTAAGAACAAACCTGATGCAATCATTTTGAAGGAATGCGCCGCTTATTTTCCCAGTGATATTAGTTTTGAGGAAGCTAAATCGCTTATGAAACAGTGGGTCAACAGGTGCCAGGCAATGAACATAGTTCCAATACCGACTACCGTTGCTCCCGTAACGCGCTCAAATGATGAAAGATTTAAGACTCATAACCCGGTGAAACGAATCATCAAGAGGATGCTTGGCATTAGCATGATGACCAGGATTGAAAGAATTATTGAATATAATGACTGGGTGAAGGCATTTTCCAAAGAAAAGAATCTTATTGTCTTGGATTTAGAAACTCCTCTGAGAATTGATGACGGAAATCGTTTTTTACGGGATGATTTAACCAAAGGGGATGGGCTCCATCTCAATGCAGAGGGTTATAGAATTCTGGACAGTATTGTTATCCCAACGTTAGATAGAGTCAGATTTTCGAAATAGCCAGACGATTTAATGAGATCTAAGAATCAACCTGTAAACTGCCTGATATTAGAATCTGTCAACGGATATTGATAAAGATGAGATTGCTGAATCGACGGGCCTTTTTGAAAGATATCACCCAA
>Ga0153916_10004401_pt1 | contig 10636 bp, 5 predicted proteins | sample Opewatmetagenome_FD_109642 | JGI IMG/M metagenome (GOLD analysis project Ga0153916, IMG submission 109642) | Freshwater wetland microbial communities from Ohio, USA - Open water 3 Core 3 Depth 4 metaG | ecosystem: Environmental > Aquatic > Freshwater > Wetlands | place: USA: Ohio, Lake Erie, Old...
AGGGGCGGTGCTGACGGCCCAAATGGACCTTGGCGAGCTATCCGGCCGTATCACATCCCGGCCGCTTGATAACCGACACCCAGCCACCGCGAACGCCTCGGCAAAATCGTCGTTTCCGCAACAAGAACTAATTCGCCAGGCGTCCCCCGACAAAGGTGTTCTGGACCTGGACGTCGTACTCGCCGGGCTCTCCCTCCACGCGGATGAGGGCGACGTCGGCACGCTTGCCGACCTGGATACCGCCGGCGCACATGCTGATGTCCTGTCCGAGCTTCTGGTTGGGGGGATCGAAGATCTCCATGGCTCGGGCGGGATTGACCGAACAGAAGTGTGAAGCGGCGAGGACGGCCTCGTCGAGGTCCAGCGGATCGTGAACGTCCTTCCAGATGCCGCGCATGGGTTTGGTCAACCAGGAAAGGAAGTTGGCGAAGGCGACGCGCATGCAAAGCACGCTGCCGAAAAGCGTGCGCCGCTTGCCGGCGACCGAGAGGTATCGTCCGTCCTCGCTCCGCCGTCCTTGAATGCCGGCAAGCTCGAACTCTTCGATGGCGTCCTCGCCGGTAACGAACATGGAATCGGTGATGGCAATGATGCGATCGCCGCCCTTTCGCCACACGATGTCGAGAACGTAGGAGGGGTTGACGTGATATCCGTCGGCGATGATCTCGGCGTAGACCTTCCGCGATCCGAGGACTGCCTGGAGGACGCCGCCGCCGCCGAACGGCTTGAAGGTCGAGCCGGTCGGGCCGTTGGTGAAATGGACGGCGACCTTCAGGCCCCACCCGACGGCTTCGGCGAATTGCTCGGCCGATGCGTCGGTGTGGCCGGCGCCGATGAGGACGCGGCGGCGCGTCAGGTGTTCCATCAGCGGGCGGGCCGCCTCGCCATACTCCGGCACGACGTTCACATAGGCGATGTTGCCTTGGCCCGCGTCGTTCAGGCGCTCGAAGGCATCCACGCTCGGAGACAGGAAGTACTCGGGGTTTTGGGCGCCGGCGAACTCGGGGTACCTGATGAACGTACCTTCCAGGAAAACGCCGGCAAGGAGGGCGCCTCGGCGGCCGTTGTCCTCGCTGCGGATGTATCGGCCGGCGCAACGCAAGGCGTGGCTGAGCTTGTCGATGGGCGAGGCCACCGTGGCCAACAGCACGCGCGTGGTTCCCTCGGCGGCCATGGTTCGCATGGTCCGATCAATCCCCGTGGCGTAAGCCTCATCCGAATCGTCAAAGGTCCGGGTGTGCGGGTCATAGAGTCCCTGGGTGAGGTCCAATAGGCTGGCGCCATGGGTGTGGATGTCGATGAAGCCGGGTACGGCGTACAGGCCGCTCGCGTCGATCACACGGCAGCCGGCGGGCGGCTGCAGGGGTTCGCCGATATAGGTGATCACGCCGTTCTCGAGCCCGAGATCGCCCTCCAGCACGCGCAACGGCTTGACGATGTGGACGTTCTTGATCAGGAATCGTTCGCCGATTTCCATCGGAGCTTTCCGCGTGGGTTGCAGGCCGTCAATAAAATCCCGCGCCCCGGGAAGGGAGAATGCGGATCTTGCGGAACTCCTTGCGGAGCGGCTCGTAGTAGTTGCGCTCGAGGATCGGGTCGAGCGCTTCGGAAAAACCTTCTCGACCCAGGACAATCACCGCCCCGCCCAGCCCGGCACCGCTGAGGCGGGCGCCGAGCACGTCGGGGCAGCTCAGGCAGATGGCCACCAGCCGATCGATGTTCTCAGTGCTCACCCGGAAGTCGCCGGCAATCTCGCGCAAGGGGAAGCCCTGCTCCTCCATCATCGAGAGCGCGTCATCGTCGAGGAATTTCACCCGGCGGCTGGCAGCGTCCGGCACGTCGGAAACCCGATCGCCAAGCTGCGATACGTTCATCATTGCTGCGAATCCCCGGACGTCGCCGGCGGCAAGCAACGGGCCCGCGTCTCTCGCCCGCACGCATTCCCCGAATCCGAACGCGGCCACGTCGCGAACGTGATACCCTCCTTCCGGCTCGCTGGCGTGCTGCATCCCGGCCTGGATAGCCGCCGCGTGCTCCGGAAAGCGGGCTACAATCTCCGCCCGGGTCATGATACGCGGCAGGCGGCGGAGGAACCGGTAGATTTCCGCTTCCGAGAAGATCTCGTAGTTTACCACGTCGCCGAGATAGATGCGGTGATGCTTGGCGTCCATGGTCGCGCGCGCCGCTCGCAACTCGTCCAACACCGCCGACGATTGTTGCCAGAGAGCGCTCGTGAGCGTCATCTCGCAAGCCTCGTAGGACATGACCGGCGTGTTGAAGGCCGTTCGGAACGGCTCGACGGACTTGTTCGCCTCATCACCCGACGTATAGAGAAAAAAGTCGTAGCCTTGGGGGATCGGGGCGGGCCGGAGGATGCGGAGGTCGGGAGTAGTAGCGAGGGGCTGAATCACCCCGCGCTGGCACAGTTTGATCGCGGCGTGGTCGCCTTTTCCGCCCCGGGTGCCAATGTACCATTCCCCATTGCCGTAGACGTCTAGAAGCTGATGGATGGACAGGGACGGCAGGCCTTGCGGGTTCGAGCGGAGAAAGAAATCGGTCGCCAGGACGACCAGCGCCGAGGACGAAGACATTCCGGCCGAGGGCGGAAGGTCGGAGTCGAACACGAAGTCGGCCCCGGCGAAGGACTGGCCCCAGGCATAGTGGAAGCAGGCCAGGTACACCGGACCGCAAGCGAAGTAGTTGATGAAGTGCTTGCCGCCGTAGCTGGTCGCTGCTTCGATCTCGCTCCAGGTGAGCCACTCCCCCAGCGACCGGAGGGGGCGCGGGGGCAAGCGCTCGGCCAGGCGGAACTGGCCTTCGGCAAACCCGCTGTTCATGGAATGGGCGCAGAAGAGGTCGTCGCTGCGCCGGCTGCACACCGCGCAGATCCGCTCGCGCGTGGCCATCGGATTGCAGATCCCGCCCCGATGGTCAATGTGCATGCCCATCAGGTTCACGCGTCCGGGCGCCTCGTACAGACAGATCGCTCGCTGGTGGCCGAAACGCCTGGCGAAATGCTCGATCAGGTTGGCAAAGCGGCGGGCCGAAGCGATCGCACTCTGGCGGGAGCCGTGCAGCGCGATGGCCCGGTCCAGCAAAGCGTTTTTCTCTCCGCGGCTTGCGCACGCCGCCAGCGCCAGGTATTGCTGGACACTCAGCTCACCGATCTCGGCCGTCATGGCGGGGATCACGCAAGGTCATTTAGACGCGGGCCGGATCGACGCTGACCATTTCGATGACCTTCGCGCCGATGGCCCGGTTCTTGAACAGGATGCCGCCGTCGTACAACCCGCGATCGAGGTTGCACAGGCCGTAGACCACGCACTTCGGGCCGAGCAGCGTTCCCGGCGCGATCACGCTGCTGCAACCGACTTGGGTGTAGTCGCCGAGCACAACGCCCATCTTCACCAGCCCCAGATCGTAGCGCACGCCGTCGACCGCAATGACCACGTCGGTCCGTTTGGCGCGCTCGCGGAGTCCCTGGAAGATACCCAGATTCGCGGCGGTAACCTGGTTGCCGAAGTGGGTCGAGAAGCCGCAGATGCTGTCGCCCAGGTAAGAGGGGTGGGGGAAGTTGGCGTCGTTCATCATGACGACGTTCTTCAGCTCGCCGCGAAAAGCCGTGCCGCCGGAATTCGAGCCGAGGATCACGCTCCCGCGAAAATAAGCGCCTTGGCGGATCTCGTTGTTTTCCATGATGATCGTCGGGCCTTTGATTCCGGCCCCGGGCTCGACGAGCGTCTTGGCGCCGATGTAAATGTCGCCTTCGTTGAGATAGGCGAAACCGCCGAGGAATCTTGCCCCGGCGTCCAGGCAGATCGTGCCCACGGTCTTGCCCGGCGGGGTGCCGATAAAGTAGCTCGGGTCGAACTCCGCCCCCGCGGCCAAAAACGCGCGGAAGCAGCCCGTGCCGCGATCGGGGAAGTCCTTCTCGGTAAGCAGCCTGACGGATGAAGACTTGCTCAGTTGCTCGACCTTTCCCGCCAGCCACGACTTGGCGTAGCTGCCGATCTTGCCCAGCACGTCGATGACGGACTTCGACCCGGTCAGCAGCGGAGCATGGGCAAAGGGGTGCGCGGCGAAATCGAAGTAGTACTCGACGCGGAGCTTCTGCGGCACTTGATCGGCGGGAAGCTGGGAGAGCTGGATCACGTCGGCCATGGTCATCTGATCCTCCTATTTGCAGGCAGCTAGTTTTTCCAGAACCTGATCGTGAATCCGCTGGGTGCGGCTGGCGATGACGTTGTACGCGGTCTTGCAGTTGTCGGTCTGGAGCCTGAAGGGCTTGCCCTCGAAGTCGCTTACGACCACTCCCGCCTTGCAGGCAACCTCCAGGCCGGAAAACACGTCCACGAAAGGTTGCTTCAGCGCGAAGTAGACGTCGACCTGGCCGGTGGCCACTTCCACGAAGCCAAACGGCCCGCCGTTGGGATAAAACATCTTGAAAGCGTAGATCAAACCGCCGTACTGTTCCAGCAGCGGCTTGAGAAACTTCTTGGGCTTCAAGCCATACGACTCGATGCACGCGTCGCCCAGCGCCTGCGGTGGGCTTCCGGCCAGCGCCTGCCGGTACTGTTCGTCGAGGCGTTGCTTGCCGACCAGCTTGCTGCCTTGGATGGTCACCAGGTAGGCCCCGGTCTGGTCAGCGAAAGCGATCAGATTCTCGTTCACGTCGCCGGTGGCGGCACTGAGCGCGGTGAAGTCCTTTCTGAAGAAGGCGAGCGAGCTATACCACCACAACGGCAATTGCCGCTTGAACAGCCAACTGCCGTCGAACGGATCGGACACGCAGTAAAGCGGCTCGCCCCCGGCGTCCAGATTGATCTCCACACGTTCCGCTTCCTCCGAGAGCATGATGATTGGCCTTCGCAACGACTTCAGTCTGGCAATGTAACCGCCCTCGGTGGCCTCATCCACACCATAGACGTCGGGGTCCCAGCTTTTCCATTCTCCTTCGCGGGTCTGAATGGTCCGCAGACCCGCCTCGGTCCCTTTCAAGGCTTGCACCGTGTCCATGGCTTCCGCCACCGCGGCAACATTGAAGGCCGTCAGCTCCGATGCGTCGGCGAGACTAGCCAACCTCTGGTCGAACACACTCTGAGTCATACACAGGCTCCTCACTGAGCGATTCCCTTTCGCGCCCGGCACCCCGTCAGAACGTACCCCGACAAAGCCAACAGCCTACCACATTTCATCCTTCTGTCAATCAAAATAGCGCCCCAGGGTCGGGCGAAGGCACTTTCTCCGCGAGCCGAGGGTTAGCCGGTATTCTCGCCACACGTGGCTGTTCCCCAAAAGGCGAAAGCTATTATCGTTTCCGCGCTGCCGGGATCCCACCGTTTCCCACAGCTTTTGACCCGCGTCGTGGTCGTCTTGCAGCGGGCCTTCGTGGGCCGCTGCCAATCTGCCAGCCGCGGGCGAGGAACTTCGGACAGTAGATACATCTGGCGTCGTTCGACTGCATTGTGCATCTGCAGTCCTTGTTCGTTAGCCTCCTCTCTCGCCCGGCCAAACAACTCACAGACTTTCGCCTCGCTGTCGCGGGTGAGTCGCCCTGGCGCGGCCCTGCCCGCCGCGTCGACTGCCGCATCCAGCTCTTGTTCGATCCTCTCACGCATCCTTTGCTTTATGCGGGTGGCGATCCATCCTGGAGAGACTCCGCCTCGCACGCTCCGTTGTCGCTGGGGATCGACTGGCAGTTTTATCGGGGTCTTGCCCAGTTTATCCAGTCACCCCAATCGCGCACGGGAGGTCCTTGGTCCGACAACGTCGTGTCGTGAGGGAAGCTTGGGGGGGCCTTGCCCTTGCCGATGCTCCCGGGACCGAGTTCGAGGCGATGTTGGGCCTCTTGTTGGCCGCGGTGGGGAAGGATTAGACTTACGCCAGAACATCGGCAAGTCCGTTTACGGTTTGAGTGATTAACCAGGCCAGGCTAACGATCAAGATAGGTCGCCATGGACCTGTTCGGCCGACGCTACGATGACGCGGAGCCGATACGGCTCCGGATCGAGTCGGGAAAGATCTCTCAAGTAACTCCCTGGTTGTGCGCGCCCGAACCTGGACAGTCCTGGCCGTGGATTGCACCCGGCCTATTCGATATCCAAGTTAATGGGTACCGGGGTCAGGAGTTCAGTTCGCCAAGCCTCACGGCGGAGAAGGTGGCGGCGATCGTCCATGCCTACGATGCGTTCGGCGTGACCAGGTCTTGCCCGACACTGTTCAGCGAGAGCTTTGAAGTCCTCGAGCATAGTCTCAACGTGATCGCTACGGCCTGCGAGTCCCGGCCGGACGTTGCCCGAAGGGTGGCGGGGATTCATCTCGAGGGTCCGTACCTGTCGAAGGAGGACGGGCCCCGCGGGGCTCATGCAGCGGCGCATTGTCGCCCCCCCGACTGGGAGGAGTTCCAGCGACTCCAAGAAGCCAGCGGCGGCCGCGTCCGAATGGTCACGATGTCGGTGGAGTTCGAACAGTCGCCTGCCTTTATCCGGCGCGTCGTAGCTACCGGCGCCATCGTGGCGATCGGGCACACCTCGTGCGATTCCGCGCATATTCAAGCCGCCGTCGACGCCGGCGCCACGATCAGCACTCACCTGGGCAACGGTTCCCACCTCACCATGCCGATCTTCCCTAATTACATTTGGGATCAATTGGCCGAGGACCGATTGGCGGCCAGCCTGATCGCCGATGGCCATCACCTGCCGCCGGACGTGGTCAAGACATTCGTGCGTGCCAAGACGCCGGAGCGGTGCATCCTGGTCAGCGACATGTCTGGCTTTGCAGGGTGTCCGCCCGGACGATATCGGACCCGCCAAGGTGATTTGGAGATCCTGCCGAACGGGTCGCTGGTGGTTGCCGGACAGCGCGAACTGTTGGCCGGCGCTTCCGAGCCGATCGGCACGGACGTGGCCAACGCAATGTGGTGGGCAGGTCTCGACCTGGAGAAGGCCATCCGCATGGCGACGATCCAGCCGTCGCAATTGCTCGGCTTGGAGCCGCGCGGGCTCCAGCCGGAGGAACCGGCCGATCTGGTGCTATTCGATCTCTTCCCGCCGGTCGCAGGAGAGGGCCCGCCACGATTCGGAGTGCGCTCGACGGTCGTCGGCGGAGAACTAGGCTGGGGGACTCCCTGGCACCCCTAGTGTTCTCTTCAGGGTAGACTTCTCATCCCTGCCACGGCCGAGCGAGGGAAGATGTGGCGGACTCAGGTCGGAGGGCCTTCCGGCGGCGGAATCCGCTGGTGGGCGTCGGAGGGAAAACCTTCCGACCGAACGCCCATCGCCGTCAACCGCCCTAACGTCGGCTGACGCCAACTGACCACCAACCACAACTGGTCCCTGGCCGAAGACCGGGCGTTGACACGCTGCCATGAGGGCCGGTCCTGGTGGCCCCGGCCGGTCGCACCGATTGTCCTGTCAGCTCAAACGTTTTCCGGGGCGCCCCGAAATACGACCCATAAGTGACAGAAACCGGCGATGCCTGCGCTGCCCCTGCCGAGAGGTCTGGATGGCGGTACGATTGCCGAATTCCGGGTCAAGCCCGTCGAGCCCAATCTGGGCGGACGCTGCGCCCCGAGAATAAGATCCCGACGGGTCTCGGAGCACGACAACCCGGCGCAACCGACGTCGGCGCCGGGTTCGGCCTGACATCACGATGAAAAGAAAACCCTAGGCGGCCCACACGCTGGCACGCAGCGTGGCCGGGTGGTATCCTGTTCTTGAACGCCGAACGCTGACATCGTCCGGAGGCCGCCGGTCGGATCGACTGCGATTTCGTGGTTGTCTTGGTTAGTGGAGGACCGAAACATGCGCAGCAAACGGTCAACCGGTTGTCGAGCGGCGGCAACCGTCTTTTTCGGGGTCGGGCTGGCGCTGGTGCCTGGCACGGGCCGGGCAGCCGAGCCAGGGGGCGGAGCATCCGCAGGAAACCGACTGCAACGCGAGGTCAGTCAATACGGGATCGCCTGGACCTTTGCCGAACCCGCCCGGGTCGGCCGTTACGTCACGGGCGACTGGTGGGTCGTCGGCCCGGTCGTAGTCGCCAAGGTCACCCCCGCGCCGACTGCGGGGCGCAGTGGCTCGGTCGTCAATCCTCGGGCGGGAAAACGACAAGGGTACGACGACCGCATTTCGGGCCACGACGCCTCGTTGCCAGCCGGCTTGCCCCTTGCACTCCGACCCGGGCAGTCGCTGGTCAGCACAGCAAGCCTAGAGAAGACCGGCGAGAAGACCCCGGACACGGTGCCCGGCCAGTACGCCCGAGGGCCGCTCCGGACGGCGGCAGTGCTGACGTGCGTGTCCCAGCCGCCGCCGCCGGACGCCTTTCGTCCGGCCTACGTCGGCACGGAGAAGCTGCAGTTCACGGCCGGGCAACTCCGCCGCGACCTCTTGCCCCGGTTGCGTCCTCCAAGCCGAGTGCCCGAGCTGAAGCTCTACGAGCGCTACCTGGAGCGGATCTGGCTGGACCACCTCTTCGAGTGGTCCAGCCGCAGCATGCACCCTTTGGAGAACATGCCCGACTACGGGCGGGAGATGACCAATATCGTCTCGACCGTCTCCCTAATGCTCCTGTTGGACGACCCGCAGAAGAAACACGAGGGACTACTCCTGCGGTTCGTGCAACTGGGGATCGATTACTACGGGGTCACGCGGTCGGACAACGACCTTTGGCGTGCCAACGGCGGGCACAACTCGGGCCGGAAGATGCCGATCCTGTTTGCCGGAGTGCTCTTGGGCCACGAGGGGATGAAGCACGTGCGGGCGTCCTTCGCCGAGGACGAGCAGACCTACTACGGCCAGGGCTATCGCGGCCAGACGGCCCTCTGGACTATTGACCGCGATGCGAATCGCAGGCACGAGCACCTGCCGCCAAAACACTGGGCGGGGCCGCCGTTCCGGGGCGACAACAACGGCTGGAAATCGGAGGCCTATCGGAGGCTCAATGGCCCGACCTGGATCGGCCAGGCACTGGCCGCCCGCTTGCTCGGCGCGAAGGGCGACTGGAACCACGACGCCTTCTTCGACTACGTGGACCGCTGGGTTCGGGAAGCGGAACAGGGGACAGTAGACCAGAAAACGTTCAGGCCGTCCGGCTACGATCCGTTCTATGGGACCGGCGAGTTCGTCCAAGCGATGTGGCAAACGTACCGCCCGCAGCCTGACGAGATGGGCGGGGAGACAATCCGCAAAGAGGGAGCAAAACGGGCGGCGGTCCCCGCCGCCTACTGTGACTGGGCCGAAGGCACGCCCGGCAAAGACAACGGCGCTACGCGCGACTACTACAACCGGGCCGGCCTGCTGGAGTGGAAACACCCGATGGGCGACTGGCTGGACGCCCAGGGGGCCGCACAGGGCAGCGGGGCCTACGCCGCGGCGGCCGTCACGCCGGAGCACAAGGGGAAGGTGGTCGAGTGGAACGTCACTCGACTCGTCCGGCAGTGGACCGACGGCACGTACCCGAACCAAGGCGTGTTCCTTCGCGTGGTCGAGGGGCGAGGGACGCGAGTGTTCGGCAGCCGCGAACAGCAGGACGCCGCCCGGCGCCCGCAGTTGTTTCTCACTGGAGACAAGGGGACGCTCACCCTGGCTCCGCAAGCCGACACGTTTCTCGATCGCTCCACCTATCGCAGCATGGGCAACCTCGATTCCTTGAGAGTCTCCAGCGACCCTCACCATGCCTTGCTCCGCTTCGGTTTGCCAGAAGAGGCAAGGATCGGCATGGTCAGCAGGGCAGTCCTCCGCCTATACAACTCGGGCCAATACGGCGACGCCTCCTTACAGATCGGCGTCTTCCGCTGCCGCCAGGGCCACGATGCGCCCGCCATCGAACCGGTCCTGGGCCTGGCTGCCAGGTATCCCGATGACCAGGGTATCGGCAAGGATCCGCAAGTGTTTTTCTTCACCGATTTCGAGTCGGAGAAATGGCCCGAACTATGGTCGTATGTCGCCCCGCTGAAGACGCTCCCAACGCTCGACGCCGATCCTGCGCGCAAGTTCCAGCCTTTGCAGGGCAAGGCCCTGCGGGTGCTGATCCCCAAGGGGGAAACCGGGGCGCTGAACATGCTCTACAAGTTCAAGAAGCAAACGGGCGCCGAACCGGAGGAAGTCTACTTCCGCTATCACGTGCGCCTGGCCGACGACTGGAATCAGACGGTTCAGGGCGGCAAGCTGCCTGGATTGAGCGGGACCTATGGCAAGTCGGGCTGGGGCGGACGGCGATCGGACGGAACCGAAGGCTGGTCGGCCCGGGGAGCGTTCGCGCTTTCGATCCCCGAGGACAACCCCTTGGGTGGGCTGCACCCGATCGGCACCTATTGCTACCATGCCGACCAGGCGGGAGACTATGGCGACATCTGGCTCTGGAAAACCGGCTATCGGGGCTTTTTGGAAAAGAACTGCTGGTACTCGATCGAGCAATACCTCCGGCTCAACACGCCCGGCGAGAAGGACGGCGTGCTGCGGGCCTGGGTCGATGGCCGGCCCGCCTTTGAGAAAACCGACATCCGCTTCCGCCGCGTGGATCGGCTGAAGATCGAACAGGTCTGGATGAACGTCTACCACGGCGGCACGATCGCCTCGCCCTACGACCAACACCTGTTCATCGACAATGTCGTCATCGCAAAAGCGTACATCGGTCCTAG
>Ga0153916_10004403_pt1 | contig 10636 bp, 8 predicted proteins | sample Opewatmetagenome_FD_109642 | JGI IMG/M metagenome (GOLD analysis project Ga0153916, IMG submission 109642) | Freshwater wetland microbial communities from Ohio, USA - Open water 3 Core 3 Depth 4 metaG | ecosystem: Environmental > Aquatic > Freshwater > Wetlands | place: USA: Ohio, Lake Erie, Old...
CAACGTTTCAATCCGTGCAGGAAAGCACATTCCGCTGAAGAGCATCGCGGATGAGGCGCTGCAAAATACGCCGAGCATCGAGAACGTTATCGTTGTTAAGGTCAATGGCGACCCCTGCAATATGAAGGAACGCAGGGACACGTGGTAGCAGGACGAGATGGCTAAGGCAGCCAAAAAGTGTGAGCCGCAGCGTATGAACGCTGACGATCCACTCTTTATTCTTTATACATCCGGCTCGACCGGCAAGCCAAAAGGTGTGGTCCATACTACGGGCGGATACCTGGTGCAGGTCAGCTTCAGCCACAAAGTCATCTTCAACATTCACGATGACGATGTTTACTGGTGCACCGCGGACATCGGCTGGGTGACCGGGCACAGCTACATCGTTTACGGTCCGCTGGCAAACGGCGCCACATCGTTGATGTTTGAGGGGGTCCCGACGTATCCGGACGCCGGGCGTTTCTGGCATATATGCGACAAATTCGCCGTTACAGTTTTCTACACGGCGCCGACCGCTATTCGTGCTTTGATGCGGCTTGGCGACGAATGGCCTGCCAAGTATAAGCTAAATTCGCTGCGCGTGCTGGGGACGGTAGGCGAGCCGATAAATCCCGAAGCCTGGATATGGTATTATGAGAAAATTGGGCGCAGCCGGCGCCCGATTGTAGATACCTGGTGGCAGACGGAGACGGGCGGTATTTTGATTACGCCCCTTCCCGGCGCCCATACGTTAAAACCCGGCAGCGCCTCCCGGCCTTTCTTCGGCGTCGACCCGGTCGTCTTGCGCGACGACGGGACTGAGTGCGCGGTAAACGAAGGAGGAAAGCTGTGCATACGCAGGCCCTGGCCCGGAATGATGAGCACGATGTGGGGCGACCATGACAGGTTTATTGATACGTACTTCACTCTCTTTGAGAGCGTCTATTTTACTGCGGACGGCTGTCGGGTCGATGAGGATGGTGACTACTGGTTAATGGGCAGAATCGACGATGTAGTCAATGTTTCGGGCCACCGCATCGGCACAGCGGAAGTCGAAAGCGCTCTGGTCAGCCATGGAAAAGTCGCCGAAGCCGCAGTTGTGCCAATACCTCACGAGATTAAAGGTCAGGCGCTGTATGCTTTTGTTACAGTCAAAGGAGGTGTCCAGGAGAGCGAAGAGCTGAAGGGCGAGCTTGTCAAGCATGTTCGCAAGGAAATTGGGGCCATCGCCGCGCCGGAGGCAATTCAGTTTGCTCCGGGACTTCCCAAGACCCGCTCAGGCAAGATTATGCGCCGAATCCTGCGCAAGATAGCCGAGAAAAGAACGGATGACTTGGGCGACATCACCACTCTGGCCGACCCGGAGGTAGTTCAGTCGCTAATCAAGGGGCGTGGCTAAGAAACAACTCGTGGTAAGGAGCCTGAACATGGACAAGGAAGCAATTGGCGGCGTAACCCAGATTAAAGATACTACAGCTAACCCTGCGCCTCTTGGGTTGATGGGTTTTGGCATGACCACCGTACTGCTGAACCTGCACAACGCGGGCCTGTATAAATTGGGGGCAATGATTTTGGGAATGGGCATTTGCTATGGGGGCGCCGCGCAAATAATTGCAGGGGTAATGGAGTGGAAGAAAAATAATACCTTCGGCACGACCGCATTTTGCTCCTACGGTCTTTTCTGGCTGTCCTTGGTGTTTCTGTGGGTGGCGCCGAAGGTCGGATGGGCCGATGCGACCGAGCTCCCTGCGATGGCGGCGTACCTTTTTATGTGGGGGCTATTCACACTGATTATGTTTGTCGGCACGTTGAGATTCAACCGCGCGCTGCAGATAGTATTCGCTTCATTGGCGTTGCTATTCTTTCTGCTGGCGCTTGGTGACATCACCGGCAGCCCCGCCGTAACGCGACTTGCAGGTTACGAAGGGATCTTTTGCGGCCTTTCTGCCATATATACAGCCTTAGCTCAGGTCTTAAATGAAGTCTACGGCACGACTATACTTCCTCTGGGGCCGGTCAAAAAATAGCCTCCCTTGGCGTTTAGCCGTCGCCGGCACGGCGACGGTTTCTCCCGCGGGGTTGACGAAACTACAGGCCGTGGATCGGAAACAGCTTTGCTTTTAGCGATTGGATCGTGCCCTCAACCGCAGGCATTACGGTTTTCTGCTGTTGAGTGCTTACGGCCAGAAATCTATCTCTTAGGCCGCCCTGCCATTCTGTGTTTTCAAGCATAACGCCGGCGACCGTAGGATTTGCATCCTGACCTGTCTGCACACCGCATAGGGCCGCCCAGTCCAGAGCCCAGGCTCTTACCGTATTGTCTACATTGTATCCGCCGCCGCCAGTCGCAAGAATGGGTTTATTAAAGCGTAAAAGGTGATTGATAATATCGGCATAGACATTGTTGGATAGATGCAGATGTGCCAGAGGGTCGCCCGCCAGGGCATCGGCTCCCAACTGCAGGACAAATACATCACCGTTATAAGCGCCAATTAACGGCAGCGCAATCTCTTCAAACGCCTTCATATATGCCTGGTCATAAGTGCCGACCGGCAGAGGGATGTTCACACAGTAGCCTCTGCCCTGCCCGGTTCCGATCTGGTCCTCAAACCCTGTTCCGGGAAACAAGACCTTCGGCGTCTCGTGCAGCGACATGGTCATCACGTCAGAGCGGTCGTAGAATGCCTCGGCGACTCCATCGCCGTAATGGACGTCCAAATCGAGATACAGAACCCGTTTTTTCCGCTCTGCCAGGATGATGCAGGCAAGAGCGACGTCATTGATATAGCAGAAGCCGGATGCTTTCTCCGGTCCTGCGTGATGAAAGCCGCCGGAAGGATTGAATGCCACATCGGCTGAGCCTGTCAGAATCAGCTTTGCGCCGGTAAGCGTTGCCCCACAGGCCAGCACCGAATATTCATACACTCCCTTGAAAACCGGACAGTCACCCGTGCCTACTCCCATTTCGAGTGCCTCCGCGTCCCATCGGCCTTTTGAGGCCGTCTGGAGGGCGTGCAGGTAGCGCGCTGAGTGAAATTTTTTCAGGACTATTCTCTTGGCCGGCGTTGGCGCCACTTCAGCTCGTCCATCCCCAGATAAAAGACCCATGGACGCCAGAACCTGGCGCACTTTTCTGGCCCGGTCAACATTAAACGGATGGTCGGGCGGATAATTATACTTCTCAAGCTCCTGGGAATAAATAAAAGAAGCTTTTCTGAACGTCATTTTAAATCTTTCTTTTCGCTAAGAAGTCTCCTGTTCCTATTTTTTATTACTTGCGTTACTTGGGCGCGTGATTAAATAGGTAATCACCAAAACCACTACCCCCACAATAACCCCGATGCTCACAAGTATATTTGTACCCAAGTTCTTGGCTTGGAGAAAGTTACAAACTGCCCACATAACAGAAATAGCCGCAATTAGAACGCCAACGATGCGACCAAATTTTTGCTGAAAAAGCGCCTCGACTTTCTGAAAAAAAGTCTCACGGAATTCGTCCAAGCGTTTAGAAATGCCTTGGGTTTCTTGCCCAATCTTTGCGGAAAGCCCATCCGTCTGTTTTTGAAAGTGATTTTTTAGAAATCGAACGTCGGTCGAAACAGCTTCAAACTTTCCTTGGAGTTGCACAAGCTCCGTACCAATATGGTCAAATGGATATCCTGCCTCGCGGAGTTGCTTCTTTGGATCAAGCTTGTGGAAACTTGAAGCTACAATCGACTTTACGGGAATTTGAGCAGGAATACGACGTGCTGAAAGTTTGATTCCATCGGTATCTTGGTACGTATGAGTTTCTCCCTCACCGTAAGGTATATCCGGGGATTCATCTTTTTCGAGCAGAAAGAAGGTGAGTTTAAAGATCGGTTCGGCATACTGAATAATAAATTCGTTCGTAGAGCTGTTGCGAAATGCCCAATTTAGGTTGCCTCGAAAGCCGGTATCAACCTTAGTGGTAACTTGGGAAATACCTTCTCGCATCATAGTAGTTGTAGGTGTGATTAGAGCCATCAACATTTGATTCGGGTAAATGGTTTGTACAGTCTCTGCTGTGAAATCGAGCTTTTCTAAACTGGAAATTATTGCAGTCTCGCCAGGATGAACCTTAAGGAATTGCCCTTGTTCGAGTTTTTTCTCCTCTCCGGTAGAATAAAAACGGACATGCTTGCCCAGCCGAAGTTCGATACCATTGGGATTAATATAACGCTCTTCTGCATTTATGAGCACAGAGTCTAAAAGTTTCTTAACCTCTCGGTCTGGAAGAATCTTTGCCATTTAGAACCTCCATTTGTCAGTTTGAACTAAACTAGACCTATCTGTATTTTATCTTATCTACTTAGGATAATCAAAATCACAATTCCTGTCAAACCCGAAAACCCTCTTTTCTAATCGTATATCTAGAAATACTCATCTTCATCGTTGAGGGGCGGTGATGTCCAATACCAACCTCTTAGGAAACTACCCTTTTTGTCTGGTTAAATCGTATGTTATATTGTAGACTTCGCCATCGAATTCGGTGTTTACCTTGTAGCCGGAGCTGTAAAAAACAGCCAGCATCGGCTTATTGTTCGGCAGCACTTTCGCCGAAAAACTCTTTACGCCCCGCTGCTTGGCGACTTTGGTGATGTACTCCAAGAGCAGAGTCCCCATTCCCTTTTGCTGCCACTCATCCTGCACGAGAAAGGCTACTTCAGCGACCTGCGTCTTCGGGTCAAGAAAATACTGCCCGATGGCCACGACCTCGTCCCCGGACACTCCCGGAACCACGCCCACGATGGCCAGGTCTTTGCGGTAGTCGATATTGGTCAACTGTTGGACGTCTCGGTGGGCAAAGGCTCTTGTACGGGTCATATAGCGCCTCTGAACGGATTCTTCGCTGAGCGAATAGAGCATATCCGAAAGCGCCGGCTCATCGCTGGGCTTGATCGGACGCAAGAAAATTTGAGCGCCATCCCGCAGAGTATCATAGTGCTCCAGTTCCTCCGGATAGCGCAACTGGTCCCAGGCCAGCTCGATTTGGTCTTCGTAAATATAGTTATGAGTCTTGGCTGCCTGAGTCAGCTCTTTTCTGAATTTCGGATGGGCGATATTGATCAGTTCCAGAGCTCTTTCTCTGATGGTTTTGCCGTGCAGATACGCCGTTCCGTACTCGGTGACAACGTAATGGACGTCGCCGCGGGTGGTGACAACGCCGGCGCCCTCGGTTAGGTGGGGAACGATTCTACTTACCTGGCCATCCCTGGCGGTGGAGGGCATTGCGATAATTGCCTTGCCGCCCCTGCTTCGGGCGGCGCCGCGGATAAAATCGACCTGTCCGCCGATGCCGCTGTAGAACTGATAGCCCAGAGAATCGGCGCAGACCTGGCCGGTCAAATCTATTTCCAGCCCCACGTTAATTCCCACCATTTTCTCGTGCTGACTGATAATATTCGGATCGTTGACGTATTCGGTGGGATAGAATTCAAAAAACGGGTTGTTGTCGATATAATGGTAAAGCTTTTCTGAGCCCATGCAAAAGCTGGCGACGACTTTTCCGCGGTTCAGCGTTTTTCTATCGCAGGTAATGGCGCCGCACTCGATCAGCTCGATAATCCAGTCGCTGAACATCTCGGTGTGCACTCCGAGGTCCTTTTTATCCTTGAGGAATTCCGCCAATGCCTGAGGTACGCGGCCTATGCCGCACTCAATCGTGCTTCCATCCTCAATCAGCCTGGCGATATTCTGCCCGATACGACGCAAAACATCATCGGACTGCGGCACCGGAATCTCGATTATGTTCTGATCGTAGGGCACCAGCATATCGAGCCGGTTGGCGTGGACAAAACTGTCGCCGAAGGTTCGAGGCATTTTACTGTTGACCTGGGCTATGACGTGGCGGGCATTGGCGATGGCGGATTTGACAATGTCCACAGACACGCCGAGACTGCACAGACCGTTGGCATCCGGCGGCGTCACGCTGATTAAGGCCACATCGACCGGGATTCTGCCGCTATCGAACTCGCCCGGTATCTCGGATAGAAATATGGGCGTGTAATCTCCGATGCCTTTGTTCAAGGCCTCGCGCACATTGTCGCCCACGAAGAAGCAGTTCATCTTGAATTTGTCGCGGAACTTCTCGTCTGCGTAAGGGGCCTCGCCCATAGTCAATAACTGAATGATATGGGCCTCATAGATATGTCCGCTGTGCTCGACTAGCGCTCTGATCAGATGCTGGGGCTGGGCGCAGCCGGTGCCGATGAAAATAGTGTCGCCCGACTTGATGGCTTTCATTGCCGCCGCTGCGGTTCCGATCTTGTCTTTATATTTTTCTTTCCAGTCAAAATCGGGCATAGGACCTCTATATCTTCGCCACGCTCATTCGGGCGTCAACCGCGATGGGAGTTGTGCCCGGCGGGCCCACTACGTACGGATTTATGTCCATCTCCTGAATCTGCGGAAACTCCGTGACAAGCTGTGAGAGTCTCTGCAAGCCTTCTGCTATGGCGTCGATATCGACTCCCTCTTGCCCCCGCATACCGGTGAGGATTTTATATGTTTTTGTGCTGGTCAGCATTTGCCTGGCCTCATCCTCCGTCAGCGGCGCCAGATAGAACGACACGTCCTTGAGTGCTTCGACCATTATTCCGCCCATGCCAAACATCATCAGCGGGCCAAAGCTGGGATCACGATTCATCCCCAGAATAACCTCTTTCCCAATCTTATACATTTTTTCGACCAGGACGCCGAGTATCTGCGCGTCCGGGCGTTTTTTGGGTATTCGATACATCATCAAGTCAAAGGCGTCCTTTACTTCCTGTTCGCTGTTCAGGCCCAGCCTCACGCCGCCCACATCCGACTTGTGCACAATTTCCGACGACCAGATTTTAAGCACCACCGGATAGCCGATCTGCTGGGCTATGTTTGCTGCCTGCTCCGGCGTAGACGCGATAGCACCTTCCGGCGTCTTGAAACCATACGCCTCAAGGATTTCCTTTGAGTCAGTCTCGCCTATCTCGCGGTCGCCACGGCGAAGATGCCTTTCGATGATGTTCTCCACCTTTCTTCGATTGACGGGAAAGAGTTTTACGACCCTTTTTGGCCTGTTTCGCCAACGGACATAATCGGCCATAACCTTAATGGCGGCAATGGCACTTTCAGGCGTATCGTATTGCGGGATTCTCCCGTTATGCAGAACCCTGATTCCTTCTTCGATTCTGGAGGCTCCGAGGAAACAGGCAAGCACCGGCTTTGCCGGTTTTTGGCGCGCCATATTGACGGTTGCCTGGGCGGTGCCAGCAGCATCCGTCATAGCCTGCGGCGTCAAGAGTACCAGTATGGCGTCCACATTTGGGTCATCCAAAACAATATCCAGGGCAAATTCATATCGGTCGGCAAGGGCGTCTCCCAAGATGTCGATAGGATTGTGCAGATTCGCAGCCGGCGGCAATTTGGTGGCTAATCTGCCAACAGCCTGCTCTGACAGCTTGGCAAAAGTAAGCCCTTTTCGCTCGATGGCGTCCGCAGCCATTATTCCTGGTCCGCCGGCATTTGTAATAACGGCGACGCTCGGACCGGCAGGCAGCGGCTGGTCGGCAAAGACCCGGGCACAGTCAAACTGCTCCTTTATGGAATTGCAGCGGATAATTCCTGCTCGGGCAAACGCGGATTCATAAGCCACTTCCCCGCCGGCAAGGCTTCCGGTGTGTGAGGAGGCCGCCTTTGCGCCTGCGGGGGTGCCCCCGGATTTTATCAAAAGTATCGGTTTATGCTGGGAGATTCGCTCAGCCTGTCGTACAAACTCGTCGCCGCCGGCAATACTCTCCAGGTAGCCGGCGATAACCTTAGTGTCGGGGTCTTCTCCGAAGGCTTTTATGACATCCAATTCATTTATGTCGGCTTTGTTGCCGATGCTGACAAGCTTGCTGAAGCCGATTCCGTTTGCGTTGGCCATGTCCAGTATTGCTGCAAGTAGCGCCCCCGACTGGGAAACGTAGCCCGTTACTCCTTCTGCGGGTAGTTCCGTCCCGAAACTGGCATTGAGCATATTCTTCGGCGCTATTACGCCCAGACAATTTGGGCCGATAAACCTGATGCCGGCCCGTTTTGCGGTCTGGACGACCTGCTCTTCGAGCTGCCTTCCTTCCTTGCCGACCTCTTTAAAGCCGGCAGTAATAATGATGACGGACTTAGCCTTGGCCTTTGCGCACTGCTGCACAACCGCGGGAACAATCTTCGCCGGCACAATTATGATAACCAAGTCAGGGATTTGCCCGATGGATTCGATGTCGGGATAGCACTTGAGCCCTTCAATCGTATCGGCCTGGGGATTGACAGGGAATATTTTGCCCTGGTATCCAGCCGAAATCATATTGGCCAGGATTTCATAGCCGACCTTTCCTTTCTGCCGAGAGGCGCCGACTATGGCTACAGACTTGGGATTAAAAAAACTCTCAAGGCCCATAATTTGCCATTGTAAATTGAAAATTGAGAATTGTAAATTGACAACTGGAAGTCGGAAATTCACAATTGAAAATTGAACCAGGATGACGGGGCACAATGAACCAGGAGTATACTGTTGAATTGGCTAAAGTCGCATTTTCGCAAGCATCGCAGCAGGAGTCCCTGGGACTTCTGCTGGCGAGTGGCGATTGAAGGTCTGGTAGTTAGTCTTATAGTCGTGGCTACTCCGTCCATCCTCCTTGACGAGCCAGGGCGAGACTTCTTAGATTGGCCCATTCATCATACGCTGATTATTATCGTGATATTGGCTCCGATATTTGAGACGCTGCTTTTGCAGGCCCTGCCTGTGGCGATTGCCAGATGGCGCAAAGCTGGATTCAAGGTGCAGATTCTGGCTTCGCTGATACCTTTTACATTGGCACACCTGCCCGAAGGTGTTGCGGTCGGTGTCGGCGCCGGGCTGATAGGAGGGTTTTATCTGGCGTTCAACTACGTGCATTGGCGAGAGAAATCAATCTGGACAGCTTTGTGGACCACCACACTCGCCCACGCAATAAGAAATGGCGTCCCGGGATTGCTGTTACTTTTAGCCTGGGCGTTTCCGAGAAATTGAAAATTTTCAATTTTCAATTGTCGATTGCTATTTTCGTAGCGCCGGCACGTCCGGCTCGACGTGAACAGTGATATTGACCGGGCGGGTAAGCTGTTCATCCAGCGTATCTTCCAGATTTTGGGCAATCTGGTGGGCGGCAGCCACGTTCAAACTCGGGTCAACCAAGATATGAAGGTCGAGAAAAACCTCTCTTCCTACGGTGCGAGTGCGGAGACGATGGTACTGACGGATTTGGCCGTTGGCCTTGATTATGCCTTCAATCTGGTCGATCATCGCATGGTCAACGGCACGTTCGGTCAGCTCACCGAAGGCATCTGCGATAATTCTGGCGGCAACCACCACAACCATAATGCCGACGGCAATAGCGGCAACTTGGTCGCCGTGGTTGAATCCAAATTTGTGCGCAACGACGCCAGCGATGACGGTCAAGGAGCTTAGGGCGTCGGCTCGATCGTGCCAGGCGTTTGCAAGCGCTGCCGCACAGTGATGTTTCATTGCCACTATCTTTGTAACGCGATAAACCACCTCCTTAACGGCAATGGCCCCGATTGCCGCGACCAGCACCAGGTTGCGTGGATGCGTAACCTGGTCTTTAGCGATGGCAAGGGCCGCGTAGTATATCATTCCCAGGCCAACGCCGAATAAGCTCAGTGCAATCGCAACAGCCGCAAGCGTCTCCAGCTTGCCGTGCCCGTATTGGTGACTGGAATCGGGCTTTTTTGAGCCTAAATAAAGACCCAGCAGGACCGCCAAATCGGTCAGCATATCGGATACCGAGTGAACGCCGTCCGCTAACAGGGACAACGAGTTGGTGATAAACCCTACCACGAACTTGACGGCAATCAAAAGCACATTCGCGCCGATACTAAGATACGTAACAAGTCGAAGCTGCCTTGCCGCAATCTGTTGTTTGTCTTCGTTCATTAGTGTATAAATGCTTTTGTCTGAATTATCTTGATATATTCTTTAGCGGCAGATTCGTCCTTTGCCTCAACTATGACCCTAATTACCGGTTCAGTATTGCTTGCCCGTGCATGCACCCAGTCGCCGTTCGGGAAAACGAATCGGTATCCATCTTCTGTATTAGGCTGCACACCAGGAAAGCCAGTTTTGACTGCCTCCAGTGTTTGAGATGTCCCGCCAGGCAGAATATCGAATTTCTTTTTCTGCATATTATAATGACCGATTTCGTTGACTAACTCGGTAACCTTTTTGCCTGTCTCAGCCATCAATTGCAGCACAAGTGCGATGCCAACAAGACTGTCGCGGACGGGACATACTCGCAAGTCAATCACTCCGCCGTTGCCTTCGCCTCCGATTATGCAATTGTATTTGAGCATTGCTCCGGCGACGTTTGCCTCGCCGACAGCAGTGCGGATAACCTGACAGCCGGCCTCGTGAGCAATGTCCTCGATCATTCTGGAGGTCGAAAGATTTGTTGCTGCCCTGCCCTTTTTTTTGCTGAAAATATACTTCGCCGCCAGCGCCAGCGTATATTCTTCCCCCATGTAGTTCCCGTTTTCATCGACAATTGCCAGTCGGTCGGCATCAGGATCCTGTGCGAAGCCAATATCGGCGCCGATAGTTCTCACTACCTGACAGAGAGCCTTA
>Ga0153916_10004404_pt1 | contig 10634 bp, 7 predicted proteins | sample Opewatmetagenome_FD_109642 | JGI IMG/M metagenome (GOLD analysis project Ga0153916, IMG submission 109642) | Freshwater wetland microbial communities from Ohio, USA - Open water 3 Core 3 Depth 4 metaG | ecosystem: Environmental > Aquatic > Freshwater > Wetlands | place: USA: Ohio, Lake Erie, Old...
AGGGGCATCGCCTCCTTGACAAGCGGCGTGATCACCATCTCCCCGCGCTCACCCGGCCCCAGGAGCTCCCCTGTCTTCGGGTCAATGATCTCCACGAGAAAGCAGTCGTGCCAGATATGCAGCCCGTCCTTCTCCGGGCACTCGAAGGCCACGCCGGGACCATACATCTCCGAGAGCCCGTAGGAGTCAAAGGCCGAGAGGTCCAGCCTCCTCTCCAGCTCCGCCCGCATGGACTCGGACCAGGGCTCGGCCCCGAAGAGGCCGAACTTCAGCGTGGGCACCGTGGCACCCATCTCCTCCGCAACCTCTGCGATGTGCATCGCATAGGAAGGGGTGCAGTGGATCGCGGAGACGCCGAAGTCGTTGATCATCTCGATCTGCCGCTTTGTGTTCCCTATGCCTGCCGGTACCACGGTGAGGCCCATCAGCTCGGCGCCTGAGTGGAACCCGAGCCCCCCGGTGAAGAGGCCATAGTTCACCGCGTTCTGGAAGACATCCCCTTTCCGGAGACCCACCATGGTCATGTTCCGGGCGATGAGCCCCGCCCACCGGGCCAGATCCCGCTTCGTGTACCCCACCACCGTTGGCTTTCCCGTGGTCCCGGAGGTTGTGTGGATCCGGATGACCTTCTCCCGGGGGACTGCCAGGAATCCGAAGGGATAGCCTTCCCGAAGCTCCTTCTTGCAGGTGAACGGGAGCTTCCCCATGTCGTCCAGGGACTTCACGTCGGAGGGACGGATCCCGGCGTCCCTGAACCGGCTGCGGTAGAACGGCACCTTCATCGCCTGGGAGAGCGACCACTTCAGGCGTTTCAGCTGGAGTGCTTCGAGGTCAGCTCCCCGGAGGGTCTCCATTCTCTCGTTCCAGAACATTGGATTCCCTGCTATGCCTTTGCATGGCGAGGTATTTATGGTGCATGATTTTTCCCGGTGATTGCGTTACCCGCGCCATGTCAGTGTCTCCCTGATCCTCATGAGGAAAAGAGGGGAAGGGAAGATCGTCGCGGGGAAAGGATGACGGGAGTTTGGGAGGAGCAAATCCGGTACCTGAGAAACATACCGACCACTCCGTCGCCCATTCGCCGGAGAGAGTATGGTCCCGGGAGAGGCATGGATTACCTCACCAGCGCCATCCCCTCGCTGCAGATCCTCAGAGGAATACCGCGGGCACCGGGGGTGAATCCCCCTGTGGCACCCCGCCTTTTCATCTCCCGAACACACTGTTCGGCCCTGCGCTCTCGCGGAGAGTGGGGGTGACGGGGCCCGTATCAGCCCCGGAACCGGCCAAGGTTCGAAAACGCCGGGTCACGCCCCGATTGCCTCTTTGGACAGTTCTGAACGGTTTTTCCCGGACAGGGCAGGCTGCGGACGGTCACCGGACCGCTGGACGCTGGCCAGCATTATATCGCCCCGGATTCAAGATTGGAGTAGCGGTAACAGTTAGATTCACCAGGAGATTCCGATGAGAACACACCCCATGATGCCACGGGCCCTGGCGCTGCTCGCCCTGGTCTTCTCCGTGCTCCTCTGCAGCGCGGGGGCGCAGACCGTGGTCGCCACCGATGATAACCAGCTGGTGGATGACGTCCCGGAGTACCAGGGTTCCCTGGGGCCGGATAGCATCTTCTATGGCCTGAAGCTGGCGCTGGAGAACCTGGACGAGGCCTTCACCGCCGATGAGGCCGCCCGGATGGAGAAGATGATGGTCCACGCGCAGCTCCGGATCTCGGAGACCAAGACCATGCTGAAGTACCAGCAGGTCACCTCAGCCAATCGGGCGATGGAGGCATACCAGGAGAAGCTGCAACAGACCTCAGGCGAGCTGGACCGCTCCGCGATGGAAGAGACCGACCTGATCCCGGTGCAGAAGACGATGTTCAAGTACCATGCCATCCTCCAGAACCTGCACTCCACCTACCCGGACAGCTCAACCCTCGCCGATATCCTCAATGGAAGCACGGCCATCCAGGAGCAGTTCACCGAGAGAACCCAGGTGAAGATCCAGCTGAAGAACGCGGGCAGCAACGAGATGGTGATGGTCAAGGTCCAGGAGAAGGAAAAGAATAAGCCGAAGGGAAAGAATGGATCAATAACAGAAACCCCGACGGCAAGTCCTTCCCCCACGGAGACTGGGACGGCTGAACCCATCGTCCAGTCCACTGAGACCCCCGACGATCAGAAGCCCGGGAAGGGACTGGGCCGGGACAAGGACGCGGACACTGATGGGAACGGCAAGGGATCCGGCAACTCTGATAAGAAGGAATAACCTCCTCCCACCCCCTCCCTCTTTCCCTCTCAGTTTTTCGATTCTCTCTCTCGTGATTGGGACCCCTGCGGGAGCGTGCGCATGATCAGGGCTGCCAGGTCGGCGCGGGCAGGCATCCTTCTCACCTGCCTGATCCTCCTCACCATGGTCCCCGCGGCCGGCCAGCCCGAATCCCGCGAGATGACCACCTATAGCCTCCAGATCCAGGAGGACGGCTCAGCCCTCTGGACCGTGGAGTACCGGACGCTCCTGGCAGGCGCGGCAGAACAGGGCACCTTCGGCAACTATACCCGGGACCTGGCATCGGTGTACCTGCCCCAGTTCAGGGAACTGATGGAGCGGTCGGCAAGCCAGGCGGCAGTGGCCACCGGAAGAACCATGCAGGCCAGGGATTTCACCTCCGATTCCGCCCTCCAGTCGGTGCCGACAGGCACCTTCGGGGTGGTCCGGTACTCCTTCACCTGGACCGGGTTTGCGAGAAAGGATGAAGGCCTGGCTGTCGGTGATGCCTTTGTCGGGGGCCTCTACCTGACGCGGGACCACACGCTCATCATCCACCCGCCTACCGGTTACGCGGTCCAGCAGGCGGATCCCGCCCCGGACCGGTTCCAGGACGGCCTGGTCTGGTACGGGATGCGGTCCTTTGGCCCGGGTGAACCGGAGGTGGTCCTCGCGAAAGAGGGCCTTCCCCTGCTGCTGATCGGTGCCGGTGGTGCGGCCGGCGCCATCGTGCTCCTGGTCATCCTTCTCTGGCGGCGGAGACACCCCGGCGTGCCCCCGGCACCGGGCACCTCCCCACCGACTGAGGTTCTCCCCACCGGGATTGAGGTGAAGAACCTGGAGGACCGGATCCTCCTCCTGCTGGAGGCGAGCGGCGGGGAGATGTACCAGTCCGAGATGACACAGCGGCTGGGCATGCCCAAGTCCACCGTCTCGGCCGCGCTCGCATCCCTCCACGAGAGGAAGGCCATTGTCAAGGTGAAGAAGGGCCGCGAGAACCTGATCCGGATCTCCCGGGAGATCCCTGAATCCCGGTGAACGGATCCCTCCCCCTCTCCTTATATTACCCCTCTGACAGTACAGAGGGGTATGAAGCTGGTTGTCGCCCTTGGAGGGAACGCCATCCTGCGCCGGGGGGAGCGGGGGACCGCAGAGGAACAACGGGCCCACGTGGAGTACGCGGCAGCCCATATTGCGGGGCTCGTGGCCCTGGGGCACCGGGTGGCCCTCACCCACGGCAACGGGCCGCAGGTGGGGGATATCCTGCTCCGGAACGAGTGCGCAAAGGAGATCCTCCCCCTGATGCCCCTGGATATCTGCGGGGCAGAGAGCCAGGGCCTGATCGGGTACCTGATCCAGCAGGCGCTGGAGAATGCGCTCCGGAGGGCCGGCGTGCACCGGCGGGTCATCACGCTGGTCACCCAGACCGTCATCGACCCTGCCGACCCGGCCTTCGACCGGCCTGAGAAGCCCATCGGGCCGTTCTATACCCGGGAGGAGGCGATGGCTCATGCCAGCCGCCCGAATTGGACCATCCACGAGGTGGAACCCGGAAGGTTCCGGCGGGTGGTGCCCTCTCCCGAGCCGGTGCGCATCGTCGAGCAGAACTCCCTCCGGATCCTCTGTGAGGGGGGTTTCATCGTCGTGGCTGCCGGTGGCGGCGGGATCCCCGTCACGGCGGACGCCGACGGGACCCTCCGGGGGGTGGAGGCGGTGATCGACAAGGACCTCACCGCCGGCCGCATGGCCGTCGCCCTGGGTGCTGACGCACTCCTGATCCTCACCGACGTTCCCTGCGCATCGCTGCACTACGGCACCCCGCAGGCAGAGCCGCTGGGGCGTATCACCGCGGGAGAAGCGGAGCGGTACCTGCAGGAGGGGCATTTCCCGGAGGGCTCCATGGGCCCGAAGGTGAAGGCCTGCGTCCGGTTCGCCCGGGCCGGGGGCAGGGCCGGGATTATCACGTCCCTGGAAGAGGCTCCCCGGGCCCTCCGGGGTCTCGCCGGTACCTGCATCACTCCCTGATTCAGCGGGAGAGCGTGCAGGTCATGCAGTGAGCACCGCCGTACCCTCCGGTGGCATTGGTGAGGAGAAGGGGGGTCATCTCCAGGCCCTGGCGGTGGACGGCGCGGGAGTGGGGAAAGAACTCGGCATCCGCCGAGAGGCTTCCGTACTCATGCTCGGCCTGCCGCAGGAGCGCCCCGTACTTCTCCGGAGAGCACGCGGCCTTCTCCCGGAGCCGGGAGAGTACAAGAGGGGCCAGCTGTTCGGTATCAGGGGTGATGCAGGTGCCGCTCCTGATACAGAGAAAATTGGTGGCAAAGCAGAGCTGCTCCAGGGTCGAGATCTCCACGAGATCCATGCCCCGCTCCCGCAGGTATGCCTCCAGGTGTCCCGGTCCCCCTGCCGGGACATAGCCATCCCCGCTCCGGTGCAGGACCGTGACCGTTGCCGCCCGGAGCAGCAGGGGGCACCCAACGGCGACGCCTTCTGCAGGGAAGTTCAGGTACGTGTCCAGGTGCATGCAGACCATGGGATCCCGTCCGTGGATCAGCGGGTGGACCGGTTCATCCACCACCACCACCTCGTCCACCCCGACCGCGCTCTTCAGGACCTCCCCCACGCCACGGGCGTCCGTGCGGGATCCCCGGCCAATGAAGGCCACGTCCCCGGCCGGGAGGAAGTCTCCGCCTTCGAACCTGCCCGCCGAAACGCGGGCCGCGGGGGTGATCCCCAGGGCCGAGAGGCCCAGGGTGCAGAGGGAGACCTCCCCTTCCCGTTCCGCGGTGGCCATCCGGCCGGTGCAGATGCCACGGTCGGTGGCCGCCTGCTGGTCCCGCATGAAGTAGAGGTTATGGAGCGGCCTTCCCAGGGAGACCTGCACACGGTCACCGGAAAAATCCAGCCTTGGATCCAGGAGCACGATCCGGATCAGGTGGCCTGGATCCCGGAGGCGGAGGGCCAGGGGGTCCTGGTCCGTGCTCCCGGTGAACTGGGCCTCGCACCGGATCCCTCCTGTACCCTCTGCCCGGATCCGGGAGGCGGCCAGGGCCACGAGTGTCTCGCGGATCTCCGGCCGCGCCACAGCCTCCTCGCTCACCGCATCTGTCAGCCGGTGCACCCGGACCCCGAAGGATCCATGGAGGAGGTCGCAGAGCTGCCGGTGCTCCCGCCGGGCCTGGCCCTGGTCAAAGAACCGCTCGTAGAGGTTGTGCCAGGGCGAAAGCAGGGCAAAGAAGACCTCGATCCCGGGCTCGTGCACCAGCACGTGCCGCAGCGGGTGCCACTCCGCCCGTGCACCGACCTGCATGCGGGTGAGGTGGGCGCTTCTCCCTCATAGCCTTGATCCTGCCGCCCGCGGACCGGAATCGCGGCCTTTTTAAGGCAGGCGGGTGAGAGACTACACCAGAAGATCTGCTCCATGGACAAGGAAGGCTACGTACAGGTCCCCTGGGTCACCGTCACCGGTTTTGGACACCACATCAGGTCCACGCAGGCAGAGCTGCAGATCCAGAAGGGGGGCAGGGTCCAGATCCTGCCCCTCGCGGGCATCAGCCATCTCCTGATCCTGGGGGGCCACCACCTCCACACCTCGGCCGTCATCAACCTGCTGAAGCGGGGAGCCTCCATCACCTTCTTTGACGCCGATGGCACCCCGCTGGGGGTTCTCCACCCCCACGGAGATCACCCGGACGAGCAGGTGCGGACTGCCCAGGCCTCCGCGCCTGCCCACCGCTATGCCGTGGCCATCACGACGGCAGCCATGCGGGCCAGGCTGATGCGCCTGGAGCGGCTCCAGGAGGAGAAAGGGGAATCCCTCTTCTACCAGGGTGAACGGGAGGTGCTGCAGCAGGCCCTGGCCGAGGTGGAGTTCCTGGTGAAACTGGACGAGATCCGGCGGATCGCCACCCTCTCCTCTGACATGTACTACGAGGTGATGGCCCGGACCCTCCCCCCGGAGCTGGGGTTCCGGCGACGGACCCGCCGTCCCCACCGGGACCCGGTGAATGCCATGCTCTCCCTGGGATACGCGATGCTCTACTCCCAGTGCTGCCTCTCCCTCACCGGCGCCCGACTGGACCCGGAGAGGGGGATGCTCCACGAAGGGGCAGGAGGGCTTGTCTACGACCTGATGGAGTCCCTGAAACCCCGGATGGTGGACGAGGGGGTCTTTACGATGGCCAGGCGATCGCTCTCCCCGGAAGACTATGAATGCAGCCCTCCCCGCTGCCACCTGTCGGAGGATACGGCCGGCCGGCTGGTGCAGCAGCTGCACGCCTCCATCGGCAGGGACGAGATCGATGCGTACGCGGGCAGGCTGCTCGAATCGGTGGTCGCCCAGCGGCCCTTCACCGCGATGGTGTAATCACTCCAGCACGCGCCGGATGGAGAAGTCGGGATAGGGGTGGGGTTCCCTGTCGGTGATGGAGAGAGAGCGGATCACGACCCGCGGGCACTCATACAGGAGGGAGACGAACTTCTCCAGCACCGCAGGGTCCGCGCTGGCGCAGATCCGGAGCCGGCCGTCGGGGAGGTTCATCACCTCCCCGGTGATCCCCAGGTTCGTGGCAATCTTCCGGGTGCAGGCCCGGAACCCGACAGACTGGACCCTTCCGGAGACGTGGATCTCCACCGTCTTCACGCAAGATGCTCCTCAATGATGCGGAGCGCCACGTCCAGCTCGTGGAAGATACTGTCCCGGAGTTCATCCTCCCGGATATTCATGGCCGCGTACACGGCCATCCCCAGGATGTCGCGGCTGGTCTCCTCGTCCCCTGCGGAAAAGACGTTGAGGGCGAGATCCCCCAGCACGAAGGCCCGGCGGGAGAGGGGCCGGATGATGGAGGCCTCGTCCAGGGCCGCCTGGAGCATCCTTTCTGCCACCCGATCATCCTTGGCCTTCAGGTACAGGGTATAGAGGTCCACGTAATGCCTGGCCCGTTTTGCCCGGTCCGGCAGGCTGTTGATCAGGTGGGTGACTGCAGAGATCTCCGCCATGGTGTTCTTCCCGTCCCGGATCTTCTCCCGGAGGGACCTGAAGGCCTGGGAGATGGGGCCCGGGGGCGATTCCCGCCGGTCCACGCCCATCTGGGCCAGGAGCTGGGCCCGGGCGGCATCGTCCTCGATCTGGGAGGCCACCTCCCGGGCCCTCAGTGTCATGGCCTCATCCCCGCGCTTGAAGGCCACCATCAGCATCACCTGGACGAGGCCCTTTTTTACCATGGTGGAGATGAAGGGGATGGAGATGGACTCGATATCCTGGTTCGCCTGCTCCAGGAGGCGGGGCGCATCCCCCTTCTCCCCGTACTGCTCGGCCATGGGGACGACACCGATCAGCATCTCCACCCGCTCGTAGGTGGAGGGGATCTCGGCGATGGCATCGTAGATGGACTTCAGGATCTGCCGGGTCCGGGGTCCAGGGATCACCATCCGGAGGATGGAGATGAACGCGTTCACGTACTCCACGGGATCCTCGATCTGGCCCACGAGAGCCAGTGCCGTCTCCACGTCCTCTTCCCGGGGCTTGAGGGCATGCAGGCTCACGATGGAGAAGATGATGTGCCGGCGCACCACGGATCCCTGCTCCCCCCGGATCCTGTCCAGGAGCTGCTGGGCCTGCTCCAGGCAGGAGTGGGCCATCCCTTCGTCGACGCGGGCCAGCATTCCGGTGAGATCCGAGAGGATCAGGGCCTTCTCGTAGGGGTCCGAGAGGGTATCGAGAGAGGAGTGCACCCGGACCAGGATGGCTCTCCCTTTCTCGTTCTCCCGGATCGCCAGGTACGAGTCCGCAAGGTTGCACAGGGCAGAGAACTTCTTGTACGAGTCCTGGGTCTGCTCCAATAGCCGGAGGATCAGGTTCAGGACGATGGGGGAGATGTGATCGCTCTGGAGCTTCTGGAGCACGGTGGCGATGATCTCGTAGGGGTCCGTGGAGTCCAGGCTCTCCATCACGTCGCTGAAGGTGCCGACGATCCGGAAGAACATGGCGTTCCTCTCCAGCCGGTCCTCGATCTCCAGGATGAACATGGTGAGGGGTATCAAGAAGTCGATGCGGTTTGACTTCTGGGAGTACTCCAGGATGATGTCCACGTACTTGGAGATCTTCAGGGAGAGCTGGGCCCGGTTCACGCTCTCGACGAGAAGGTGGAGCGCCTGCTCGAAGGGTTCCACCTGGAAGACCATTGCATCGGCGGTGGGGGGCGTCTCTGCAGCAGAGAACCGCAGGCACCCCACGCGGATCAGACCCTCGATGATGGCCTCGCGCTGCTGCTGCTGGAGGGAGGGGTCCTCCACCGTGTGGGTGATCAGGTAGGCCTCGTTCAGCGCCTTCGGGGACCGGTGGTGGATCCCGTAGGTGATCATGCCCTTGATCACGCTGTCGATGGCATAGAGCTTGAAGTCCCGGTCCAGGAGCGATCCCGTCCACCGCATCATGCGGTGCAGGAGGTCCAGATCCCCCTGCTCCACGGCAAGTATGGTGGCCTGGTCGATGACATGCCCGAGAGCTTCGGACCGGGGCCGCTGCTCCTGGATCTCGCAGGAGAGGCCGACCGCCCGCTGCAGGAGATCCCGGTTCTTCAGGGCTACCCCTACACGGGCGATGCCGATGACGATGGCAGAGATCACCTGCTCCCGTTCCGCCCGGTTCGGGATCCGGTCTGCGAGAGTGAGGAGCGCTGACGGGTCCTGGGACTCGATGAATCCGCGGTCAATGAGGATCCTGATGCACTCCGGGATCAGCGTTCCCGGGGCAGAGTGCTCCTTTGCCAGTTCCTGGAGGGAAGGCAGGTGCTGGACCAGGTCAGGGAACTGGGCATCCCTGCAGAGATCTGCGAGCGCCCGCGAGATGACGAGATCTCGCTGGCCCGTCTCCATCGGGGAGAGGATCTGCTCCCTCACCCGGGGGATCTCGTCCCGGACCACGCCCTCGCGCAGGATCCTCACGCACGTCTCGGTGGCGTTCTTGTTGGCAGTCTCCCGGGGACCCCCGATCCGCGCAAAGATCTCGATGGCGTTCCGGATCTCCCCCCGCTTGAGGAGCGTATCGGAGAGAAGCAGGTACTGGGAGAGGAAGGACTCCTCCGACGTTTTGGCCGCCACGTCCAGCAGAGGGACGATCCGGAGGAGGAGCCCGATGTCACCGGTCCGGTCCACAACAACGCTCGCCGAGGAGACGATCTCCCGGATGGGGTACCGGGTGCTCTCCGCAATACGCTCGTTGAACTCCAGCGCCCGCTCGAAGAACCACTTGTCCCCGCTCATCTCTGCCTTGCGGAGCAGCTGGCGGACGATGCACTCCACCGAAGAGGGTATCTGCTGCTCCAGCACGGTGAGGGTATGCAGGATCTGTTTCTTATCCTTGATCCGGTTCAGGAGCTGCTCCAGGAGGATCGTGAGGATCTCGTACCGCCGGGGCTGGGGGATCTCCCCGATCAGGGTGATGGCGCCGACGATATCCTCCAGGTGCTTTCCCAGCGGCGATGACCAGGCCCGCTCCAGGATGTGGGTCACGCAGGACACCCTCCGCTGCTTCTGCTTGATGATGATGGCGATCCTGACCGCTTCCCGCACGACGGAGAGGTTCCGCTGCAGAATCCCGATGGTGCCGATGGCCTTCGCCAGTTCCGAGTGCAGGATCGACCGTTTCGACACGTCCCCGATGACATCGATGAGCTGCAGGGAGGTGTACAGGTGGCGGTCGTCCTCGGTGGAGACCGACCAGACGATGATCATGGGGATGATGTCCATCATGATGCTGGACCGGTGCTTCCGGAAGCTGATCATGTGCAGGATCGTCATCCCCTTCTCGATCAGCTGGCGGTCCTTCTCGGTCACGCCCGCCTCGATGAGATCCTTTGCGATCACCGAGAAGATCTTGGACTGGTAGTTCTTGCGTTCCAGTGATTTGCAGAGCTGGATCGTCCGGGTCAGCCAGGCCTCGTTCCTTGTCTCGATGTACAGCTGGACCGCGCGGTTGATCACCTCCTGGACCTCCGGGAACGGGACCTCATTCAGGTAGACCAGGAGCTCTGGGAGACCCTCGTCAAACATCACCTCTTTTAAGGCCGCGTGCACGACAGAGAGATGCGATTTTCTCTCCTTTCTCCGCTGAACGGCCCTGATATCCTGGATGAGCTGGTCAATATCGTCCAAATTCTTATTGGATATGGCCTGCTGGATTCGTTTCCGTATCTGCGCCGTATTGAGACTCATGGTACGGGCCGGTCCTTAGAATAGTATATAGCCAAAATACTTTATTTAAATATTCCGAAACGATTTTTCGCGTTAAATGGATACAAAACCATATTAGGGCATAATTTTGCAAGATAACGGGCGCGGCCGGATCCGGAGGATCTCCGGAGTGGGAT
>Ga0153916_10004405_pt1 | contig 10634 bp, 9 predicted proteins | sample Opewatmetagenome_FD_109642 | JGI IMG/M metagenome (GOLD analysis project Ga0153916, IMG submission 109642) | Freshwater wetland microbial communities from Ohio, USA - Open water 3 Core 3 Depth 4 metaG | ecosystem: Environmental > Aquatic > Freshwater > Wetlands | place: USA: Ohio, Lake Erie, Old...
ACGACACCGTGCTCGACATGTGGCGGCGCTGCATCGAGGCGGCCTTCAAGCCCACGGGCCTCTACGCGCGCTACGCGCACCAGCAGGCCCATACCTTCCCCTATCGCCTCCCCTACCCCGTGGACCCGCGCCGGCTCGCGCCGCACAATATCCTGCGGGGGCTCGGGATCTTCGCGCGGCTCTTCTGGCGCCTGGGCGTCCGCGGCGACTACCGCCGTGCCTTCTGGGCGATGGCGGCGCGGATGCTCGGCACCGGGCGCTTCGAGCAGTTCATCCACAGCGTCGTCGTGAGCCATCACCTCATCGAGTTCGCGCGGCAGTGCCTGGCCGGCATGCCGGAACCGTCGTTTTACGCGCCGGTCAGATCGCTGCCGCCCGTCCTCCACGCCGATACGTAGTGTTCGCCGCTTGGGGCCGCTTCGTCCACCGACACCGATGGCCCGTCCTTGCGCTCTCAGTGCTGTCGCTGGCCCCTTCCGTCTGGCAGATCGTCCGGGGCGCGACGTTCGACAACAACCCGCTGCCGAAGTTCACGGAGTCGGGGCGCGCCATCGCCCTCATCGAGCGGGAGCTGCCGAAGAAGCCCCCGTCATTCGGCCTCATCCTCGGCAGCGCGTCCCTTCGCGCCGAGGACCCAGCCTTCCGCGACGCCGTCGCGCGGGCCCTCGCGCCCCTCCGCAACGATGCGCGCGTGGCCCGCGTGGTGACGCCGTTCGACGGCGCGGGGCCAGATCCCCAGCACGTCTCCCGCGACGGCCGCCGCATCCTGGCGACGGTGGAGCTCATGAGCGGGCCGTCGGAGTTCGCCGCCCTCAATATCGGCCAGGGCGGGAGCGCCGCCTACGCGGAGCTGCGCGCCCTGGTGCGCTCCGACGCGCTCGAGGTGGTGCCAGTGGGAGCCATGGCCCTCAACCACGACTTCACAGAGACGGCCACTCGAGCCATCGCGCGCGCCGAGCGGGTGCTCTGGCCCGTGGTGCCGCTGCTGCTCGTTCTCGTCTTCGGCTCCGTGATCGCGGCCGCGCTCCCGCTCGGCGTCGGCGTGCTCTGCGTGGCGGCGGGGATGGCAGCGACGCTCGCGCTGTCGCGGGTCGCGCCCGTCTCCGTCTACGCCGTCAACGTGGTCTCGATGGTCGGCTTCAGCGTGGCGGTGGACTACTCGCTGTTCGTCATCAGCCGCTTCCGCGAGGAGCGGCGCGGGCAGCCAGGCGCGGAGGCGCTCGCGCGCACGATGGAGACGGCGGGCCGGGCTGTCCTCTTCTCCGGTCTCACCGTGGCCATCGGGCTCCTCGGCATGCTCTGCCTCCGCCTCCGAAGCCTGGCCTCGATGGGACTGGCGGGCACGGCCGTCGTCCTGCTCGCCGTCGTCTTCGCCCTGACATTCCTCCCCGCGCTCCTCGCCATCCTCGGACCGCGGGTCGACGCGCTCCGGCTGCCGTTCCTCAACCCGGAGCAATCGGAGCGGAGCCGGCGTGCCTGGCGGCGGCTCGCCGCCGCGGTGATGGCGCACCCCTGGCGCGTGCTCATCCCCCTTGTGGCGGGGCTCCTCCTCGTCGGCTCGCCCTTCCTGCGGCTCCGGCTCGGGGGCAGCGACGCGAGCGTGCTGCCGGCCTCGGCGGAATCGCGGCGCGGCGAGGAGCTGCGGCGTCGCGAGTTCGTCGCGGGCGAGGCCAACCACCTCGTGGTGGCGCTCCACGATTCCCGGGGCCGGACCCGCTCGGCCGAGTCGGTGGGTCGGGCCCATGACTTCTCCCGGTGGCTCGCCGCGCTCCCGAACGTGAGCCGCGTGGACGGGCCTGTGTCCATCGATCCCCGCATCACCCGCGATCGATACCAGGAGATCTTCGCGACGCCGCGCGAGCTGCTGCCGCCATCGCTCCGCGAAGCCCTCGCCCAGACCGTGAGCGACCGCCTCATGCTCCTCGTCGTCTCGACCCCGCTGCGGGCGGGCGCCCAGGAGGCGCACGACCTCGTGCGGACGATCCGCGTGGCGCACCCGCCGGTGGACGGCGAGGTCCTCGTCACCGGCCAGACCGCTCTCGACCTCGATTTCGCCGACGCCATCGCCCGAAACGCCCCGATTGCCGTCGCCGTCATCGTGGTCGCAACCTACGTGGTGCTTTTCATGCTCCTCGGCTCCCTGCTCTTGCCGCTCAAGGCGGTCGTCATGAACGTGCTGTCCATCAGCGCCTCCTACGGCGCGCTGGTGTGGATCTTCCAGGACGGCTATCTCGCCGGCTGGCTCGGCTTCACGCCGGGGCCCATCGAGACCTCGACGCCGATCATTATGTTCTGTGTGATGTTCGGCCTCTCAATGGACTACGAGGTCCTGCTGCTCAGCCGGGTGCGCGAAGAGTTCGATCGCACCGGCGACAACGCGCCAGCAGTCGCGTTCGCGCTGGAGCGTACGGGCCGGCTCATCACGGGGGCGGCGGCCATCATGGCCGCGGTATTCTTCGCCTTCGGGACGGCCGACATGGTCCCCATCCAGGCGATCGGAATCGGGATGGGCATCGCGGTGGTGGTGGACGCGACCGTGGTCCGCGCCCTCCTCGTCCCCGCGACCATGCGGCTGATGGGCGAGTGGAACTGGTGGGCGCCCGCGCCCCTCGCCCGGCTGCGCCGCCGGCTGAAGCTGGGCGCCGCCCACTAAGACAAGCGGATCGCCGAGGAGGGCTCCGGGCGCCGAGATCCGCGATGGGGGTGGCTCCTGCGCCCGGTCTGGGCTAATCTCTGAGCCTCATGGCAGACGCCAAAGCGGCGGCCCCCGCGGCACCCCGGTGGCCCGGTGAGACCCGGGCCGCCTGCGCCTTCACCTTCGACATGGACGCCGAGACGCTCTGGATGGCGCGGGACATCCACGAGCCCGTCACGCTGTCGCAGGGGCGCTTCGGCCCCGTCGAGGCGCTGCCGCGCATCCTGGCGCTGCTCGAGAAGGCCGAAGTCCATGCGTCCTTCTTCATCCCCGCGTGGACCGCGTCGCACTATGCCGACGCCGTGCGCGCCATCGCGGCGGCGGGGCACGAGATCGGCTGCCACGGCGACGAGCACGAGCGCGTCTCCGGGCTCGAGCCCAAGCAGGAAGAGGAGATCCTAGAGAAGAGCCTCGAGACGCTGACGCCCTTGGCGGGGCGCCGTCCGGTCGGCTGGCGTGCGCCGGCCTGGCAGCTCTCCGAGAAGTCGCTCGATCTCGTCGCCAAGCACGGCTTCGAGTATTCCTCGAACATGATGGACCGGCTCGTGCCGTACCTGCACCCGGAGGCCCACGGCCGCGCGCTCGTCGAGATCCCCGTTTCGTGGGTGCTGGACGACGCGCCCTTCTTCATGTTCACGGGGCAGCGAAGCATCCAGGCGCCGGGGCCGGTGCTCCAGGGATGGATCACGGAGTTCGACGGCATCACCGAAGCGCACGGCGTCACCAACTTCACCTTCCACCCGCAGATCATCGGCAGACCGTCACGCCTGGCGTGCCTGCGGGAGCTGCTCGACCACGTCAGGCACACGCCGCGCGTCTGGGTCGCACCGCTCGGCGAGATCGCCGCTCACTGGCGGACCACCAAGCAGCCCTGAGAGACGCGCAGCCGGAGACACCTGAAGAATCTGTCCCCTACCCGGCTGCGGCGTCAGAGGCGGCGAACCGCTCCAGATGGTGCTCGGCGTCGCCGAAGGTCTGTCCGATCATGGTCAGCCGGCGGAACGTGTGGCTGATCTTCAACTCCTCGGTCATGCCCATCCCGCCGTGGAGCTGCACCGCCTCCTGGCTGACGTGCCGGCAGGCGTCGGCCACCTTGATCTTGGCCGCCGAGACGGCACGGCGGCGCTCGGCCGAGCCGGCGGTGTCCACCTTGACGCAGGCCAGGCAGGCCATGGAGCGGGCCTGCTCGTAGCTGATTACCATGTCCACCATGCGGTGCTGGAGTGCCTGGAAGCTGCCGATGGGCACGCCGAACTGGCGCCGCGTCTTGAGGTACTCGAGCGTGGCCTCGTTGGCGAAGCGAATGGCGCCCACGGCCTCCGCGCAGAGGAGCGCGGTCGCATAGTCGGCGGCGTCCTCGATCAGGGCGATGGCCCGGCCTTCGGCGCCGAGCATCGCGTCCGGCGGCACGCTCACGCCCGAGAGCCAGACGTCGGCCGCCCGCAGCTCGTCGATCGTGCGGTAGTCCTTCACGGTCAGACCCGGAGCGCCGCGATCCACCAGGAAGAGGCTGATCCCGCTGGGATCGGTGTCGGAGCCGGTGGTGCGGGCCGAGACGATCAAGGTGTTGGCGGCGGCCCCGTGGAGGACGGCGCGCTTCTCGCCGTCCAACGTGAAGCCCTGTCCGGAGCGCTTCGCGCGCGTTCCGACATGGCGCAGATCGTAGCGGGCACCGCGCTCCGTGTGGGCGAAGGCGAGGCGGTGCTTGCCCTGGATGAGGGCCGGGAGGAGGCGCTTCTGCTGCTCGGCGGAGGCGCCGCGCGCCACGAGCCGGCCGGCCAGTCCCACGTTGACCCAGTAGGGCTCGACGACGAGGCTCTCGCCGAGGGCTTCCATCACCAGCATGACGTCCACCGCGGTGCCGCCGAAGCCGCCGTGCTCCTCGGCGAACGGCACGCCGAGCAGCCCCATCTCGGCGAGCGCGGCCCACACGGTTTCGCTAAAGCCGGTGGCCGAGGCCACGATCTTGGCGCGCGCGTCGATCGTGTACTCCTTGGTCAGGTACCGCTTGAGGGTGTCGGCCAGGAGCTGCTGCTCTTCGCTGAGGTCGAAGTTCATGGCTCAGAGCCCCAGCGTGGCTTTGGCGATGATGTTCCGCTGGATCTCGTTGGAGCCCGCGTAGATCGTCGCCTTGCGCATGTTGCAGTAGCGCGGGGCCAGCCGCGCGGTGAAGTGGTCGAAATCCATCGCGTCCACCGGCCGGAAGGCCTGGGCCAGCGGCCCGGCCGCCTGCATCATCAGCTCCGTGATCGCCTGCTGGATCTCGGTGCCCTTGATCTTGAGCATCGAGACGTCGGCGCCGGGCGGGCGGCCGCTGCGCCGCATCTGGTCGAGAAAACGAAGGTTGGTGATCTCGAGCGCCATCAGCTCCACCTCGACGCGCGTCACCCGGTCACGGAAGCGCGGGTCCTCGAGGAGCGGCCGGCCATCCTTCAGGTAGTCGCCGGCCAGGTCCTTCAGCCGGGCCAGCTCGCGCTTGGAGTGGCCGATGCGACCGGTGCCCATGCGCTCGTAGCCGAGGAGATACTTCGCGACCGTCCAGCCCTTTCCTTCTTCGTGCACGAGATTCTCGACGGGGACCTTGACCTCGTCGAAGAAGACCTCGTTCACCTCCCGGCTGCCATCCAGGAGAACGATGGGGCGCACCGTGATGCCGGGCGTGCGCATGTTGATCAGCAGGAAGGAGATGCCGTCCTGGCGCTTGCCCGCGCCCGCGTCGGTGCGGACGAGGCAGAATATCCAGTCGGCGTGGTGCCCCAGCGTGGTCCACGTCTTCTGGCCCGTGACGACGTAGTGCCCGTTCTCGCGCGCCGCGCGCGTCTTGAGGGAGGCGAGGTCCGAGCCCGATCCCGGCTCCGAGTATCCCTGGCACCAGAAGTCGGTGCCGTCGTATATGCGGGGCAGGAAGCGCTTCTTCTGCGCCTCGGTGCCGAACTTCAGCAGGACCGGCGCGCACATGCGGAGGCCGAACGAAACCAGCGGAGGGGTAGCGGCAAAGCCGCACTCCTCCTCGAAGATGTACCTCTGCACGGCGTTCCAGCCGGTCCCGCCCCACTCTTCCGGCCAGTCGGGCGCAACCCAGCCTTTCTTGGCCAGGATCTTGTGCCAGCGCAGGAGGTCGTCCTTGGACAGATCCTCGTAGCCCTCCATCTTCTGGCGCAGGTCATCGGGCAGGTTGGCGCGCAGCCACACGCGCACCTCTTCGCGGAACGCCAGCTCCTCGGTCGAGTAGTTCAGATCCATGTCGTCGCTCCTCTCTGAGCCAGTCGACAGTCACGAAGTCGACGGTTATGCTATCGCAGCGCCAGCATCACGTCCAGCGCGGAGGCGCTGGCGGCCGCGCCCGGTCTGGGCTATTCTCTGAACCCCATGCCGGGCGCCAGTGCCACGCGGCGGAACACCACACAACCCTGAGAGGAGCCTCCCCCTTGGCCTTCCCGCTCGACCGCGCCACGCCCGCCTCCCTCGACCTCGACCCGAAAGCGCTCGATCGCCTGATCGAGACCGTCACGCGCCACATCGCCGAAAGGCGCTACCCGGGCGCGCAGATCGCGATGGCCCGCCGGGGCAAGCTGGCCCTGTTCGAGACCATCGGCGACGCGCGCCTTGATCCCGCGCGGGCCGCGGCGTCTGAGGACACGCTCTGGCTCCTGTACTCGAATACCAAGGTCGTGACGGCCTGCGCCGTCTGGCTCCTGGTCGAGCGCGGGGCGCTCTCCTTCACAGACCGCGTGGCCGAGCACCTGCCGGGCTTCGAGCAGAACGGCAAAGGCGACATCACGATCATCCAGCTCCTGACGCACCAGGGCGGCTTCCCGAATGCCCAGGTGCCCAAGGCCGTGTGGGAGGATCACGACCTCCTGCGCAAGACCGTCTGCGCCTTCACGCTCGAATGGACGCCTGGCTCGCGCGTGCACTACCACAGCCTGGCGGCCCACTGGACGGCGGCGGCGATGATCGAAGCGCTGACCAAGACGGACTACCGTGCCTTCATCCGCGCCAATGTCATCGAGCCGCTGGGGCTCGGCAACGAGCTCTTCGTCGGCGTGCCGGATGCGGAAGCCGGCCGCGCCGTGGACATGCACGAGCCCGCGGCGGACAGCGGCCGGCAGGTCCGCCGCGCGGATGAGAACAATCCGGAGTTCCGCCGCGCCGGCACGCCGGGCGGTGGAGGTTACGCGACGGCGCGCGCCATGGCGGCCTTCTACCAGATGATGGCAAATGGCGGCGCGCTCAACAGCGTGCGGCTGCTCTCGCCGCGCATGGTCGAGTACGTGACGCGAAACTTCACGGGCGACCGCGTGGACGGCTACATGGGGATTCCCATGCACCGGGGCCTCGGCCCCCACTCCCGCGGGACGACGGAGACCATCCGCGGGCTGGGATCGCTGGCCTCGCCGCGTGCCTTCGGCCATGGCGGCGTCGGCTCGTCGTATTGCTGGGCCGACCCTGACTCGGGCGTCTCGTTCGCCTACCTGACCAACAGCCGCGTGCCGGATCCCTGGCACAGCCAGCGGATGGACCTCGTGTCGAACCTCGCCCACTCGGCGATCCGGTAGGCCATGGCGAGGCGCTCCGTGCTCGTCACCGGGATGAGCGGCCTCATCGGCCGCGCGCTCCGAAAGCAGCTTGAGACCCGCTTCGACCTGCGCGCGCTGAACCGGGGCGCGGTCGAGGGTGTCCCCTGCCACCGGGCCGACATCGCGGACATCGAGGCGATTGCACCCGCTTTCGAGGGCGTGGACACCGTCGTGCACCTCGCGGCGGATGCCACGAGCCCGAACCCGCCGTGGGACAGCATCCTGCGCAACAACGTCACCGGCACTTACAACGTCTACGAGGCCGCGCGGAGGGCCAAGGTCAAGCGTGTGGTCTTCGCGTCGAGCGGCGCGACCGTCAGCGGCATCGAGAAGGACAAGCCCTACAGCGATCTCGTCGCCGGGCGCTACGAGGGCCTGACGTCGTGGCCAATGCTGACGCACCTCTCGCCCGTCAGGCCCGCCGCGCTCTACGGCGTCAGCAAGGTCTGGGGCGAGGCGCTCGGCCGCCAGTTCGCCGACACCCACGGGCTGTCGGTCATCTGCGTGCGCATCGGGCGCGTGCACGCCGAGGACCGGCCGATGTCGCCGCGCGACTTCTCGGTCTGGTGCAGCCAGCGCGACATCGCTCGTCTCCTCGAGCGCTGCGTCGAGGCGCCGGAGGCGCTCCGCTACGACATCTTCTTCTGCGCCTCGCGCAACAAGTGGGGCTATCGCGATCTCGAGCACCCCCGCGCCGTGCTGGGCTGGGAGCCCGTGGACGTCGCTGAAGATCACCGCTAACAAGGAGACCTGACCAATGGCTTTACAGACCCGCTACCTCTTCACCGCTTCCATGGACGTCGAGCCCGCGCAGGAGAAGCTCTTCAACGAGGTCTACGACACCGAGCACGTGCCCCTGCTGCTGAAGGTGCCGGGCGTGATCGCGGTCGCACGGCTCAAGAAGACGACGCTGACGATGATCATCGGCGGAGAGAAGAAGACGATCGTCGCGGAGAGCGAGCCGACCTACTCGGCGACCTACGAGATCGAGAGCCCCGACGTGCTGACGAGCCCCGGGTGGGGCGCCGCGGTGGACCAGGGACGCTGGCCCGGGCAGGTGCGGCCCTTCACCAAGAACCGCCGCCACGTCCTCTACCAGCGCATCCTGCCGTAGGCTGTGGCCGCCCGGTACCAGCGCGGGCTCGCGCGGCGCGCGGGCAACGGGCTCGTCCGCATGCTGCTGCGGCTGGGCCTCGGACCCTCGCGCACGTATCTCCTGACCGTCACGGGGCGGCGGAGCGGCGCGCCCCGCTCCACCCCCGTCACGCTCGTGGAGGAAGGCGGGCGGCGCTGGCTGGTCTCGCCGTACGGTGAAGCCGCCTGGGTGCGTAACCTGCGCGCGACTGGACGGGCTACCCTCTCGCGCCGCGGGCACACAGTCGAGATCGCTGTCCGCGAGGTCGGCGCTGACGAGGCCGCGCCCGTCCTCAAGATGTACGTCGTCCGCGTGCCGATCACCCGCCCGTACTTCGACGTCAGGCCCGACTCGGACCTGGCCGCCTTCCGCGCTGAGGCCCCGCGGCACCCGGTCTTCGCCATCGTGGGATAAGCCGTGCGCGTGATCCCCGTGGGCCTCGGCGTGATCGCGGCGCTTCAGACCGTCGCTGCGACCATCGCCTATCCCGTCCTGACCTTGGCCGTCAGCCTCGCGGCGAGCGTTCTAGGCAACATGGTCAGCCCCGATGCCGGAGCGCGGACGGTCTTCTATCTCTTCGGGCTGCCCACGGTCTTCGGCGTCCTGATACTTGCCGCCGTCTTCGTGGCGGTGCCGCTCGGGGTGTGCGTCGCGGGCTCGATCGTCGTGGGACGGCTGGGGCGGCGCCGGGGCGCAACGGCCTCGGTGGTTCAGCTGCTGAAGTTCGGCGCGGCGGTGGTCATCATCAACGTGGTGGTGCTGTTCGCCGGAGTGCTCTTCTGGCCCGTCTGGTTCTACAGTGAGAAGCTGGCCACGCTCATCTCACTCAGGCCGCTCGTCCTCGCCTTTGCCTTGAACGCCGTCCTCGACGTCGCCCTGGCAGGGACCGTGCTCCGCTCCCAGCTCAGGGCGCGATAGGCGGCTTCTTGTCGAACCAGGGCCGGGCATTCTCGAGCTGGGCGCCCAGCGAGAGGATGGTGCCCTCCTCGCCGTGGCGCCCCGCGAGCTGGACCGCGATGGGAAAGCCCGACGCCGTGCGGCCGAGCGGGAGCATCAGCGCCGGCTGGCCGGTGAGGTTGAACCAGACGGTGAAGGGCGAGAAGGAGAAGACGCGGCGCCAGTACTCGTCCACGTCCTCCAGCATCATGTCGATCCAGCCGAGCTTGGGCGGCAGCGTGCCGAGCCCGGGCGTCAGCAGCACGTCGTAGCCCTCGTGGAAGGCCGCCATCTGCCTGCCGAGGCGGTGCATCGTCTGCGTCGCGCGCACGTAGTCGGCGGCGGCGATCTTCTCGCCCTTCTGCGCCGTGCCCCACGTGACGTTCTCGACTTCGCCCTTGCCCGCCGGGCGCCCCGCCGTCGGGTGGCTCGCGAGATTGACGAGGGTGTTGGCCGCGGCCAGCGTGAGGAAGGTCGGCACGACGGCGGCCCGGTCGATCCCGGGATCGGCCTCCTGGACCTTGTGCCCCAGGTCTTTGCAGAGCACGACGGTCTCCGCCAGGGCCTTGAGGTACTCCACGTCCACGGGCGCGTCATTGGGCGCCGCCGTCGTATAGGCGATGCGGAGCGGGCGCGGCGCGCCGCGCGTCTCGTCGAGGTAGGGTCGCGGCGGCGGCGGCGCGACGTAGGGATCGCCGGGGCCCGCGCCGGCCGTGGCGTCGAGAAGCGCCGCCGTGTCGCGCACCGTGAGCGTCAGCGCGTGCTCGGTCGAGCAGCCGCCCAGCCCCTCGCCCGTGTAGGGCGCGAAGGTATTGCGCCCGCGCGTGGGCTTGAGGCCGACGATGCCGCAGCAGGCCGCGGGGACGCGGATCGAGCCGAAGCCGTCCGAGCCGTGCGCCATCGGCAGCATGCGCGCGCCGACCGACGCCGCCGCGCCGCCGGAGGATCCTCCGGAGATGCGCGTCAGATCCCACGGGCTCTTGGTCGGGCCGTAGAGCTGCGGCTCGCAGGTCAGCGACAGCCCGAGCTCGCAGGTATTGGTGCGGCCGAAGAACACCAGGCCCGCCCGCTTGAGCCGCTTCACGTGCTCGCTGTCGGCGGTAGGCGGCGGCGCATCGGCGAAGAACTTTGCGCCGCGCGTCATCTTGACGCCCGCCAGCGAGGCCGTCAGGTCCTTCAGAAGGAACGGCACGCCCGTGAACGGCCCGTCGGGGAGGCCGTCGGCGATGGCCTTGCGGCCGTAGTCGTAGAGCTTCATGGTGACGGCGTTGACCGCGCCGTTGCGCGC
>Ga0153916_10004406_pt1 | contig 10633 bp, 9 predicted proteins | sample Opewatmetagenome_FD_109642 | JGI IMG/M metagenome (GOLD analysis project Ga0153916, IMG submission 109642) | Freshwater wetland microbial communities from Ohio, USA - Open water 3 Core 3 Depth 4 metaG | ecosystem: Environmental > Aquatic > Freshwater > Wetlands | place: USA: Ohio, Lake Erie, Old...
GCCAGGCTCTCGCGCAGCTCGAGGACCAGCCGCTGCCGCTCGTCCTCGGCCTTCTTGCGCTCGGTGATGTCGAGGAGCGAGACCACCACCCGATCCCAGCCTCTATCGGGACCGGGCGGGACGATCACGCCCAGGCTCACCGTCCGGATGTCGCCCGAGAGGGTGCGGAGCTTGACCTCGGCGCCGAAACCGTCCCGCCCCTCCGCCAGCGTCGCCATCTCCTCCCCGATCGTTCCGAACGACTCCTCGACCCAGGTCCCGGGAAGGCCCTCGTCGAAGCGAGCCTTGTCCGCGGCGGCGAAGAGGGCCAGCGTCGCCCGGTTCACGTTCTTGACCCTCGTCAGGCTGGCCAGCCTGAACGCCTCCTCGGGCCTCTGGGCGAAGTATGCCCGCAGGTCGCCGACGCCGCTGGCGCGCAAGGCGTCGATGGCTCGCTTCACCTCGGTGAAGTCCTCCTCCAGGAGCGCCACGTGAGCGTTCTCGAAGAGGCTGCGATAGCGGGCCTCGCTGGCGCGCACCTCCTCCTCTGCAGCCTTCCGCGCGGTCACGTCGGTGAAGGAGGAGACCACAGCGTAGGGCCTGGGCGAGCCCGTGCGGAGCAGGGGCTGGGTGTCGATGGAGATCCAGGTCAACGTCCCGTCCGGCTTGTGCACGCCCATGATCACGCCCGAGCAGGGATGCCCGGTGCGCAGCGTCACCATGGCGGGATGCGCCTCCCCTTCGAAGGGCGTGCCATCATCCCTGATGGGGTGCCACCTCGGATCGACCGAGGTACGGCCGACCAACTGGTCGAGGGGCAGCCCCAGGATCCGCTCGGCGCTGGCGTTGGCCGTGACGATGAAGCCGCTGGCGTCCTGCAGCACGACGCCTTCGCTCATGGCGGTCACCAGCGACCGGTAGCGCTCCTCGCTGTCGCGGAGCGCGATGGCGGCGCGCTCGCGCTCGGTGACGTCCACCAAGCTGAGGATCAGTCCGCCCACGGTGGCGTCGGGGTTTCTCACCGGCTGGACCGTGCAATTCCAGTAGGTCACCCCGCGTTCGGGGTCCCTGGCGTCCTCGAACGGCCTGGCGTAGGCCTCGTAGGGCTCGCCGGTCTCCACGACGCGGCGAAGGATCGCCTCGTTCTCCTCGTTCGGGTAGAGGGCGATGTGGCTCTTGCCGACGAACCCTTCGGGCGCGATGCCCACCTTCTCGGCGTAGGCCCGGTTGACACGGATGAAGCGCAATTCCCGGTCCAGATAGGCGATCGGGGAGCCGCTGGTCGAGAAGATCCTCTCGAGGACCTCGTTGGTCCTCGTCAGCTCCGACTCCGCTTCCTGTCGGGCCCGCTCCGCGTCCTTGAGTGCCCTGACGGCGTCCCGCAGCGCCTCCAACTCCCCCAGGGAGCCGGCCCCCGACCCCCGCTCGTCCGTCATGAATCATTCCTCTTCGGGAATGACCCGCAAACGTCCCTCCCGCATTCCACCGCAAGTGTCGCACATCCGCCAGTGCACCGGGGCGAGTGAACACGGGTTCCCGCCTTGGGGGGCGATCGCCCGACGGTCGAGGCGGAGTCGAGGCAGCGGGCCGGTTCCGCCCCCGATCGAGCGGATCTCGTGGGCCAGCGTGCCCGGCGTGAACGGCCTCTGCGGGAACGCCGAGGCTCCGTCCCGGAGGCTCCTCGTCCGCGGCCTCCAGCACCGTGTCACCCGTGCCGCGAAGCTCTCCGACCGCGACGACCCGGGATCCGCCCCTCGCGAGACCCCGTCAGGGTGTCTCGAGCCGGAGCCATCGCCGGCCGACCCGCGATAGCATGCCTCCCCGGCATGGGACCTCTCCACGATCTCCTCGCCTCCGAGGCGCTGCCACTCCTCGCCCGCGGCGACATCTCGTCGGAGGAACTGGTGCGCTCCTGCCTGGCACGCATCGGCGCGGAGGAACCGCGCGTCGGGGCCTGGGCCTTCCTCGACGGGGAGCTGGCGCTCGCCCAGGCCCGCCGCATCGACGGGATGAGGCAGCGCCCGCCGCTCGCCGGGCTTCCCGTGGGCATCAAGGACATCATCGACACGGCCGACATGCCCACCGAGTGCGGCTCGCCGACCCAGCGCGGCCGGCGCCCGGACCGGGACGCCGACTGCGTGGCCAGGCTCCGGGCCGCCGGGGCGGTCATCCTCGGCAAGACCGTCACCACCGAGTTCGCCTTCTACTCGCCCGGCAAGACCCGGAACCCGCACGACCCGGCGCGTACGCCCGGTGGTTCCTCGAGCGGCTCTGCGGCGGCGGTCGCCTGCCGCATGGTCCCCGTGGCGCTCGGCAGCCAGACCGCCGGATCGGTCATCCGACCCGCCTCCTTCTGCGGCGTGGTGGGGCTGAAGCCCTCCTACGGCTTCCTCCCGCTCCGGGGGGTGAGCCCGCTCGCCCCCTCGCTCGACACGCTCGGCTGCTTCGCCCGGAGCGTCGCCGACCTTCCTCCCCTCCTGGCGGCCCTGGGAGCTCCCCTGCCCCGCGTCGGGCCTCCGGCGAGACCGCGCCTCGCCCTCTGTCGCACCGAGCAGTGGCCCCTGGCGGCGGAGGAGAGCCGGGCGGCGGTGGAGCGGGCGGCGGAGCGGCTGGCCCGCGCCGGGGCGGCGGTGCTGGAGGTCGAACCCGGGCCCGAGTTCACCGGCCTCCCCGAGGCCCAGAAGATCATCATGGCGGTGGAGGCGGCCCGCGCCCTCGGCGAGACGCGCGCGCGCCACGAGGGCCGGATGAGCCGCGTCCTGCTCGACCTGCTCGATCAGGGAGCGGCCACCTCGCCGGCCGCCTACGAGGCGGCGCTGGCGCAGGCGGCGCGTTGCCGCCGGCTCGCCCCGCTCCTGTTCGAGAGGGCCGACGCCCTCCTCACGCCGAGCGCCGTCGGCGAGGCGCCACTGGGGCTCTCCGGCACCGGCGACCCGGCCTTCAACCGGATCTGGACGCTGCTGGGCCTGCCCTGCCTGAGCCTTCCCGGGGCGACCGGCCCCTCCGGCATGCCGGTCGGCGTCCAGCTCGTCGGTACGGACCGTGGAGAGGCGCCGCTCCTGGCGGTCGCGGCCTGGGCCGCCGCCGGCCTGCTCAGGTGAGCTCGCGGAGGGCCGCCTCCACGGCCGCCACCACCTGCGGCACCTCCTCCTCGGCGTTGGGCCAGTGTGGAGCGAAGCGCAGGACGCCGTCGGGAATGGCACAGGCCACGCCCCTCCCCATCAGCGCCCGGCGGAGCGCCGTCACCTCCACGCCGGGCGGAGGACGCAGGCCCAGGATGCCGGAGCGCCGCTCCGCCTCGGGGGCCCGCAAGCTGCGGAAGCCGCGGGAGACGAGTTCCGGCTCCAGCCTGTCGAGGTAGCGCCCCACGTGGGCGAGGATGGCCTCGACGCCGAGGGAGAGGAGGATGGCGACGGAGGCGTCGAGCGCCGCCATCGAGACCTCCGACATCGAGCCGGCTTCGACCAGGTCCGCCCGCCTGCGGATGGGCCGGTCGTAGCGGAGATGGCCCGGCCCGTCGGTGAGGAACCGGGCCGCCCGCTCGTGCGAGAGCCATCCGGCGACGGCGGGGCGGAGCGCGGCGGCGGGCCCCGGGGCCGCGTAGAGGACCCCGGCGCCGAACAGCCCCATGAGCCACTTGTGTGCCCCGGCGGCCAGGTAGTCGATCCCCAGGGCGCCGACGTCGAGCGGGACCACCCCGAGCGCCTGCACCGCGTCCACGAAGATCTCGGCCCCGTGGCGGTGCGCCAGATCCGCCATCCGCCGCAGCGGCATGCGGAGCCCGGTCTGGAACTGGACGGCGCTCACGGCCACGAGGCGGGCCCCCCGCGTCAACTCCCTCTCGAGAAGCGAGAGCCCCTCCTCGGGGTCCCGCTCGAAGGGAGCGAGCGGGAGCATCGCCGTGGCCAGTCCGAAGAGGTCGGCGGCCCGCTGCCAGGGGGTGACGTTGGCCGGGAACTCCCCCTCGAAGACGATCACCCGGTCGCCGGCCCGCCAGGGGAGGCAGTGCGCCGCCGCGATGATGCCGGCGCTGGTGCCCTGGACCAACGCCAGGTCCTGGGGCGCGGCGCCGAGAAGCCTCGCCAGCCCCTGCTTCAGCCGGGCGCGGGTCTCGAGGGCGGCGGCCCCCGCCTCCGCGCCTCGGCTCGCCCAGTCGTCGATGGCCCTGGCGGCGGCGCGGCGCACCGGCTCGGAGGGCGGCGAGACGCCGGCGTGATTGAGGTAGACGCGCGGCTCGAGCGCCGGGAAGAGCGAGCGGTCGCCCAGGCGAGGAACGTCACTGGGCGACGTAGCCGCCATCGACCACCACCGCCTGGCCGGTCACGCCCGCCGCCCGATCGCTCACCAGGAAGGTCGCGTAGTCGGCGATCTCGCGGGTGTCGAGCAGGCGCCGCAGCGGCACCAGCGGGTAGATGACCTCCTCGAGCACACGCTCCAGGGGGACGTTCCGGGTCCGCGCCAGGTCTCCGAGCTGGTTCCTGACGAGCGGCGTGTCCACGTAGCCGGGGCAGAGGGCGTTCACGGTGATGCCGTGGGCCGCCCCCTCCAGCGCCGCCACCTTGGTGAGGCCGATGAGGCCGTGCTTGGCGCTGTTGTACGCGGCCTTGCCGGCGAAGCCCACCAGGCCGTTGATCGACGCCAGGTTGAGGATCCGTCCGTACCGCGCCCGCTTCATGCGGGGGAAGACCTTCTTGATGGCCATGAAGGGACCAACCAGCATCACCCGCACCAGCAGCTCGAACTTCTCGGTGGGGAACTCCTCGATGGGGGAGACGAACTGCAGCCCGGCGTTGTTGACGAGGATGTCGAGCCGCCCGTGGACCGCCAGGGCCTCCTCGACGGCGGCGCCGATCTCGGCCTCGCTGGTGACGTCGCAGCGCCGGCCCAGGGCGACCTTCCCTTCCCGGGCCAGGGCGGCGGCGGCCGCCTCGGCGGCGCGGCCGTCGAGGTCGCCGATGACCACCCGAGCCCCCTCCCTGGCGAAGGATCGCGCCAGCTCCAGCCCGATGCCGCTGGCGGCGCCGGTGACGAGGGCGACGCGGCTCTCGAGAAGACCTGCCATGAGCGCTCCTTTCGGGGCCGGCGGCCCCCTGAGATATAGGCGCGAGCCGGGTCAGAGCGAGAAGGACCGTCTCACCAGCGCCCGAATCTCCCCGACGATACCGCGCCGGAAGGCGAGCACGCAGACGACGAACACGGCGCCGGTGATCACCGTGACCCAGGAACCCAGGCTGGCGAGGTAGTTCTCCAGCGTCACCACCAGCAGCGCGCCCACCGAGGGGCCGGTCACGGTCCCCATGCCGCCGAGCAGCGTCATCAGCACCACCGTCCCCGACAGATGCCAGTGGACGTCGGAGAGGGAGGCGAACTGGAAGACGAGGACCTTCAGCGAGCCGGCCAGCCCGGCGAGGCCCGCCGAGATGACGAAGGCCATGAGCTTGAAGCGGTTCACGTCATAGCCCAGCGACAGCGCCCGCGGCTCGTTCTCGCGGATGGCGCGCAGCACGTGACCGAAGGGAGAGTCGATGGTGCGGTGGATGATCCAGAACCCGAACAGGAAGACCGCGTACACCAGGTAGTACATCGCGTACTTGTCGGACAGGTCCAGGACCCCGAACAGCGTCCCGCGGGGGACGCCCTGCAGGCCGTCCTCGCCGCCGGTCCAGGGCATCTGCACCACCAGGAAGTAGATCAGCTGCGCCAGGCCCAGCGTGATCATGGCGAAGTAGATCCCGGCGCGTCGGATGGCCAGGCTCCCGAAGACGAATCCGACGAGCGTGGCGAAGGCAGTGCCCGCCAGGATGCCGACCACGACCGGGAGCCCCCACCCCTTCACCACCCAGCCGGTGACGTAGGCGGCGGATCCGATGAAGGCCGCGTGGCCGAAGGAGAGGAGCCCGGTGTAGCCGAGCAGCAGGTTGAACGCGCTCGCGAAGAGGGCCAGGCAGAGCACGTTCATGGCGAAGACCGGATACACCACGAAGGGCGCCACCAGCCCGATCGCCACCAGGACGGCGTAGCCCAGCAGGCCGGGGCGCCTCCCGGCGATCGCCCTCACCGCTCCCTCCCGAAGAGGCCCGCCGGCCGGAGCAGCAGCACCAGCGCCATGATCACGAAGATCACGACGTTGGAGGCCTCGGGGTAGAGGTACTTGGTGATTCCCTCCACCAGCCCGAGGCCGACGCCGGTGAAGATCGATCCGGCGATCGACCCCATGCCGCCGATGACCACCACCGCGAAGACCACCATGATGAGGTTGGCGCCCATGGTCGGCGTCACCTGGTAGATGGGCGCGGCCATGACGACGGCGAAGGCGGCGCGCGCCACGCCGAATCCGTAGGTGACGGTGAACATGAAGGGGACGTTGACCCCGAAGGCCTGCAGGAGCCTCGGGTTCTCGGTGCCGGCCCGGAGATAGGCCCCCAGCCTGGTCTTCTCGATGACCAGCCAGCTCCCGAAGCAGACCACCAGCGAGACCACCACCACCCAGGCCCGGTAGATGGGAAGGTACATGAAGCCCAGGTTCACGCCGCCCTGCAGCAGCGCCGGGACCGGGTAGGCGTTCCCCGAGTTGCCGTAGGCGTGGTGGAAGAGCCCCTCGACGATCAGGGTGAGGCCGAAGGTGAGGAGGAGCCCGTAGAGCGGATCGAGCCCGTACAGGCGCCGGATGAGAACGCGCTCCAGCGCGATGCCGACGAGGCCGACGGCGGCGGGGGAGAGCAGGAGCGCCCACCAGTAGCCCACGCCCAGGTAGGAGAGCCCCATCCAGGCGACGAAGGCGCCCATCATGTACTGGGCGCCGTGGGCGAAGTTCACGACGTTGAGGAGGCCGAAGATGATGGCCAGCCCCAGCGACAGGAGCGCGTAGAACGACCCGTTGATGAGCCCGACCAGCAGTTGCCCGAAGAGCGCCTGGATCATGTGCCTCGCGAGAGGCCCGGCCCGGGAGCGCCCCGGGCCGGGCCGACGGTGTCGCCGCGCCGCGCTACTTCTTCACCGCCAGCGGGCACTTCTGCTCCTCGACGGACGGGAACGCCTTGTCCGCCGGGATGGTCTTCACGATCTTGTAGTAGTCCCAGGGGTACTTCGACTCCTCGGGCGACTTCACCTGCACGAGGTACATGGGGTGCCGGTGGAGGCCGTCCGGGCCGATGCGGGTGTTCTGGGCGAAGAAGTCGTTCACCGGCGTGTCCTTCATCTTCTTCATCACCGGGTCGGCGGCGTCGGTCCCGGCCGCCTTGATCGCCTGCAGGTAGTGCATGACCGCGGAGTAGACGCCCGCCTGGATCATGGTGGGCATCGCCTTGCGGCGGTCGAAGAACCGCTTCGACCACTTCCGGCTGGCGTCGTCGCGATCCCAGTAGAAGGAGGTGGTGAGGTACATCCCCTTGGCGGTGGCGAGCCCCAGGCTGTGGATGTCGCTGATGAAGACCAGCAGGCCGGCCAGGCTCTGCTTCGGCGTGATGCCGAACTCCTTCGCCTGCTTGATGCAGTTGATGGTGTCCGAGCCGGCGTTGGCCAGGCCGATCACCTGCGCGCCCGAGGCCTGCGCCTGGAGCAGGTAGCTGGAGAAGTCGGTCGTGCCGGGCGATGGGAAGCGCGCCGAGCCGAGCACCTTGCCGCCGGCGGCCTTCACCACGTCGGTGGTGTCGGACTCGAGGGACTTGCCGAAGATGTAGTCGGCGGTGACGAAGTACCAGGTCTTGCCGCCGCTGTTCACCACCTCGGTGCCGGTGCCGTGGGCCAGGGCCCAGTTGTTGTAGGTGTAGTGGACGTTGTAGGCGGTGCAGCTGCCGCCGGTGAACCCGGTGGTGGCCGGGCCCGAGAGGAGGGTGATGCGCTTCTTCTCGGCGGCGATGGGCATCACCGCGCCGGCCGTGGACGAGGAGACCAGGTCGGCGATGGCGTCCACCTTCTCCTCGTCGAACCACTTGCGGGCCACGTTGGAGGCGATGTCGGCCTTGTTCTGGTGGTCGGCCGAGATGATCTCGATCTTCTTGCCCAGCACCTTCCCGCCGAAGTCCTCGACGGCCATCTTGGCCGCCTCCACCGAGCCGGGGCCGGCCAGGTCGGAATAGTAGCCGGTCATGTCGGTGAGCACGCCGATCTTGACCACGCCGTCGGAGACCTTCTCGGCGGCCGCGGCGGCCCCCGCGGCGAGGAGGGCCAGGGCCCAGGTGGTGTTCCGGAGGATCCGTGTCATCGATCTTCTCTCCTCTCGCAGTACTGCGTTTGCCTTCAGACGCCGAGGAAGCGGTGCAGCGACTCCATCCGTTCCTCGAGCTCTTCCTTCTTCACCATGTCCACGATGCGCCCGCGCTCGATGAGGTAGTGCCGGTCGGCGAGGGGCGCGACGAAACGGAAGTTCTGCTCCACCAGGATGACGGTCAGGCCGCGCTCCTTGAGCCGCCGCACCACCTCGCCGAGGGTCTGGACGATGACCGGCGCCAGCCCCTCGGTGATCTCGTCGAGGAGCAGCAGGCGCGCCCCCGTCCGCAGGATCCGGGCCAGGGCCAGCATCTGCTGCTCGCCGCCGGACAGGCGAGTCCCCTGGCTGCGCCTCCGCTCGAGCAGGTTCGGGAACATCCCGTAGATCTCGTCCAGCTTCATGCCGCCCGACCCGACCACCGGCAGGAGCGTCAGGTTCTCCTCGGCCGAGAGGCCGGAGAAGATGCCGCGCTCCTCCGGGCAGTAGCCGATCCCCAGGTGCACGATGCGGTGAGGCGCCATGGAGATGGTCTCGCGCCCGTTCATCATCACCGAGCCGGTGCGCTTCCCCACCAGACCGAGGATGGCCTTCAGCGTCGTGGTGCGCCCCGACCCGTTCCGGCCGAGGAGGGTGACGAGCTCCCCCTTCCCCACCGTGAAGTCCATGCCGTGGAGGATGTGCGATTCGCCGTAGAAGGCGTGGAGCCCGGTGACGCGGAGCAGCTCGTCCTGCGGGGTGGAGGCGCTCGTCATGGCGCGGTCCCGATGTAGGCCTCGAGCACCTTGGGATCCCTCGACACCTCGTCGTAGCTCCCCTCGGCGAGGACGTTGCCGCGGGCGAGGACCGTGATGGTGTCGGACAGGTGCGCGACCACCGACAGGTTGTGCTCCACCATGAGGACGGTGCGGCCGGCCGCGACCTTCTTGATGAGGGCGACCACCCGGTCCACGTCCTCGTGCCCCATTCCCGCGGTGGGCTCGTCGAGGAGCATCAGCTCCGGCTCCAGCGCCAGCGTGGTGGCGAGCTCCAGGGCCCGCTTGCGGCCATAGGGCAGCTCCACCGTGACCGTGTCGCGGAACGACTCGAGGTCGACGGCCGCGAGGAGCTCGACCGCCCGATCGTCGAGGACCGCGAGACTCCGCTCCGAGCGCCAGAAGTGGAAGGAGGTGCCGAGCTTGCGCTGCAGGGCCACGCGCACGTTCTCGAGGACGGTCAGGTTGGGGAAGACGGCCGAGATCTGGAAGGACCGCCCCACGCCCCGCCGCGCGATCTGCGCCGGCCGCTCGCCGGTGATGTCGTGGCCGTTGAAGACGATCCGGCCGGCGGTGGGCTCGAGGAACTTGGTGAGGAGGTTGAAGACGGTGGTCTTCCCGGCGCCGTTCGGCCCGATGAGGGCATGGATGGCGCCGCGGCGGACCCTGAGGTCCACGCCGTTGACGGCCACGAATCCCCTGAACTCCTTCTTCAGCCCCTCGGTCGCTAGGATGAGGTCATCGGCCATCGACGTTTCGGTTTCGCCAGGTGGAAATCGGGGAGGCGCGGAGATGTAAATCACAGTCCCCACCGCCCCGTCGAGCAGGCCGCCGGTGCCGACCCCCGGAAGGGCCTCTCCGAGCGCGCCGTCCGCCGGGGAGAGCTGGCCGTCATCTGATCCGGATCCGCGGAGCCGGATCCCCAGCGGCCCTCGACCCTTGCCGCTCCCGGTGGTGCCCCCCCCTTTTAGGGTCAGGCTCGGGCGCCCTATTCAAATCGGCCGAAGCGACGTGCTAGTTTCCGGCGCACCCCACCAGCGGAGGATTCGACATGAACGTGACGCGTCGCGGGTTCCTCAAGCTGACCGCTTCGGGTATCGGCGCCACCAGCGTCGCCGCCCTCGGATTCTCCCCGAAGAGGGCGCTCGCCGAGGTGCGGACGTTCAAGCTGGCGCACAGCAGCGAGACCCGCAACACCTGCCCGTACTGCTCGGTGGGCTGCGGCGTCATCATGTACGGGCTCGGCGACAAGGCCAAGAACGCCCGCACCAGCATCTTCCACATCGAAGGCGACCCGGACCATCCGGTGAACCGCGGCACCCTCTGCCCGAAGGGAGCCTCCCTCATCGACTTCATCCACTCGCCCAGCCGGGTCAAGTACGTCGAGTACCGGGCCCCGGGATCGGACCACTGGGAGCGCAAGAGCTGGGACTGGGCCATCGACCGCATCGCGCGCCTCGTCAAGGAGGACCGCGACAAGAACATCACCCTCAAGAACGCGGCCGGCGTGCCGGTGAACCGCTGGCTCACGGCCGGGTTCCTGGCGGCCTCGGCGTCCTCCAACGAGACGGGCTACATCACCGTCAAGGTGCTGCGGGCGCTGGGGATGACGGCGCTCGACAACCAGGCACGTGTTTGACACGGCCCCACGGTGGCCGGTCTGGCCCCGACGTTCGGCCGTGGCGCGATGACC
>Ga0153916_10004407_pt1 | contig 10633 bp, 9 predicted proteins | sample Opewatmetagenome_FD_109642 | JGI IMG/M metagenome (GOLD analysis project Ga0153916, IMG submission 109642) | Freshwater wetland microbial communities from Ohio, USA - Open water 3 Core 3 Depth 4 metaG | ecosystem: Environmental > Aquatic > Freshwater > Wetlands | place: USA: Ohio, Lake Erie, Old...
CACGATCGTGTGGAAGCGCGGGATGACCCCGCTGGCGCCCAGGTGCGAGGCGACCGCGCGGTGGCTCGACGAGGTGGCGATGGCGCGCGGCAGGCCGATCTCGTCCAGGTGGTCGAGCATCTCCAGCACGCCGGGCTTCAGGTCGAGGCCCTGGGCGATCATGGCGTCGGCAAGCTCCACCACGCGGGCGTTGAAGGCCGGGACGGGAAAGTCCGCGCCGTAACAGCCGGTGAGCAGGCGGGTGTTGTCCGGAAGGCCGATCATCGCCTTGAAGACGTCCATCGACATGACGTGGCCCATCTCCTGCGCCACGGCGGCCATGGCGTCGCGATAGACGACCTCGGTGTCGACCAGCAGGCCGTCCATGTCGAAGACGACGGCGGAGACGAGGCGCGGCAGGACCATGGATCAGTCGGTGACGAAGTCCTCGGCGCGGTAGCCCTGGAAGTAGAGCAGCGCGGTGAGGTCGGCGTGGTCCACCTTGGCGTCGGCCTCGGCCGCGACGATGGGCTTGGCGCGGTAGGCGACCCCCAGGCCCGCGGCCTCGATCATCGCCAGATCGTTGGCGCCGTCGCCGATGGCGAGCGTCTCGGCCAGCGGCGCGCCGAGGGCCAGGGCCTCCTCCTTCAGGGCGGCGAGCTTGGCCTCGCGGCCGAGGATCGGGTGCTCGACCAGGCCGCTCAGTTCCCGGCCCTCCTCCACCAGGCGGTTGGCCCGGTTGGAATGGAAGCCGGCGGCGTGCGCCACGCGGCTGGTGAAGAAGGTGAAGCCGCCGGAGACCAGCACGCAGCGCGCGCCGTGCCCGGCCATGGTGCGCACCAGCGTCCGCGCGCCGGGATTGAGCCGGACCCGCTGGTCGTAGGCGTCCTGCAGCACAGCGATCGGCAGGCCCTTGAGCATGGCCACGCGCTCGCGAAGGGCGGCCTCGAAGTCGAGTTCGCCCCGCATGGCCCGTTCGGTGATGGCCGAGACCTCGACCTTCCTGCCGGCGAAGTCGGCGATTTCATCGATGCACTCGCAGCCGATGATGGTGGAGTCCATGTCGGCCACCAGCAGGCGCTTGCGCCGGCCCGCCCAGGGCTGGACGCAGACGTCCACGGCGAGGCCGGCGAGCGCGGCCTCCGCGGCGGCGCGGACGGCGGCGGCGTCCTGCGCCTCCACCAGCAGGTCCAGGGCGCCGGGCCCCAGGGGGCGAGGCTCCTTGACGCGGGCCTGCGCGCCTGCGAGCGCTTCGGCGACGATTCCGAGGGCGGCCGGCGCGGCGGCGGCGTCGGGGCTGACGAGGGTAAGGGCGATCTGCATGGAGCCCCGCATCTGGCTGATCGCAGGGCCGACCGCAAGCGGCAAGTCGGCCCTGGCGCTGCGGCTTGCGCGCGCGATCGGCGGCGAAATCGTCAACGCCGACTCCATGCAGCTCTACGCCGACCTGCGCCTGCTCACGGCCCGCCCGTCGCCGGAGGAGGAAGCCCAGGCGCCGCACCACCTGTTCGGCGTGGCCGATGCGGCGGACGGCTGGTCCACCGGCCGCTGGCTGCGGGCGGCGACGAAGGCGCTCGGCGAGATCGCCGATCGCGGACGCCCCGCCATCGTGGTCGGCGGCACCGGCCTCTATTTCAGCGCCCTCACGGGGGGGCTGGCCGAGGTTCCGCCCGTGCCGCCGGACATCCGGGCGCAAGCCCGCGCGGACTACGAAATCCTGGGCGAGGACGCCTTTCGCGCCCGGCTGGCGGAGACCGACCCCGAAGCGGCCGCCCGCATCGCCGCGAACGACCGCCAGCGGCTGGTCCGGGCCTGGGAGGTGATGGCGGCGACGGGAACGGCCCTGTCGGACTGGCAGGCCCGCACCGATCCCGCGCTGGCGCCCGGCAGCTGGCGGGCCGTGGCGCTCGAGCCCCCGCGCGAGGCGCTCTACGAGCGCTGCGACGCGCGCCTCGTCGCCATGGTCGAGGCCGGCGTGCTGGAGGAGGTGGCCGCCCTGATGGCCCGCAACCTCGACCCCGCCCTGCCCCTGATGAAGGCCGTGGGCGTCCGGGAGTTCGCCGCCCATCTGCGGGGCGAAATCTCGCTGGCCGAAGCGCTGGCCGCAGCCCAGCGCGAGACCCGCCGCTACGCCAAGCGGCAGATGACCTGGGTCCGGCGCCAGATGGCCGACTGGCCGCGGATCACGGCCCTGGCGCCGGAGGACCAATGGGGGCAGTTTCTTGCCCTGGAGCCCGCCTTGACGGGCCTCGCCTAGCATGCGATGAGCCGAGCAGCTGATTTTGGAGAATGCTCGTGCGCGAGATTCTTGTACTCGTACGGCGACCTTTCGCGGACTGACCCGTCGTCAGCCCGTTCAAGGTCGCTTGCACCAGGCCCCTCGAGGGCCTTTTTTATTGCCCCCGCGGGACAGTCCCCCACCAAGGCCGAACATCATGACCGCCCACCAGACCATCGAAGCCCAGACTGAAACGATGACCGGCGCCGAGATCGTCGTCCGCGCCCTCATCGATCAGGGCGTGGACGTGCTGTTCGGCTATCCGGGCGGGGCGGTCCTGCCGATCTATGACGCGCTGTTCTCCGAGCCGCGCCTGCACCACGTGCTGGTGCGCCACGAGCAGGGCGCGACCCACGCCGCGGAAGGCTACGCCCGCTCCACCGGCAAGCCCGGCGTCGTCCTGGTCACCTCGGGCCCCGGCGCCACCAACGCCATCACCGGCATCGTCGACGCCCTGATGGATTCCATCCCGCTGGTGGTCATCACCGGCCAGGTGGCCACCCACCTGATCGGCACCGACGCCTTCCAGGAATGCGACACGATCGGGATCACCCGCTCGATCACCAAGCACAACTACCTGGTCAAGTCGGCCGACGAGCTGCCGCGGATCATGCACGAGGCCTTCCACATCGCCACCAGCGGCCGGCCCGGTCCGGTGGTCATCGACATCCCCAAGGACGTCCAGTTCAGCAAGGCGGCCTACCACGGCCCGAAGGACGTGACGCACGCCCACGACTACAACCCGCGGGTCAAGGGCGACGCCGGCCGCATCGCCGAGGCCGCGGCCCTGATCGCCAACGCGCGCCGGCCGATCCTCTACACCGGCGGCGGCGTGATCAACGCCGGGCCCAAGGCGGCCGAACTGCTGCGCAGGTTCGCCAAGCTGACCGGCGCGCCGGTGACCTCGACCCTGATGGGCCTGGGCGCCTTCCCGGCCTCGGATCCGCAGTGGCTGGGCATGCTGGGCATGCACGGCAGCTTCGAAGCCAACAACGCCATGCACGACTGCGACGTCATGGTGGCCATCGGCGCGCGCTTCGACGACCGGGTGACCGGCCGCCTGGACGCCTTCGCACCGGGCTCGAAGAAGATCCACATCGACATCGACGCCTCGTCGATCTCCAAGAACGTGCGCGCCGACATCGGCATCGTCGGCGACGCCGGCAATGTCCTGGAGGACCTGATTGCGGCCTGGACCTCGCGCAAGCTCGCCAACGACAAGGCCGCGCTGGCCGACTGGTGGCGCCAGATCGAGGCCTGGCGCGCGCGCAAGTGCTTCAGCTATCGGCCCGACAGCAAGCTGATCAAGCCGCAGTACGCGATCGAGCGCCTGTACGAGCTGACCAGGGGCCGGGACACCTACATCACCACCGAGGTCGGGCAGCACCAGATGTGGGCCGCCCAGTACTTCCACTTCGACGACCCCAACCGCTGGATGACCTCGGGCGGCCTGGGCACCATGGGCTACGGCCTGCCCGCGGCGCTGGGCGTGCAGATCGCCCACCCCGACAGCCTGGTCATCGACATCGCCGGCGACGCCAGCGTGCAGATGACGATGCAGGAGATGTCGACGGCCATCCAGTACGACGCGCCGATCAAGATCTTCATCCTGAACAACGAGTGGATGGGGATGGTGCGCCAGTGGCAGCAGCTGCTGCACGGGGAGCGCTACTCTCACTCCTATTCGTCGAGCCTGCCCGACTTCGTGAAGATGGCCGAGGCCTTCGGCTGCGTCGGCCTGCGCGCCGAGCACCCCGACGAGCTGGACGACAAGATCCGCGAGATGATCGAGGTGAAGCGGCCGGTGATCTTCGACTGCCGGGTCACCAAGGAAGAGAACTGCTTCCCGATGATCCCGTCCGGCAAGGCCCACAACGAGATGATCATGGCCGAGGACACCCGCGACCTGGGCTCGATCATCGACGACGCCGGCAAGCGGCTGGTCTAGAGCCCTCCCTTCCCGCCGAGCGGGGAGGGAGGGCGTCTTGCGTCACATCTTGATGCGCGGCGTGCCCATGTAGTCGCGCTTGCCGAGCGGCGCGCCCTTCATCCTGAGGATGTCGTAGGCCGTGGTCGCGTGGAAATGCAGGTTGGGCAGCGAGAAGCTCATCAGGAAGTTCTCGGCGGTGAAGGGCATCTTGAACTCGCCGATCTGGAAGAGGACGTCGCGGCCCTCCAGCGCGTTGACCTCGTCGGGCGTCAGCGCCTGCAGGCCCGAGCGCGCCTGAGCGACCAGCGCCTGAAGCCCGGCATAGTCCAGTCCCCCGGCGGTCGACACCCCGAAGAGGCCCGCCTTCACCCCTTCGATCGCGCCCATGGAATGGTGGGCGATGGAGATCACCTGGAAGCTGAAGGGAAGCATGTCCGGGAAGAGGCGCGTCTCCACGACCTCCTGCGGATCGATCCCCTTCTCCCTGCAGAAGGCCGCGCCCTTCTCGAGAAACCCGACGGCGCCTTCCAGCGATTGCAGGAAGGACCGAACGCTGACGTCGTAGAGTGAAATGGACATGGCTGGCGCCGCTCCCTTTGAGTTGAATCGCCCGCACTTACGACCGCCCGCGCATGGGGCGCCAGTCCTTTCGGCCGTCACACTCTAGCGGCCGCCCAGCCGGCTCAACACTTCTCGAGGAACGCCGTAGTGGGCGACGATGTAGACCCGGTCGCGCAGGCCCATGGCCTCGCGCTGAACCAGGAACGCCCAGACCGCGTCGGCGGCGGCGCGAAGCGCCTCGGGTCGACCCTCGCCGCCCGGATGCTCACGCAGCGCCGCGAGCGTCGTCTCGACCTTCTTCCCGGCGCGGCCCAGGGAGGCGCCTCCACGAACTCGTGGCGGAGGGCGGCGCGACGCTACCGGGTCAGAACTCTTCCCAGCCGCCCTCATTGCCGCCGGACGGCGGCGGCGGATTGGAACGGCCGCCGCCGGCGAAGGCGGCCACCTTGGCCCGGATGGCCGCGACCGGATTGGCGGCCGGGCGCGCGTTCGGCGCGGCGGGCCGAGGCGCAGCGGGCTGAGGCGCGGCGGATCGGCGGGCCGGCGCCTGCTGCTGCTCGCCGTTCACGCGGAACCTGGACACCATCTCCACCAGGCCGGTCGCCTCGCTGCGGAGGGCGTGGCTGGCGGCGGTGGACTCCTCCACCATGGCCGCGTTCTGCTGCACGATCTGGTCCATCTGATTGACGGCGGTGTTGACCTGACCGAGCCCGATCGCCTGCTCCTGCGAAGAAGCGGCGATCTCGCTGACCAGAGCGTCGATTTCGCTGACCTTCGAGACGATCTGGTGCAGGGCCTCGCCCGTCTGACCGACCAGGGAGACCCCTTGGTTGATCTGCTGGGTGGAGGCGCTGATCAGCCCCTTGATCTCCTTGGCCGCTTCGGCCGAGCGCTGGGCCAGCGCGCGGACTTCCGAGGCCACGACGGCGAAGCCGCGGCCGGCCTCGCCCGCACGGGCCGCCTCGACCCCGGCGTTCAGGGCCAGCAGGTTGGTCTGGAACGCGATCTCGTCGATCACGCCGATGATCTGGGTGATCTGCTTGGAGGAGCCCTCGATCTCGCCCATGGCGGCGGTGGCGTCGCGCATGATCAGGCCGCTGCGCTCGGCGTCGCCGCGGGCCGAGCCGACCACCTGGCTGGCGCGGGTGGCGCCTTCCGACGAGCGGTGGACGGTGGCGGTGATCTCGTCCAGGGCCGCGGCGGTCTCCTCGAGGCTCGCGGCCTGCTGCTCGGTCCGGCGCGACATGTCGTCGGCGGCCGAGGCGATCTCGTCGGCGCCGGAGCCGATGTTGCGGGTCGCCCCGACGATGGAGGCCACGACGCCTTCCAGCTGGCCGACCGCGCCGTTGAAGTCGTCGCGCAGCCGCACGAAGCTTTCCGGGAAGGGCTGATCGATGCGGTAGGTCAGGTCGCCGTCGGCCAGGCGCGACAGGCCGTCGGCGATGGCCTGCATCACCTGCGCCTGCTCGCGGGCGGCGGCTTCGCGCGCCTGATCGTTGCGCATGCGTTCGGCCTCGGTGGTCTCGGTGAGGCGGGCCTGCTCGGTCTCGGCTGTCTTCAGCGCCTGGGCGTTGTCCTTGAACACCTGGACCGCGCGGGCCATGCCGCCGAGCTCGTCCTTGCGGTCCGCGCCGTGGACAGAAGCGGACAAGTCGCCGCGAGCCAGGACCTCCATGGTGCGCTGCAGATCGTTCACCGGTCCGGCGATCTTCCGCCGCCCGACCCAGATCGAGAACGCGAGCGCCGCGCCGCCGGCGAGGAGGGCGATGATGAGGTTGGTGACAAGCGACCTGTTGGCGTCAGCCTCGGCCTTATGGGCCAGGGCGTTCGTCTGTTTGGTGTGCTTGTTGACCCGCGCGACCACGTCCTTGGACAAGCTGGCGAGGTCCGGATCGGCGACCGAGAACACCATGGCCGCAGCCTCGTCGGCGTTCTCCATGCCAAGATCCCGCCCTTGGCCGACCGTCGAATAGGCGCCGTCCAACCGCTTCCGGAAATCGGCGATGACCGGCTTCAGGCTCGGATCCGCCTTGAGGGCCTCGTCCAGCTGCGCCTTCGCGTCGGCGTAGTTCGCCTCCATGTCGTCGCTGGCGGCCTTCGCCTGCGGCGAGGCGCCGTCGTAGACCAGGGTGCGATAGGCGGCGTAGCCGATGGAATTGAGGTGGCGATTGAAGCGCGACAGGGCCAAGTCGGCCGGCGCGCTGACTTCCGTAACCTGCTCCATGCGGCTCAGGAGCATCTTTGTCTGAGCGAAGGAGAGCGCCAAACTCACTACGATCACGCCCATCAGCACCATGACCGGCGCCATGACCTTGTTGGCGATCTTCAGATTGTCGAAGCTCACGACGGCTCACCTTTCGGTTGAATTTCGCCCGATAAATGCGGATGCTCGCCAATCGGTTGAAATACTTGCGTTATTTCATTCCAATCGCCGCCGCGCTGGTAAAAGCCGCGTTAAGCCTGCTGCCGCGCCCGCCCCGTGCGACAGAGTGACGCTGCCTGCGCAGGGGACGATGAGGCAGAAGCGGGCTCGCGCCCGGCGACCTCGCGAGTTGCCCTGCGGCCTCGCATGTGACACCTGCTGCCCAGCATTTCACGAGACCGTCCCATGTCCGACACCCAGCCCGCATCCGTCTACGACCTCGCCCACGAGAACGAGGTCGAGAACCTGGCCACCTTCGCCATCCTGGTCGACAACGAGCCGGGCGTGCTGCACCGGCTGGTCGGGCTGTTCGCCGCCCGCGGCTACAACATCGAGAGCCTGACGGTGGCCGAGACCGATCGGCGCGCGCACACCAGCCGCGTGACCATCGTCACCCGCGGCGCGCCGGCCGTGCTGGCCCAGATCGAGGCCCAGCTGCAGAAGATGGTCGCCACCCGCCACGTCCAGAACGTGACCCGCGACCCCAACGGCATCGAGCGCGAACTCGCCCTGGTGAAGGTCAAGAGCACCGGCGCCGATCGGGTCGAGGCCCTGCGCGTCGCCGACATCTTCCGCGCCAAGGTGATCGACACCACCCACGAGAGCTTCGTCTTCGAACTGACCGGCGCCTCGAACAAGATCGACAAGTTCATCGACCTGATGCGGCCGCTGGGTCTGGTGGAACTCTCGCGCACCGGCGTGCTTTCCCTCACCAGGGGCGCCGAAGCCATGTGAGGAGGCGATGCTCACCGCGGCCCTGGGCCACGAGGCTCGCTTCGATGTCCTGTTCCAGAACGCCGCGGACTTCTCCGCCGAGCGACAGGCCTAAGAGAAGCTGGTCGCGGGCGGCGGGACCCTGAAGGCCGCGCCGCCGCGAGGCCCCGTCACACCTTGAGCGCGCGCAGCCGGAACAGGAGCGCGCCCAGCACCGCGCCCGCCGCGGGGGCGACGATGAACAGCCACAGCTGACTCAGGGCCTGCCCACCCGCGAGGACGGCGGGGCCGAAGCTCCGCGCCGGGTTCACCGACACGCCGGTGACCTGGATGCCGACGATGTGGATCACCGCCAGGGTGATGCCGATGGCCAGGCCCGCGAAGCCGGGGCTGGAGCCCTCGCCGGTCGAGCCCAGGATGACGATGACGAACAGCGCGGTCATCACGACTTCGAACACGGCGGCGGCCTCCAGGGCGTATTCGCCGAGATAGCCCGGGCCCCATCCGTTCTGGCCGAGGCTCGACGTGTCCCCGGCGATGGCGGCGAGGATTCCGGCGCCGGCCACCGCGCCCAGGAACTGCGCGACCCAATACAGCGCCATCTCCGCCGCGCCCATCCGTCCGGCGACGAAGACGGCCAGGCTGACCGCCGGATTGACGTGGCAGCCCGAGATCGGACCGATCCCGTAGGCCATCGCGACGATCGCAAATCCGAAGGCCAGGGCGATCCCCAACTGGCCGACATGGTCGCCGCCCAGCACCGCCGCGCCGCACCCGAACAGCACGAGCGTGAGCGTGCCGATGAACTCCGCAAGGAACTTGGACACTGTTCGCCTCCCTGTCGCGCCGCCCCGGCCGACGCGCGTGGCGGCGTCATCGTCCCTATTCCGGCGAACCCCGGCCGGGACTTTGCTGGAGAGCCGCCGGGATCGTCGCCGGCGGCCTTCCCGCCAGCACGCTCGCCCAGGTGGCGAACCAGGTCAACCAAGGCGCCGATTCAGGCCTCGGCGAGATCTGTGGCGAGCGGAGCGCGGGCGGCGATGATGCGGCGCCTGGCGATCGTGCGCACCACCGCGAATTGAACGATGAAGAGACCGATCTTGGAGCCCAGCGGGAAGATGGCGATGAACGCCGTCCAGTGGGCGGCGAAGAGCGTGGCCACCAGCAGATTGGCCGCCGCGCTAAGGGCCATCAGTCCGGCCCAGGCATAACCGAAGCCGATCATCAGGTCCGCGACATGGTCCCGCGCGGCCGGCGGGGTGTAGCGCAGCATCCAGCCGCGCTGCAGCATGGCCCAGGCCACCAGCAGATAGACCACAGACGGCTTGGCCATCACGAAGCGCGGATCGTGGGTGAGCAGGCTGGCGGCGCCCGACACCAGCACCAGGCCGAGGCTCAGCCACTGCAGGGCGGCCACCGGCCGATGGCGCAGTTTCAGGAAGACGACCTGCCCCGCCCCGGCGACCACGGCGGCGGCGATGGCGAACCGCACGTCCACGTGCAGCAGCATCAAGACCACGAACACCAGGGTGGAGAGGAAGTCGGCGAGCAGCGGACGGGCGGCGAAGGCGAGGTCTTTCACGAGGTCACCTGGGCGAGAAGGGCGCCGTGCGGCGCGTTGAGATCCTGCCCGGACCCTAGGCCCGGCCCCGGTTTTCCAGCCAACCCGGCCACGAACCCCGCGCGGCGATTCACGGAAATCGGCCCGCCGCTCGCGCTTCGTGAACGTCGGAGCGGACTTTCAGCATGGCCGGTCTTCAATTCCCGGCGCGGCGCGCTATATTGGAGCTGTCCGGTTTCACCGGAATATGGAGATAAACGCGCTCGTAATAAGCGGACTGGACCCGGGTGCGATTCCCGGCGGCTCCACCAAATCCTTCTCCGGGTATCGCCGGGAAGCATGGGGCCGATCAGCATCGACAGACGTCTAAAGGTGTTGCTTTCTCTCGGCTTGGCCCACCGTTTCGGGCTTTAAACTAAATGCGAACGATAACTTCGCTGAAGAAGTCCGCCTCGCCGCGTAATGCAGCGGGTCGAATTTCGACCTAAAGTCCTAGTGGGTTAGCACCGCTAGGCGGGGCCCGGGGGCGCCTGGCAACAGAAGCCCCCACCTTTCCCGTCAAATGAATCTCGCGTCTGAGCCGGTTCGCCTTGCGCCGCGCCGCCGAGGCGCTAATTTTCGCTCTTCGCGCGTTCAGTGTTTCGTTTGGAGATCCCATGGCCCAGGAGCCGCCGGCCCAGGATCAGATGCAGTACGAGGCCATGGCGCAGGAAGCCCTGCGCGGTGTGGTCAAGGCCGCCTTGCGCAAGGCGGCCACGCCGTCTGGCATGCCCGGCGCGCATCACTTCTACATCACCTTCAAGACCGACGCGCCGGGGGTCTCGGGCCCGACCGACCTGCTGTCGAAGTACCCGGACGAGATGACCATCGTCCTGCAGCATCAGTACTGGGACCTGGCGCCCGGCGAGACCTTCTTCTCCGTGACCCTGAGGTTCGGCGGCCAACCCAAGCGGCTGTCGGTGCCCTACGCGGCGGTGACGCGCTTCTACGACCCGAGCGTTCAGTTCCTGCTGCAGTTCGAAGCGCCGCCGGCGGCGGCGGCCGAAGCCAAGCCCGCGGAACCGGCCCCCGAAACCCCGGCGACGGAGACCGATCAGGCGGCCAAGATCGTCTCCCTCGACCAGTTCCGGAAGAAATGAGCTCTGAATGACCGACGTCGCCTCCGACGAGCCTGACGTTCTGACCGAC
>Ga0153916_10004408_pt1 | contig 10632 bp, 11 predicted proteins | sample Opewatmetagenome_FD_109642 | JGI IMG/M metagenome (GOLD analysis project Ga0153916, IMG submission 109642) | Freshwater wetland microbial communities from Ohio, USA - Open water 3 Core 3 Depth 4 metaG | ecosystem: Environmental > Aquatic > Freshwater > Wetlands | place: USA: Ohio, Lake Erie...
CGGCATCTAGCCGAAACTCGCGACCGCGCTCACAATCTCTCTTGGTTCGTCAAAGACTCCGCCAAGCCTGCCGAGATGGCAAGGGTCATGGTAGGTCATGCGTTCTGAGGACTTGTTGACCTTCAGCGTCCCTTCGCGGACAAGCTGGGCGATCTCCCGGGAGATGTGCGTCACCTCGATCTTCGCACCCGCGTCGTCCATCGACTTCTTCAATGTGGTGTAGCATCCTGGGCACGCGGTTACGATCTTCTCTATGCCGAGCGACTTGAACTTTTTCACATTGTCGGCCTCGAGCTCCTTGAACGGGCCTGCTTGGCCGACTCGGAGAAGCGTGCTGCCACAGCACGGCTCATCGCTCCCCATCGTCGCGAAGTTCACACCCGCCTTCTGAAGCAGCTTGGCGCTCGCGACCAGGCTTCTGTTGAGCTGCTTCGTAACGGCTGACGTGCAGCCTGCGAAGAACAACACTTTCTGCTTGCTAGGGGCCGCCTTGGGAATGTTCAACCCCTTCGTCCATCTGTTCCTCGCGCTTCTTGGCTGGAACCACGGATTTCCATAGCTCTTCATGCTCGCGACTATGGACGAATGTTCCTTCATCGGCTCGATGCCGTGCTCGAGCAGGTACTCTCTGAACGCACGAGTGTGCTCTGTGTTTTTGAGCGAGCACCATCTGTCGCAGTTGCCGCACAGTGTGCATTCGAATGCCGCTTGAACCACTGCGGGAGTGATCTCGAACTTACCTTGAATCAGGCCGAGCATCGTTCGGTTCCGACCCTTCATGCCCAGCGTCTTGACCTTCATCGTCTGATAGACTGGACAGCCACGTTCGCAAAACCCGCACGAGGTGCCGAAGCACGTCTCGAGCTCTTCCTTGAACTCCTCAAGACTGCTCGTCACTTGCGTGCCTCCCTCGGGAATTTCTTGCCTGGGTTCATGATGCCTTTGGGATCGAACAGTCGCTTGACCTCGCGCATGTACTTCAGCGAGGCACCATGCTCGATCTCCATGTAGGGAGCTTTCTGGTAGGTGTCGCTCATGAACGTGCTCATCGTGCCTTCGAACGCGACCGCGAGCTTGCTGAGCTCATCGTGGAACTCGCGGAACTGCTCGACCTCCTTCGCGTTCCGATAGTCAACGAACACTGCGCAAGATAGGGAGAAGCCGATGCTGTTCGGATGCTCGAGGTAAGCGTTCATGCCGATGATCTCCAGACCATGCTTCTCCGCCACCTCGACGAACTTGTGATAGAACTCCTCAAGCCTTCCCACCGGCACGCCGGGGTCTGCAGCGCCGAACTTCTTCTGCTTTTGCGAGTCGGGCCATTTCTGCTTGAATGGCTCGAAGTCCAATGTGTACTTCGAGGTCCACCACGCGTCGACGATATCCCGCTCCTCGACCAGCTGCCCCTCGAACTCCTTTGCGATCTTGATGGCATATGCTCTCTGCGATTCGACGACCTCGGTATCTCCCGCGAAGGCTATTGCGAGGAGTGCCTCCGCCCATGCCGGAATCTCTGGCTCCTTGCCGAACTTCTGGACGTAGCTGTGGGTGTAGAACTTGAGCCTGCGCTTGCAGTTGATGTGCGCTGCCTCGATGCACAGGCCAGCCTTCAAAAGTCTGCTGAGATAATCCACCGCCGCTCCCATCCGGGGGAACACAAGCATATCGACTCTTCTCGTGGCAGGTATGGGCTCCAGCTTCAGCGTGGCCTCAGTTATGACGCCGAGGGTCCCTTCCGAGCCCACGAGCAGATCCTTGAGTTTGTACCCCGAAGATGTGAAGTGCGCCTTCCTATGACCGAGCTCGAGCACTTCGCCAGTGCCGGTCACCAACTCCGCACTCAGGAGACAGTTGAGGATCTTGCCATATCTGACTCCGAAGGTCGAGTCGTTGTCACATGAAATCGCCGAGCCGACAGTGCTTACCCATTTCGATTCGGGTTGATGTGGAAGCCACAGATCATAGGGATTGACTGCGTCGTTCACTTCTTGGAGCGTCGCGCCTGCCTGGACTCGCACCGTCTGGTTCTTGGCGTCGACCTCGAGCACCGTGTTCATTGGGGTCGTGTCGATGTATATGCCGCCATATATCGGAACTGCGCCGCCCAGCATACCAGTGAGGCCGCCACCTGCGGTAACCGGGACATCGTGCGCAAATGCGATCTTCACGATTCTCTGGACGTCCTTGGTCGTCCTCGGGAGGACAACCACATCAGGAGGCACGAATTCGTCAGGTGTTCTCGGGCTCCAATCAGCCCCGTATACGAACTTCTCAGAAGGATCGACCAGGACCTTTTCCTTCCCTATGGCCGAGATGAGCTCGTCGATGTAGGACATCTTCTTGATTGTGAGAGGAATGCGTGTACTAATAGCTGATTATTGTACAATTCTGAGCCAAGGGTCTGGGGCGCGCTCATCAGGGGCAGAATCAATATCTACCACCACGTTAGCGGAATGAACACAACGGCTGGTGATGCTAGATGTCGGAGCAGATGCTGGAGAACGGCCTTCTCTACGGCTTGCAGAAACCCTCTTCATACGCGTCGTTGGAAGAGGAGTCGATAAAGACCATAAACGACGGGCTCAAGAAACACCCGAATGCGTCAATGCTCTTCAAGATGCTTCAAGAGGACGAGGAGACGAACACTCTCCTCAGCCTCGCGAACTACATCGCGGTGCGGAAGCTCGGGTACAACGATCATGGCCCGGTTCACGCGAGGATAGTGACTGCGAACGGGGTCAGGATACTCAGGATAATCCTGGACAGCAAGGAGCTCCAGGTGGATTCCATTTCTGGCCTGGGCATGAGCGAGGACGACGCCCACCTGATAGTCGTCGCGGGATGCTTCCTGCACGATATCGGCAACGCCGTCCACAGGGAAGAGCACGAGATCTTCAGCGTGATCCTCGCGAAGCCCATTCTGGAAAGGCTCCTTCCTCAGATATACCCGGACACGAAGAAGCGGACCGAGGTGATCGAACAGGTCCTGCACTCGCTCTATGCCCACGATGTCGGTGAGAATGCTCTCACCATCGAGAGCGGGATAGTAGTGATAGCAGATGGGTGTGACATCACCAAGGGCAGGGGAAGACTGTCCTTCGACCTGGGCAAGCACGACATTCACTCGATCTCCGCGCTCTCGATCGAATCGGTGGACATCCACAAGGGCAAGAACAAGCTCATAGAGATACTCGTGCACATGTCCAATTCGGCAGGAGTCTACCAGGTCCAGGAGACTCTCGCGAACAAGGTGGCCAAGAGCCCGCTCAGGGATTACATCGAGATAGTCGCGCTCCTCCAACCCTCGAAGGCACCGCCCGAGCTGAAGATCATGGACAGGATTGTGTTCTCGGACGGCAAGTACAAGAACGCCTAGAGGGAGAAGAGCGGGATCGAGATGAAGAGCATCGCCAGTGCGATTATCTGACGGACACTGAGGCTCTCCTTCAGCCTGGCCTTCGCGACCGCGATCGTCACGAGGGGGTACAGGTTGGTGATGGGAGACACTATCGAGACATTGCCGTTCTGGATTGCCAGGTAGAGGGTGATTCCGCCGCCCGCGAAGCAGAGGAGCGAGAGTTCCAGGATCCACCTGTTCGACTTCGGCATTTCGAACTTGGCCTTCTCCCTCCCCAGCCAGTAAAAGATCCAGATTGTTGGGCAGACGAGTGCGTATACTCCGATGAAGTTGGTGTTGCCGATCTCATCTATCGCTCCCTTCGCGACAACAGCAGAAGTCCCCCAGAAGAATAGTGAGACCATTGCGAACGCGATGCCTATGAGCTCGGTCCTCCTATGGCCGTTGTTGTCGGCTGAGTACGTGAATACTAGCATGCTGGCGACGACGAGCACAACACCTGCCGCCTCGCCTGGGCTCATGGTTTCTCCTAGGAAGATTAGTGCCAGGATGACCGTCCAGGGGGCGTAAGCGCCAGCAATCGTTCCGACAATGCTCACCTTTCCATGCTTTAGCGATTCGTAGTAGGTGACATACGCCAAGCCTGAGAGCGCTGCTCCGATGACCGCTTGAAACCAGATGCTGTTGTCGAACGAACCTGGCTCTCTGAAGAACAGCCAATAAACAGCCCACATGACGAACATATTGCCTCCGAGCAGGAGGAGTAGGTTCGCGGACGAAACGTTAGTCCTGGTTTCCTTGGCAAATACCTGGCCTAGGCCATACATCATGATGGTAGCCAACGAGAAAGGCAGCCACAGGATGTCCATGTTTTCCGCGAACGCCAGGACACAGATATACCTTTGTGAGCCAAGCATTCATTTTGGGTCTTGTCTATCCATTTGCGCACGCGGGTATTGATGGAAGTTCTCGAGCCTCTGTGATCATAGCGAGTTTATCTGCGTTCAATGACGGCCTTCCTCACAGCCTCGTTCTTCTCGAAGATGGTCTCGCCTCTGTAGTCAATCCGAACGATTCTGTGGTACGGTATCGTGGCATCGGCTGTATCGAAGAATCCTCTGCCAAGGGATAGAACTTCGTCGCCACCGATCGCCATCATATCGCCAGTAGCGCCCCTGTGGACATACCATATGGTCGCGTCGTCGAGCGACTCTCCCTTGGTCCATTTCAGTCTGTTCAGTACCTCACGGGGATAGACCATTGGCACATGGAGCGTTCTCAGAAGGATATCATCGTTTCTAGAATCATTGAAGAAAGTTGAGATTGGAAGGGGTTTGAGCGTTGCAGACAGAGGTCACGCCAATTTGTCGGCAATCTTGTCTGCGAGTTCTAAGACCTTGTCGAACTCGGCCTTCTTCGGAGGCCCCTTGACGTCCACCGCGCCGAGCACCTCGATCTTCGTGCCCGAAAGAAGCTCCTGGATCTGCTTGATTGCGCCGCCCGACCATCCGTGCGATGTCAAAACCACTCCGTACTTCGTAGGTGCCCTCAGCGTCTTCACCAGAAGGGTTGCATACGCCGCTACCGGGTGTACTCCGCCAAGCACGGTCGGCGCGCCGATGACGACCACTGGCGTGTCGACGAGCTCCTTTGCGATGTGTCCGATCTCAGTGTTCGGGATGTCGAACAGCAGGACTGGAATGCCCTTCTTGATCAGCGCGTCCCTCATTGTGAGGACCATCTTCTCCGTGCTTCCCCACATCGAGACGTACACGATCATGACCTTCTTCTCCATCTTCTCGCCGTCCCATTTGGCGTACGCATCCAGAATGACCCTAGGGTCTCTCCAGATAACTCCGTGGGAGGGCGCGATCATCTTCGGAGAAAGAATCTTGACCTTCTCGAGCGCGTTGAGGCCAGGCTTCCGGAAAGGCATCATTATCTCTGCAAAATAGAGCTTCGCCATGTCGAGCGCTCTCTCGTTCCCGTACTCGTCTGCAAAGAATTCGCCGACAGCGAGGTGCGAGCCGAAGAAATCGCACGGAAAGAGTATCTTGTCTTCTTCCAGGTAAGTGAAGATCGTTTCCGGCCAGTGGAGCCACGGTGCATCCACGAACCTGAGGGTCTTCTCTCCAAGTTCGATCCTGGACTCCTCGTTGACCACTATGATGCGCTCGGGGTCGACGTCGAAGTACATCATCGCAGCCTCCTTGCCCTTCGCGCCTGTCACAAGTTTCGCGTCCTTCGCCACCTTGAGCACATCGACTAGCGCGTGCGCGTGGTCTGGCTCCGCATGGTTCATTATTACATAGTCAATCTTCGCGGGGTCCATATGCTCCGATATCTTGTCAATCAGTTCCTGTTCGAAGCCGGGGTTGACCGTGTCGATCAGAGCCGTCTTCTTCGATCCCACAATGAGGTACGCATTGTAGCTCGTGCCGTGAGGCAGCGGGATCAACCCGTCGAAGAGTCTGCGGTTATGGTGCTTCACTCCAACCCAAAACACATTGGGTGCCAGTGCTATCGTTCCCATTGGCTTGGACATTCTATCACTCGTCCTTGGGCTGCGAATGGAGCTGTGGTTAAAAAACCTGGCGACGTTCGACTGACGCCTATGTCAATATCATGGACCCGCAGGCCAGCTGGAACGGACAAGAACATTAATGTCAAAGGAATCGTCTTCGAGGTACGCAAGAACGAGGCGACAGTACGATGGATCTGAAATCGAAGATCAAGCGGATTCCGGAATTCAAAGGTGTGGTGTTCTGGGACATCACACCCATCCTGAAGGACAAGCATGCTTACAGAGAATGCATCAAAGGCCTCGCCGATCATTTCAGAAGCGAGGACATCGACATCGTCGTCTCCAACGAGGCCAGGGGATTCATCATAGGCGCGGCCGTCGCGCACGAGCTACACGTCGGCTTCGTTCCGATAAGGAAGAAGGGCAAACTGCCCCCGAAGGTCGAGAGTCTCAGCTACGACAAGGAATACGAGTCAGACATCATAGAGATACGCGACGATGCAATCGAGAAAGGTGACAAGGTTCTGCTGATCGACGATCTGCTGGCCACAGGCGGCACTATCAAGGCGAATGCGGATTTGGTGGAGAGGCTGGGCGGGCGTGTGATCGGGATGGGATTCCTCGTCGAGCTGGAGTACTTGCATCCAAGGGATTACCTCGGAGACAAGTATCACATTCATTCGCTCATAGTCTGCAAGACCACCGAAGAGACTTGATGCGGCGTTCGTTCCTGCCGCAAGAATGCACACCAGGAAAGAAGGTTTTATAGTTTGCGAATCATTCAGTCATATCATGGCTCTCGAAGCGCTGAAGGCGTCTTTGCTGGAATCTACCGTCGTCAAGCGCGGAGATTATGACTACATTGTTCATCCGATCACTGATGGCATACCTCATGTGGACCCGAAGGTACTCCGTGAGGTCACCGACGCACTTGCCGAGATTGGTAATTTCGACTGCGACCTCATAGTGACGATTGAGGCGCTCGGCATTCCGCTCGCGTGCTTGCTCTCGACCAAGCTCGGAATACCTTTCAACATCGTTCGGAAGAAGATGTACGAGCTGCCTGGCGAGGTGAGCCTGACCCAGATGACTGGCTACTCGAAATCGAACCTCTTCATCAACGGCATAAAGGCAGGCGACAGAGTCGTGATCGTGGATGATGTCGTCAGTACAGGCGGCACCCTGTGGGCGCTTGTTGAGGCGCTGAAGAAGATGCACGTGAAGGTAGTCGATATCCTCGTCGTGATCGAGAAGACCGACAAGAAAGCCGAGATCGAAAGGAAGATCGGGCAGCCGATAAAGACCCTCGTGAAGGTGGACGTTGTCAACGGGAAGGTCGTCTTGGTCTAGTTGCTAGAATGAAACAATTTTGTTATCTTCATTCGAGACTATACGATATATTGAACGAATTCAGGATGGTTCGGAATCGCCGTTGATGAACTCTAATTGTAGCGTCTAAGCGCTTCCGCCCTTGCCCGCCTCACCCTCATGTGGCGGACCTTGTTCTCCTAGCCTCGATTTCCATGTGCTCCGTTGCCGGGGCATTCACGGGATTCTGTGCGGGGCTCGTGCCCGGTCTGCACATGAATAACATCGCGGCCGCGATCACCGCATACTCTGGGGCGACTCTCGCTGCGTTTGGCCTGCTCGGCGGGATAGCTGGCTCAGGGTCGACAGCGTCCCTCATATCATGCTTCATAACAGCCGCTCTCATCGGTCATCTGTTTGCTGAGTCTATCACTTCGACCTATCTGGGCATACCTGCCGAGGATGTCGTTTCGGTCCTGCCCGCGCACAGGTTGGCCCGTGCTGGGCTGGGAGAAGCCGCTGTCCGAGCATCGGCAGATGGGGCGATATGTGGAACCGTCGCATCGGCCATCCTTCTATTCCCAATGTGTCTTCTCATGGGTGCTCCAGTGAACATATACCGATTGCTCAGCGGCGTGATGGGCTTTGTCATGATCTTCTTCGCCTCAGTGCTGCTCTATTCCGAAGGCCATGGCAGGCCCAGGAAGGACCGCGCTGCGTCTATCTTGAAGGCGATGGCAGTGTTCTCAGCGGCAGGTCTGCTCGGAATCGTGGTCCTGTGTACCGATTATTACGCGTGCGATATCCCGGACCTTCCGTTCACCAGCGGATTCGTACTGCGATCGTCGCTGCTGTTGCCATTGTTCGCCGGACTGTACGGCGTCCCAGGACTAATCCTCGGACTGAGATCAAGGCCCGGCCTCGACACTGATATCTGTGCTGACAAGTCCGCCACGCACTCTCCTGGGGCGAGGGATCTGCTTCTTTCTCTCGTGGGCGGAACGCTAGTCGGCTGGATGCCAGGAATGACCGCCGGCTCTTCTGCGACGATTTGCGCCCCCGGAGTCCGCGAGTTCTCCGAGGACACAGACATCCGGAGCTCTGTGCGCTTCATCTGGCTGTACTCCTCGATCTCCTCCTCCGGTGCGGTGTTCGCGGTCGGCGCGCTGTTCATGATTTCTCGCGCAAGGAGCGGGTGCATGGATGCCGCTCAGTACTTTCTCGGGGGGCAGATCGAACCTGGGAGTGTGATAGGCAATCTCGCGCCCATGTCGGTAATGCTGGTGTCGATGATGATCGCGGCTTGGCTCGGCCATCTTCTCATATCCGCTCTCAACCCGAGGATAGGGCGAGTGCGATCAGTGATGTGCTCATCGAAGGTCGCGATGGCGTCGCTGGTATTCGTGTGCTCACTCTCATTCGTCCTTACGGGAACGAGAGGAGCTCTCCTGATGGCAACAGCGGTCTGTCTTGGCCTGCTTCCTCCGGTTGCGGGAATAAGGAGAATCCAGCTCATGGGCTGTCTGCTGGTTCCGATAACAGTCAAGTTCTTCGGGCTGATGTGAAGCGTCACCGCTCCAGATAGATGGAGATGGCGTGGTCCACCAGCTTGTCAAGGAAGCTGGGCCTGTAGACGAGAAGCACCTTCATCACGCTCTCCTCGTCAACGATGTAGTAGAGGTTCTCCTTGCCTTTCCTCTCCCTCCTGACAACATTCTTCTTGAGGAGTATTGACAGATATGTCGAGAGCGTGGAAGCGGGGAGGTCGAGCGAGTTCTTCATGCTCTGATGAGTCGAGCCTGGGCTGTTCAAGAGAAGGAGCACCAGCCTCCTGAGGCTCTCCTGTCTGAGAACGCTGAACGTGTCCGTCGGGACATTCGGGATCCTGTTCTTCGGGAAGAACCGCTTGAAATAGCGGTCCTCCTGAGGCTCGATGAGTCCCTCTCGTTGCAGGCGGTCCAGATGATACCTTACCACTCCGAGAGGAAGGTTGGTCAGCCGTTCGATCTCTCTGAGGTGGACGCCTGGATTTTGGACGACGAGGTCATACACTCTCTTTCTTGTCTCCAGTTCCGGCCTGTCCATTGACCGACGCACCTTGCTTCCAGAGTAGTGCTGCCACGAACAGCAGTATGATCGCTAGGTCGATCGCCCCCTCAAGCAACTCCAGCTGCGTATGGGTCGCTGCTGGCGAGTGCGGGTTGTTCTGCTTGATCACAATCGTGAACGTTCCCGCCGCCAGCAGTATCTCCTTCACTACGAAGACCCCGAACCCAAGCGCAGCGAGAAGCAGCCTGGTCATCCGAGTGCGCAGGTACGATACCAAGAACACAACGAACGGTATCAGAGCGCACACGGCGACAATCAGTCTGATCACTATTGCCACTTGGTCTTCCATGGCTCTCACCTACTCTGCCCGCGATATTCCTCTGCAGGCTAAGGATTCTCTGAAAAGGAAGAGGTTTTGTCGAAGGGTGTTTGAAGAGGAAGGGTACCGCCTTTCTCCCCCCGAATTTGCAGTACCCAGGTTGACAGGGCTCATCCCCCGGTCATTCGTCCGTTAGGGACGGATGTCAGGGATCAAATCGAGCCCCTTAGGGCCACCTGCCCAAGGCAGTCTCCCTTCCTCCCTCATCGTGATTTCTTGCAGAATCGTGAGTCCCTCGATTGCGCGCCAAGATTCGGACAAATGCTTCCTCCCCCGAAGCACGTTTCTGACTCCCCAATCTCGATATTATGCTATATAGCTTTGTCGGTGAGTCAGTACGAAGTTTGGCACAAACCTCGAACTAGGCCTTTTTCGGCCTTCTTTCACTGAATAGTCCGCACAGACTCTCGAGGTCGTATCCGAACGGAAGAAGCAGTCCCTCGACTCCCCTGAGAAGCAGCTTCGTGTAGAATCGAGCGTCGTATTCTTCGTCTCCTGAGATGAACGAATCCACTTTAACGCGCTTCCGATGGTCCTTGTTTTCGGAGTCTCGCACGAGATATCTCACAGCCTCGCCGGGACTGACGTCGAAGCCTTCTCCGTCGAGCTGCATCAGCGCCGCCACGCCGTCGTTGAACTGCTGGTAATCTCCAATTCCCTGGGATATGCTCCTCGTGATCAACAACTTGCTCAGGGGCACCGTCCCGGACCTGAGCGTCTCCACGTACTCCTGGGCGATGCTTAGGGCCGAGGGTATTAGCTCTATGAACTGCTGGGAATCCGAGGCCTTCGAGAGGTGCGAGAGCATCTCGTTCTGCATGTCTTTCACGAGCTGGGTAGTGTCACGCTTTCTGAGTTCTATCCCGCGGACCTTGAACTTCCCGTCCTGGAAGAGGCCGTAGTATCTGTTCAGGACGCCAACTCCATGCGTGCGTCCAGGGAGAAACACGATCCACTTGTAGGTGCCCTCGGGCTCGAGGGGTATGCCGATGTGCCCGGACACGTGCTCGCAGA
>Ga0153916_10004409_pt1 | contig 10631 bp, 6 predicted proteins | sample Opewatmetagenome_FD_109642 | JGI IMG/M metagenome (GOLD analysis project Ga0153916, IMG submission 109642) | Freshwater wetland microbial communities from Ohio, USA - Open water 3 Core 3 Depth 4 metaG | ecosystem: Environmental > Aquatic > Freshwater > Wetlands | place: USA: Ohio, Lake Erie, Old...
AAGGGTTTTTGTCTTGTCCACAATTGTGGATAAGGCTGTGTGTAACCGATCTTAGAAGATTTTGCGCCCCTTTTTTTGCGCCTCCTCTTTTTCGCTTCTTTCTTTTTCAACAGTTATTCGTTTCGCCTCCTGTGGATAAGGGGAATCCTCGGCCTGAGAGATGACTAAGTTACCGTCCAAAGAAGACCTTTGGGAAAAGGTTTTAGCCCGGATGGCCCAGGCTGTCAATAAGCAAGGCTTGGAGGCCTGGCTGCATCCTGCCTATATCCTTTCCGTGGAAGAAGGGGCGGTCCAGATCGCCGTCCCCAATCGTTTCTTCAAGGAATGGATTGAGGAGCATTACGCCAAGAGCCTCAAGGAGACCTTAGAAGAGATCTTATCTGGAAAAGTAACCCTGGATTTTTTGTCTGTGGAAGGGCCGATGGCTGATTCTCCCCCAGAGAAAAAAAGGAATCCGCGCAGTAACCCCAGGGGGGAGGATCGCTCCCCCTATCTGAATCCGAAATATACCTTTTCGACCTTTGTCGTGGGTGCATCCAACCAGTTTGCCAGGGCGGCTTCCCTGCGTGTAGCCGAAGAGCCCTCAAGGGCATACAATCCCCTTTTCATCTATGGTGGGTTCGGGCTGGGCAAGACTCACCTGCTTCACGCTATCGGAAACCGGGCCTTGGAAAGAAATCCCTCGCTGAAGGTAACCTACCTCTCCTCCGAGAAATTCATGAACGAGTTGATCAACTCCATCCGATACGACTCGGCTACGGAGTTCCGAAACCGGTATCGATCTGTGGATCTCTTATTAGTAGACGATATTCAGTTCATCGCTGGGAAAGAGCGGACTCAAGAGGAATTTTTTCATACCTTCAATGCCCTCCATGACGCTCATAAACAGATCGTGATTTCCAGCGATAGTCTGCCCAAGGGGATCCCAACCCTGGAGGAGAGGCTGCGATCCCGGTTTGAGTGGGGGCTCATCGCTGACATCCAGCCACCCGATTTGGAAACCAAGACGGCCATCCTTCGGAAGAAGTCGGAAGCGGAAGGGATTACCCTTCCCGACGATGTCTCCCTCTTCATCGCTAATAGGATCAAGTCGAGTATCCGTGAATTAGAGGGCTGTCTGGTTCGGATCGTCGCTTTCTCCTCCCTGACGGGTCGAAAGATCGATATTGAATTGGCGCAAGAGATACTTAAGGAGCTTGTGGACAAGAACGAAAAGGTCATCACCATTGCGGATGTACAGCAAATCGTGGCGGATTATTACTCTCTGAAGGTATCGGATCTCAAGTCGAAAAATCGAAACAAGTCCGTCGTCATGCCCCGTCAGGTGGCGATGTATCTGGCTCGAACTTTGACCAACTCCTCTCTCCCGGAAATTGGAAAGGTCTTTGGAGGAAAGGATCATACGACAGTTATCCACGCCTGTAACAAGGTGAAAAATAAGCTGACACAGGAGAAGGTCTTCCGTAAGGAGATAGAAACGCTGACAAGTAAGATCACGTCTTGATTTCTACCTGTTATTAACGGGTTTTCCCGAGGGAAGAACCGATTGAATTCCAATAATTGCTTCCTCTTTCCACTGCACGGCCTTACTATTATTATTTCTCCTACTTAGTTATATATATTTAAGAGAAGAAGAACTGGTTGTGGAAACGGTGCATTCTGTGAAAGGAGTTTGGGATGCAAATTCGCGTTGAAAAGGACGTCTTACTCAATGCAGTTGCCCAAATACAAGGAGTGGTGGAAACGAGGAAAACCCTTCCCATCCTTTCGCACATGCTCGTCGAGGCCACGGATAACCAGATCATCCTCTTCTCTACCGACCTGGAAGTAGGAATCCGGGTGGCCATCGATGCGGAAGTGCTGGAGTCCGGAGAGGTTGCTTTACCTGCCAAGAGGTTTCACGATATTCTCCGCGAGTTGCCTCCTTCTCCCCTCAAGATGGTCGTGGACAGGGATCTCGTCTTGACGATCCGATGTGAGAGGGCCGAGTTTCGCTTGAAAGGAATGCCCAAAGAGGAATTTCCCCAGTTGCCGAACATGGAAGGAGGAGAGGTTATTTCCATTCCGAAGGAGATCTTGAAGGACATGATCTCAAAGACCATTTTTGCCATATCGAGCGATCAAACTCGCTATTCTTTGGCCGGTGTCTTCTTCGAGATCAAAGACGACGTACGGATGGTCGCCACTGATGGCCATCGACTGGCTCTCACGAGGAGGCCCCGGACAGATATTGAAGGGGACCTAAATAAGCAGACCATTATTCCCAAGAAGGCCCTTTCTGAGATATTACGGATGCTCCGAGATGACGAAGAAGCGATAAAAGTGCGTTTTGTGGATTCGCAGATTATCTTTCAATTTCAACACGCCACCCTGGTTTCCCGCCTCATAGAGGAGCAGTTTCCTAATTATTCAGCCGTAGTGCCGCGGCCGGGGGATAAGAAGGTCGTTATCAATAAGGATCCGTTTTGGGGAGCCCTGAAGAGGACCTCCGCCATTGCCGGGGAGAGGGGTACCCCCACCAAGATCGATTTCAAGAAAAAACAGATGTTGGTCACCTGCACCAATATGGATTTGGGCGAGGCAAAAGAGTCAGTAGATATCGAATACGAAGGAGAGGATATCACGATCGGTTTCAACGCGAAGTATCTCATGGATTTCTTGGGAGCCATCCAGGAGGATCAGATCTTGGTCCATCTCACTGATAGCCTTAGTCCCACCCTGTTCCAGCCTTTGGGCAAGGATTCCTATCAGTGCGTGATCATGCCCATGAGAATTTGAGGAGAGCGAAAGATCGAGAAACGAAGGGGCATTGGCTGGCCAAGCGATTCACTTCGAAAGGCATCCTGGATGCCTTTTTTTATGAAAATCGGGTGTTCCTAAGACAGATCTGGCTTTGGAATTTTCGAAATTATGAGGAGATTTCCTTGTCCTTTGAGAGGAAGATCACCCTATTCCTGGCCAAGAATTCGCAGGGAAAGACCAATCTCTTGGAGGCCATCTACTATCTTTCCTCCCTTTCTTCTCCGCGCTGCTCCCGACCGCAAGAGATGATCCGCCATGGAACCTCCGCTTTTTCCATCAAGGGCCGGGTGGAGGATCAAGCTGCGGAAAGGGACCTGACCGTCTACTTGGGGGAGAGGGAAAAGGGACTTTGGATCGGGGGAAAGCGGGTCAGTCATCCGAGCAAGTACTGGAGCCGCTTTCCTGCGGTCATGTTCACTCCCGACGATCTGGCTCTCATTGCGGAGGCGCATGATTTGCGGAGGCGCTTTCTGGACCGCTGCGCCGCCTTAGAGGATCATGGTCATCTGCAGGAGGTGGCAAAGTTTCGTAGGATTTTGATTCAGCGCAATCGGCTGCTCAAGTCGAGAGATACGAGGCAATTGCCCCATTGGGATGAGCAGTTTGCAAGTTCCTGGGTGGGGATCTACGCGGGCCGAAGCCGGATCGTCTCCCGTTTGAACGAAAAGCTCCCCTCTATCCTGCGTTCCCTGGGCGGCGAACAGGAGGCCACCGTTCGATATCGACCGATACTGGCGCAGGAAGGCGAATTCCCCCCTTCCGATCTCACCGTGCGCCTGAGGGAGAACTGGGAGAAAGAAATGAGGGCCGGCTTCTCCCTTTTTGGCCCGCATCGGGACGAGGTGGTGGTGGAACTCGGGGGATATGATGCCCGAAGATTCAGTTCACGGGGAGAAAAACGACTCCTCACCCTTTCCTTCAAGCTCTTTGAGACCGCGCACATCGAAAAAGCTCGGGACGAGCCGCCGCTGGTCCTTTTGGACGATCTCTTTACGGAATTGGACGAGGAGAGGAGAACGAGGGTAGCTTTGAACCTGTTGGCTGGGGGCCAGGCCATGGTCACCTGTACCGATCTCTCCATGATCCAGCCCCTGCTGCCCGGTGCGGAGCTTTATCGGATCCGAGAAGGACAAGCGGAGAAGGTTGCTTAGAAAGGAGTTTTCCTCCCAATCTTATTCGCTCGCTGACTCTGCAGCAGAACTGCGAGGGCTGCGCTTGCTATACAGTATTTATTTCTGGATCAGCCACACAGGTTGAGATGGGTGGGAATGAGGGAATGAACGAACATTACGGCGCAGAACAAATAAGGGTTTTAGAGGGTATGAAGGCGGTCCAGACTCGACCCGCCATGTATATCGGCGGGACGGGATCCGATGGCCTCCACCGCCTGGTCTATGAGGTGGTCGATAACAGCATCGATGAGGCGCTGGCCGGCTACTGCCAGAACATCAAGGTGACGACTCATCGAGACGAGAGCATCACCGTAGACGACGATGGGCGCGGAATCCCGGTCGATATCCACCAGGAGTCGGGAAAGCCGGCGGCAGAAGTGGTACTGACGACGCTTCATGCGGGGGGCAAATTCGATAATGGAGCCTATACCGTCTCTGGAGGACTGCATGGGGTTGGCCTGTCGGTGGTCAATGCCCTCTCCCAATGGCTAGAGCTGGAGATCAAGAGGGAGGGGAAGGTTTATCACCAGCGCTACGAGAGGGGAGAGCCCATGGGAGTGCTGGAGGAGATAGGGAAAACCAGGTCCACCGGGACGAAGATCTCCTTCCTGCCCGATCCCGATATCTTCTCGGAGCGATCATTCAGCCTGGATGCCCTTTCCCACCGCTTGCGGGAACTTGCCTTCTTGAATAAAGGGCTCCGGATTTCCCTGATCGATGAGAGGACCGAGGTAGAGGAGCGCATCTTTCACTATGAGGGAGGGATTCCCTCCTTCGTGGAGCTCCTCAACAAGCACAAGAATGTCCTGCACCTGAAACCCATCTATTTTTCCCAGAAGAAGGACGCGGTAGAGGTCGAGGTAGCGCTGCAGTATAACGATGGGTATGCGGAGACCGTATTCTCCTTTGCTAACAATATCCATACCCATGACGGTGGAACCCACCTGATCGGATTCCGCTCCGCTCTCACTCGCACGCTCAACAACTATGCGGCAGCCAACGATCTTTTGAAGAGGGCCAAGGTCGACATCTCCGGCGAAGACTTCCGCGAAGGGCTGACGGCAGTCATAAGCCTGAAACTTCCCAATCCGCAGTTCGAAGGACAGACCAAAGCCCGCTTGGTCAATATGGAGGTCAAAGGGCTCGTAGAGGCGGTAGTCAACGAGAAGCTGGGGGAGTTCCTGGAGGAGAATCCCGCGGTGGCTCGTAAGATCCTGGAGAAGGCAGTCGATGCCGCTCGGGCCCGAGAAGCCTCCCGGAAGGCGAGAGAACTGACGCGCCGCAAAGGGGCCCTGGATGGAGATTCCTTGCCGGGCAAGCTGGCGGACTGTGCCGAGAAGGACCCTGCGGCCAGCGAGCTTTTCCTGGTGGAGGGAGATTCGGCGGGAGGTTCGGCCAAGCAGGGAAGGGACCGCAAGACGCAAGCCATCCTCCCCCTAAAGGGCAAGATCCTGAACGTGGAAAAGGCGCGTTTCGACAGGATGCTGAGCAACGATGAGATCCGAACCCTCATCTCTGCTATTGGAACCGGCATCGGGGGAGAAGAATTTGACCCCGCCAAGGCCCGCTATCATCGAATCATCCTGATGACCGACGCCGATGTCGACGGGGCCCACATCCGCACGCTGCTGCTCACCTTTTTCTTCCGTCACATGAAGGAGCTGATCGAGCGGGGATATCTGTACATCGCCCAACCCCCCTTGTATAAGGTCAAGAAGGGCAAGGCAGAGCGTTATCTCAGTGATGAGAGGGCCTTTCAGGAGTTCTTGTTGGAGGTGGGCATTGAAGGGATGAAGGTCTGGTCCACCCGTGCAACCCCCGCCTTAGAGAGCGCTAAGCTCTCTTCCCTGTTAAAGGACATAATGGGCTTCGAGCAGCTCATCAAGATCTTCGAAAAGAGGGGATTCGTCAGCGAAATCGTAAGGGCATCGGCGAGGGCCTCCCTCTCGGAAGCAAAACTCCGCGAGGAGATCTCCGCGAACGAGGCCCTCCTCATCCTGACCCGCATCCTCGAAGACGATTATCCCACCCTGGCACCCGTCCGGGGAAGAATAGAAAGGGATGAGGAGCACGGCCGGTTGCAATTCATCCTTTCGCTTCGAGGAGGGGACTCGGGAGAGGTGGCAGTGGGCGTGGGTCTTTTGCATTCACCAGAATTCAAGGAGGTACAGCGGCTCTCCGCTCGGTTGGAGGGTCTGGGCGCTGCACCTTACAAGATCGAGCGCGACGGAAGTGTGGAGGAGGCCAGTTCGCGGCTGGAGCTTTTAGAAAAGGTCATGAAGATGGCCAGGAAGGGAATCAGCATCCAGCGCTACAAAGGCCTGGGCGAGATGAACCCGGAGCAGCTCTGGGAGACGACGATGAACCCCGAGACCCGGGCCTTGCTCCAAGTTACCATTGAGGACGCGGTGGCGGCCGAGGAGACTTTCACTACGCTGATGGGGGAGAATGTGGAAGAGCGAAGACGATTCATTCAGCAGCATGCCCCCGAGGCGAGAAACCTGGATATCTAAGGACGCGAAAAAGATGGCTATGGCTCTTCGCAAGACCCCGATTAATATCGAAGATGAGATGCGGCATTCCTATATGGATTACGCCATGAGCGTGATCATTGGGCGCGCCTTGCCCGATGTGAGGGACGGTCTGAAGCCGGTGCACCGCCGCATCCTCTACGCCATGTACGAGCTGGGCCTGGCCTACAACAGGCCCTTCAAGAAGTCGGCCCGAGTGGTAGGAGAGGTCCTGGGGAAGTACCACCCCCATGGAGATGTGGCCATTTACGATACCATCGTCCGGATGGTGCAGGACTTCTCCCTGCGCTATCCCCTTATCGATGGGCAGGGGAATTTCGGCTCGGTAGATGGGGATGAGGCGGCGGCCATGCGCTATACCGAGGTCCGATTGGCCAAGATCGCGCAGGAGATGCTTTCCGATATCGAGAAGGAGACGGTCGACTTCGCCCCCAACTTCGACGATTCGCTGATCGAGCCTCGCCTCCTGCCCGCCAACCTTCCCAATCTCTTGGTCAATGGGTCGTCGGGGATTGCGGTAGGGATGGCCACCAATATCCCTCCCCACAATCTGAACGAGGTGGTGGATGGCCTCGTATGCCTTTTGCAGAAACCGGAGGCAACCCTGGAGGAGCTCATGGCCTTCATCCAGGGCCCGGACTTTCCCACTGCGGCGTATATTTACGGTACGGCCGGGATCAGGGACGCCTTCCGCACGGGGAGGGGCCACATCCAGATGCGTGCCAAGGCCTTTGTGGAGCGCTCTCGGGGCGGGAAGGAAAGCATCATCATCTCGGAGCTGCCCTACCAGGTGAATAAGGCGAAGCTCATCGAGGAGATCGCAAGGCTGGTTCGGGAGAAGAGGGTGGAAGGGATTGCCGACTTGAGAGATGAATCCGACCGCGAAGGAATGCGGGTGGTCATCGAACTGAAGAAGGACGAGGTAGCAGAGGTCATCCTCAACCAGCTCTATAAGTTGACCCCTATGCAGACGACCTTTGGGGTGATCATGCTGGCTCTGGTGGAGAATCAACCCTTGGTCCTCTCCTTGAAGCAGATCCTGGAGCACTTCATCGAGCATCGCAAAGAGGTGGTTCTGAGAAGGACCCGGTTCAATCTGCGCAAAGCAGAGGAGCGAGCCCATATTTTGGAAGGCTACCGCATTGCCCTGAACCGGATCGATGAAGTAATCAAGCTGATCCGGGGGTCGAGGTCCGTGGAGGAAGCAAGGGAGGGGTTGACGGCCAAGTTTGGGCTGACCCCTATTCAGGCGGACGCCATCCTCGACATGAGGCTGCAGCGCCTGACCCGCATGGAGCGGGAGAAGATCACGGAGGAGTACGAGGAGATCCTGAAAACGATCTCCCACCTCAAGGCGCTGCTGGAGAGCGAGGCCCTCTTGCGGCAGACCATCATCGCTGAGCTACAGGCGTTCAAAGAGGCCTATGGGGACGAGCGGAGGACCCAAATCGTAGAGGAGGAGGCGGAGATCCGCCTGGAGGACATGCTGGCGGATGAGGAGATGGTGGTGACCATTTCCCACGGGGGCTACATCAAGCGGAGCCCCCTTACCCTCTATCGGAGCCAAAGAAGGGGAGGCAAGGGCTCCACAGGCATGGCCACCAAGGAGGAGGACTACGTGGAATACCTCTTCGTAGCCTCCACCCATAGCCAGATCCTCTTCTTCACCGATCAGGGAAGGGTGCACTGGCTCAAGGTGCACCAGATCCCCCAACTGGGAAGGGCAGCCAAGGGCCGCTCGATCTCTAACCTCTTGGCATTATCCCCCCAGGAAAAGATCAGCGCCATGATACCCCTGCGAGAATTCAAGGATGGTCATTACCTGATCATGGCCACCAAGAGGGGCATCGTCAAGAAGACGTCCCTTTCCGCCTATTCCAATCCCCGGTCCGGGGGGATCATAGGGATCGATCTGGAGGAAGGGGATGAGCTGATCGAAGTGGGGACTACGAGGGGAGAGGACCATATCTTCCTCGGCACACGGGCTGGCCTGGCCATACGGTTTTCGGAACAGGACGTCAGGCCCATGGGAAGGATAGCTCACGGAGTCAGGGGAATCAGGCTGAGGGAAGGAGATCAGGTGGTAGGCATGGAGGTGCTGGCGGAGGGGAACGCGATCCTTACAGTCACCGAGAAGGGGTTTGGCAAGAGGACCGAACTCCCCGAATATCGAGTCCAGCGCCGAGGGGGCAAGGGGATCATCAATATCCGCACGCGGGGTAGAAATGGGGAGGTCGTGGGCATCATGCAGGTTTCCCCCCAGGATGATCTGATGATGATATCCCAGGAAGGGAAGGTCAGCCGCTTGAGGGTGGAAGAGATCAGGGCCATTGGGAGGAATACGCAGGGGGTGAAGCTGCAGGGATTGGAAGAAAGTGATCGGGTAGCTGCGGTCACCCGCCTGGTTTGCGAGGAGGAAGGAGAAGATAATGGCGCCGCTCCTCCGCAGGAGCAAACACCTTGACGGATTTTCCTGATCATGCTAAAGCATAAAATACTTTGATTTTGCTGAGGATTTAGGCAAAAATGTTAGATCTTCGGTTCGTCCGGGAGAATATCGAGCTGATCACCGAGAAGATGGCAGATCGAGGCGAGGCCTTCGACCCGGTGGAATTCTTGTACTGGGATGGGGAGAGGAAGCGCCTGCTGCAGCAGCTTGAAACGCTCAGGGCAGAGAGGAATCGCGCCTCCGGGCAGGTGGCGGCGCTGAAGAAGCAGGGGAAGGATTCCGAGGTCGAGATCGCAAAGATGAAGGAGGTCTCCGACCGGATCAAGGAACTGGATGAGGAGGTAGAAAAGTGCAAGGGGAGGCTGGAGGAGATCCTGCTTCAGATCCCTAATCTTCCTCATCCCACCGTCCCCCCCGGGAGAGGCAGCGAAGACAACCGGGAAATCAGACGCTGGGGGACCCCTCCCTCCTTCGACTTCGAGCCCAAGCCCCACTGGGAGATCGGAGATGCCCTGGATGTCATCGATTTGGGAAGGGCCACCAAGATCGCCGGAGCCCGCTTTCCTTTGTTGAAGGGCGAAGGTGCCCTGCTGGAGAGGGCACTTATCAATTTCATGCTCGATTTGCACACGAAGGAGCACGGCTACACCGAGGTCTTTCCGCCCCTGCTGGTCAATCGAGCCAGCATGACGGGGACGGGACAACTCCCCAAGTTCGAGGCCGATCTCTTCCGTACCAGCGAGGATGATCTTTTTCTCATCCCGACTGCCGAGGTCCCGATGACCAACATTCACCGGGAAGAGATCCTGGATGGGAGAGAGCTCCCTTTGAAATATGCTGCCTCTACGCCCTGCTTCCGCCGTGAAGCAGGCTCTTATGGCAAGGACACGCGGGGCCTCATTCGCCAGCATCAATTCAATAAGGTAGAGCTGGTCAAGTTCACCACGCCCGAGGATTCATACGAAGAGCTGGAGAAGCTACTGGTAGATGCGGATAGGGTCTTGCAGAGACTGGGAATTCCCTATCGGGTGGTGGTCCTTTGCATGGGCGATCTGGGCTTCGCTGCAGCCAAGACCTATGACATCGAGGTTTGGCTCCCTACCCAGCGATGCTACCGCGAGATCTCATCTTGCAGCAATTTTGAGGACTTCCAAGCCCGTCGGGCCTCCATTCGGTATCGCCCTGATGGCGCGAGAGGGAAGTTGGAATATGTTCACACCCTAAATGGATCGGGGTTGGCGGTGGGACGGACGCTGGTCGCTATTTTAGAGAACTTTCAGCAAGCAGATGGAGGCGTCTTGATCCCGGAGGCTCTGCGGCGCTATATGGGAGGACTGGAGAGGATTTCTCCCTCCTGAGGGAAAAAGTCCAGCAGGGGCCTTCGGGATAGGTCCAGAGAAGAGCGGGGAGGGATGGCCGAGTGGTTTAAGGCGGCGGTCTTGAAAACCGTTTCTCCCGCATCAGGGAGACGTGGGTTCGAATCCTACTCCCTCCGCCATCGTCCGCCTTTGCCCCGTTCATCGATAGAGAACTGTAAGTTGAAGGCCCTCGCAGCAAGGCAGCGGGGATTGTGTTCGCTATGCATTTTCAGCAAGATCGGCGGTTCGGAGAGGTGACCGAGTAGGCCGAAGGTGCTCGCCTGCTAAGCGAGTGTACGTCGAAAGATGTACCCCGGGT
>Ga0153916_10004410_pt1 | contig 10631 bp, 9 predicted proteins | sample Opewatmetagenome_FD_109642 | JGI IMG/M metagenome (GOLD analysis project Ga0153916, IMG submission 109642) | Freshwater wetland microbial communities from Ohio, USA - Open water 3 Core 3 Depth 4 metaG | ecosystem: Environmental > Aquatic > Freshwater > Wetlands | place: USA: Ohio, Lake Erie, Old...
GGTGCGGGGGTACCCGAGCCAGGTCTAAATAGGCGGCCAGATCTCTGATGCCTAGGATAAGGGGGAGGACTTAAGATCCTCTGGCGCAGGCCTTCGTGGGTTCAAGTCCCACCCTCCGCACCACTATGGTAAAAGATACGGAGGGTTTGCGTCGCAGCGTTGAAATGTGATACCGTAAACGAGGCACGCCACAACAACGTTCAAACGCCTTTTCTCTTGACAATATCCAGTTCTGACTTCAAATCTGGCTTTTTATCCTTTCCTCATTTGACATTTCTTTTTGGAATGTACTGTTTAACTTGTGCAAGAGCGACTGGTAAGAGAAGAACAATTGAAATAACAACTCCTATATGGATTGGCAAAGCATATGCTATGGGAAACCAATAAATTCGTACAAAATCTGAACCGGCGATGGCTCCCAGTAGCGCTTCTGCAAACCACAGAACGAAAGGAATAAGCAAAGCAACTGCCACGGTTCGTTCAGAACTGCTTAATCCTCTTGGAAGCCGAAAAATTTTGAGGGTGTCACGTCCCATGAATCTGGGAACCTTATGGCTGTACTCCCTGTATTGCGTCTCGAATGCCTCAGCAAGGTTCTTTTCTTCGCTTACAGCTAGCCTGTAATAGGCAAAGCAAAGTACGCAAGCCATTGGAATGGTGATTAGCGTTGGCCAGTAGAGAGTCATTCCCACAACAAATAATATGAAGCCGATGTACTGTGGGTTCCGGCTGTAAGCGTATGGCCCGCTGGTCACAAGACTGTTGTTACTGTTTTTCTTCAAGTAATACCAGCCATTGATTATCGGCAAGAGAGAAAGAAGCGTTAGCCCTCTAGCTAAGACATACTCTGCCAACCAAGCGGGCGGAGGATTGAGAAACGCAACATCACCAGAGCTTCTGGTCTGCGTGAAATAGTACATCAAGTTATCGAACTGATACGGCAACGGACCGTTTCCTGTCAGAGAAGTAATTACGAACAGAGACAATGGAAAGCCCCACATTTCCATGAACAAAGCTACAATGAAGCCGCTTACCATCCCTCTTTGCTTCCATTTTCCTCGCCCATGAATAGCACCCAGAGAAAATAGCAAAAAGAATATACAGTACAGCATAAGCGAGATAAGGTCAACTTCCATGAAGAGTCACGACCGCGACAATCAGGTAGACGCCGCTATTTATAGACTCCTCAATCGCAAACCTAATTGGAACAGTCCTCGGCAATCTGAACGAGACAAAATATATCTACATTTACATCTAAAGAATGGGATAAGTGGGAAGTGACCTGCAATCATGAAGTTAGTTTTAGACAAAGTGCAAATCAAGCTTCTAATGGTTGTTTTTGCCATAGTCTTTATACTCTTTGGAATGCTAGGTACTGGCATCATAAAAATTGAGAGCCTATGGTTTATCTTTCCTTTTATGACTATTCGCATTTCTACTGTGATAACTGCGATTTTTAGTTTTGTAATTGTCCTATTTTTGCAACAAAAAACAACGTATAAAACATTTTACTACGCTTTGCTTGCCGCGATATTCTCAATGGCATTGTATGAAATTGTGTGGTATTACATTGCGGTTGGCTTTAGAGGATATGAACCAAGAATTTTCCAGTTTGCTGCACTTCTTGGTTGGGTTTTGCTTGGTGTTAGAGAGGTAATTTCAAAGCGACCTTCTAGGCTTTCAACAGGGCTTTACGGCGTTTTCTTGATTTCGATGCTGTTGTGGGTTAGCTCAGGATTTGAGTTTAATGACTCGGGTAATTCTTCGTTCTCAATTTCTGGAGAGCTTCTCAATGTTGTTAGTAAAGCTGCCCTTGCTTTTGCCTATGCCCTGCACATAGGAAGCAAATCTTGAAGCATACAAAAAGAGTCAAGAGTCTTTGACTCTTCATGTTGGACTGAATTTTAAATCCTATGCTCAATTCCCATCGTCTTCACCTTTCCGTAAGGCGATAACTTTTAGTCCGAGACATTATTGAAAATCATATAGGCAAAAACCCCCTCTCTATTAGAAAGCGCTTGAAACCCTTTTTTGCCACAGAGAAGTTTTCGCTACTCGGTAAATAGAGAAGAACGTACATTGCGCCTAGAAGGAACTTCGTTATTGAGTTGAGCGGGAATGCTAAGGCGTGCGGGTTGTCGATGCTTATTCTTGGCCAAGCAAAATCAAAAAGCGTTTGTGGAAATTCATATTGTGGAAATCCGATTGTTATCCAGAAAATCCATAAACCCGTCATGGTTATAAGCATAAGCCAGAACCACTTGCTTGTTTTCATATACCTGTAGCCAGACAGAGCGCTAAGGGCGATCAGTCCGTAATTGATGAAGATAATATTCTCTTCTAGAAAGAAATATGGGGGCTTTCCATAATTCCAAGAATTCCAGAATGAGAAATGGTAAAGAATTTCGTAAAACCAAATCATTGAGATTGTGCTGGTTAGAGAGATTATAAAACTCTCAGCCGCAGACACACCGCTTATTCGAAGAAAAACAGCAGTTCCTAAGTAGACGAAAGCGAATGTCATCCAAGAACTCCAAAAAATACCTCCTAAGCCCCATACGCTCGAAGTGTAAAGCCACATTAGCAGAGAATACAAAAAGAGAATAACCATTAAACCTGCAAATATGTAATGCATGATTCCAATAAATGTATTGAGAGTTAGTTTTTTTAGACGGCCTAGCAAACTCTTTCTTCCAGTCTGCAAATAAAGGTGTGTATTGCTCTTAATTTTTTTGCTTCGGGCGTGATGTTATGAATTTGCCAAATATAGAATAGTTTTTTTGCTTGCGAGATTGCTTAAGCGGAGCTGATTCTAGAAACGACTAAGAGAAAAAATATCAAAGGCACAAGAATATTGTCAATTGGACAATTTAACAATCATGAGTTAAACTTGAAAAAGTTGCAGTGCCGTGTTTAAGTGTACATCCTAAACACGTTAATCTTAACAAAACAAAAAATAGAAAACAATAAAAGCTGTCTCCAAGAACTTTCAGTAGAGGATTTTTTAACTTGCACACTCGTAAAGGCGATGGCTGCTCTTCAAATTTCAATGAAAAGAGAGATGTGCTGCTGGTTTACCCAGGCAAATATCGGGCTCCCGACCCTCAAGTTCCTCTCGCCCTGCTAAACGTAGCTAGCCCGCTCCAACATGAAGGCTACACTGTCCGCATCTTTGATATGCGCGTCGAAAACATCAAGGATTTGGAAATCGGAGACCCCCTTTTTGTGGGGTTGAGCTGCATGAGCGGGCAGCAGATTCGTTATGCAATGGATTTTGCTCGAAAAGTTCGGAGGCAAAATCCTTTAACCCCTATTGTATGGGGTGGAGTGCATCCTACGTTGCTACCTGAACAAACCGCCGCGAGCGATTTGGTGGACGTAGTGGTCCGGGGTGAAGCCGAACTTGTGATTGTGAAAATGGCAAGAAAGCTGGCTACTGGGCAACCATTAGATGATTTGGAAGGTATTACTTACAAGGCAGAAGGGGCAATTAGAAACAACCGAGACGCAGGCGTAGTCGACTTAAATTTAATATCTATAGAGCTGCCTTACGACCTACTCCTCATGGACAACTACCCTTCGTTGCGTTCGGGCAGATTTCATCTCCAAACCAGCAGAGGCTGCCCACACCGATGTGGGTTCTGCTATAACAGCATGTTCAACAAACAAAGATGGAGAGGCAAAAGCGCAACTCGAGTCTTAGACGAAATAGAGTACATAATTCAGCGTTTCCCCAACGTAAAGATAATCGATCCAATAGACGACAACTTTTTCGTAGACAAGAAAAGGGTAGAGAACATCTGCCACGGCATGCTAAACCGCAAAATCGATATCAAGTGGCGAGCCAACTGCCGTTTTGATTATCTATCAACATATGACAGAGACTTTTTAAGTCTCTTGGAAAAATCGGGCTGCGTTGAGTTAGATTTTGGGGGTGAATCAGGGTCAGAACGGCTCCAGCAGCTCATGCACAAAGACGTCACAGCAAAGCAGATGCTGGAGTCGGTGGAAAACCTAAAGAACTGGGCACCAGGAATTGAGCCATACGTTTCTTGGATGAGTGGCTTGCCAACTGAAACAGATGAAGATTTGCGCGCAACATTTGACTTGATGGATCACATGTCCGAGATTAACCCGAAGACTCAGCATTACGGTATCTTCGTTTTTACACCCTTCCCTAGCCCTATACTTGAGCAACTGCCTTATGCGTTTAAACAGCCTCAATCGCTTGAAGAATGGGGAAACATCGAAGTTTTCCATTTCAAGCCACCGTGGCATAGCAAAAAGCAAGTAAAGAGACTTCAAGCTATTTCCGCGGTGACTAGGTATGCTTTCTATCCTTCCGCAAGAATCAGGGAACGCAATTGGTTGTTTAGGCTTACGTACGGCGCTTTATGCAGAATGGCAAGATACCGTTGGAGGCACAGATACTTCAGTTTTCCAGTGGAACTGAAGGCGGTCAACCTTGTGGCGAGAAGATTCAAAGGCTATCTTTAAACGACGCTTAATACCCTTTTATTGCAACCCAGTTACTTCTCAATTACTTCGAACGTTTTGGGTCTGCGAATTACCGACAATACGGGAATCGAGCATTCAATCATACCGATTAATGGAGTTGATACTAGAGTAAGCAAATGAAACTGCAACCGTTTCAAGCGAGAAAGATACCTTGAATTTAGGAAGGCGCCGATTTGGTAAGAAAGCAGCCAGAGCAGGCTTGCCATCAAAAAAAAGATTCGCAAAACGGCTGGAATGTTCTGGGGAATTAACAAGGCAAATATCGATACCAGACCGGATATAAATCCAGATGACCATATTAAAGCTCTGGCCACTTGAAGAATTTTATCCTTCAAGGTAAGATACTTTAAATTCTGAATTAAGCCATAGAACCATCTTTTCCGTTGTCTAAAAATATCTCGAAGATTATGCGGACTTTTTTCCTCCACAATTGCTCCATGCCAACCAAAGACACCCCTCCCCAGCTTTGTTCTAGCGGCAATTGCAAAGAGAGAATCTTCAGCAAAAGTTTTCCCGTTATTCCACCCGACCTTTTCCTCCACATCGCTTCTCACTAGAAGGTTTGACCCATGTATGTACGCGGGATTACCTCTTTTCATAAATTCCATGCATTCAAAACAACAGAATGGTCGAATGGTGTCTAGTAGATTTGAAATTTTGATGATTTCGTCTTCATGCAACGGATATAAAATTAGTCCCTCGCTAATAGGCGCGGGGGTCTCCTCCAGATAAGAAAGAATGCTGCAAATAGTTTGTTCGGTGACTAAGCTTTCGTCGTCTAAGTGAAAGATATACAAGCTGTTGGTATTTTTCTTTTCCCAAGAACGAATTTCTACTGCGTACTGCAAAGCTCGCCCCTTGAAAACAGCGTTACAGGAATATTCTGTTGGTACTTTAATTGTTCTGCAATTCTCGAATTTTTCTTCTACGTCGGTGACTACCCATATTTCATATTTAGTATATTCTATTTTCTGGCAAACTTTGAGAATTTGGTTAACTGTCTCTTGCACAATAGGTATTTTTCCCTTGGTTGTAACTTGAAAAATGATCTGAGGGGTTCCGAATCTCGTCTTCAGCGGCTTTGCTATAATTTTGAATCTATGCGTCACAACGTAAACGTAGAATCTGACAAAAGACAGAGAAGAGAGTATCCATATGAGCCATAAATAATCAATAATCAGCTCGTTCACCCTCTTTGACAAACAAATTCTAATGTCTTCCTATTTCTATTTTTCCCAGCTGAGCTTAAGGGAATAACTAAAAGTTTTGGTTCTAGGAGGCAAAGAGTACGCTAAACCAGCCCATGAAAATCGATTCCTGCTTTTTTCCCAGCCTCTGAAAAGAGGTGCTGAAGATTTGTTTATAATAGAAAATGTAAGCGTTTTTTTTAAGTCTGAAAAAGAAGCTTGATCAGCAACAATTTTTGTCCACGCACCAATTTTATGATCGAAAAGCAATAATCCAGCTGAGTCAGCATATCTTCTAAAGAAAGATGATCCTTGCTCATTGAGCAAAAGTAATTCTTTGCATCTGTCAAGTTCAAGCAACGATAGCTCACTTGTAACTTGAATTTCGTCTGGTCTACATAAATACTTGAAAATTACGGTTCCTCTTGGCTTAACCCTTGTAAATTCAGTTTGAACCTTCAAGGTTTTTCTCAATTCCATTAATTTATTAGATGCCTGTGCCAACATTCGAAAGTTAGTGTACCCTAATTCAAATGCTCTGTGAATAAAGTGATATAACCTATCATTAAGGTATGAACCTCCCTTAATTCGCTTCCGAGATATAGTATCTAAAACAAATGATTTCACTAATGTGTAATGGTCATTTTTAGTTTGGATCCAAGTTTTTGCTGAGCTTGAAAAGTAGGTCTTGTCTTTGTATTTTGCAACTGGAACGCCGAATCCAATTCCTTCCTCGATCAGTTCTTCTCCGTTTAGCAATAAAACAAGACCTTTCTGAAGTGGACCGGTTTCTAAACAAGTTGGACGACAGTCTTGATAAAGCCTCACTGATGTACGATCGCCAATTTGTACTGTGAACGGTTTTGAGAAATCTGTTGATGAAATGTTTCGCCAAAATTCATTTTTCGTTTCCAATAGTTGGTTGTCAACCTCTCCAGAGTATGGTGGATAGTCTTTGAGTCGCCCTCTGAGGCTCTATAATAGAAATTATGTTTATGGCTGATTATAATCCTTCCTGGTTTTTTGATAAAACATTCTGAAAAGAAATATCCAAGCAAAAAACTGCCAGAGTATGACTACTGAAAACTTCCCAATAAGTCTCATTGTACGGATTTGGAAATCTAGTTCAACAAGATTCGATATGACAGTCGGATACGGTATGAAAAACAGCTGAGGAATTGAATAATTGAGGAACATGAAGAGAAAGGGGATACACCATGCAAAATGAAAATTGCGAAAACCAACTTTTTCAGTTTCTGTGGCGATTAGCATCAATGGAAGAATTAGGTTAATGTTTGGTTCTGATAGCCAAGAACGAGTGAGAAAAAAAATCAAAACGAGGCAAATAGCTTTTTGGGCCAGTTCGGTTTGGGAGGCGGCAGGGGGATTACGGCAGATTCTATAGTAACCAATGAGTAAGGCGGGTACCCATAGAAAGCCTAAAAATTCAAGAGAGGAAGGCAGAAAAAGTGTGTCATTTAAGATCTCAACAATACCGAATAATGATAGACCGCCGGCATTTGTGAAATGAGCAGTTAATTCATTAGGAGCTAGGAGCGGTTGCCAGCTTAAGAACAAAAAAGGCAAGACATAAAAAGTGAACACCGTCGCTATCAAAATTAACAGATATTTAAGATTAATGAGCAGTTTTTTTGGTTTGTGAAAAAGCGGAAGGCCTAGAAGAGGCAGAACGATGGGTTTGATGCAGAACGCGAGCGCGAGAGTCACTGCGCTCAATTCTTTTTTCCCAAAGTTTAGTAAAAAAAGGGAAGCAACGCAGAGAAGCGCTACAATTGTATCAAATTGTCCCCAAGCAGAGGTTGTCAGTAGAGTAAAAGGATTGAAAAGTAGAAAAAGAAAGGCGAATTGCGCTTTCTTTTCTGTCGCGTTTAATCTAAGGATTTTTCTGATGAGAAATGCCAAACATATGTTGGATGCGATTATTGGTATTTTGATCGCAAAATTATACAGAAACAGATTTGGAACAATTTGATAAGAAATATGAAAAGCCAAGCCCAACGCGAAAGCCCAAGGGGGAGGATAGCCGAATCTCGGAATTGTTCCCTGCAATAAGGGATGAGAAAAGACGCCAACAATTTCATATTGTTGATATGGATTTAAACCCGAATTAACTAAATATCCTGTAGCCATAAACACTCGCTCATCGTAGTAATGGCCAAGAAAGAGAGCGAGCGGTATCTGCACCATTATACTTAAGAGAACCAGAGGTAAATCTCCGTTTAACTTTCTCCAAAGCAAGACCACAGTTCCTTTCACTGAAGAAATAAGTGACAACGTAAACCTCGTTAAGTGATTACCCAATTGTATCTATTTATAATGTATCAGATCACCGTTCTATATTCGATTTAGAGAGCGCCTTTGATGGGCTATACAATCAACACGTTATAATTCAATGTAGAGAAAATCATCTTTGATTATGTTTTTATAAACTTGCAATCCTTTTTTTGCTGGACCATTTATTACTTCTCCGTCAGTAATTCTGAACTTGGAGCCATGCCATGGGCACGTGAGTATGTCATCCTCAATTCTTCCTTCAGCCAGAGGTGCACCTGCATGGGTGCATCTTGCTTGAAGGCAAAACAACTTGCCTTTGTTATTTATTACCATAACTTCCTTTCCATCGATACGAAATGATTTCACGCTTTCAGGGGGAATCATGTCGATACTGGACACTTTTAAGTAGGTCAATTCTTTCTTCTCCGCGTTTTAATTTCTTTCCACATATCGAAGACGTCTGTAACTATCTAAATATTCATTTGCTGTCATCACAAATTCAGCATGGCTCCAAATCAAAGGTGAAACAGAGATCGGTTTGCCATCAAATGGGTTCAACTGCTCCGCCAACAAACCGGAAGGAAGTGAAATTCCTGCGGACCACCTGAGAATGTCTAATGCCTTGTTGAGTTCCTCCAGAGATTGAGCAGTTCTACAATACCATCGCCCTAACCACATTGTACAAACAGGCCATGGATTCCCTTGAAAACGCTCTGATACACGATGATATTTATCATTCTCATATCTAGATAAACCACCTATGCCTTGACGCAACCAAAGGTGATTAATTACAGCTTCAGCGGTTTCCTTCATAGCTTTATTCGGGGGATTAAAGATACCATAAATGGTGGCCATTAAAAGGCTGCTGTCAATTGTTGTATCACGAGAATTGTCGGGGTAAATGGCTTTAATGAATCTCTTCAGCTTGTCGTCGTAAAGATGAGTTATAATTGCTTTTTTCATTTGTGATACTACTTCATTTAAGTACTTTTGGCGCTCACTGTCATAGAAAACTTGGGCGAATTTTGCTGCGCATGACAAAGCTGAACATACCATAGCTGCAGTGGAGCTGAATATTCCGGCTCTTTCCTCCCATACATCAAAAGTTGGTTTAGGCAAACCTGTTCTCTCATCTCTATAGTCAAGCATAAATTCCGTTGCTTTCACAACCAGCCTAGGATAAACCTTTGAAATAAACTCCAGATCCTGATATTTCTGGAAGTGATTCCACAAGGCAATCAGAACTAGTGCTGTTTCATCTAGCTGAATTGGTAATTGCTGTTTTCCATCGGTGCCTAAAAGCTCATGCCAACTACTTCCAGTAGAACCATTAGACCAGTATTTGTGCCTAAAATAACCCTCGTCAGTAATGACTCTGTTGCAAAAACCAAAAAACAAACGCGATACTTCTTGAAAACCTAAGGCATCAAATGCCATGGCACAAATGGCGCCGTCACGGGGCCAAACATATGAGTATGTATCTCTATTGAACTGCAGCACATCTGAGTCGCAAGAAGCGATTATGCCGCCTCTTGAATCGACGTGGGTGCGCATAACAAGCAAAGATGTTTTAACTAACCTTCTGATATCTTTAGGTAAGATGTTGAGGTCAACGCCTTCCTTGTTAATCCAAGCGCTCCAGTAATTCTCTGTCTCCAAAAGTAACTGCTCTAAACCTGTTTTTTTCACAAAAAAATTCAATTCTTTGACTTTTTCCAAGGTCTTACCGCAAGCAATCCAATAGTAAATAGTATGCTCAGAGTTGGCGTTCATTCTCAGTCTGAAAGAAACAGTTGAATCTACGGAGCCTTGAGCAATCAGGTTTCCGCTCAAAATACCATCTTCAGCATCTCTCCAAGTGCCTTCCCTGCCAAAAGACTCCTTCTGGCCTGTTGCAAACTCGTAGAAGCCATCATTTTGTTCCGTTTCACCATTTACCAAGAAATAGCGATTCCGTTTATAGTGGATGACTGCTTTGATGATAGGTTCATAAAATGCTGTATCGCCTGCGTCTTCGCCGTAAAGATGGAAGTCGTGTGAAAAAAAAACTCTAATCTCATGATTTTGACTATCATTATTTCTAACGACGACTTTTCTCAAGTATATATCGAGGAAACTGTAAACGGCATCATTAATTTCGAGTTCAATTTTCAAATTCGGATTGCTTGCTATACATCTGCTTACCAAAGTTTCGGGCAGGTAATTAGAGGAAATTTTCCAGTCATCATCAATCCACCTAAAAAGTTTGTCAATCCAGACTCCTAATAAAAACTTGTGGCCCCCAACATGGTTCTCTAACCCTACTCGCGGGTAGAACAAATCCCTTATTCGTAGACTGCTGTCTAATGCAATTGCCAAACTGCCATTTCCCACCACAATTTCTCTTGGCGTTGAAACTGTCCTCCTTATCAAGTAAATAGAATACGTAGCTGTAGTTTAATCTAAATTAGTATTTATTTGTTAGGTCAGAAAAAAGAGGTTGTGCGGGTGACATCTCCACTGCGGTGGGGGTTCAAGTCCCACCCTCCGCACCATGAATTTGATCAAAGTAGATGTCGCAATTTGTACCGATTTTGATAAAACACCACTACCCTGAAAAAGCTTATGCGAGAGATTAAGCAACAAATAATA
>Ga0153916_10004411_pt1 | contig 10630 bp, 11 predicted proteins | sample Opewatmetagenome_FD_109642 | JGI IMG/M metagenome (GOLD analysis project Ga0153916, IMG submission 109642) | Freshwater wetland microbial communities from Ohio, USA - Open water 3 Core 3 Depth 4 metaG | ecosystem: Environmental > Aquatic > Freshwater > Wetlands | place: USA: Ohio, Lake Erie...
CCGGCGTGGGTGGGCCCGGTCGGGGTCACCGGCTGTGACCATGCCAACCGGCTCGCCGCCGAGGCGGACGTCGTGCTCGCGATCGGCACCCGCCTGCAGGACTTCACCACCGGCTCGTGGACCGTCTTCGGCGCGGGCACGCGAATCGTCGCGCTCAACGTCGCCCGGTTCGACGCGACGAAGCACCTGTCGCTGCCGCTCGTCGCCGACGCGCGGGAGGGGCTCCTCGAGCTGGGCGAGGCGCTCGGCGACTGGCAGGCAGACGAGGCGTGGGCCGCACGGGCTCGCAACGAGCGCGCCGCGTTCCGCGCGTTCGTCGAGGAGCGGACCGCGCCGACAGGCGAGTCGCCGCCGACGTATGCCCAGGTCGTCGGCGCGATCAACCGCCTCGCGGCCGAGCACGACCTCGCGCTGACCTCGGCGGGCGGGCTACCGGGCGAGCTGAACGTGAACTGGCTCGCACAGGGAGTCGCCACCTTCGACTGCGAGTACGGGTACTCGACGATGGGCTACGAGATCGCCGGCGCCTGGGGCGCGCGCATGGGCCGGGACAAGGGCGAGGTGATCGCGTTCGTCGGCGACGGCTCGTACCTGATGCTCAACTCGGAGCTCTACAGCACCATCCTCGCCGGCCACAAGGTGATCGTCGTGCTCTGCGACAACGGCGGCTACGCGGTCATCCACCGGTTGCAGGTCGGCCAGGGTGGAGCACCGTACAACAACATGCTCGGAGACGTCCGCCCCGGCTACGAGTCGGTGGACTGGGTCGCGCACGCGGGGGCGCTCGGCTGCCGCGCGGAGGAGGTGGCGGGCATCGACGAGCTCGAAGCGGCCTTCGCGCGCGCCCGGGAGGCCGACCGCACCTCCGTGATCGTGATCCGCACGTCTCCCCACGACTGGACGCCGGGTGGCGCCTTCTGGGAGGTGGGCGTGCCGGAGGTGGCACCCAGGCCCGAGGTCGCCGAGGCGCGCGAGCGGATGTTCGAGGGCAAGCGGGCGCAGCGGGTGGGCTGGTGAGCGGGGTCGCCCCGATCCGTCTGGGCGTGCTCGGGGTGGGTCGCATCGGGCGTATGCACGCCGAGCTCGTGGCCCGCCGCGTTCCCGGGCTGGCGCTCGCCGCCGTCTTCGACGTGAACGACGAGGCAGCGCGCAACGTCGCCGGCGAGCTCGGCGTGGATGCGGCGCCGTCGGCCGAGGAGCTGATGCAGCGGGATGACGTCGATGCAGTCGCGATCTGCACGAGCACCGACACCCACGTCGACCTGCTCGTCGCCGCCGCGACGACCGGCAAGCCCGTGTTCCTCGAGAAGCCGATCTCGCTCGACCTCACCGAGGTCGACCGCGGCCTCGCCGCTGCGGACGGCGCGGGGCTCTTCGTCCAGATCGGGTTCAACCGCCGCTTCGACCCCGCCCACCGGTCGGTTCGCGACGCCGTCGCCTCGGGGGAGATCGGCGACGTGCACCTCGTGCGCATCTCGAGCCGCGACCCCTCCCCGCCGCCGCTCGATTACCTGCGCGTCTCGGGCGGCATCTTCCTCGACATGACCGTCCACGACTTCGACATGGCCCGTTACGTCACCGGGAGCGAGATCGAGGCGGTGTACGCGCGCGGCGAGGTGCGCGTCGACCCCGCGATCGGGGAGGCAGGAGACCTCGACACCGCCGTCGTGGTCCTCCGCCACGAGAGCGGCGCGCTCACGACGATCGACAACAGCCGGCGCGCGGTCTACGGCTTCGACCAGCGGGTGGAGGCCTTCGGGTCGAACGGCATGGCGACGTCGGAGAACCCCCTCGCGCACACCGGGCTCCGGCGCACGGCGGACGGGACGCATGCGGCGACCCTGCCGCACTTCTTCCTCGAGCGCTACGTGCCGAGCTACCTCGCCGAGTGGGAGGCATTCGAGCGGGCCGTCCGCTCCGGGGGGCCCTCCCCCGTGCCGGGTGCGGAGAGCCGTGCGCCGCTCGTGATCGGGCTCGCAGCCTGGCGCTCGGTGCGCGAGGGCCGCCCGGTGCGCACGACCGAGATCGGGTGACACGGGTCGCCGTCACGGGGGCCGGCGGCTTCGTCGGCTCGAACGTCGTGCGCGAGGCGGCCGACCGGGGCGCGACCGTGGTCGGACTCGTGCGATCGCTCCCTCCGATCCCGGACCCTCGCTGCACGTACGAGACGGCCGACCTGCTCGACCGTGACGCGACCGTGGCGGCAGTCAGAAAGGCGCGGCCCGACGCGATCGTGCACACCGCGATCCTCAACGACTTCCTCCGTCTGTACGCGGACCGGCGCCTCGCCTGGGAGGCCTACGTGGGCGCGACCCGGACGCTCGCCGACGCGGCGAACGCGACGGGCGCGATGCTCGTGTACGTGTCGACCGACTGGGTGTTCGACGGCCTGGACGGAGGGTACGACGAGACAGCCCCGCCGAACCCGGTCAACTACTACGGGGTGCTCAAGACGGCGAGCGAGCTCGTGGCGCTCGAGCGGTGCGAGGCGACCGCGGTCGCGCGCATCGCCGGCGTGATGGGCACTCACCGGGCGCGGCGTGAGCTGCCGCGCTCCCAGGACCCCGGGTTCGGCTACTTCGTCGCCTCGGTCGCCGACACTCTCTCCCGAGGGGAGCGGTTCACCGTCTGGGAAAGCGACGCGATCAACATGCGCGCCACACCGAGCCTCGCGAGCCGCTCCGCGCAGCTGATGCTCGAGCTCGCCGAGCGGCGGCTGACCGGCGTCTTCCACTGCTGCGGCGGCGAGGCGACGACGCGGATGGAGCTCGCGCGGGCGACCGCCGACGTATTCGGCCTCGATCCCTCCCTGCTCGAGCGCGGCCCGCCCGACCCGGCCGCGCTCCCCCCTGCGCCGATCCCGCGCGACACGAGCCTCGACGCACGGGCGAGCGCCGCCGCGCTCGGCGTCACGCTGCCGACCGTGCTCGAGCTGCTCGGGCTGTTCCGCGCCGAGCGGGCCGCTGCGTAGGGCTCAGCCGGCGAGGGAGAGGTCGCCGACCTGCTCCCACGCCCCGGAGGCGGCCGACCGTTGCATCGCCGCGATCACCGCCGCTGCGGCGAGCGCCTCGCGCACGCCCGGCTCGCGCTGCACCCCGTCGACGACCGACTCGAGGAACGAGGCCGCCTCGATCACCTTGAGATCGTCGTAGCCCATCGGCAGGCCCGGCCCCGGCTGGAAGCGCCCGAAGGGCGGATGCTGCGGCCCCATCAGCACCCGGGTGTAGCCTGCGTCCCCGCCGTCGCTCGCGCGGTAGACGAGCAGCTCGTTCATACGCTCGAAGTCCCACGCGACGGCCCCCTCCGACCCGTTTACCTCGAACGCGTAGCGCGCCTGCGGCCCGACGGCGACCCGGCTCGACTCGATCGTGCCGGTTACCCCCCGCTCGAACCGGACGATGCTCCAGAGCACGTCCTCGTTCTCGACGGGTGCCGGCGTCCCACCCTCGATGACGGCGAAGTGCGTTCCCGCCCCGGTCGGCAGCGGCCGCTCGCGCACGATCGTGTCCGTCCGCGCCGTCACGCTCGCGATCGGGCCGAGGAGGAACTGGGCGAGGTCGACCGCATGCGAGCCGAGATCGCCGAGGATCCCGAGGCCCGCCTGGTCACGGAGGAAGCGCCAGGAGAGGGCCCCGTGCGGGCTCGCCGCGTAGGCGGCGATCCACTGCGAGCGAAAGTGGTCGATGACGCCGAGCGCGCCCGACTCGACGAACTGCCGCGCGTGCTGGACGGCCGGCGCCTGGCGGTAGTTGAACCCGACGAGGGTGCGGACGCCGGACGCCCCGACGGCGGCTGCGATATCCCCCGTCTCCTGCGGGAAGCGCCCGACAGGCTTCTCGATCCAGAAGTGCTTGCCGCCTTCGGCCGCCGCCGTCGCGACCTCCCGGTGGAGGCCGTTCGGGACCGTGATGCTGACGGCCTCGACCTCCGGGTCGTCGATCACCGCGCGCCAGTCGGTCGTCCACCGCTCGTACCCGAGCTGGTCGGCCGCCTCCCGCGCCCGCTCCTCGCTCTCGTCCGCGACGACGACGAGCCGCGCGGCGCCCGAGCAGTCCGGGAAGTGGTGGCGACACCGGCGATACGCAGCGCTGTGGACTCGCCCCATCCAGCCGACGCCGATCAGGCCGATGCCGACGGTGCGCCCCATCTCGATGTCCCGAGTCTACAGCGACCGCCCCGAGTAGGCTGCGCAGATGTCGCTCGTCGCCGTCGTTGGCAACCTCGCCCGCGACCGCATCGACGGAGGCGCACCGCAGCCGGGCGGCTGCCCCTTCTTCGCGGCGCTGGCCTTCCGGATGCTCGGCCGCAAAGGGCAAATCCTGACACGCTGCGCAGATGCCGACCGCGCGCTCTTCGAGGGGCCGGTCGGGGCGCTCGGCGTGCCGGTCACCGTCCTGTCGGCCCGAAGCACGTCCGGATTCGACCACTTCTACGACGGGGAGGTGCGCATTACCCACGTGACCCGGATCGGCGACCCGTGGGTCCCCGCCGACGCGGCCCACCTCGACCCGGCCGTGACCTGGGTGCACGTCGCGCCGCTCATCCGCAGCGACTTCCCCGCCGAGACGCTGGCCGCGCTCGCCGACGGCGGACGGCGCCTCTCGTTCGACGGACAGGGCCTCGTCCGCGCCCCGCGTCTCGGCCTACTCGCCGAGGACGCGGCGTTCGACCCGGCGATGCTCGAGCCCGTGTCCGTGCTCAAGCTCTCCGAGGAGGAGGCGAGGATCGTCGCCGGAGGCACCTTCGACGCCGGCACCGCCCGGGAGCTCGGCGTCCCGGAGATCCTCGTCACGCTCGGCTCCCACGGGGAGGTCGTGTGGGTGGACGGAGAGGCGACCCACGTGCCGACGAGCCCGGTGCTCGGCGTCGAGACGACCGGCGCGGGAGACGCGTTCATGGTCGGGTACTCGACCGCCCGGAACGAGGGAGCCTCGCCCGTCGAGGCGGCGCGCGAGGGCAGCGCCCTCGTGGCGGGCATGCTGGCCGAGCGCAAGCGCGCGAAGTGATGCCGACACGCCACGTGCTCGCCGAGACGGCGTTCGGGATCGCGACGGTGGACGTCGACACCGGCGAGCTCGTCGCGCTCGAGGCCGGCGAGCCGCTGCCCCGCCCGTCGGTCGAGGGCCTCGGCCTGCCGCGGCTGGTCGCCGCGGACGCGCACGGGTCGCGGGTGGTCGCGGCGCTCGACATGCGCCCGCCGTTGGCGGTGTCCGACGACGCCGGCGTGACCTGGCGCGAGGCGGGTGCCGGCATGCCGCCGGTCGTTGCGGTCGCTATCGCCCCCGACCACCCCGACGTCGTGGCGGCCGTCACCGCGACGCGCGTCTACGTGTCGTACGACGGCGGGCGCTTCTGGCGCTCGTTGCCCATGGAGCTCGAGGGGATCGTGGCAGTGGCCTGGGACGTGGCGTAGGGCCGGGCGGGCCCTGCCGTGCGATCGCGTCCGCGACGTCGTCGCGGCCCGGTTACGGCAGCCGGAACTCGCCGCGCGCCACGGTGACAGCCTGGCCTCCGACCGTGACGCGGTCGATCAGGCCGGCGCCGCCCTCCGCCCGCGCGTAGAGGGTCGAGGGGCGCCCGATCTCGGCGCCCTGGTGGATCACGATCTCGTCGCCCCAGGCGATCAGCCCGTGGCGGGCGAGGTGGCAGGCGATCGGGCCGGCGGCCGAGCCCGTCGCGGCGTCCTCTCCGAGCGGCCAGAACATGCGGGTCTTCCAGCGCGCGCCCGCGCCGGCGAAGCAGTCGACGCCGGTGACGCCGAACGGCGCCAGGGCGGCGACGTCCGGCCGCAGGGCGGCGACCGCGTCCTCCGAGGCGAGCGCGACGAGGATGTGCGTGGCGCCGTTGTCGTACAGCTCGACCGGCAGCACCGCCTCCTCGACGCCGAGCGCCCGGAACAGCGGCTCGAGATCCGAGAAGGGCTCCACCCGCGGCACCGGCTGCTCCATGCGGCCGAACACGATCCGCCCGGACTCGTCGCGGTCGAGCTCGACCGCGACGACGCCGGTGCCCGTCTCGATCCGGATCACCGGCAGCTGCAGCGGCGCGCCGAGCACGAAGGCCGTGCCGAGCACCGGGTGCCCCGCGAACGGCAGCTCCGTCACCGGCGTGAAGATGCGGATCTTCACGTTGCCGTCGCCCTCGGGCGGCAGCACGAACACGCACTCGGAGAAGCCGACCTCGAGCGCGAGCGCCTGCATCGTCGGCTCGTCGAGCTCGCGCGCGTCGGTGAAGACGGCGAGCTGGTTGCCCGTCAGCGGGGTGTCGGTGAAGACGTCACAGACGACGTAGCGCAGCGTGATGGACACGCCACGATCCTAGAGGGGCCGGGGCCCGGCGCGTTCCGCCTCGACCCACTTCGCGTGATGCCTGGCCGCCCATGCCTCGTCGACCTCGCCCGTCGTGATCCCGCGCAGCGCATGGCGGGTGCTCGGGTGGATCAGGGCCAGGTAGAGGTGGCCGACGAGCAGCGCGACCGACACGAACGTGAGCACGTCGTGCAGCGCCCCCGCGCCGGGGAGGAGGAAGGTGTGGTTGCGCTCCCCGAGCCAGAGGAAGAAGCCCGAGAGCGCGAACAGCAACGCGAAGGCGACGGTGACGATCACGTTCACCTTCTGCCCGGCGTTGAACTTCCCCTGCCGCACCCGCTTGCCCCTGAGCCAGCGCCGGTCGTCGCGGTCGAAGCTCTCCGCCTCGCGCCAGTCCTCGAGCAGCCGCCGGCGGTTGCCGAAGACGACGATCAGGACGATCGCCGCCGCCCAGGCGACCGCCGTCCAGATGTGCACGTTCTTGACGAGGTTGCGCCGGCTGATCCAGGTCGAGAGCGACGGCACGTAGAGGATCAGCCCGGTCGCGAGCATGACGAGGAAGCCCGACGCGTGTGTCCAGTGGAGCAGGCGCTCGGTGACGGTGAACCGGTGGATCCGCGCTGGCGCTGCCGTCGGCGAGACCGACACTAGAGGCCGTTCGAGTCGCCGACCCACGCGTCGACGTCGTAGCCGTGACGCTCCCAGTAGCCCGGCAGGCCCTCGGCGCGCAACTCGATGCGCGTCACCCACTTGACGCTCTTGTAGCCGTACATGCGCGGCATCACGAGGCGCACGGGCGCGCCGTGCGGCCTCGAGATCAGGCCGCGGTTCATCTCGTAGGCGAGCATCACGTCGGGGAGCAGCGCCTGCTCGAGCGTGAGGCTGTCCTCGTACGGCTCCTCGGCCGAGACGAAGCGGAGGCTGGTCACGCTCTTCGCCGGGGCGACGCGCTCGAGCACGTCGCTGATGCGGACTCCGCCCCAGCGGACGTCGTCGACCGACCAGCCGGTGACGCAGTGGAAGTCGGACACCTGGTCTGCCCGCGGCATCGCCTTGAGGTCGTCGAGCGTGAAGCTGGCGGGCTTGCCGGCGAGGCCTTCGACCGTGAGCCGGTAGGCGGCGGGGCGGATGTCCGGCATCGTGTCCGCGATCGTGTAGATGCGCCAGCCGGACGTCGGCACGACCGACGAGACCTGCTTCGGCACGAGCCGGTCGACCGCACCGGTGAGGTCCTTCGCGAAGAAGAGGCCCGCCACGCCGGCACCCAGCAGGCCGAGGAAGCCGGCACGTCCGATCAGGCGGTCGTTCACCGTGCACCCGCGGAGCGCATGGGAGAACTATGCCAGCGGCCTCCTTGCCGGAGCCTTACGGCGGAGCGAGGCGAGCGTTGCGCCTATCCTGACCTGGATGCTCGTCTACCTCTGCCGACACGCGACGGCCGCCCCCGGCGAGCCCAATGCCGCCCGCGAGCTCACCCCCGAGGGGCGGGAGCAGGCGCGCGCCCTGGGCAAGATCCTGGCGGCCCGGAAGAACGCCCCCGTGCTCGTGCTGTCGAGCCCGCTCGTGCGGGCACGGCAGACGGCCGAGGCGATCGCGGAGGCCACGGGCGCGCCGCTACGGATCGAGGAGCGGCTCGCTCCGGGCGCGACCGCCGCCGCCCTCGTCGCCGCGCTCGTAGGCGAGACCGGCCCGGTCGCGACGGTCGGCCATCAGCCCGACTGCTCGGAGATCGCCGTCACCCTGACGGGGAACGACCCGGGCTTCCCCGCGGCGGGCATGGCCGAGATCGAGCTCCAGCCCTGACCGCGCTCGCCGTCTCCGACCTGCGCAAGAGCTACGGCGCCGTGGAGGCGGTGCGGGGCATCTCGTTCGCCGTGGAGCGCGGCGAGGTGTTCGGCCTGCTCGGCCCGAACGGCGCCGGCAAGACGACGACGGTCGAGATCCTCGAGGGGTACCGCTCGCGGGACGGCGGCACGGTCGAGGTGCTCGGCGTCGATCCGTGGCACGGCGGCTCCGACCTGCGGCAGCGGATCGGCGTCGTGCTGCAGTCGTCCGAGCTGCCGGCGGCCCTGACGGTGCGAGAGGTGCACCGCATGTTCGCGGGCTACTACGAGCACCCGAGGGACATCGACCACGTGATCGAGCTCGTCGGCCTCGCGGAGAAGTCGGGCGCGCGCGTGAAGACGCTGTCGGGCGGCCAGAAGCGACGGCTCGACCTCGGCATCGCGCTCGTCGGCGACCCGGAGCTCGTGTTCCTCGACGAGCCCACGACCGGCTTCGACCCCTCGGCCCGCCGCACCGCCTGGGACCTCGTGCGCTCACTGCGCGAGCTCGGCAAGACGATCCTGCTGACGACGCACTACCTCGACGAGGCACAGCAGCTCGCCGACCGGGTCGCCGTGATCCGTGACGGGAAGATCGTGCAGCAGGGATCGCCCGCCGACCTCATCGGCGTCACGCCGAAGGTGCAGATTCGCTACCGCGACGGCGCGCGGGACGTCGTCATCGAGACGGACGAGCCGACACGGATGCTCGCGGAGCTGACCGGCGCTGCGGCTGCCGAGGGCCGCGAGCTCGAGGCGCTCGAGGTCGTGCGCCCATCGCTCGAGGACGTCTACCTCGATCTCGTGGACGGGGATGAGCCGGCGGCATGAGGCTGTTCTTCCATGAATTGCGCACGCAGCAGCTGCTGTTCTGGCGCAACCGGGAGTCGGCGGTCTTCGTCTTCGTCTTCCCGCCGATGCTGTTCCTGCTGCTCGGCGCTGTCTACGACGGCAAGATCGACGGGTTCCCGGCGGTGGACGCCCTGCTCGTCGGCCTGGTCGGGTACGGCTGCGCGAACACCGCGTTCGCCGGGCTCGCGATCACGCTCGTGATCCGGCGCGAGAGCGGGATCCTCAAGCGGGTGCGCGCGACCCCACTCCCTGCTCAGACGTATCTGGTGGCCGTGCTCGTGTCGACGCTGATCGTGTTCCTGCTGCAGATGGCCCTGACCCTCGTGCTCGGCGTCGTCCTCTACGGCGCCCACGATCCGGAGAACTGGCCGGGGCTCTTCCTCGCGCTCCTGCTCGGCGCCGCCGCCTTCGCGGGGCTCGGGTTCGGCGTCGCATCCCTGATCCGCTCGGCAGAGGGCTCGTCCGCGGTCGTCAACCTGATCGTGCTGCCGATGGCGTTCCTGTCGGGCTCGTTCGGGCCGACGCGCGAATACCCGGACGTGCTGCAGGCGCTCGCCGACGTGCTGCCGCTGACCTACCTGATCGACATCTTCAAGAACGTCTACCTGCGCGGCGAGTCGTTCTGGCACGACCCGACGGCGATAGCGATCGTGGCCGCCTGGGGCGTCGCGGGCCTGCTCGTCGCGTGGCACCGGTTCGGCTGGATGCCGCGCGAGCGTTAGCCTTCGTCGTCCAGGGTCGTCCGAGAGCAGAAGGGGAGGGGCATGACGGGACGCGAGGTCGTGATCGTCGAGGCGGTGCGCACGCCGATCGGCCGTGGCCACCCCGAGAAGGGCTACTACCGGGACACGCATGCGACCGAGCTGCTCGGGCGCACCTTCGCGGAGCTGCTCTCCCGCGCCGGGGTCGATCCGCCGGCGGTGGACGACGTCATCGCCGGCTGCGTGCAGCAGTACGGCGAGCAGTCGCTCAACGTCGCCCGCAACGCGTGGCTCGCGGCGGGCCTGCCGTTCGAGGTGCCGGCGACGACGGTCGACCGCCAGTGCGGCTCGGCGCAGCAGTCGGTCAACTTCGCCGCCTCGCAGATCGCAGCCGGCGTCAACGACGTGGTCGTCGGGGGCGGGGTCGAGCATCTCGGCCACGTTCCCATGTTCGTGGGGATGAAGTGGGCGGACGAGGTGGGCGTGCCGTTCTCGCCGGAGCTGATGGCCCGCTACGACCTGGTGCCGCAGGGGCTGAGCGCCGAGATGATCGTCGACCGCTGGGACATCTCCCGCACGGAGCTCGACGAGATCGGCGCCCGCTCGCAGCAGAACGCGGTGGCGGCGACCGAGGAGGGCCGGTTCGCACGCGAGGTGATCCCGTGGGAGCTCGAGGGCCAGATCGTCACGGCCGACCAGGGCCTGCGCCCGGACACGACCGTGGAGAGCCTCGCCGAGCTGAAGCCGGCGTTCCGCGAGGACGGGAAGGTCACCGCCGGCAACTCGTCGCAGATCTCGGACGGTGCGGCGGCTCTGCTCCTCACCTCGAGGGAGAAGGCGGACGAGCTGGGGCTGAAGCCGCGCGCGCGGATCGTGGACCAGGTGGCGGTCGGCGTCGACCCGGTGATCATGCTGACGGGCCCGATCCCGGCAACGCGCAAGCTGC
>Ga0153916_10004414_pt1 | contig 10626 bp, 12 predicted proteins | sample Opewatmetagenome_FD_109642 | JGI IMG/M metagenome (GOLD analysis project Ga0153916, IMG submission 109642) | Freshwater wetland microbial communities from Ohio, USA - Open water 3 Core 3 Depth 4 metaG | ecosystem: Environmental > Aquatic > Freshwater > Wetlands | place: USA: Ohio, Lake Erie...
CTCCTTGCTGTCGCGAATGATTTCGCGCGGGGTACCGTTCAGCGATACCAGTCTCTCCTTGGCCGAACCGTTTTCCACCTTGTGGAAAATGTGCATCGTTTCGAGCTGGCTGTCGTGTTGATAAATGAAAATTCCTTCGTACTCGAGGTGGCGCGCGGCCTCGTTGATTTTGGCCAGCAATTTATGCGCCGCATCCGACGCCATGGCGGTTGAGCAAATAAGCAGACTGCAGGAAAAAAGAAGGAAACGTGTGGCGAACCGTGTGATCATTTATCGCTATCGTAACCGACAACGCGGACATAAGAAGGCATCATGCCGCCTATATTCGAGGCGAATTCATTATGCTCCATCAGATAGGCGTTGAGCGCATCCTCGGCTGCCGGTTCCGTGGTGTCCCAGCGCGTGGTGCCGACGCGCACCACCGGCACCGTATTGACCGGGCTGGAAGCCGCCAATGTCGTCGGTTGCGCGGGCGGCGCGTTGACGCGTTGCACGCCCAGGATGGCGATCGCCGCCACCGATGCCGCCATCGCCAGCGTGCCGGCCAGTCGCGCCAGCTGATGACGCCGGTACGAGCCGGCCTCGGAAGGTTCGCCGGCGATTTGCCGCGATACTCGTTCCGCCATGTCCGGCGGGAGAATGATCTCCAGTTCCTGATGCAAGGCTGAACGCGCCAGGTGGTAGCGCTCCCAGGTGCGGCGCAGCGCGGCGTCACCCGTCAGCGCGGCGTGCACGCGGTGTTCGTCCAGCTCGTCGAGCTCGTTGTCCACGAAGGCGGACAACTTTTCTTTCATGCCTTCTTCATTCATGACTCACTTCTCCAGCAAGGGCCGCAATTCCTGATCGATCGCCTCGCGCGCACGGAAGATGCGCGAGCGCACGGTGCCGATCGGGCAATCCATTACCTGGGCAATCTCCTCGTAACTCAGTCCCTCGATCTCGCGCAACGTGATCGCGGTGCGCAAGTCCGCCGGCAGATTTTCGATCACCCGGTGCACCGTCGAGGCGATCTCGTCGGTCAGCATCTGCCGTTCCGGCGTGGCCTGATCGCGCAGACCGTCGCCGCTTTCGATGAGCTCCGCGCCTTCCACTTCGACATCCGACCCGGGCGGGCGCCGGCCCATCGACTCCAGGTAATTCTTCGCCGTGTTCACGGCGATCCGGTACAACCAAGTATAGAACGCACTCTCGCCCCGGAACCCGCCGATGGCGCGGTAGGCCTTGATCAGGGCCTCCTGCGTCACGTCTTCGACTTCCCGCCGGTCGCGCACGTAGCGCGACACCAGCTTGGCCACCTTGTGCTGGTACTTCCGCACCAGGAGATCGAAGGCCGCCTTGTCGCCCCGCTGCACCCGGGCAACCAGCTTCTGATCGATACCGCGCTCACTCACGAGGCGCTTTCCTCATGCCGAACGCAGGCATCTGCGACAGTAATAGACCACCGCGGGGGGGTTAAAGTTCGCCGGCGAGCCCAGAAAAAACGCCTGTTTTTATACATTTTTCGCTCCCTGAAGGCACGGCGGAAGGATAAATTCGGGCCAGACACGTGTGATAGGATATCGCAAACGCGAGAAATCTGCCCATACCCGCCTGCAACTGCGCATGACCACCCCTCTTTCCTCCGACGTCCTGATTGTCGGTGGCGGCATCGCCGGACTGAGTCTGGCGCTGCGCGTGGCTGATCAGGCACACGTCACCATCCTGACCAAAGCGGCACTCACCGAAGGCGCCAGCCTGTACGCGCAAGGCGGCGTGGCGGCCGTATTGAATGGCCAGGAAGATTCCTTCGAGTCGCACATACAAGACACCCTCGATGCCGGAGCCGGATTATGCCGCCGCGATACCGTGGAATTCGTCGTACGCCACGGACCCGAGGCTATCCGCTGGCTGATCGATCGCGGTGTCCCGTTCAGCCGCGATGAGCACCCCCACGGCGAGCTGGAGTACCACCTGACCCGCGAAGGCGGCCACAGCCACCGGCGCATCATCCACGCCGCTGACGCCACCGGCCACGCCATGGAAACGACACTCGAGACGCTGGTGCGCCGGCATCCGAACATCACCTTGCAGGAAAATCACATCGCGATCGACCTGATCACCAGCCAGAAACTGGGACAGCCAGGCGCCAATCGCTGCCTCGGCGTCTATGCCCTGAACAAAGTCACGGGGCGCACGCATGTTTTCAGCGCGCGGTTTCTGGCACTGGCGGCCGGAGGTGCATGCAAGGTTTATCTCTACACCAGCAACCCCGATACCTCGACCGGCGACGGCATCGCCATGGCCTGGCGCGCGGGTTGCAGCGTGGCCAATATGGAGTTCATCCAGTTCCACCCCACCTGCCTGTACCATCCGCGCGCCAAATCGTTTCTGATCACCGAAGCGGTGCGCGGCGAAGGCGGCCGCCTGGTACTGCCGGATGGAACACCCTTCATGCAGACACATGACCCGCGTGGCGAGTTGGCGCCGCGTGACATCGTCGCGCGCGCCATCGATTACGAGATGAAGCGTCGCGGTCTCGATTACGTCCATCTCGACATCAGCCACAAACCGGCCGAGTTCATCAAGAGCCATTTCCCGACGATCTACGAGCGCTGCAGGCAATATGGGTATGACATCACCCGCGAGCCGATTCCGGTGGTGCCGGCTGCGCACTACACCTGCGGCGGCATCCTGACCGACCTCTCGGCGCGCACCGGTCTCGACCGGCTCTATGCGGTCGGCGAATGCGCCTTTACCGGTCTGCACGGTGCCAACCGTCTGGCCAGCAACTCACTGCTGGAATGCCTGGTGTTCGCCCAGGCGGCAGCCGAGGACATCCTGAAGGCCCTGCCGTCCGCCAGCCCGCCGGCAAGCGATCTGCCGCCATGGGACGAAAGCCGCGTTACCGACGCTGACGAGCAGGTCGTGGTCTCGCATAACTGGGACGAGTTGCGCCGGGGCATGTGGGATTACGTCGGCATCGTACGCACCAACAAACGCCTGCAGCGCGCGCAACACCGGGTGGATCTGCTCAAGGAAGAAGTTCGCGAGTACTACAGCAACTTTAAGATTACGAACGACCTCATTGAATTGCGTAACTTATTAGTGGTCGCAGAATTGATCATCCGTTCCGCGCTCACGCGCAAGGAGTCGCGTGGACTGCATTACACCCGTGACTACCCGCAGACCCTTACCGGCGTCCCGCAGGACACCATACTTACCCCGCCACAGTTCGAAGCCTCAGGGCGACGCGCCAACGCCTGAAGGCCTCGGGCTCGACGGCATCGGCCGCCACCACCACGTTCACCGGCCATTTTTGGTCATCGACGCGCAACGACAGCAGCATTATCCAGGGGTGCACAAAACTGTGGCGCAGCCGGCATTTTCGCCAGGCCGTGCTGCCGGCAAGGCGGACTGATAGCTCCCTCTCCGTATCGATTTCGATTTCCTCGAGGGCATCCGGACTGCGGCGCAGTGCATGCAGACGAACCGAACGATAAAGACTCCAGCCCAAGAGCACCCAGACGCTCAGCCGCAGTGACCACATGAGGGGAGCGATGGCAACCAGGACCATCGCACCGAAATGAGTGAGTAATAGAATCGCGGTCAGGGAACGCGAAACATTTATTTTTAAAATCAGATTACTTTCTAAGTTTTTCAACAATTTGCTTTAGATCATTTTCGGGAGGAACTTGGTCTCCCTGCACATACCCGATCAGCGATTCATCCGGGACTTCCAGCAGTTTGTCGAATGCCGCCTGCTCATGCGGATTGAGATGGGGATATTGGTGTTCCAGAAAACCCGTCAGAACCAGGTCCAGTTCCAGTAAACCGCGACGGCAACGCCAACGCAGCCGCTCCATCTGACGATTGTCCATCAAAGAACGCGCTTGGTAAGCATCTGCTTGATATGTCCGATAGCCTTCGTCGGATTAAGCCCCTTGGGACACACCTCCACACAGTTCATGATGGCGTGGCAACGGAACAGCTTATAAGGATCCTCAAGTTCGTCGAGACGCTCGCCAGTGGCAAGGTCGCGAGTGTCCGCCAGAAAGCGCCATGCTTGCAGCAGCGCCGCCGGCCCCAGAAACCTCTCGGGATTCCACCAGAATGATGGGCAAGCCGTTGAACAACAAGCACAAAGTATGCACTCATACAGGCCGTCCAACTGGTCACGATCTGCCGGCGCCTGGAGCCGTTCGATCTCCGGCTCCGGGTCATTATTAATGAGCCAGGGCTTCACTGCGCGGTACTGCGCGTAGAACTGACTCAAGTCGACGATCAGGTCGCGGATCACCGGCTGCCCTGGCAAGGGCCGGATCTCGATGGGCTGTTTCAGGTCTTGCAGCGGTGTAACACAGGCCAAACCGTTGCGCCCGTTGATGTTCATGGCATCCGATCCACACACTCCCTCGCGGCAGGAGCGCCGGAACCCCAGGCTGTCGTCTTGCTGCTTGAGCAACAGCAGGGCATCCAACAGCATCACCGCGCCGCAGTCGTCGGGTAACTCATACGCCTGCATGCGGGATTTGGTATCGGTTTCGGGATTGAAGCGGTAGATCGAAAATTTCATTCCCAGAGTTTAGCTCCATGCCGATTTAGTTGTCATATCCCGATTTAGCGACAAGGCGCAAGGATTTTCAGACGGTTCCTCGCCTGGTCATGACACCAAAATCACCGTTTTCCGGGCGGATTTTGCGACCAGTAATCCCGGCCGTTGGCGCCATTGGTCGGTCCGGCGCCACCTAAGCCTAGGATAGAACCGATATCTGCCCATACTTACGAAATCGTTCGAATAACTCGCCTCGCGTGGGGAGCTTGCTATGGGCAAATTGGATGCCGTTATGATCTGGCCGAACAATCCGGCGCTTTCGGTGCTGGTGTTAATAATCTTTGCCGTTCCGATCCTGTACGGCGCGCGCCCTGCGATGCATAGCCTGTTGCGTGCGGTGTTCCGCAGCATTGGCAACCCCCTGCGCGTGCTGTCCCACTGGCTTTTCAAAACCGCCGATGAGCTGCGCCGGCGCAACAAGCTGGTACTGCTCAGCCACGGGCGCGAAGAGATCGCCCAGGGCATCGTCAAGGAGTTCGACCGCGTCACCAACCTGGTGCAGCGCGATCTGCATGGCTACCCGGCGCTGCAGCGCAAGCTCATGGACGAGATCACGTGCATCGAGGAAGACTTTCAGAAGTGCGGCGAGGTGCCGCCGCCCCCGCCGGAGTGGACCAAGGCGGTGGCCGCCATCGCCAAGATCAAACCCTCCAGTGACGGCCTGGTGGAAAAAATTCTGGAGGACATCAGCGGCTCTATCGGCGAAATCTACGAAAAAATCATCGCCGAGTATCGTCAGTCTTCCAAGCAACGTCACGACATCCTCAAGGGCTTCATGCCGTTCTGGCGTTCGGTCGGACAGTCGCTGGACCGCGTGGACAAGAACATGACCGGACTCAAGGACAGCGCCGCCAAGATCGACGAGCAGATGGAGAAGTACGCGCAGATCAACGCCAACACCGAAAAGGCCGAGCACAGCCTTACCTCCTCGGCGACCATCCTGTTCGTGATTTCATTGCTGGTGATGCTGATCGCGGCCGGCGGCGGTTTCGTGAACTTCTGGCTCATCGAGCGCCCGATGGAGGCGATGGTCGGCGGGTCCGAGTATATCTACGGCAATCTCCAGGCCTCCTACCTGGCGGCGATGGTGATCATTTTCTTTGAAACGCTGATGGGCCTGTTCCTCATGGAGTCGCTCGGCTACACGCATCTGTTTCCGCTCAACGGCATCAACAACCGGATGCGGCGCTGGATGGTGTGGATCTCCTTCACCATCCTGCTGATCCTCGCTGGCGTCGAAGTGGCGCTGGCGGTGATGCGCGACATGATCGTGTCGGCGGACGTCGCCCTGAAACAGGAATTGGCCGGCGGCGCGGCCGTGGCCGCGGCGACCGCCGGCTGGGCGCTGAATATCCCCAAGGCGGCACAGATGATCCTGGGCTTCACCCTGCCCTTCGCGCTCGCTTTCGTGGCGATTCCCCTGGAGTACCTGATTCACTCCGGTCGCACCGTGTTCGGCGCACTGCTGGTGTTGGGCATCCGTGGTCTGGGATTCATAGCGCGCTTCCTGTCCAGCATGCTGCGCCAGATCGGCAAAGGGATGGAGCATCTCTACGACGCCGTGATTTTCCTGCCGCTCATCATCGAGCGCCTCGTGGTCAACCGTGGTCCACGACCGGCGGCCAAGTCGGGTGACGCGGCGGCTTTTCCCAAACGCGGAGCCTCCGGGGAGCATGTGCTGTGATGCGGCGCCTGCGGTTCATTCCGTTCCTGGCACTCGCTCTGTTGACGGCTTCGTGTGCCGACCCGCGCACTCACGCCCAGGCGGTCTACATGCTGGTGGATACCTCCGGCACCTACGCGCAAGAGCTCGACAAGGCCCAGCGCATCGTGAGTTACCTGCTCGGCACCCTTAAATCCGGCGATTCGCTCGCGGTGGCGCGGGTCAAGAGCCGCAGCTTTTCCGAGAAGGACATCATCGCCAAGGCAACCTTCGTCAAGGACCCGATGCAGGCCAACTCCCAGAAGCGCGCCTTCGCCGAGCAGGTCGCGCACTTCGATTCCGGCATCAAAAAAGGCAGTGCCTACACCGACATCACCGGCGGCATCATCCAGGCCGCGGAATTCCTGAACGAAACCGGCGCCGGACAGAAAACCATCCTGATCTTCTCCGACATGCAGGAGGAGCTCGACTACAAGACCGTGCGTGATTTTCCCATCGACCTGAAGGGCATCCGCATCATCGCGCTGAATGTCACCAAGCTCACCACCGACAACGTCGACCCGCGTCGCTACTTAGGGCGTCTGGACTGGTGGGAGAAGCGAACCCGTGCCGCTGGGGCGACGGACTGGAAGGTAGTGAACGACCTGGAGCACCTGGAACGAATCTTCAGGGAACGCGGATAAGTGATAGCGTTTATACGCCCAGTATCGAGACAGAATCGCTACCCATGGCGCGCGACCGGCGTAACTGGTCGTGTTAACGTCAAGAATGAATGCTCCGCGCGACTGTGGCCGTTGAACGCCTGTTTCTCGCAGTAAACGGCTGCCCTTACTCGCCGAATTTCCCCAAACCTCAGCGGATGCGATAGATCAGGCTGAGCGACGTGACGTCGATGTCGGTCCTGCCGATATTGTTATCGCCGACATCCTGATACTTGACGTATTCTGCGCGTAGACCGACGTTCCTGGTAAAGTCATACTCGACACCAGCTCCGTAGTCGAGGCTGGCTCCGTTCGTGACATCATCGAATATGTCTATCACGCTCCAGAGAAAGACGCCCACGCGTCCCACCAGGGAAAATTCTTTGGTTATCGGCAGGGTCCCGACCATGTCGCCGCTGATGCCGCTCGCTTCGTAGCGAAAATGCAAATGCGCCGGGCTGCCTCCGATTGTGCCATTTGCCGAGCCCTCGAAGTTGCCGAGATAGACGAGGTTAGCTTCCGCGGCCAGGTAGTCGTTTAACTGCGCGCCGGCGAATAACTTGAAGGCCGTTTTTGAGTCGTCCACATTACACGAAAATCCCGGATCGAGAAGACCGCTTAACTGTGAGCAAGCACTGCTGTTGAGATCCAGCGCCCGCGCTTCCCCCAGGCCGCCGCCGACATACCCGCCTGGCCCGGCCGCCTGCGCAACTCCAACACCCATCGCAAGCACTGCCGCCAACATCACCGCCGAACACTTGATTCTCATCGTACACCTCCACGTCAACCTTTTCTTAGCGGTTACTTAATGACAATACTCAATTAGGTATGGCCTTACGCCAACAAGGAGATCGGCGATAACACTCCATCGTTCGCAACGATCAATGTCGAACAACTTGTTCTCCTTTACGTGCTTGAAAGCGTACTCGCTTTCCGGTCATCCACATTGATTTTCGTCAAACTGCCGCGCATGCGCGCTGTACCGGAAAGAATCGATGGAGGCGTAACATGACCGGAAATGCGATATGACATCCGCAGACCAGGGGGTCAATCAACGATCAAGTCTGGATGAAAGGGTTCAGGCCTGGCTCTAGTAAACGCGCTCTTTCGGTGGGAACGGCTCAACGGTCATCGGCTTCATGCGCACCGGTTTGTAATCGAGTTTGTTTCCATCGCGGCTGTACAGCGTATGCTTAAGCCAATTGCGGTCGTCGCGCTTGGGGTAATCGAGCCGTGAATGCGCGCCGCGGGATTCCTGGCGCGCGGCGGCCGAGTGAATCGTGGCGAGCGCTACGTCCATCATGTTCTCCAGTTCCAGCGCCTCGATGCGCGCAGTGTTGAACACCTTGCTGTGATCGCGCAACGTTGCATGTTGTAGACGACCTTCGAGCTCGGCAATTTTGCGGATGCCTTCGTCGAGCACTTCCTGCGTACGATACACCCCGCAGTATTTTTCCATCGCGCGGCGCAGGTCTTCGCGCACCGCGTCCACCGATTCGTCGTTACCCTGCTTGTCCCAGCGGGTCAGGCGCGCCATGGCACGGTCCACGGCGTCCGGCAGCAGTTGCCGGTGGTAGCGGTTTTCCTTCAGAAATTCGAGCATGTGACTGCCGGCGGCGCGGCCGAACACGATAATGTCGAGCAGCGAGTTGCCGCCGAGGCGGTTGGCGCCGTGCACCGAAACGCAGGCACATTCACCCACGGCATACAGTCCCGGCACCGCTTCTTCCGGACCGGTCTGCACCGGCGCCACCACCTGGCCGAAGCGGTTGGTCGGAATCCCGCCCATGCTGTAATGCGCAGTTGGAAACACCGGGATCGGTTTCTCGATCGGGTCGACGTTGGCGAAACGCATGGACAGCTCACGGATGCCAGGCAGGCGTTTCTTGATGATCTCGGCGCCGAGATGATCCACCTTGAGCAGCACGTGATCCTGCTGCGGCCCGCAGCCGCGGCCTTCATGAACTTCCTGGTAAATCGCGCGGCTCACCACGTCGCGGCCAGCGAGGTCCTTGGCGTGCGGCGCGTAACGTTCCATGAAACGTTCGCCCGCGCCATTAACAAGATATCCGCCCTCCCCGCGCACGCCTTCGGAGATGAGAATACCGATGCCGGCGATACCGGTCGGATGGAACTGCACGAACTCCATGTCCTGTAGCGGGATGCCGGCGCGCAACGCCATGGCCATGCCGTCGCCGGTATTGATGAGCGCGTTGGTGGTGGTGCGATACAGGCGCGCGGCACCGCCGGTGGCGATGAGCGTGGTCCGGGCCTCGATGATCAGCGGCTCGCCGGTTTCAATTTCGATCGCCAGCGCACCGAGGACATAGCCGTCCTGGTCCATCAATAGATCGATGACGAAAAATTCGTCGAAGAAATGCGTACGCGCTTTCAGATTCTGCTGGTACAGCGTGTGCAGCATCGCGTGCCCGGTGCGATCGGCCGCCGGGCAGGTACGCGCCGCCTGCTCGCCGCCGAAGTTCTGGCTCTGGCCGCCGAACGGGCGCTGGTAGATGCGACCGTTCTCCAGGCGCGTGAACGGCACGCCGAAATGTTCCAGTTCGATCACGCGATTCGCCGCCGCACGGCACATGTATTCTATGGCGTCCTGATCGCCCAGGTAATCGCCGCCCTTGACGGTGTCGTACATGTGCCAGTGCCAGTTGTCCGGCAGCACATTGCCGAGTGCCGCATTGATGCCGCCCTGTGCGGCCACGGTATGGGAACGCGTGGGGAATACCTTGGAAACCACGGCGACATGCGCTTCGCCCTGCGCCAGTTGCAACGCGGCGCGCAGACCGCCGCCGCCGGCGCCGATCACCAGGCAATCGAAACGACGACGTGCGATCTGTTTCATGCGGCTACCGCGAGCAGAATTTGCGCTGACCACAGGCCCAGCGCCAGCAGACCAAAGGCGGTCAACAGCGAAATGCTGAAGCGCAGCCACAGGGGGTGGAGATAGTCCATATATATGCTGCGCAGGCCGACCCAGGCGTGCACCAGCAGGCTCAGGATGAACAGCGCGCAGGCCAGGCGCACGACACCGCCGGCGAACCAGCTTTTCCAGGCGGCGTAATCCGAGACCGGCGAAGCCGCGAAGCGAAGAATGAGATAAACCACGAATCCCGCCATGTACAGCGACGAAACCCGCTGGAGCAGCCATTCCACCAGCCCGGCGTGGGCGCTGCTCGTGGGTCGGAGGTGCCTCACAGGCATAACCCCGTCAGGATAACCACCAGGCCGGAGCCGACGAAAGTCAGCCACGCGCTGCGACGGGCGGCGGTTTTCTCAAGGCCGATGTCGATATCCTGCAACAAATGCCTGACGCCGGAAAAAAAATGCTGCGCGAAAATCCACACGCTGACGAGCAAAATGAAACGGCCGAACGGCGTACCCAGGCGCGCGGCAATATCCGCAAACGCCGCAGGGTCTTGCAGCGACCGTTGCAACATATATATAGCGAACGGCAGCAGCAGCACGAGCAAAGCGCCGGTGATCCGGTGCAGGATGGACGCCACGCCGCCCACGGGCAGGTGGATCTGAAACAGGTTCAGGTAAACCGGGCGATTTTTATTCTTGTCCATTTCCATAGTGTAATCCGGCCGCCTGCCGCGTCCACCATTTTTCCCAAGCCGGGCTTCCGTTATGATGCCATCCGGTCAGACGGGAGA
>Ga0153916_10004415_pt1 | contig 10626 bp, 8 predicted proteins | sample Opewatmetagenome_FD_109642 | JGI IMG/M metagenome (GOLD analysis project Ga0153916, IMG submission 109642) | Freshwater wetland microbial communities from Ohio, USA - Open water 3 Core 3 Depth 4 metaG | ecosystem: Environmental > Aquatic > Freshwater > Wetlands | place: USA: Ohio, Lake Erie, Old...
CTCGATGAACGTCACCAAGAAGCCGTTCGACGACGTGCGCGTCCGCCAGGCCATGAATATGGCGATCGACAAGGACGCGATCATCAAGGCCGTGTTCCAGGGCGCCGGCAAGCCGGCGGTCAACCCGATCCCGCCGACGATCTGGTCCTACGACAAGGACATCAAGCCCTATCCGTTCGACCCGGCGAAGGCGAAGGCGCTTCTGGCCGAGGCCGGCTACGCGAAGGGCTTCACCACCGACCTCTGGTACATGCCGGTGCAGCGTCCCTATAACCCGGACGCGAAGAAGATCGCGGAACTGATCCAGGCCGACCTGGCCAAGCTCGGCATCACGGCTGAGCTCAAGAGCTACGAGTGGGGCGAGTACCGCAAGCGCCTGCAGGCGGGCGAGCACCAGATGGGCCAGCTTGGCTGGACCGGCGACAATGGCGATCCCGACAACTTCATGGGCGTACTGCTGTCCTGCCAGTCGGCCCGTGAAGGCGGTCAGAATCTCTCCAAGTGGTGCAACAAGGACTTCTCCGACCTGATCGATCAGGCCAAGAAGACCTCCGACATGGCGAAGCGCACCGAGCTCTACATGAAGGCTCAGGCGATCTTCCACGACGATGCGCCCTGGATCCCGATCGCTCACTCGGTCGTCTATATGCCGATGAGCAAGAAGGTCATCGGCTTCAAGGTCCACCCGCTGGGCACCCACATCTTCGAAGGCGTGGATATCCAGGAGTAGAGCGCCCGAAAGGCGAGGCCGGCGGAGCCTGTGCAGGTTCCGCCGGCCGATTTCTTTCTCACGATGACACGATCGCTTCCATCGCGCTGAGGACGGATGCTGCGTTTCCTCCTGACGCGCGTCAGCTTGGTCATCCCGACCTTCTTCGGGGTCGTCTTTCTCGCGTTCCTGCTGATCCACCTCGTGCCCGGCGACCCGGTCGAGGTCCGCGTCGGCGAGCGCGGCATCGATCCGGTGCGCCACGCGAAGCTGCTGCACGAAATGGGCCTCGATCGCCCGCTCTCGGTGCAGTTCTTCGACTATGCCGGCCAGGTGCTCAGCGGCGATCTCGGCATCTCGCTGGTCACGCACCGGCCGGTGCTGGACGAGTTCCTGACGCTCTTTCCCGCCACGTTCGAACTCGCGCTCTTTGCGATGATCTTCGCCGTCGTTCTCGGTCTGCCGGCCGGCGTTCTCGCCGCCGTGCGACGAGGATCGGTGTTCGATCATCTGGTCATGGGCGCCTCGCTCACCGGCTATTCCATGCCGATCTTCTGGTGGGGTCTGCTGTTGATCCTGACCTTCTCGGTCGATCTGCACTGGACGCCCGTTTCGGGACGTATCGCGCTCGACTATTTCTTCGACCCCGTTACCGGCCTCATGACTGTCGACTCGCTCTTCTCCGGCCAGGCTGGCGCCCTCCGCTCGGCCCTGTCGCATCTGATCCTGCCGACCATCGTGCTGGGCACGATCCCGCTGGCGGTGATCGCGCGTATGACGCGCTCATCGATGCTGGAGGTCCTCGGCGAGGATTACATCCGCACCGCGCGCGCCAAGGGCCTCTCCACCTGGCGCGTCATCGCGATCCACGCGCTGCGCAACGCGCTCATCCCCGTAGTCACGGTGATCGGCCTGCAGGTCGGCACGCTCATGGGCGGCGCCATCCTGACCGAGACGATCTTCTCCTGGCCGGGGATCGGCAAATGGCTGGTGGAGTCGATCAATCGGCGCGACTACCCGGCGCTTCAGGGCGGCGTGCTGCTGATCGCCACGCTGGTGATGTCCGTCAATCTGCTGGTCGATCTGCTCTATGGGCTGCTCGATCCGCGCATCCGGCATCGACGCTAGGAGCAGGCGATGGCGGAAACCTCCACCCAACCCAATCTCCAGCCGATCTCGCCCGCGCGCGAAGTCTGGCTCGCCATGCGCGCCAATCGCGGCGCCATGGCGGGGCTCGTCATCATCGTGATCCTGATTCTCGCCGCGCTATTCGCCGATTTCGTGGCACCGCATCCCTTTGCCGAGCAATATCGCGACCATTTCCTGGAGCCGCCGGTCTGGGCCGAGGGGGGCTCCTGGACCTTCCCGCTCGGCACCGACGATGTCGGCCGCTGCATGCTCTCCCGCATCATCTATGGCGCGCGCCTGTCGCTCTTCATCGGCTCCATCGTCGTGACCCTGTCGCTGGCAATGGGCATCGCCTTCGGCATGTTGGCCGGCTTCTTCCGCGGCGTCACCGATATCGGACTGATGCGGCTCATGGATATCGTGCTGGCGATGCCGAGCCTGCTGCTCTCGATCGTGATCGTCGCGATCCTCGGCCCCGGCCTCATCAACGCCATGATCGCGGTGTCGATCACCTATGTGCCGCATTACGCGCGCCTGACGCGTGCCGCGGTGTTGAGCGAGCTCGGCAAGGAATATGTGACGGCGTCGCGCGTGGCGGGCGCCGGGTCGCTTCGGCTCATGCTGGCGACGATATTGCCGAACTGCTTGGCGCCGCTGATCGTTCAGGCCACCTTGAGCTTCTCGACCGCAATCCTCGATGCGGCGGCATTGGGCTTTCTGGGGCTGGGCGCGCAAGCGCCGACGCCTGAATGGGGTACGATGCTGGCCGACGCGCTCAAGTTCCTGCAGCGCGCGCCCTGGGTCGTCACCTTCCCCGGCCTTGCCATCCTGATCACCGTGTTGGCCTTCAACCTGATGGGCGACGGGTTGCGCGATGCGCTCGACCCGAAGCTCAAGCGCTGAGGGCCGGGCCGTGGCGCTGGTCGAAATCCGCAACCTGGCCGTCGAGTTCCAGACCCACCGGGGCCCTTTCCGCGCGGTGGACGGGATCGACATCACGATCGACCAACGCGAGGTGCTCGGCATCGTCGGCGAGTCGGGGTCCGGCAAGAGCGTGTCGATGCTGGCGCTGATGGGACTGATCGCCTGGCCCGGAAAGGTCACGGCCGATCGTCTCGACTTCGCCGGGCGCAATCTCCTGGCGCTGTCGAGCGCGGAGCGCCGGCGCATCGTCGGCAAGGATATCGCCATGGTGTTTCAGGAGCCGGGCACCAGCCTCAACCCCTGTTTCACCGTCGGCTTCCAGATCATGGAGACGCTGAAGGCGCATGAAGGGGGAACTCGTCACGAGCGTCAGCGCCGCACGGTGGAACTCCTGGGCCAAGTCGGCATCCCGGCGCCCGAAACCCGCATCTCAGCCTTTCCGCATCAGCTTTCGGGTGGCATGAACCAGCGGGTGATGATCGCGATGGCGATCGCCTGCAACCCGAAACTCCTGATCGCCGATGAGCCGACCACGGCCCTCGACGTCACCATCCAGGCGCAGATCCTGGAGCTGCTGGTCGAGCTGCAGCGCCAGCGCGGCATGGCCCTCGTGCTCATCACGCACGACATGGGCGTGGTTGCCGAGACCGCGCAGCGTGTCATGGTGATGTATGCCGGCCAGCAGGTGGAAGAGCAGATGGTGGATCGGCTGTTCCAGCGCCCGCGCCATCCCTATACCGCGGCGCTGCTCGACGCGCTGCCGGAGCGTAGCGCCGCCAAGAGCCGGCTCGCAACCATCCCGGGCGTCGTCCCCGGCATCGACGATCGGCCTCAGGGTTGCCTGTTTCATCCGCGCTGCCGCTATGCGCAGGAGCGCTGCATCCGCGAAGTGCCGCAGCTCGAAGGCACGCTCGCTACGGGGCGGGTGCGGTGCCATTTCCCGCTGAATGCCGGAGCCGCGCGATGACCGCCGCCACGAAGATGACGGCTCCGGCGACGGCGCCAGCACTGGTGGAGGCACATGATCTCACCCGCGACTATATCGTCGGCGGTGGCATGTTCCGCGGCGGGCGTGTCCTCAAGGCCGTGGCCGGCGCGAACTTCAGCGTCACCGCGGGGCGGACCTTGGCCGTGGTCGGCGAATCCGGCTGTGGAAAATCGACCCTCGCCCGCATGGTGACCATGATCGAGCGGCCCACCTCGGGCCGGCTTCTGATCGATGGCAGCCCGGTGGAGACGGCCGACGCCGAGACCCTGAAGCGGCTTCGACCCGTCGTGCAGATGGTGTTCCAGAACCCTTACGCCTCGCTCAACCCGCGCAAGCAGGTGGGGCAGATCCTCGAAGAGCCCTTGGTCATCAACACCAGCCTCGATGCCAAGGCCCGGCGCAAGGCGGCCCAGGAGATGATGGCGAAGGTCGGGTTGCGGCCGGAATTTTATCAGCGCTACCCGCATATGTTCTCGGGCGGGCAGCGCCAGCGCATCGCCATCGCGCGCGCCCTCATGCTGCGCCCGAAACTGGTCGTCGCCGACGAGCCGGTCTCTGCCCTCGACGTCTCGATCCGGGCCCAGGTGCTGAACCTGATGATGGATCTGCAGGCCGAGTTCAATCTGGCCTACCTCTTCATCTCGCACGATCTGGGCGTGGTGAAACATATCGCCGACGAGCTCATGGTGATGTATCTCGGCCGCCCGGTGGAGCAGGGCCCGCGCGAGGTGATCTTCGGCCATCCGCGCCATCCTTATACCCGCGCGCTCCTGGCCAGCACCCCCGCAGTCGATCCGGCGCACCGTCGGCTGCGGACCGCGATCAAGGGCGAGCTGCCCTCGCCGCTCAACCCGCCGCCCGGCTGCGCCTTCCATCGCCGCTGTCCCCTGGCGACCGAACGCTGCGCGCGCGAACGCCCCGAATCCCGCTCGGTCGATGGGCGGCTGGTCGCCTGCCACTACGCCGAATCGGTCGGCGAGGCCCCGGCGGCTTCATCCACCGTCGTCTGACAGGACTCTTCCCGAGTCGCAGAGCGGGTCGGACAAGAGCCCCTGCGCGGGGATTTCCTGAGGTCCCGAGGCGCACGGGCTCATTCGATCTATCCCTCCGTGGGCATTGAGGCTTTTCGGCCACAGTTGGCGCCGGCGAGCGCCCGGGGACGGCCTAGGCGCTCGATACGCCTTGGATTAAGATGGTTAATTAGGATAGATGGCTTGGTCTGAATAGATGACTGGCGGCCGTCGGATCGAGGTTGGGTCCTCGCGACGGCCGTTTATACAGGGTGCGTTAACGGTCAGATGCCACCCTTGCTGGGGGGATCACCGTGACGGGAGCCGCGGGGACGCAAAGCGCGCAGAGCCGATCTGCTCTGGCGCCGAGGTTTTTGTTTGGCCGCCGACATCTTGGGGATCCGCAAGGGGATATGGGTGCGGCAGTTGGGGATCGGCGTTCGATGCGGTGCGGTGGTTTGAAGGCTATGGTGGCGGCAGGCGGGTTCGCACTGCTCGCCCTGACTTATGGCTGTGCCGAGGTCCCGACGGATCCGGATGAGCGGGCAGCATACGACGAGCGAAACGATCCGCTCGAGCCGATGAACCGCTATTTCTTCGACCTCAACGACGCCATGGACGAGCTGGTCCTGAAGCCGTTCGCCGGCTGGTATTACATCCTGTTGCCGAATTTCGCCCAGGATGGCGTACGGAATGCGTTGAATAATCTGCAAAGCCCGGTGATTTTGGGAAATGACTTGCTCCAGGGCAACCTGAACCGCGCCGGCACCACATTGGCCCGGTTCGTCATCAACAGCACGCTGGGCCTGGCCGGGCTGTTCGACATCGCCAGCGAGTTCGGCCTGATCTATCACGACGAGGATTTCGGCCAGACGCTGGCCGTCTGGGGAACCGGCGAAGGCCCCTATCTCGTATTGCCTATCCTGGGACCGTCAAATCCACGTGATGCCACGGGCCGTGGCGTGGATATGGCCATGGATCCGCTGACCTGGATCCTGCCGGCTTATGATCTGGGATATCTGGGTTATATCCGTGCCGGCGTGGATGCCGTGGATCTGCGCGCGCGCAATTTGAAGACACTTGACGAGATCAAGCAGGGCGCAATTGACTACTACGCAACGATACGCAGCCTCTATCGGCAGCACCGCACCGATGAAATTCGCAATGGCGCTCCGCCCGATGCCGTTTCGGTCCTCGACTATCTCAGCGACGAACCTCAGACCTCCGAGGCGCCCTGACCCCATGATCGCACGCCGCACCTTCCTGATCGGCGCCACAGGCCTGCTTGCCGTCGGGCTCGCCGGGCGCTCCGCCGCCGCCAACATCGATCCGGCCGAATTCATCCGCAATCTCGGCGATGAGGCGCTGGCGCAACTGGTCGGCAGCGATATCACCAAGGCCGAACGCGCCGAGCGCTTCCGCAAGCTGCTGGTGGCCAATTTCGACGTTCCGGCCATCGGCAAGACCGTGCTGGGGCGCTATTGGCGCACCGCAACGCCGGAGGAGCAGCAGGAATATCTGACGCTGTTCGAGGATTTCCTCGTCGGCAACTACGCCCAGCGTTTCGGCCAATATGCCGGCGAAAAATTCAGCACCGCCGGGGTGCGCGATGTCGGCGACAATATGGTCACGGTCATGACCTTGATCGCCCGGCCTAACGGACAGACCGCTCGCCTCGACTGGCTGATGCGCTCCGACGACGACGGTTACAAGATCCTCGATCTCAAGATCGAAGGGATCAGCATGTCCGAGACGCACCGCTCCGAATTTGCCTCGGTGATCCAGAATTCCGGCGGCAAGGTCGCCGGCCTGATCGACGCCCTGCGCAAGAAGGCCGCGCAGATGGGGACGGGCTGATCCGCGCGAGCCGCCGAGCCCGTCGGCACCGCAATCGCCGCTCTCCTGATTTTCTTTCCTCTCTGCCCGCGAAGCGGGGGAAGAGGTGGGTCCTTGCCGGCCACACACCCTCACCCAGCTCCGGCTAAGTCTCGGCTTCGCCTCGACTAAGCCTGCGCAACCCTCTCCCTCACGCAGTGAGGGAGAGGAAAGTGGAAGAAAGGATCACCCTCTCGTCAGGGGCTTGAAGCGGATGCGGTGGGGCTGGTCGGCCTCCGCGCCCAGCCGCTTGTGGCGGTCGGCCTCGTAATCGGCATAGTTCCCCTCGAACCAGACGACCTGGCTATCGCCTTCGAAGGCGAGCATGTGGGTCGCGATGCGATCGAGAAACCAGCGATCATGGCTGATGATCACGGCGCAACCTGCGAATTCCAGCAGGGCTTCCTCGAGGGCACGCAGCGTATCCACGTCGAGATCGTTGCTGGGTTCGTCGAGCAGCAGCAGATTGGCGCCGGACTTCAGCATCTTGGCGAGATGCACCCGGTTGCGCTCGCCGCCCGACAGCTGGCCCACCTTCTTCTGCTGGTCGGCGCCCTTGAAATTGAAGGTCGCCACATAGCCGCGGCTGGCCATCTTGCGCCCGCCGAGATCGAGCTCGTCGGCGCCGCCGGAGATTTCCTCCCACACGGTCTTGTTCGCGGCGAGCGTATCGCGCGACTGGTCGACATAGCCGAGCTTGACCGTGGGTCCGACCCGTAAGCTTCCGCCATCCGGCGTCTCCTGGCCGACGATCATGCGGAACAGCGTGGTCTTGCCGGCGCCATTGGGGCCGATCACCCCGACGATGCCGCCCGGCGGCAGCTTGAAGCTCAGATCCTCGATCAGAAGCCGGTCGCCGAAGCCCTTCTTCAGGTGATCGGACTCGATCACCAGATCGCCCAGGCGCGGACCCGGCGGAATGGTGAGCGTGCCGGCCTCGGCCGACTGCTTGGCGCTGTTGGCCACCAGGCTTTCATAGGCGGTGATGCGCGCCTTGCTCTTGGCTTGGCGCGCCCGAGGGCTCTGCTTGATCCATTCCAGCTCGCGTTCGAGCGTGCGCTGGCGGTTGGTCTCCTGCTTTTCCTCGAGTTCGAGGCGCTTCTGTTTCTGCTCGAGCCAGGAGGAGTAATTGCCCTCCCACGGAATACCCTTGCCGCGATCGAGCTCGAGAATCCAGCCGGCGACATTGTCGAGGAAGTAGCGGTCATGGGTGACCGCCACGACGGTGCCGGCATACTCATGCAGGAAGCGCTCGAGCCAGGCGACAGATTCGGCGTCGAGATGGTTGGTGGGCTCGTCCAGCAGCAGCAGATCGGGCTTCTGCAGCAGGAGGCGACAGAGCGCCACGCGCCGGCGCTCGCCGCCCGAGAGTTTGTCCACCGCGGCGTCGCCGGGCGGGCAGCGCAGCGCGTCCATGGCGATCTCGATGGTCCGGTCGAGATCCCAGCCATTGGCGGCGTCGATCTTCTCCTGAAGCTCGCCCTGTTCGGCGATCAGCTTGTCCATCTCGTCGGCCGAGAGATCCTCGCCCAGCTTCATGCTGACGGTTTCGAAGCGCTCGACCAGCCTTTTGATCGGCGCCAGGCCCTCCATCACATTGCCGGCGACATCCTTGCTCGGATCGAGCTGGGGCTCCTGCGGCAGGATGCCGACCGTGGCCCCCTCGGCGACCCAGGCCTCGCCGGCGAAGTCCTTTTCGATGCCGGCCATGATCTTGAGCAGGGTCGATTTGCCGGAGCCGTTCAGGCCCAGCACGCCGATCTTGGCGCCGGGCAGGAAGCTCAACCAGACATCCTCGAGCACCTTGCGGCTGCCCGGATAGATCTTGGTCAAGCCCTTCATCACATAGATGTATTGGTAGGCGGCCATCGGCCCTACGCTCCTCGGTTCATGCCCTGGACGGGGGATTCGCTCATCGGCCTCGTTTCATGAGGCCGCTCCGGACAGCGCGGTATGCCCGGAAAGGCGGTCTTCTTAACGCAAAGCCGGCTTTCCCGCAAAGCGGCCTTTGGCCACCGGGTAGCATGCCGGACAGCGGTACATGGGGATGCGGGCCCGATCAGACAATCAGCGCGTTCTTGACGATGACATCGACCACGGCAACCAGCTTCAAGGCCCGTTTCAGGCTCGAACGTTGGAACCGCGTCAGCCGGCGCACCTCGACCAGGGTGGTGGGTTCTCGCCTCGCCTCCAGATCGATGACCTGTTGCTCGAGGATCGCCCGCATGATCAGTTCCTCGGCTTCCTGAAGCCCTGCCAGATCGCTGGCATTGAGGAGCCCCGCCTGGGTGGCGCCCGCCAGCCTCGCCAAGGTCGAGGTTGCCGGGACGCCGGCCTTCAGCGCCAGGATCCGGGCCCCTGAAGTCACACGCAGCAATCCGCCGCGTTTGAGGTCGACGCGGCCTTGCACCGCGCGGAACCCGCCGAACATGGTCAGCGCCGAGGCCCGTTCATCGAGCGTGGCGCTGAGGCGCGAATGCAGAGCCCGGTCCCGGGCGGCAGCCATTGCATCCTGCCGCAAGGCTTCCGCGAGCCGCCGGTCGCCATAGACCGGCTGAAAGTCGTAGAAGATATCGATCGAGAGCAAGGCGCCGGGGTCGGCATGGCGGATCCATTCCGCCACCTGCAGACGCCATCCTTGCAGGCTGTGGCGGCAGGCGGTCTCCGATGCCATCACCTTGCCCCGGCAATAAGGAACCCCGGCCGCGTCGAGCAGATCGGAGGCCCGCCGCCCGAGCTCGGCGAACCAGGCATCATCCTCGGCTTCGCGGCCGGCATGAACCAGCGCATTGTCCTGATCCGCGGCCAGCAGGCTCTCCCCGCGCCCGCCCGATCCCAGGACCAGAAAGCACCAGGGCGCCGGGGCCGGTCCTCGCCCTTCGGCGGCGAGGCTTTCCGCCGCCAGCTCCGCGGCCCGCGCACTGATATCGCGCAAGACCGCGCTCAAGACGGCGGCCACGTCGAGCGCGGACAGCTTCTCGGCCAACAAGGACCGCGCCAGGGCCGGAAGGCGGGCCCGAATCCGGGCCATCTCGGCGCCGCTCTTCGCCTCTGCGATCTCGTCGCCCAGCATCAGCGCTTGATTGGCGCGCTCCTTGAGCAGCGCGCCGGCGCTGATCACGCCGACCAGCTCCCCGGTGACGGGATCGCTGACGGCGAGTTGGCGGAAGCCGCGCCGCGCCATGCGAGCCAAGGCCGTGTAGAGGAAGGCATCGGCCGGCACGCTCGCAACCGGTTGGCCCATCACCGCCGCGAGGTTCTGATCCAGCGCTGCGGCACCATCCTTGGCGAGCGCCCGAACCAGATCATGTTCGGTCACGATGCCAAGCAGGCGGTTCGCGCCGTCGACCACCAATACCGAGCTCACGCGCCGATCGCTGATCAGGCGCGCCGCCTGAGAGAGCGGCGCGTCCGGCGGCGCCGTGACGGGCGGGCTCGACATCGCCTCCCCGACACGATGACGATAGGGAAATACGTCCACCCGCTCGATGAGATCGCGTTCCATCTATCCCTGCCCCCAGAGCATTTTCCGGCGAAGTGGACACCGGTTCGCCGCAGAAAATGCGACCAAACAAACGAATCTAGAGCGCTTCCCAATTCAATTTGAATGGGAAGCGCTCTAGACCCGGGCCCTTCACCAGCCCGCAGTCCGTTGACGGCGCACGACCTCCTTGGGCCGCAGCGCGAACCCGATCGCGGCCGCCAGCGTCACGATGCCGGCGCCGGCGAGCATCGGCACGATTCGGCGGAAAATCTCGGCGGTCATCAGAGCGTCGCCCAAAGCCGTATGCCGGCCGCGAATCTCGATACCGAGATCGGCCGCGACCGTCTCCAGATCGAGCTTGGTGGCGTCCGGGCGGAGCGCGGCGTAGAGATTGAGTGTGTCCAGCGTAACCGGGCGCACCCAGTCGAGACCGGCCAGCTTCATCTCGCGATCGATCATGGCCATGTCGAAGCCGATATTGTGTCCGACCACGACCATCTCCCGGCAG
>Ga0153916_10004416_pt1 | contig 10624 bp, 8 predicted proteins | sample Opewatmetagenome_FD_109642 | JGI IMG/M metagenome (GOLD analysis project Ga0153916, IMG submission 109642) | Freshwater wetland microbial communities from Ohio, USA - Open water 3 Core 3 Depth 4 metaG | ecosystem: Environmental > Aquatic > Freshwater > Wetlands | place: USA: Ohio, Lake Erie, Old...
CCGCCACGGTGTCCTGTGCGGAAGGTGAAGCCGGGCATGTCTACGAGGGCGAACTCGCCTTCGAGGCCAGCAAACTCGATCTGAAATCGGTTCCCCGGCCGCAGACCAAGGTGATGGTGAACCTCGGCAATCCCGAATTGGCCTTCCGCACGGCGATGCTGCCGAACGATGGCGTGGGGCTGGCGCGCATGGAGTTCATCATCAATGAGTCCATAGGCGTCCATCCCATGGCGCTTGCCGATCCGGCCAAAGTCAAATCGGCCGCCGTGCGCCGCAAAATCGAGAAATTGACGGCTGCATACGAAAAGCCCGGCGACTTCTTTGTCCAGAAGCTGTCCGAGGGCGTGGGGACGATCGCGGCCGCCTTCTATCCCAAGCCCGTCATCGTGCGGCTGTCGGATTTCAAGACCAACGAATATGCGAGCCTCCTCGGCGGCAAGGACTTCGAGCAGGAGGAGGACAATCCGATGCTCGGCTTCCGCGGCGCTTCGCGCTACGCCCATCCGGCCTATGCCGCGGGTTTTGCGCTGGAATGCGCCGCCATGGCGCGCGTGCGCGGCCAGATGGGGCTCACCAATGTGCGGCTCATGGTGCCGTTCTGCCGGCGCGAGGAGGAGGCGCGGCGCGTGCTCGAAGCTATGGCGAAGAACGGGCTGAAGCGGGGCGAGAACGGACTTGAGATCTACGTCATGTGCGAAATTCCCAGCAACGTGATCCGCATCGACGGGTTTTCACAGTTGTTCGACGGGTTTTCGATCGGCTCCAACGACCTCACGCAACTGACGCTGGGCGTCGACCGCGATTCCGAGATCGTCGCCTTCGATTTCGACGAGCGCGATCCCGCGATGCTCGAGATGCTCCGCCTTGCGGTGACCGGCGCCAGGCGCAACAATCGGCACTCGGGCATTTGCGGCGAGGCGCCGGCGAACTACCCTGAGATCGCAGCAGCACTCACCGAGTATGGCATCGATTCCATCAGCGTCAATCCGTCAAGCCTGATCAAGACGTTCCACGTCGTCGCGGAGGCCGAGGCGGGCCATGCCGTGCGCCGCACCGCCTGAGCGGGTGTCGCGCATGGGGTTCTTGGAGCAGGTGATGGCCGCGCTGCCGCTGCGGCATCTGCCGGCAAGCCCCCGAGCATCCTGCAAGGGACTTCGCCACCGTGCGGCGGCAACATATCGAACGGCAGGGCTGGTTCCCCAGTACGTATGAAGCGGTGCGCCGGATCACCGATGCGGTTGCAGAAGCGCGGCCGCCTCCTGCCCGGAAGGAGTAGGCGCGGCGGGATTTGCCCGCGTGCGTTGAGCCAAATCAACGCGCGCGCCTGGCCCGGCGCCTAGCCTGATTTTGAAGCGATAGCGGCAGGATTTGCCATGAGCGCGACGGGCCTCGAAGTGTTCGACAAGACGATCCACGAAACCAACCAGTTCGTGAAGGTCGTCATGCGCGAACTGGGAACGGATGACCGGCGGATCGCATTCGGAGCGTTGCGCGGCGCGCTACACGCGCTACGCGATCATCTCGAAGTGCATACCATGGCCCATCTGTCCGCGCAGATGCCGATGCTTCTGCGCGGCTTGTTCTACGAAGGGTGGAAGCCGAATACCGGTCCCAGCCGCGAGCGGCATCTCGACCATTTTCTGGCTCATGTCTCGGAGCTGCTCCCACCGCGTCTCGAAGGGTATCCCGAGGAAGCCGCCCGCGCCGCCTATGTTGCGCTCAGTGAGTGCATGGACGGCGGCGAACTCGCCAAGGTAGTCCATCAGATGCCGGCCGAGCTGCGCCGCTTGTGGCCCGAACAAGTGGGCTCCGCGGCGTAAGACTGGCGCACGCGCCATGCATCTCAAGTAGTTCCCCGGGAGGGAAGAATGAAACACAAATCGAAGAAGACCTGGATCGTGGTGATGGACAGCGCCGCGGCGAATTTCTATCTGTTGCCCGGCAATGATGCCGGCCGTTCGCTCGATGTCGCCGCGAAGAGCATGCAGGCGGGCCTGCATCGCCACGCCTCCGATCTGAAAAGTGACAAGCCCGGTCGCGGATTCCCGAGTGCCGGCTCCTCCGCGCGCCACGCGATGGAGCCGCCGCATGATTACCACAAACTCGAAAAGCACGAATTCGTCCATGCCGTGTGCGGCTTTCTCGAGCATGCTTTCGACGAACACGAATTCGACCGGTTGGTCATTGTGGCGCCGGAGCGCAGCCTCGGCGAATTGCGCAGCGAACTGCCCGACAAGGTGAAAAGGGTTCTGTGGCGGGAGGTTCCCAAGGACCTGATGAAACTTGGCGCCCAGGATCTTTGGATACGTCTGGCGCCGCTGCTGGAGGAGACTGCGCCTCCGGCGGGAACGTGAGAGCAGGCATAAAGGGTTCGATCATGGAACTGCCGCTGAGCGTGACGTTTCGGGGCATGGATTCCTCCTCTGCAATCGAGAACGACATCGCCCGCCAAGTCGAAAAGCTGGAGCGCCGCTTTGGCCGCATCATGAGTTGTCGCGTGGTCGTCGAGGCGCCGCACAAGCACCAGCAGAAGGGCCGGCTGTATCGCGTCAGCGTCGATCTGAAGGTGCCGGGCCGCGAAATCGCGGCCAACAGCACCGGTCCCAAGGATCATGCGCATGAAGATATGCACGTCGCCATCCGCGACGCGTTCGAGGCGGTCAAGCGCCGGCTTCAGGATCATGCCCGCAAGGGACTTGGCGCGACGAAGACGAAGGAAATCCCGCTGCATGGCCGCATCGCCAAGCTCATCGCCGAACAAGACTACGGCTTCATCCTGACCAGCGACGGCCGGGAGGTCTATTTCCACAGGAACGCGGTCGTGGATGGCGCGTTCGAGAAGTTGAAGACCGACCAGGAAGTGCGTCTGGTGATCGCAGAAGGCGAGGGCGAGAAGGGCCCGCAGGCCAGCACGGTCAAACCCCTGGGCAAGCATCACATCGCCGAACCGCCGTAGCTCCCACGCAGCATCCGCCATGACGATCCAGAACCAGGAGATCGCGCGGCTTTTCAATCGGTACGCGATCCTGCTCGAAATCGACCGTGCCAATGCCTTCCGGGTGCGCGCCTATCGCAACGCCGCGCGGACGATCGAAAACCTGCCGCGCGGCATCGCGGACATGCTGGCCGCCGGCGAGGACCTTTCAGAGCTGCCGGCGATCGGCAAGGATCTGGCGCACAAGCTGGCGCAAATAGCGCATAGTGGAAACTTTGCGGAGCTTGGGGAGATCGAGAAGCGGGTTCCGGGTGCGTTGGCCGATCTCGCCGAGGTTCCGGGCCTCGGTCCCAAACGCGTGAAGCGTCTCTACGATGCACTCAAGATCAAATCGATAGCCGACCTCGCCGCTGCGGCACGGCGTGGCAAGCTGCATCGCTTGGAAGGATTCGGGCCCAAACTCGAACAGATGATCCTGAAGGCGACGGAGGCGCATGTCTCGGGCGCCGACCGGATCGGTCTTCTGGCTGCGGAGCAGATCGCGGAAGAGTTGGTCGATCATCTCAAAGCCGTTTCCGGCGCCGGGCAGGTGACCGTGGCCGGCAGCTTCCGGCGGCGGCGAGAGACGGTCGGCGACCTCGATATCCTCGTGACAGCCCGCAATCGCGCCAAGATCATCGCGGCCTTCACCGCCTATGAAGAGGTGGCGGAGGTGCAATCGAAGGGGACGACGCGCGCCACGGTGAAGCTGAAATCCGGCCTTCAGGTCGATCTTCGCGTCGTGGAGGAAAAGAGCTATGGCGCGGCACTCGTCTATTTCACCGGTTCCAAGGCTCACAACATCCAGCTGCGCCTCCTCGGCATCAGGCGCAAGCTGAAGATCAATGAGTATGGCGTGTTCCGCGGTGAGCGCTGGGTGGCCGGGCGCACCGAGAAAGACGTCTACGCGCAGGTCGGCCTGCCATATATCGAGCCGGAGTTGCGCGAAAATGCCGGCGAAGTCGAAGCCGCGGGCGCGGGCAAGCTCCCCAAGCTCGTGACATTGAAGAACATCCGCGGCGACTTGCATACGCATACCATTGCCAGCGACGGCAATGGCACGGTTGAGGACATGGCCCGGGTCGCGGCCGCATGCGGTTACGAATATATCGCGATCAGCGATCACACCAAGCATCTCGGTATCACCCACGGCCTCGACGCGAAACAGTTGGCCCGTCAGATGAAGGCGATCGATCGGCTGAATGCCAAGCGGCCCGGGATCATCATTTTGAAGTCGGCGGAAGTCGACATTCTACCGGACGGGAAGCTGGCGCTCGATGATGCGGCTCTCGCAGACCTGGATTTTGTCATCGCCGCCGTGCACACGAAATTCACCCTCAGTGCCGCCGCCCAGACCGAGCGCATCATCCGCGCCATGGACAACCCTCTTGTGAACATCATCGCGCACCCCACCGGCCGTTTGATCGGCGAGCGCGAAGCCTATGCGCTCGACATGGCGCGGCTGATGAAGGCCGCGCTGGAGCGGGGCTGCCACCTCGAGGTGAACGGTCAGCCGTCGCGTCTGGATTTGAACGACAGCCATTGCCGCATGGCGAAGAAGAAGGGGCTCAAGCTGGCGCTGGGGACCGATGCCCACAGTCCGGAAACGCTCCGCTATATGCGGTACGCCATCGATCAGGCCCGTCGCGGCTGGCTGGAGCCGAAGGATGTGCTGAATACGCAGTCGTGGCCCCGGTTGAAAAAGCTTCTGGCCCGCTAGGCACGGTCGCGAGGCCGCAGCCGTCGCATAGTCGCGGGCGATTGCGGCGGCCGGGCCGGACGTGCCAGCATCCGCGCACAGGAGTGGCGGGCATGAGCAATTCAAACGATGATGCGGCACAGGCGCCGGAGACCGTTGCCGCGCAGGGGTTGGGCTGGATCGATACCGCGACCGGAGCGGTCACGCCGGGCATTCAGCCCTCCTCGACCTTTCTGCGCGATCCGGACAACCAATATCGTCGCGGCCGCGCCTATGCGCGTGCCGACAATCCCACATTCGATCAGCCGGAGGCCGTGCTGGCCAGCCTGGAAAAGGGCGCTGCGGCCGCGCTGTTCGCGTCGGGGACGGCTGCGGCGACAGCCTGCTTCCTGGCGCTGAGGCCGGGCGATCATGTCGTGGCCCCAAAGGTGATGTACTGGTCGTTGCGGAACTGGCTGGCGACGTACGCGCGCGATTGGGGACTGGGTGTCGACTTCGTCGACATGACGGATCCGGCAGCGCTGATCCGCACCATGAAGCTGGGCAAGACCAGGCTCGTCTGGGTGGAGACGCCGTCCAACCCGTTGTGGTCCATCACCGACATCGCGGCGGTGGCGAACATCGTGCATGCCGCCGGCGCGCGGCTCATCGTCGACTCGACGGTCGCTACCCCCGTGCTGACGCAGCCTCTGACGCTCGGTGCCGACATCGTTATGCACTCCGCAACCAAATATCTGAACGGGCACTCCGACGTCGTCGCCGGTGCGCTGATCGCGCGCGTGGAGGATGACTATTGGGAACGGATCAAGGCCGTCCGGGTCCAGGGTGGCGGCATTCTCGGCTCGTTCGAAGCATGGCTTCTGATGCGCGGGTTGCGCACGCTCTTTCCGCGGGTCCGCACGGCGGTGGCGAACGCGGCGAAACTGGCGGATGCCCTCGAGCGAAATCCGCAGGTGGTGGAGGTCCTTTATCCGGGTCTCGCCGGCTTTGCCGGGCACGACATCGCCGCGCGTCAGATGGCGGGCGGCTTTGGTGCTATGTTGTCGATCCGGGTGGCGGGCGGCGAAGCGGCGGCGATTGCCGCTGCGGCGAAGGTTAAGATTTGGAAACGTGCGACCTCGCTCGGCGGTGTGGAGAGCCTGATCGAACATCGCCGCTCCGTGGAAGGTGCGGATAGCCCGTGTCCGCCCGATCTCTTGCGCCTGTCGGTCGGCATCGAAAGCGTGGACGATCTCATCGCCGATCTGGAGCAGGCCCTGGCCATCGGATGATCGCGGGCGCGCTTGCCTTGGATTGCGGCTACAGCCTAGGCTCACGCGGTCTGTCCCGGGGGAATTCCATGAGAAACAAGTTCGTTGGCTTCGCGCTCGCGATGGCCATGGCTGTGACGCCCGCCGCCGCATTGGCGGCAGAAACTTGCCACGCGCAAGCGACGTTCGCCGTCGTGGCGCATGGTGGAGCGCTGAGCGAGAAGATGGAGGGCGGCGCACGCCTTGCCGAGATGACCAAGGCTCTGACAGAGGCGCGTGCATCTCTGGCGGCCGGTGCCAGAAGCGTCGATGTGGTCGAGGCCGTGGTCCGCGCATTCGAGGATTCGGGGACCTTCAATGCCGGTCGCGGGGCCATCGCCGACGCGGCCGGCATCGTGGAAACCGACGCCGCGATCATGGACGGAGACGGCTTGCGCGCAGGCGCTGTCGCCTCGATGACTGAAATCAAGAATCCAATCCACGCCGCGCGTCTGGTCATGGATGCGAACCGTCACGTGCTGATGGTCGGCGATCGCGGCCAGGCCTATGCCGAAAAGCTGGGTGCTGCGGCTGTGCCCAAGTCCTATTTCATCAAGACGGGGAACGTTGAGCGCCAGGCCATTCCGGAACACGGAACTGTTGGCGCGGCCGCGCTCGACCGCTGCGGTCATATTGCGGCCGCGACGTCGACCGGCGGCTTCGACGCGAAGATTCCGGGCCGGGTCGGCGACTCGCCGATTGTTGGCGCCGGCGTCTATGCCGCAGACGGTGTGGCGGGCTTCTCCGGAACCGGGCACGGCGAATATTTCATCCGCTACAATGTTTCCAAGGACGTGGCCGACCGTATGCGTTATGCGCACAACTCGCTCGATGTCGCGATGAAGGCCGATATTTTCGACGTCCTGAAGCCGCTCGATGTGGAGGGCGGGCTGATCGGCGTCGATGCGCATGGCAATGTCGGCATGTACTGGAACACGGTGGGCATGTTCCGGGGTTACGCAACCGACGTCGAGGCGCCGGTCGTCGCCGAATATGACGGTCCGACCCACAGCAGGCCGCGGCCGTAAGACCGAGGGGGAAATTTCTGATGAAGGCACTCTTGCGCGCCGCCGCCGGCGCTGTCGCGGCGTGTTTGGTCTGGGGTGCGGCCTATGCAGCCGACGCCCCACAATTCCCATCCAAAGAAGGCGATTTCGCCATCCCGGACTTCCATTTCCAGTCCGGCGAGACGCTTCCCGAATTGCGTATCCACTACACGACCCTGGGTACGCCGAAGCGGGACAAGAAGGGCCATGTCACAAATGCCGTGCTGATCATGCATGGCACGGGTGGTGACGGGCATCAGTTCTTTCGCCCGCAATTCGCGAATGTGCTGTTCATGCCGGGTGGCCTGCTGGATCCGGCGAAGTATTTCATCATCCTGCCGGACGATATCGGCCACGGAAAATCGTCGAAACCGAGCGACGGACTGCATGCGCATTTTCCCCAATACGACTATCACGACATGGTTGAGGCCGAGCACGCGCTGGTGACCACGGGCCTCAATGTAGACCATCTTCGGATCGTGATGGGCACGTCGATGGGCTGCATGCACTCCTTCATGTGGGGGGAGATGTATCCGGGCATGATGGACGCGATGCTGCCGCTGGCCTGCCTGCCGGTTCAGATTTCCGGCCGCAACCGGCAGTGGCGCAAGATGATCATCGACGGCATCCGCAAGGATCCGGCATGGATGGGCGGTGATTACGAAAAAGAGCCGGTGATGGCGTTGCGGATTGCCGCCGGCATGCTGCGCATGGCCGGCTCTGCACCGCTTCAGATGCAGAAGGCGCTCCCGACCCCGGAAGCCGCCGACGCCGATCTCGACACCTACACCCGGCACGAGCTCGAAATGCTGGATGCCAATGATCTGCTCTACCAGGTCGCGGCGTCGCGCGACTATGACCCTTCCGCCGACCTCGGAAAGATCAAGGCCGACGTGATCTGGGTGAATTCTGCGGACGATTTCATCAATCCGCCGGAGCTTGGCATCGCCGAACGCGAGGTGCGAAAGCTCCCGCACGGCCGCTACGTTCTGATCCCGATCAGCGACAGGACCCATGGCCACGGCACCCACACCTGGGCGGCGGTCTGGCAGTCCTATCTGGCCGAATTGCTGGACGAGACCCGGCCGCAGACACCGTGACTTGGCCACGCGAAATCCGGTGAGCGAATGGCCGCGAAGGGGCGGTTGGCCTGGAGGGCCCGCTTGCCTCGATCCCGCCTCTATGCTGCGTTGTCTGGCGGGAGGGCCGGTGATCGGCCTGAATCGAAGAGGCTGTCCGGAATGGATCGCGTAGGGGTCCCGGCAGGGACGAGCGTCGCGCAAATGGGCGCGCATCGCGACGAGCGAATAGATTTTCTCCGTGGTCTGGCGCTCATCTTCATCTTCGTCGACCATGTCCCGGAGAGCCTGCTTTCCCTGCTGACGCTGCGTTCCTATGCCTTCGCCGATGCGGCGGAGCCGTTCTTCTTCCTGTCCGGTTTCGTGGCCGCGATGGTGTATGGCCGCACAGCCGAGACCCGGGGAGCCTTCGCCGCCATCTGGCGGATATGGCGCCGCGCCTGGGTGCTCTACATCGCGCAAATTCTGCTGTTCGTGTTCCTCGTGGCGGAGGTCTCGCTGGCGGTGGCCGGCACGGGCCATACCTACCACCAGGATCATTTCGGGCTAGCCGCTTTTCTGGCGCATCCCGACACCGCCATCGTGCATGCGTTGCTGCTGCGCTACCAACCGGCCTATCTCGATATTCTGCCCGTCTATGTGCTGCTGTTGCTCGGCTTTCCTGCCGTGCTGCTGGGGTTGGCCCGCAATCTGTGGCTCGTGCTCTTACCGTCCGCTGCGCTCTATCTTGCAGTACAGGTGTGGGCCTTCACGCTGCACACCTTCCCCAATGGCGCAGGCTGGTTCTTCAATCCGCTGGCCTGGCAGTTCCTGTTCGTGCTGGGCGCAAGCCTGGGCCATCCGCGCCTGAAAGGGCGCTGGACGTTTCTGGACAATCGCTGGCTTCTGAAGGGCGCCATGATCTTCGCCGGGACTGCCGCGGCGCTCCAGATTCCCGAAGCCCTGCGGATGATCTGGCCGCATATCCCCTCTCTCCAGCCCTTCCCCCTGCCGCTGGACAAGGGCGCCCTGGAGCCTCTGCGCATCGCCAGTTTCCTCGCGCTTGCGCTCGTTGCGCGCCGCCATGTGCCGTCCGGCACGGTGTTGGCGCGTACGGCGCTTGGGCGCGCCGTCATCCGCTGCGGCCGGCATTCGCTGCACATATTCTGCCTGGGCGCGCTACTGTCCGTGGCGGGCTGGATCATCGCCGAAGAGACAGGCCATTCGTTCACGGTGCAGTTCTGTGTCAGCCTCGCCGGCATCGCTATGCTGTTGGTTTTCGGGAGCTATTTGGACGGTTTGCGCCAGGGGCGATTCCGCCTTCCCGCGTGGTTCGTCATGTGGCGGCGCCAGCCCGCCTGATGGCGGTGGCCGGGCCCGCATCCCCGGAAATCCCGTATTTTGGCCACATTGCACAGCTTGTTACTGTGCCGAGATGGTCGCGTTGAGACATTGGGTCGCTGCCGCGGCAGCCGGCACGTATTTGGCGATCGGGACGGCGGCCGGCCAGGCCGCAAGCGGGCTCGCCTACAAGGTCGAGATTTCCGCCGGCGATGGCGATCTCGAGGCGCAGCTGAAAGACGTCTCGCGGCTGGTACAGGCTGAAGCGAAGCCCCCTCCGGGCCTGGCGGGCCTCGACCAGCGTGCGCAAAGCGACAGGCAAATCTTCGAAACAGTGCTGCGTTCCGAAGGCTATTACGACGGCACGATCGAAATCACGATTGACGACAATCAGAGCCCCGTGCGGGTCGGCGTGCGTGTCGTTCCCGGCAAACGCTATAACCTCGCCGATTGCAGCATTGTGTATTCCTCGCCGCCGCCTGCCGGGGCGCCGGCGGCCTGCAAGGATATTGGCCTGGAGAGCGGGGCTGCGGCCCGCTCGGAGCCCATCATTGCTGCGACCGACAAACTTCTTCTGAGTCTGCAGGAGCGGGGCCGGCCGGACGCGAAGGTGACGGACCGCGACGCCGTGGCCGACCACGCCACGCAGCGCATGCGGCTCACCTTCCACATCGACCCGGGTCGCGAAGCGCGTTTCGGGAGAGTGTATGTGATGGGCGCCGACCACACCGAGCATGATTTTCTCGAAAGGCTGGAAACCTGGAAATCGGGCGCGGTCTACGACGTGCGCAAGCTCGACGACTATCGCCAGCGCCTCGCGAACCTCAATCTCTTCGATCGGCTCACGGTGAAAGCGGAGACCGCGCATGCGGATGCTTCGGGTCACGTGCCGGTGCGCGTCGATGCCCATGAACGGCTATCCCATTCTTTCGGCGGCGGCGTGAGCTATGCCACCGATACCGGTCCCGGGTTGAAGGCCTTCTGGGAGAATCGCAATCTTTGGGGTCGCGCCGAGTTGCTGCGCTTTGATCTGCAGATGGCGACGATCGCGCAGTCGCTCGAGGCGGCGTTGACCCTTCCCCATGAGCCCAATACCGGCCAGAGCCTTGGCTTTGATCTGAAAGCCGAGCGCGACACCACAGACGCCTATGACAAGCAGGGTGTCACCATCCTTGGCCAGATCACAACGCCCTTGGGCGGGCCCTGGATGGGCAAGG
>Ga0153916_10004417_pt1 | contig 10623 bp, 7 predicted proteins | sample Opewatmetagenome_FD_109642 | JGI IMG/M metagenome (GOLD analysis project Ga0153916, IMG submission 109642) | Freshwater wetland microbial communities from Ohio, USA - Open water 3 Core 3 Depth 4 metaG | ecosystem: Environmental > Aquatic > Freshwater > Wetlands | place: USA: Ohio, Lake Erie, Old...
AGCTTGAGAAAATGGTTGAAGCCAAAAAGGAAACAGCCAACAGTCTGCTCTATCGCTTGCCCAACCTTCTCCACGAATCAGTGCCAATTGGCAAAGATGAAAGCTCCAATGAAACTGTACGCATAGTTGGGAAACCCGTCGAATTCGGGTTCTCTCCAAAGAATCACCTTGAGATTGCCCAAGACTTGAACATGATCGACTTGGAAAGAGCCGCTAAGGTCGCTGGACACGGCTTTTACTATCTCAAAGGTGCACTAGCTCTCCTAGACTTGGCGGTTATGCGTTATGCTATAGACTTCTTGGCTGAGCGAGGCTACTTGCTTGTTGAACCGCCTTTCATGCTCCGCCGGAATGCGTATCTGGGGGCAACCGATCTGGAATTCTTCGAAGAGCAGCTCTACAAAGTAGAGGGTGACGAACTGTACATGATCGCCACGGCCGAGCACCCGTTGGCGGCGTTTTATATGGATGAAGTCATTGAACAGAAAGATCTGCCTTTGAAGCTTGTTGGCTTCAGCACCAACTTCAGAAGAGAAGTCGGAGCTCACGGCAAATACACGAAAGGATTGTTTCGTGTGCACCAGTTCAACAAAGTTGAGCAATTCGTCTTTTGTCTGCCGCAGGATTCATGGGCGCTGCATGAGGAACTCCAGAAGAATGCTGAAGACCTCTACGAGAGATTGGGTCTGCATTTCAGAACCGTCAACGTATGCACCGGAGACATCGGCAACCTAGCGGCAAAGAAGTACGACATCGAAGTTTGGATGGCAGATGGCACCTATAGAGAAGCTGGCTCAAACTCCAACTGCACTGACTATCAAGCTCGACGCTTGAACATTCGGTATCGAGAGAAGAAAGGCATGGCGCCTGCAGGTTTTCTGCACACCATAAACAACACGGCACTGGCAACAAGCCGCACGATCATAGCCATTTTAGAGCAGTACCAGCAAGAAGACGGATCAGTGGTCGTACCAAACGCGTTGCAACCATACATGAATGGTATGGAAAGGATAGCCAAAGCATGAATTGAAATAAAGGTTTTAATACTCGCCCCAACCATTTCAGTCGCAACAGGGATCATTGAATGTCCACAAAGAAGCGTGTACGCGACAAATGGCGGAGCAAGGATTGGTTCTCTGTCGTGGCGCCGCAGTATTTCGGCGCAACCGAACTTGGCTCCGTGCCAGCTGATGAAGCCTCGAGGCTCATCGGTAGAGTTGTCGACGCGACTTTGTATGACCTGACCAATGACTTTGCTCACCAATATTTGAAAATGTACTTTCAAGTGTCTGATATCGATGGTAAGATCGCGCGCACGATATTCAAGGGACACGAATACAGCCGCGACTACTTGCGCAGTTTGGTCAGGAGAAAAACTACTAGGATTGATATGCTTCAGAATGTAGCTACGAAGGATGACTACAAGGTGCGCCTTGCTGTATGTGCTTTTACGCTGACGCGCATAAGAACAACTCAGGAGCGGGCCATACGAGGCATAATGAAAGGCATCGTTGATGAAAAAGCGAAGACTCTGACTTTCGATCAATTTGTGCAGGAAGTCGTTCTTGGGAAAATAGCATCAGACATATACAACGAAGCGAAGAAAGTTGCACCGATGCGCCACGTAGGCATCCGCAAATCCAAGTTAGTCGCACAGCCGGGACAGCTCGCCCAGCCAGCTGTGGCAGGATAGGTCTGCGAAGGCTGAGTTTTGCGTAGACAAACATCACACTCCATTAGGCATAAGGTTGCAAAAGAAGCCGCTGCCTTGCTTTACACCCAACAAGAGAAGGAATACAAGCAAGCTAAGGAACGGGCAGCGGAGACGTTGGGAGCAAGATCATTGCCAAGCAATAAAGACATATCTTTCGAATTGGACAAAATGGCCGATGAGATGGAAGGCCCCGAAAGAGCCGAAAGGCTGACTCAAATGAGAAAAGACGCCCTCTGGATAATGGTCATACTAGGCGATTTTCATCCTAGGCTGGTCGGCAGCGTGTGGAGAGGCACTGCGCATAAGAACAGCGATATTGATGTTGAAGTTTTCACCACTGATACAAGCACGGTTATTGAGAGACTCGCAAGGAATGGACTCGTGGCTCGCACAACTCAATGGCAACTGGTCTCGAAGGGACTCGAACTTGAAAGAGCTTTCCACGTGTACCTGACCTTGCATTCTAGGAATGAAGTTGAACTGATCGTTCGCAGTCCGGAGAAAAAATATGAGACCGACAAGTGTGAAATATACGGGGACACGGTCAAAGGACTGAACTTACATCAGCTCCGAAGAATCTTATTGACCGATCCTGTGCAGAAGTTTGTTCCTGTATAAGCATTAAGGAACAATACTGCAGATATTGACTGTTTTGTTGTACAATTAGTGCAAATAGGTTAAATACAGGTTTTTTCTTGTAGAAAAACTAGATGTAGCGAATGCAGTCGTTGAAGCATGTGAAGCTGTCATCGGAAGATGATGAGAAGATGGAGCTTGAAAAAAGACGCTTCAAGAAGATGTTTCCAAGATTAGCTGAAGAAATGGAAACAGATGAGAATCACTTCAAAATATCATCGGTCCGCTCCGACGTTGGCGTTGCTGAACGCGCGTCGGCAAAAAGGTTCGATAACTACGTTCCGGATGCTGTTGACTACATCCGTCGATGCGACAGTGAGAAGCAGGCAGAGGAGATTGTGGATTACTTAGAAAGAAGACGCGAAATCACGAGCGAGTACGCGCAAAAACTGAGAAAGCAGCTCAAAACGAAGGGCGTCCGCAGCTTCGGACCTAAGAAACAAGATGACTACTATTCCCGCGCAGAATAATCTCACATCAAGGTCTGGGAAGTCTTTTCTCTCGGTCTAAACGAGTATCACGCGGAAAGGAAAGTAAATAAGCACAATCCTTAAGATATACGGCAAAGTAGGTCAGAAAGACTGACACGAATGTCATGTGGTGCTCGCTTTGAATAAATCATTGTTCAAGACCGCCCTTCTGCTACTCTGCGCGCTATCATTGCTGGCAATTTCATTGACGCCATCCTCAAAAGCATCCCCAGAGTCAGCTCCCTTTGACGTCAAAATCGTGCACTTTGTAGACATCAGAGAGGGCGGTCTTCTTGTTATCAACGACACGGTAACACTTTCCCCAATCGCGGTTGACAACCTTGAACCCATTCAAAGCTATGCACTTGGATTTCCCTTTAGTTACCGCCCGAACTTGGTTCACGCGTTTGCCTACGAAAGAGGAAATCAGAGCTTGGAGTTGGGACTTGAACTGAACACTGGAATTGGCAAAATAGGTTTTTATGGAGTGAAAGTGAACTTTGAACCAGCAGTCGATATTAGCAACGGAAACTCGTATCAGTTCACCGTTGTGTTCGTGTTTTATGGAAGCGTCACATTCAGCGTATTCGAGATAGAAGACACCACGGTGACCTCCTACAACGCCAGTTTTCCAGCCTACCCAAGCCTGCAATATGACGCGTCGGTGGCAGATGTGAAGGTAGCCATTCCCGCAACGCTGGATTATACACAGAGCTCATATGAAAAAGCTGGCATCAATCTGTCGCAAACAACTGAAGGCTCCAAGCATCTTTTCAGTCACAGCAAGAGCGATTTAAGCGCTTTCTCGGATAGCCCTGCATGGTTATATGCCTCCAAAACGGGAGGTTCTGTGCAGTTACTGGACCTTGAGGAATTTGATCGCAGAATCGAGATTCTAGGCAACGAGGAGATAGCCGTGTCGGACACCTACAAAGTGCTAAACATTGCGGGTGAGCTCAGCAGGATCAATCTTAAGCTTCCTAAAGGGGCGAATTCTGTTTTGGCTTATGATGAATTCGGCTTGGTTCAGGAGGACAATCTGGCGACGCAGCAGGTGGATGATTACACGAACGTCACTCTTACGTTCGCTGTGCCACATGATGAAAAAGATGAGATCCACTTCTCACTTCACTACATACTTCCGTGGGAGAATCACGTTACTATGACGGGTTTCGGTGAATTCAACGTTTCGCTCCCCCTCTTCGAGAGCCCCAACGGAGCCATTGGAAGATTGACTGCAGCTATTGTTCTTCCTGAAGGAGCGATCCGGAGCCCCACTAGCATAAGCTCGAATCAAGAAGGCCTCGAGAACGCAGCCTATTCAACAGAGCTCTTGTTTGCATTCGAGAACGCTACGCCTTTTCACGACAGTGCAGTTAGCCTCACATATCAACGTCCGGTATTCTGGGAATCTTTCCACCCAACGGTGTGGATGGGGACATTCGTCTTAGCAATAGGGGCATTGATCGGCGCATGGCGCATTTACAGACCTCCCGCAACCGCTCAGTTGCCGACTGCGGTGACCGCTATACGAGCCGACGACCTGAAAGCTTTTGTAACCAACTACGACGAGAAAAGGCGCCTACTCAAAGACGCAGATTCGCTGGAAGAGTCGGCGCGCAAGGGCAAGATCCCAAGAAGGCAATACAAAGTGCGCAAGATGACAATTGATGGCCGATTGAATTCGGCTAGCCGCGACTTGACAGTTCTGCGGGACAAGCTTCGTATGGCTGGCCCTAGGTACGCGGAGTTAATGCGACAGCTCGAGGTGGCTGAATCTGAGTTGCAGGGGGCCGAAGCGGAAATCGACAGGGCTGAGGTTCGTTACCGCCGTGGGGATTTGTCGCCGCAAGCCTATCACAATGTTCTCGAAACGGCTTACAGACGAAGAGATCGCGCTCAGACTACGATTGACGGTGTCTTACTGAGATTGCGGGAAGAAACAGGTTAGGGACGCCTTGTTCGGGAAATCTGTATTCAGAACGCGTGGGTAAACGCTTTTATCCCACGATATTTATTGTGATAAGATTCTTCAAAAGGGAGATGACTCCGAATTGGTTGAGATCAAAATAGACACCAGCAAGTGCGACGGTTGTGGAACATGCAAAGACACGTGTCCCGTTGCCGTGTATGAGATCAACGATGGAAAGTCCCATGCCGTCAATGTTAAGGATTGCCTGGCTTGTCGCGCATGCGAGGTTCAGTGCCCAAACCAATGCATTCAGATAATAGAATAGGTAGCCTTCTGCTTCAAAGCTTCCAGTAAGACGACTGGATGCTCCTTACGCTGTTTATAATCTGTTCTGCTTTCTTAGAGATTCGGAAATTGACGTTTTGACGGTTATCATTCAACCTGTAGAACGTGCCAGCCATTCTTGCAATAGCCGAAGTAACCAACTTCCCAAGGATGTTGAGGCTGTATCCGCCTTCCAGTGTAGCCACAAGTCTCCCCTCGCACAGCTCATTCGCCAACGCGACCAGTTTTGCGAAGGTTTCCTCATAGCTCTTAGTGGACAATGCAAGGTCGCCAACTGGGTCTGTGTAATGTCCGTCAAAACCGGCTGAGATTAGCATGAACTCTGGCCGATATTGACTAGCAATTGGTATGACAATCTCGTCGAGAGCTCTTTGGTACACTGCATTATCAGTTCTGAAAGGCAGAGGAACGTTAACCGTGTAGCCCAACCCTTTTCCTTCGCCGATTTCATCTATGAAACCTGTGCCAGGGAAGCCTCGAGGGTCTTCGTGCAGGCTAACATAGAGAACTCGGTCTGTGCTGTAGAATATCTCCTGGGTTCCGTTCCCATGGTGAGCGTCAATATCGACGATCAAAACTCTGTCAAAATCTAAACGATTAAGTAAATGCGAAGCGCCAATCGCAACATTGTTGAAGAGGCAGAATCCCAGCGCATAGTAAACTCCAGCGTGATGCCCTGGAGGTCTTACTACTGCAAATGCGTTCCTTGCCTTTCGGTCGGCGACACAGGTCACGGCGTCTATGAGGGCTCCTGCAGCAAGGATAGCTACTTCATAGCTTCTTGGACTGACAACAGTGTCACCAAGGTCGATGACCCCGCCTCCGGCAGCGCATGTTTTCTTGATCAACTCTACGTAATCATTTTCGTGAACGAGAGTCAAATCCTCACGCTTAGCTGGTCTAGGCTGAATGTAGGCACATTTCCCAGATCTTAGCAGATCGCTTCGTGCCAGCTCATTGGTGATCACTTTCAAACGTCTGGGGATCTCGGGATGATCATGTCCCGGATTATGTTCAAGAAAGATGGGGCTGTAATAGATCGCTGTGTTCACGTCGCCCTCCCTCCGAGGTAGGATATACCGTATTGAAGACTTGCCTGATGTAATCATGCAAGGTTAAGTCTTTGGTTCTTGCTAGGTGTCTAAGTGCCTTGTCCACGCCAGTGTCATACTGTATCGCCTTCTTGGGTTTTTCTGCGATAAATGCCGGAATTCCCATGGCTTTAGCCAGCTGGCGCAAGATTCTCTTTCTCAAGAGGTCATCTGCCGATTGTATCTTCAGATGAATGGGCAGATCTAATGCAAACCGCACGACGCTGGTGTCAACAAATGGAAGGCGCAACTCAATCTTATGATAAGTGCACAAGGGCTCGTCCCTTTGAAAATTCGTCTGATAAGACTTGAGCGTGTCGTGCAAGAGCGATTCAGCAACTTTCCCAGGACCCCCAGTTTTATATGTCGTCAAATAGCGGCTGTAGCCGCCAAACAGTTCATCGGCGCCTTGACCTGCAAGCAAGACATTGCAGCCAAGTTTCGAAGCAAACTGGGCACACCAGAATAGAGGGATGGCCACACTTGCTTTCATAGCGTCGGGCTCCTCTATCAACCACAGCACTTTTGCAAGAGCATTTGCGACATCAGCCACGTCGTATGTTCGAATCGTAACGGGCATCTGTAGTGCCCTAGCCGCAATGTCGGCATGCAACTCTGCAGGCTGTCCCTTCAAGCATACGGATATCAGTTGCGCTGAAGTTTCACTTTCGCGAACTATGCGGGCGATTATACTGCTGTCGAGACCTCCCGAAAACGCGATTCCAGCGTTGTCGGCGTCACGCAGCCTTTCTCTAGTGGATTCCTCCAAGAGTTTCTGTAGATGCATTGCAGCATTCAGCGTTTCGATTCCTGTATGAGGGTGAGGGCTAAACGTCCATATAGGCTTGAACGAAAACCCGTGATGATTCACGAGAGCGAGATTCCCAGGCGGAAGTGACCGAGCGTCGCGAATCCCGATCTTCCATAGCGCCTTGCGCTCTGATGCGAAAACACAGACAGACTCGTCCTCGCCATAGTACAAGGGCATGGTTCCCAACGGATCCCTTCCTATCAGCATCAGCGTATCGAGCGCGGAGGCGAAAGCGTATGATCCGTCGAAATCCCGGAGTATTCTCTTACCAATTTTCTCGGGTGAGTTTTCTCTGTCGGTAGTGATTCGGGGCAGACCAAGGATTGTTGACTCGCAGAATATTCGCCCCTCAAGAACTATGTTGATGTCCCGTAAAGCCAGTGATTCAGGTTTCTTAGGCGAAGACAAATTCTGACCTATTGACACCTTTGACGAAACGCTCCGTTGTTTCCTTAGCTCCAGAATAGATTGAGCTGAAACAGCGGCCGTTGGGGTTACTATTTCATGGCATTCAGTTCCTCGATGGGTCAGTTCTTGGAGCATTGTGATGACTAAGGGAATGGTGTCATCATCGCGCTTGCTTAGGACCCCGACTATGGCGCCCATGACAAAGACCTGTTGACTTGTTTGAAATAAGATCTGTGGACCCGATTTAACGTTTCCAGAGATAACAAGGCTTTTCTCAAAAGCGAGTTCAAGGCGCAACGCTGAGTTAGCAGGTTGCGACCACTTCGCAGAAAAGGTCATTTAGACTCTCTGATCTTCAGATAGCTCAGGGATTACCTGTGGTTCTTGGGGATTTTGAGAAATGGGCGGCTACTGCGGTTAGCGAGCTGAAGAAAAGAGAGCATCACGAGATTGTTCTCGTACATCATGACGACGCGGACGGTCTATGCTCAGCTGCAATAACGAAAACTGCTTTGAGACTCGAGGGGTTTGCAGTCAAAACTCTTTGCCTAGAGAAAGTCTACCCTGAAGTAATCGCGGAATTGCACCGATCTCCTAACAAGACGGTTTTCTATTGCGACATTGGCTCAGCTCACGCAGACCTGATCTCTAGGGTCAACACGGGAAGAAATCTTACAGTGATACTTGACCACCATCATGATCCACCTGAGGCAACTGACCCAATCGTGCTCGACTTGAATCTGGAGCGATTTGGCTTTGATGGTGAAACTGAGTTCTCAGGTGCCACTTGCAGCTACCTTTTCGCTAAGATCCTGAACCCTGCTAACGCCGATTTATCCTATCTAGCGCTGGTTGCTAGTCGTGAGATCCCTAATGATCTTACGGGTCTGAACAAAACGGTCTTCGATGAGGCGATTGGCAGAGGTGTGGTCAAGGTCGACGGGAGATCGGTCAAGATCATCAAACTGGGCATGAGCGCTGATAGCCTCTTTGCCAAGCTCCAAATCTTGGGGGCAGTAGGCTACTATGAGGGTGGACCTGAGCTAGGAGTTCAAGCATGCATAGGAGGGAATCACCGATGATGTCAAGGCCAAAACTCAGTATCTAGAAGAGAAAAGAAAGAAGGTTAACAGGCAGCTGATTGGCAGGCTCTATCGTGAAAGGCTAAATGAAATGCAGCATCTTCAATGGTTCGACGCGGGCGACATGTACAAGGGCATGGGAACTAAAGTTGTTGGGCAATTCTGCTCATTTCTGTCGTATCAATCGAGACTTGTTAAGCCGGACAAGTACATTCTTGGATTCATGAATGTACTTCCGATAGTGCCAGGATGGGAAGGGAGATTGGACGACAGCCTGGTCAAGGTTTCAATCAGGGTGCCAAAGACACTACATGAACTGATCGATAGAGCGGAAAGGCGAAGCGCGGTAGATCTTGCTGCAAGGGCCTCGCAAGGCTTCGGCTCGGCAGACGGCCATAAATATGCAGCCAACGTGGTTATGCAAGCGGACAAGAAAGCAGCTTTGTTGAACAACGCTGACGCTCTTGCCATTGCGTGAATGGGGCAACGTCTAAATTGACGGATTTGTGTAGTGGAATTGAAGGGCGTGTGCTAATGCGACCCGATTGATGAAATGGACTTGACCCCTTCTAATGAAGTATGGCAAGGCACCATCGAAGCGTAATCGGGGCTGTAAAAAATATGTCAAATTGACATGTTCCTTAAGGATAAATTGATATATCCGTGTATGTGTCTTTTCTGATGCCCAGAGGTTTGAGCTATGGAAGATGCCATCAAAGAAGAGTGTGGAGTCTTCGCTGCCAAAGACTTTCGTCAAGGCTCCGTCTTTCCGTACTTGTATTGGGGATTGCGGGGACAAAACCATCGTGGCCATCAATCCCACGGGATGCTCACATATGATGGCAGCTTTCACGTATACAAAGGCTTGGACCTCGTTCCAAGAATAAAGAGAGCGGATATTCAGTCCTGGCTGGGTAAGCTACCAGGTCATGTGGGCATCGGGAACGTACGTTACACGACTTCAGGAGGATCGGACGAGGAGGCGCTCGTCAAGGGCACACAACCGTTCGTCCTTGAAGTTGATACGGCCAAAGTTGCTGTAGCGTTCAACGGTAACGTAGTCAATGCGGCTCCACTCAGATGGGAGATAAAAAGCAGATTCCGCGATTTCACTTACGAGTGCGATGTCGAGCTTGTCGGCAGAAAACTACTGATGAATCTCACGGAAAATAGAGACTTGCATGCAGCAGTCAAGAGTTGCATGAGTGATGTGGAGGGTGCATTTTCCGTTGTGGGAATAACTGAAGACGGAGAGCTATTTGCTTTCAAAGATCCATATGGTATCAAGCCTCTGTGTTGCGGTCATAATCAGACAAGGGACGTGTGGGCGGTGTCGTCTGAGACTGTTGGCTTGGACATAAACGGTTTTGAGTTTGACTTTGAAGTTGAGCCCGGCGAACTGGTCATAGCGACGGAGAAGGGCTTTTCCCGGGAGGAAATTGTACCAAGTCGAAGAAGAGCCTTGTGCGCATTCGAGTTCGCTTACTTTGCTCGACCCGATTCTAAACTTGGCAAACGTTTTGTCTACGAGGTTAGAGAGGAGTTCGGCAGGAACCTGACACGAGAATACCCTGAAATAGTCAAGGATGCTGACTTGATTGTGTCAATGCCTGAGACGGGCGATGACATAGCCTATGGCGTGCATGAAATAACCGGACTCAGATGGGAACGCTCAATACGAAGACACAGATACGTTACGGAACGCGCCTTCATACTGCTGCCCGAAGAGCGTCAAGCCACCATAGACAGAAAGATCAACTTGCTTGCTCAGAAGATTAAAGGCAAGCGAATTCTGGTCACTGAAGACAGCATAGTCCGAGGCGACACTACCAAGGTCGTAGTTGAGAAACTTCGACGGCTCGGCGCCAGCAAGGTGCATTTGCTCATCACTTACCCCCGCATAACAGGCCCCTGCTTCTACGGGATAGACATGGCAAGGTATGCTGAGTTGATCGGTTTTCGCCGCACACCTGAGGAGATCGCGAAGGAAATAGGCGCTGACTCTGTGAATTACCAGTCCATAGAAGGATATGTCAAATCCGTTGACATGAATGAAGATGACCTCTGCATGGCTTGTGTGACAGGCAGATATCCAACTCCGCTTGCGCAGAAAATGGCGGATGAAATGCGAGCAAGCGTTCAGAAGGGCCACAA
>Ga0153916_10004418_pt1 | contig 10620 bp, 17 predicted proteins | sample Opewatmetagenome_FD_109642 | JGI IMG/M metagenome (GOLD analysis project Ga0153916, IMG submission 109642) | Freshwater wetland microbial communities from Ohio, USA - Open water 3 Core 3 Depth 4 metaG | ecosystem: Environmental > Aquatic > Freshwater > Wetlands | place: USA: Ohio, Lake Erie...
CTTCTCCACCACCACCAAGTCTGAAAGGTTTCGCTGTTGAAGTCGGCTGGAGTCCAAGCTCCATATCCTATGCTTGTTAGATCGACTTCGCTGCTCATTGAACTAAGAGCGCAGCGATCTCCAGAAGGACTTGAGACGCATGGGAGCGTTATGTAAACGTTGTGATTCCAGACAGAGAGAGGAGGTATGATGTAGAAGTAAAGAATGTCTCCGCATTGATAGTATTCTTGTCCTTTTGCAGCCATAAAGACGCCTGTGATCGTTGCGTCGGCTGGAATTGAAAAGCCGTATGTTTTCGCTTGAAGATAATAGTTCCCTAGAAGAGCTGTCGATTTAGACGCACAGAGATTGTCTTCAGCTCCGTTGCAGTATTGAGGATTTCTCCAGCTTCCAGCGTTATAATAGGCTGTTGAGTATTTCTTCGTCTCAGTCAAGCTGCTTTAGCCTCTATGGACTGTATAGTGAAGGTCTTCTATTGAGGCTTCTGCTGGAATCTTCGTTATAATGTTGTTGTTGACCCATGTATCGACAGAAGCGAAAGCTGCTGCGTCCAGAGGCGTCTTCGTGATCTTGATTTGAAGAAAGAGCGTTATGTCTCCCATGTTGTCTATCCCTCCTATGCTTCTGTGATGTATTCAATCCAGCCGAGAACTGAACAAGCTGCTTCTGCTCGGAAGTTTAGAGCTGTGTTCGCTGTTGCGATGAAAGGGTGTAGGAGGGTCTGCATACGGAGTCCAGCGATGTTATCGACTCCGAATTGTTTTGTTGAACTTGTGCCGTCTCTGAACTCTGATTCGACAGCAGCCGAGACTCGACAGCCATAAGCATAGACCTTATGGGATTGATCGGCGACGGCTGCGAGAACTTCATAGTCAGCAGCAGCTCCAAAAGTGTTCGAGAATCGCTTGAATAATAGGTCTGTTCTTTCTGGTTGAGTCTTCAGACTTGTTCTCGTTGATTGCTGAACTGTAACATTTCCAGAAATTGAGACCGTTCCAGTTATTGACGGCATGGACTCGATAGCCTTCACGATGTCGATAACGGCGTTGTATTTTCCAGTTAGAGAAACGTCGTCGATGTAGTATTCCGTGTTTCCGTCGTTCGCTTTCCAGATTTTGATAGCTTCTAGGTCTCCAGTATCGACGAGTCCAGTCAGCAGAGTCAGAAGGTCGATCTCATGCCAGTCGCCGTCGGCTGCACAAGAAAGAGCAGCTTCATAATCGACTCCAGAGACCGTGAAGGTTATGCGCTCTGTTCCAGCTCCAGCTTCTCGCTTAATCCACAAGCTGAAAGCTTCGATCGAATCGACGCCTATATTCTCCGTGTAGGTCTGCTTGATGAATTGACCATAAACTCCCATGTTGCAGCTATACGTTCCAGAATGTTGTTCAGTATTAACGAGCGAGGAAGCTCCGTTTTGCCAACCAGAGAAGTCGGGAGGAGTTGTTTCAAATCCTCCGTTCGTTATCTTCTCTTCCGTTCCGCTAGGGTTCAAGCGATCGACTTGTGTTACTTTCGAGAGAAGGTTGAGATTGCCGTTTGTTATGGTTTCGATGTTCTCGATCGTCTTTATCGTGTTGATCGTTCTTATCGTATCAATCCAGTTTATCAGACCAATGAAGTCGATCGTTGAGATGTCGATTCTTCTCGGTTGAGGCTTGACTCCCTTAAGTCGATCTATCCAGCTCTGAGGAGCGACGGCTTCGGCTTCTAGCTCTCGGAGTCCGATGAATTTTCCTTCTCCGTCTCTTATGACTCCGAGTCGAGCGACAAGTCTTTCGTTCTCGTAATATTTCAGCTCTTTCGGATAGCTGTTTTCGTCGAAGACGACGATCTTCTCTGATTTGCTCATGGCTTCCGTCGCCGAGCTTCAGCTAGAAGACTTGAATATCCGCTAGTGATTGCTTTTCTCGCTGCTTTTGTCTGGAGTCTGAGTCTCTTCGTTCCTCCTCCAGACTTTCTAACCATAATGAAGGGTTTTCCTTTCTCCGTCCAATGAATCTTAGGCTTTCCAGTTCTACCGTGATAAGAGATCGTTGTTTTCGCTCTGACTGATTTCAAGTTTATCTTTCTCCGTGAATGAGTTCGTCGATCTCTCTATATGCCCATTCTGCGAATGTAACCCTTTCTATATGGTAATAAGGGTCTGGAAAAACTGGAACAGTCCACGCTCCGACGACGACAACAAAAAAAAGAAGGATGAGAAGTTCTTTCTTGTCGGTCAAGCCGTGAACTTCCTCCAGAAACCAGTCCAGAACAGAGCGAGAACTACGACGACGGCGAAGAACACTAGGATTATCGCTGGAGAGATCGCTCCTCCTTCAGCAGCTCCTTTCCGTGTTAAGCCGAAGTATTTTTTGCAGAACTGGACTCTTGTTTGATCGTTGTTTCGAGACATGACTACGAAGTCTTTACCGTCGATTTTTCCGTCGCTGTTGAGATCGCATTGAGCGAAGATTTCTTCTTCAGTCGGCATTTATTTCTTCCCTCCTCTGAATTGGCTGATTCCGAAGAAGCCTATCACTATGACGATTGCGACGACGCCGATGATTATCCACGGAGTCGTGATCGCTGCGGTCGGAGGAGCTGTTGTCTTCTCGGTTGTCGTTGTCTTCGTTTTGATCGTTCCGTCTGGATTGTATTCGATCGTTTCGGTCGTAACTGTTGACTCGGTAGTCGTCAGATTCTTCAGAGCGAAGTAGATTCCAGCAGCGACAGCCGAAGTTAATATGATGATTGCTGCTGCGATCGCTAGAATGATTAGAGGAGCGATCGGCGAGCCAGCGACGGCTTTCTCTGTGTAGAAGTCCATTCTCAACTGAATTTCAGTCTGATATTTGTTCCATGCCTCTTGAACTCTAGGAGCGACATCGTGGATTTCATATCCGACGTAAACAGCGTTTGCATTAACGACCCAATGACCGATAGTCGCTGGATTGCCTCCCTTCTGCATTTCGATAAGGAAGCGATTCATCGCTTGAACGATCGGAGCGTTAGCGCCATAAATCAGTTTCTCCGCTATCTCCGAAGGAGTCGGAGGCGCCTGATTCGGAGCGAGAGCGTAAACGTCGCTTTTCGCTTTCCAGACCCATGTCGATTTAAAGGTCATGCTTAAGCCTTCTTCAACGTCTGAATGTATTCGACTGGAACTCCGAGCAGGAAGAGCGAGATCGCTGAAAGTGTGCCGTCAACGTGAAGAGCAGCTCCACTTATCAAGATCGCCGTTCCACAGAGGAGTCGAACGATTGCCACCTTAGCTGAGTCTTCCGTATCAATCCCTCCTATTGAATAGAATTTCCTCCGTCTTCGACGTAAACTGTCTTTCCGTCGGCTGCTGCATAGAGATAGTAGTCGCCTTTCGCATAGTAGTTGACGTATTTTCCGTAGGTTGTTCCAGAGATCGCTTCGATGGGAAGTCCGTCGGCTGCAATCATGGCGTTAGTGCCGAGATAGACTATTGCGTCTGAAGCGTTGATGATGATGAGGGTTTTCGGTTCTGTTCCTTGACTGATTTTCGTCGGGTTAATTCCAACAATGACTTTCTTTATCATAGAAAAAGGGGTCTCCTTTTGGGGTTCAGAGACTTTCTAGGGTTTAGATGTAGAGTCCGATGACTCTTACAGCGTCAGTCGCCGTTATGCTTTTTGTCGAGATTTTCAAGTCGTCGGCTGGAATCGGGTCATCATGACAGTCGAAGAAACGATAGTTGTCGGCAATAGCCCATGCAACCGTGTCCTCAGTCTCGATCGGAATCGGCATCATGCTTAACCATGTCATGTGAGCTTTCTCTTCTCGCTTGACGAGAATCTTCAGCTCCGAGACCGAGTACGTGTCGGTCGTTGTAGCTGGAATTGTTGTTCCGAAGACTAGAAGACCTATCAGTCGTTTTCCAGCGACAGACATATCGTATTCCGAGAAGTTTGTCGCAGCGTTGAACGTGATATATCTGAGAGCGATCGGCTTCGCTGGAAATGGCTTGTCGCCGTAAACGACCTTGATGTCTAACCAGAAGGTGTCAGCGTTCGCAACTCCAGTATAGTCTATGTTCAGATAGACTTCTTTGTCAGTTGTCAGCTCGACTGGAAGGAAGGTCGTTAAGAAGCCGTAAGTGTTGTCGGTTGTGGTTGTCATTAGATAGGCTGGTTTGAAGCCCTTGTTTAGAATGTCGTAGAGAATGTAGTCGAGAACGAAAAGGTCTGCATGAGTGATTAGGGTCTCGATCTCGCCTCCGACCGTCAGCTTGACGGCTGAAGAGTGCGCTATCGTGGTCGCTAGAGTTGAAGCTGTCGTTCCAGTTCCGAGCATTTTGAAGCCTATTTCAATGCCTTCGATGTTCTGAGCGACGACCTTAATCGACTCGGTTGAAGCAGAGTAACTGAAAGCGTTTTTGAGCATCTTAGTTTTCTTCAAGTCTCAAGACGCTCCTTACGTTCCAGACGGAACGATGTAAGACGCCACTTCGCTAGTGATAGCATAGGTCGCCCAACCGACGCCAAACCAGCGAACGATCGGGTGAATCTTTTGTCCGAAGATCGCTAGAAGGACACCTATCCCGATGGAAATGAGGTCTCCAGCAGAAGTCTTTTGATAGAGGGTCTGAGGAACTGCGCTGCGAATCATGTCTCCCATGTAGATCGACGCTAAAGCTCCGAGAACTCCGCCGATGATTCTGAGAAGCCAAGACGACTTAGACGTTTCTTTTTTTGCGGACATCTTTCTTTTCTCCTATATGTTTGGCTGTGTATCAAGTATGCTCGAAGTCATATTTATTTCCGACTCTCCAGAGAGCTTTTAAGACTGAAGGAGAGAATGTTTCTTACGGAGGAGGTCAATCAAAACATGAGAAAGTGGCTTGTATGCATAGTGATTCTAGCGATCGCAGCGACAGCGACGGCAGCCTTCACGATCTCCGCAGCGACGCCGACGCCTAGAGTCCAGCGTGGTCATTGGTTCGGAGTTTTCATGAGCAGACCACAACAGAAGCCGAGCCTAAATCGCTGGTTCGACGATATTCCGTGGATGTTCTAAGGTTGATGATATGAGACTTCCTTTCCTCCTTTTTTTGTTGATTGCTCTAATCGGGTTGACTGTTCTTCCAGCCGTTCTATTCGGTCTGTTCTGGTTTGTCGGTCTCCATTATGGAGGAATAGCTGTTCACGTTGTTTGGTTGTCAGCTCTGTTCGTGGTCTCAGCTCCGTTCTACTTCTATATGCGAAAGAGAGAGAAGAGACACGACGATAGGTCTGGAACGATCTTATTGTCTGAGAAAGAGATTCGAGAGATCGTCGCTGACTATGAAAAAAAGATGATGAGAAAGAGAGAAGCTGCTTAGACTGGAGGTCGCAGCGTCGTCGTTCCAGCTCTGTCGTCGTAGTGAATGAAGCAGAAAGGCTTCAGAGACCCTTCTTTCAAGACATAGACCTTATCGCTTAACCATTCGGAAAGGAGATCGAGGTCTTGAGGCTTGTGTGTTTTGAAGACGAAAATATGATCGGCGTTCGCTGGAATGTCTTGGTGTAGTCGGTTGATTCTCCGAGCTGTAACGAAAATTCCGACTCCGTTGTGTCTTCCAACGTCGATGAATTGTCTTAGAGCTGGAACAGTTTTCTCTAGCTCCTGCTTCGCAATCGCATATCGCTCGGCTTCTTCAATTCCGAGAACGAAATTTCTGAAAGGCTGACAAGCTTCGAGAAAGCTGTTAAAGGCTTCCTTAGTTCTGTCGTATGGCTGGAAAACGATATGAAACAGACCCTTCTCCCAAGCTTCCTTGAGCTGATTCGAGTAGTGAAGACAAAATCCCATGTCTCCGTGTTCGTGGTTGTAGTCCCATATAATTCGTCTCTTGAAAGGAAGCAAAAGATGTCGAAAGAAGTAGCTCTTTCCTCCTCTGCGCTTTCCGACTACGACGCACACATCGTCAGATCGCACGTTTATCATGGTTTCTTCTCCCTCAAGTTCTTCAGAATTACTTCTCTCGTTCTTATCAACAGTCGCTCAGACAGTCGGCATAGCATGAGGTCTTCTTTCTTCGGAGCTTCAGCGACGATTCTGATCTTCCGAAAGACAAGCCGACCGTCTTCTGTGAATGAAGGCATATTGACGCTAGTGTCTCTCATGGTTTCTTTTCTTCTGGAAGTTTGTCTTTCTGCTCTGGAAGTTTGTCATCTAGCGGAAAGAGAATAGCGACGTATTCCTTTCCTCCGAGCTTGACGATCTTGATGTCGAAGCTGATAGTTTTCGGAAGAAACTCATGCAAGAGCTGTTTGATGTCCAGTTCCTTCGGCAATCGGTTTTTCCTCCTTCTTTCTTTTTTGAACTTCCATTATGAGACCGTAGATTGCTGGAGCGAAAACGATCGCAACTGCTCCGAGAAACAGATAGAGGTCGAGGTTCTTGTCTGCATACGTTCCCATGAGTCGATTAATAGGTTTAGCTCCGAGTTTACCGAGAAGACCCATAGCTCTGTCGTCTCGCTGAAGATGTTTCGGAAAGATACTGTTGATCGCTGAAAAGAGACCTTCGATGTCTGAAGGGTCGAACGCTCCTTTCTCGGCGATCTCCAGAGCTTTTCTCGCTTCAGGACTGAGAGGTTTTTCGTCTTCGGGTCTGCTTTCTTCGATGACTGGAATCTCTGTAGCTTCCTTCTCGACTTGAGTCGCTTTAATCTCGCTGCTTCCTTCGACTCCTTCTTTCTCGGCTGCGATCTTCTGGTCGATCTCTGGAACTTTCTTGAAGATGTAACTGCGAGAGATGTTAGTGATCTGTCGAATTTCTTGAGGCGATTTTCCCATTCTGCGAAGTCGCTCGATCTTCTCTTGCTTCGAGAGCGTCTGGAAGTCTGCTGGAAGAACGATCTCGCTCATGGTTTATGTCTCCCACACTTGTTGCAGAAAACGTCTTTCACGTAGTTGATGAAAGCTCCGCAGAAAACACAATGTTCTCGGTTCATTTCCACCAACTCGGTCTCTGCTGAAGAGCGACATCTATGTCTTCTGAGGAAGTCTTAAGAGTTTTCGTTAAATAGCGTTGAACTTCCAGATAGAAGTCGGGTCTCGAAAGTCCAGAGTCAACATGACAGCAGCGTCTTCGACAAGCTTTTCCGTTTGGAAGAAGGTCTCCTCCTTCGTAGAACTTGATTCTACCGTCAACATGACTTAGAAAGACGACTCGATAGCTTGTCCTTCTAGGTTTGCCGTCTGAAGTCAAATAGCTGACTGAAAGAGATGTCGTGAAAGGTTTCATTCTGGTCATCTCCTAGACAGAGAGTAAAGGAAGCTTCTGAGATAAGCGATTAAGAGACGTATGATGTCTTTCACGCTTCCAGCTTTTCGATCTTTCACCAGTCTTCCTCCAGATCGTTGTCGTCGCCGACGCTCCAGTCTTCGCTTTCGTCGTCGTCTTCCTCTCCTAAGATGACAGCCGTCTTAATCTCCTCCAGCTTCGGAAATGGTAGTAAAGATCGACGACGAAATAGCTTCCGAGAAGTCCGAGAAGAAAGGACTTCAAGCTCTCAATTTCAGTCATCGTCTTCCTCCTCTGCGATGTTGTCGTCAAGAGCTTTCTGCATGAGACCGAGCTTCTCTGCGATCTCTGGAATCATCTTCTCCAGAGCAACGACTCGCTTTTCGAGAGTCTCGACTCGCTTCTCAATATAGTTTTTTTCTTCACTCATCATATCTCCTCCTTTGTTGTGATTGCCTAGCCCTTAAGGAGACGTTGAATAAAAGACTTGTCTATTGGGAGAAGCTAGGAGTGTCGCTCGTCATCGCCGTTCGTGCCTTCTGATACGTTTCTCCCTTCTCCCATGTCTTTCTTCCATAGAGTCAAAAAAGAATCTTAAGGTTTCTTTCCGTCTGCGATCGTTGCCATTCTTTCGAGACACGCCTTCGCAATCCGTTCCAGAAACTCGCTCCACGCTCTCGGATTCGTCTCCATAGGAAGACCTTGAGCGACGGCTTTCACTTTTGCCTTGTCTCCGAAGCCGTAGAAACCCTTCAGAGTCCGAAGCTCTGTTCCAGCGATCTCTTCGGCGATGTCTCCAGCCATGCCTAAGTGTGCAGCGTTCCAAGCGAATGAGTGTTTAAAGATGTGGCTGCTCATGTGTTTTCCTTCTGCTTCCAGTCCAGAGTCTTCTCCGAGCTTGTTAATCAGTCGCTCATAGAAGCCATGCAGCAGTATAGCTGAATGGAGCTTCTTCTCGAAGTCTTTCAGAGTCCAGTATTTATGCTCTGGATTGTTGAGGTCTCCTCTGAAAAGCGGTTCGTCTTTCGTGAAGGTCTGTTGCTTGATGTAGCGTCTGACAACTTCCAGCGATGTCGAAGTCAGATAACCGTCAACGGTCTTCTGCTCTTTCTGTTCCCAACGTTGCCAAAATCCAGTTTCAAGCTGAATGTGAGACGGCTTGAGGCTGCGATCGGGTTCGACGTTGTTTACTAGAGCTGACATTCTTGCGCCTCCAGAGACCGAGAGAAGAATCCATACGAGCATATCTTTTCTTAGAACAACGGCGATGACTCTGAGCAGCTCGGTTTCAGTTAAAGACCATAGACCCTTTTCTCCTCTCGGTTTGTGTGTTGTTTTGAAACGCTTGAGAAGATAGGTCTGCTTCGGAAAGGTCTCCATGACTCGACGATAAGACGTTCCTCTGGAGGTTGTGATGTTTTGGATTTTCGGATTGTAGTATTTCTCCCATAGCTTCGAGTAGTCTTCTTCCTCCCAACTCTCGACAGGCTTTCGATCGAGAAGACTGAAAGCGTCGAGAAGATGTAGCTTGAAGACAGCCCAGTCTCGTCGATTCAATGGTTTCTTTCGTCCGTATTGAGTCGGAGCTGTCAAATATCGTTTTTCTAGGAGCTGATAGCCTTCTGAGGCTTCAAGACGTTCAACGGTTACGGGTCTCCCGATTCTTAACGGTTCTTCGGGTCTCTGCTTCATAATGCGGTAGATTGTTCCTTTCGAGCTTATGCTGTCTAGCGTCAGAGGAGGTCTTCTTTCTCCAGCTTCCTTGAAGAGTCGAGCGACCTTTTCGATCGGAAACTTCTCGATGAGTTTGTATCCAGAGACATAAGACTGGTTCTCGTCGAGGTCTCCGAATTGATTGACTGGAAGACCTTTCGAGAAGGCTGCGATCGTCTCGTCTTTAACTCTGCTTTCCTTCGTTTCTTCGCTCATAGATTGATATTCCTCTCTTCCTTAGAATCTCGTTGAACTGCAATATCTTCTTACGGAGTTCTTCTTCAGAAGTCGTCTTCAGAAATTGTCTCCACTTCTTACGGAGTTCTGCTTCAGAAATCGTCTCCACGCTCCCATTCATTGACAGATGATAGGCTTCCAGAATTAAAGACTTCTCCTCCTTTCCGTTCTTTCCAGTTTTTCGCTGATTCTGTGTTCGCTGGTAGAAACAGCTCGGCGTTTTTCATATATGGAGGATAACAAGCTGCTTTCTTCGAGACAGCTCTCCGATGAGTCTTGAGACAATACTCCAGAGGAATCTTTCTCGCTCGACAATAGCAGAAGTTCTTCGGGTCTTTCGGGTCTCTAGCGAAATGTTTACAGTCCAGAGGGTCTGTCGGGTCAAGCTGCTGAGCTGGAATCGGTTCGCTCTTCAGAAGGAGGTTCACTATGAGATTCTTCAGTTTCTCTGCTCTAGTGTCTCCTTCGACTGTTTCCAGAAGCTTGTCTAGAAGAGACAGCTCCTCCACCGAGACTCTAAAATGGATAACTTCTGACGGCATGAGACTGTCTCAGCTCTCCGAAGTATTAAGTTTGACGGAAATTGTTTAGGTACACTAAAAGCAATCGGTCGGTGTATACAGATGCGAAATCGCAAAGCAACGGTGAAAGATGACAGTTTTCCAGAAATAAGCTTAGAATCGGCTGTATACAGTCTTTTCTTAAAATCGTTCAAATTCCCATGAAAAGAGAGAGGTGTATACCGTGCTGTATACCATGCCTTTCAGAAGTTCGGAGCGTTGAACGCTCATTAGTACGCTATTCTCCATTAAACCGTTTAAAAATCATGTTGCGAATACTTTGGCGATTTGATTTTTTGAACGCTTTTCTGAGCTTCTTTTCTAAAGACTCGCATAAATTAGGCTTCTGAGCTAGAAGCGTCGTCGTCGTCGAAAAAAAAATTATGACTGACTGGAAGCTACTGACACGGAGAAGGAGGAGAGAAGGAGGTGAAGTCGCTAGAACTTTCTCTCCAGCCTCCAGTCAGTCGATAGTATTCTAGGAAGCTGAACATTTAAGTCTGCTGTCGATCTGCACAACATCGCAGAGAAAGCCTATATTAATGACAGCAGCGACACTTTTCTCTTGAGGTGATGTCATGAACTCTGACGTTAGAACTTCTGAGGAAATTCTTCGAGAAGCTTTCATCGAGCTGGTTAATACGATGATTGAAGTCGGAGCGTTCATTATGGAGCGACGAGCGACGACTCAATGGAAGAAAAGATCGACTAGAGCGATTATGAAGAAAGCTCTCGATCTCCCTTTTTTTGATGAGCTGAATCCACGTTAAGCCGTCTCCTCTCGGCTGAACTGCTGCTGCTTCCGTGTATGTAACTCTGAGATATGCAGCGTCCAGATCGGCTTCAGCAGTTCCAGTTCCGAAGCTTC
>Ga0153916_10004420_pt1 | contig 10617 bp, 10 predicted proteins | sample Opewatmetagenome_FD_109642 | JGI IMG/M metagenome (GOLD analysis project Ga0153916, IMG submission 109642) | Freshwater wetland microbial communities from Ohio, USA - Open water 3 Core 3 Depth 4 metaG | ecosystem: Environmental > Aquatic > Freshwater > Wetlands | place: USA: Ohio, Lake Erie...
GAGTGGGAATGCCTGTTTTCCGGGCTTCGCGGAGCAGCCCTTTCATCCACCACCGGGATACCGGTTTGGTCCAGGGCTCGACGGCACCGTCCTCGAGGCTTTTGTTCTTGTTGGGGATGATCTTGTCCTCGTCCAGCACGGCCAGGTCCCCGAATCCGTGGCAGTCCGGGCAGGCGCCCTGGGGACTGTTGAAGGAGAAGAGGTTGGGAAAGGGGTCCTCGTAGACGATCCAGTCAGTCTTGCATTCGAGCTTGTCAGAAAAAATGAATTCTTGACCGTTCTCGGCACTGACCTTGACGCGACCGTTGCCTTTCTTAATACCCATCTCCAGCGAATCGGCCAGACGCTCCCTTTCCTCGGGATCGAGGACGAGCGCGTCGACGAAGATCTCGAGGTCGCCCTTTTTGGGGAGTTTTGCTTTTTCGATCTCGACGACCTGACCATCCTGGACGATCCGAAAAAACCCTTCCTTCTTGAGGAGGGCCGTGCCTTTCTCCAGCGGCCAGGAAAAGGAGATCGTGACCTTGGTCCGGGGCGGGAGACGGGAGAGCGTCTCGACGACGGCGTCGATGGTGTCACGGCGGACGGGCCGGCCGCAGCGGAGGCAGTGGACCGTGCCGATCCGGGCAAAAAGGACGCGCAGAAAGTCGTGGATCTCGGTGACTGTAGCCACGGTGGAGCGGGGGTTCTTGGTGGCGGCCTTCTGCTGGATGGCGATGGCCGGGGTGATTCCCTCGATCAGGTCGGCATCGGGCTTGTCCATCCGCTCTAGGAACTGGCGGGCATAGGCGGACAGCGATTCCAGGTAGCGGCGCTGGCCCTCGGCGTAAAGGGTGTCAAAGGCCAGGGACGACTTCCCTGAGCCGCTGACTCCGGTGACGATGATGAGCTTATAAAGCGGGATGTCGAGGTCGATGTTTTTCAGGTTGTGAACCCGCACTCCGCGGAGGGTGATTCTCTCGTCTATAAGCGGCCTTGACTAAACCTCCATTATACCGCAATTTTGCCGATTTGGGGACACCGGCCGGATTGAGAACCTCTGTCTTTTTGCCTATAATTGGCGACGCTCTATATAAGGAGGCTCGGATGCCGAAAGGGACAAAGATCGCTCTCGGCCTCGCTCTCATCCCTTTTCTTATGCTGGTCCTGGCCCTTCCCTTCGTCAACCGGGTCGGGCCGTTTGTTCTCGGCTTGCCCTTCCTGCTCTTCTGGATTGTCCTTTGGATTTTCCTGACGCCTTTCATCCTGATGGCGGCTTACTGGGCGGAGAACAAGTTCAACAAGAATGATAAGCAAGGCAAATCATGAACGCGGCCCTGCTCATCATCCTGGCCACCATCGTTTTCTCCGCGGCTGTCGGTATCTTCGCCGGCCGCAAGGTCAAGATGACTCTGGAAAACTGGACCGTGGGAGGCCGCCGTTTCGGCGTCGTGCTGATCTGGCTTTTGATGGCCGGCGAGATCTACACGACTTTCACTTTCCTGGGCGCCAGCGGCTGGGCTTACTCCCGTGGGGCACCGACATTCTATATCCTGATCTATGGAACGCTGGCCTATACCGCTTCCTTCTTTATCCTGCCGGCGGTTTGGAAAGCCGGCAAGCGCTTCGGCCTCCATACCCAGCCCGATTTTTTTATCAAGCGATACGAGAGCCGCAGCCTCGGCGTCATAGTAGCGCTCATCGGGGTCGTCTCCATTATTCCCTATCTCCAGCTTCAGCTCACCGGGCTCGGGTTTATCGTTGAAGTATCGAGCAACGGCGCGATCCGCTCCAACGTGGCTATCCTCCTGGCCTTCGTCCTGACCTGTGCCTTCGTTTTCACGAGTGGAATCCGGGGATCCGCCTGGGTTTCGGTCATCAAGGACGTGCTGATGATCGCGGCCGTCACCATCGTCGGCATCGGTGTGCCCCGCATCTATTTCGGCAGCCACGGCAAGATGTTCCGGGCGCTTGCCGAGGCGCATCCCGGCCATCTTGTCTTTCCCGGAGCGACGGCGAACCTGAGCGTCCTCTGGGTCATGACCACTGCGCTCCTGACGGGACTGGGGTTCTACATGTGGCCGCACGTCTTTGGCTCGGCCTTCTCCGCCAAGAGCGCCGAGACGATCAAGAAAAACGCCGTCATCATGCCCTTCTACCAGATCCCGATCCTCCTTGTCTTTATGGCCGGGTTTACGGCCCTGCTGGTTATGCCGGGTCTCAAGAACGGCGACCTGGCCTTCCTGGAGCTCGTCAACAAGACATATCCCCCCTGGTTCATGGGGTTTGTCGGAGCAGCGGGAGCAGTGACGGCCATGGTGCCGGCCTCTGTCCTGGTGCTCTTCGCCTCGACACTCCTGGCCAAAAATGTCTATCAGTCGGGATTTTCGCCGCGGGCGAGTGAAGCGACGGTCCTGCGGCTTTCCCGGATCATGGTCCTTGTCATTATGGGCTTCGCCCTTCTTTTTGCTTTCTATTTGCCCAATGCCCTGGTCAACCTGCTGCTCATCGGCTATGACGGCGTGACTCAGTTCTTTCCCGGTGTTGTCCTGGGGCTTTTCTGGAAGGGTGTGAGACGAAGCGGGGTTTTATGGGGGTTGACGACAGGCTTTGTCCTGGCCGCCGTCCTCGTCTTCACCAAGCATGATCCGTTTCTGGGGATGAACGCCGGGTTCGTGGCGCTCGTTGTCAATGCCGCCGTGACCGTGGCCGTGAGCCGTTTTTCCGGGGCAAAGGACGAAAACAATGGACAGGTGGCTTGAAAGATGGAGGACAGAATGAAACAAGGATTGGAAACAGAAATCGCGGCCCTGGCCGGCGGGCTTGTCGCTTGGCGACGGGATTTTCATCGTCATCCTGAGGTGGCTTTTCAGGAGACCAGGACTGCGGCCGTGGTCCGGGAATTCCTGGAGAGTCTCGGGCTTCCTGTGCGTTCGGCCGGCGGCACCGGCCTGGTCGCGGCGCTGGAGGGGAAACAGGGCGGGAGGACGGTGGCCCTGCGGGCCGATATGGATGCCCTCCCGGTTCAAGAGGAAGGCGAGAAGGAATACCTCTCCCTGAATCGGGGAGCGGCCCATGCCTGCGGGCACGACGGGCATATGGCGATGATGATGGCCGCCGCCAAGGTCTTGACAGGCAGAAAGAGCGATTTCAGCGGCCGGGTGGTTTTTCTCTTCCAGCCGGCCGAGGAGAGGCCGCCCGGAGGGGCGAAGAAAATGGTCGAGGACGGCGCGCTGGAGGGCGTGGACGCCGTGTTCGGCCTCCACCTCTGGCAGCCGTTTCCAACGGGCATGATCGGAGTCATCAAGGGCCCGATGTTGGCTCAAGCCGATAATTTTAATATCACCGTGAAAGGAAAAGGAGGGCACGGTGCCATGCCCCATACGGCGGTTGACCCGATCCTGGCGGCTGCCCAAATCATCATGAACAGCCAGACGATCGTCAGCCGGAATGTCGATCCCCTGAAACCCTGCGTTGTCACCTTCGGCACGATCAACGGAGGGACGACCCACAATATCATTCCCCCAGAGGTCGCCATGACCGGGACGGTGAGGACTTTTGACCTGGCCGTCCAGGCTCTGGCCGAAAAGCGGCTCCGGGAAATCGCCGAAGAGACGGCCAAGGCGTTCGGGGCGTCCTGCCGGGTCGAATATATACCCGGATATCCGGCGGTGGTGAACGACGCGGCGATGGTCGATTTCGCTACGGGAGTTGCCAAGAGGGTCCTCGGTGAGGGCTGTCTCCAGCCCTTTGACCCCGTTATGGGCGGGGAGGATTTTGCGTATTATCTGCAGAAGGTCCCGGGCGCCTTCATCTTTTTAGGCGCAGGCGACGGCCGGGAATTCCCTCATCATCATCCGGCCTTCGACATTGACGAGAAGGCACTGCCGATGGGCGCCCTTCTCCTCACTTCGCTGGCGCTGGAGTTCCTGGGGGTCAAGCCCGCGTGAGTGTCCTGGTTATCCTTGGCGTGGCCCTGGCGTTGGCGATGGACGCCTTTGCCGTATCACTCGGCTTGGGGATGAGCCTGAAGCCGGCGACCGGCGGCCAAACTTTCCGTCTGGCCTTTCATTTTGGGCTCTTCCAGTTCCTGATGCCGGTCCTCGGCTGGGCGGCCGGGGAAACGCTCGTTCGACATATCGAGAAATATGATCACTGGGTGGCGTTCGCCCTTCTTCTGGCTGTTGGGGGCAGGATGATATTCGGATCATTAAGTCCGGAGAAGGACTTAGACCAAGAGCGTTCCGACCCGACCCGTGGTGTTTCATTGCTCGTTCTTTCCGTGGCCACGAGCCTGGATGCCCTGGCCGTCGGACTGAGTCTGGCTGCGCTCCGGGTGGACATCGTCTTCCCCGCCGTCGTGATCGGGATCGTGGCCTTTGGTATGACGGTGTTCGGGATGAAGATCGGGCCGGCTCTGGGCAGGGTTATCGGCCGGAGAGCCGAGCTTCTGGGCGGTGTCGTCCTGATCGTGATCGGCATCAAAATCCTGGCCGACCATTTGTAGCCCGAAAGGTTGACAAAAGCTTCCGCTGCGTATAAATCTTAGTTCCGAGTTTATTTTGTAGATGTCCCGCGAGGTGGTACCTTAGGGAACATCCCCCAGGAGGTCTTAATAATGAAAGCGTTAACACGTCGGGAATTCATGGGCCGGTCGGCCGCGGCTGCGGCCGGACTGATGATCGTTCCCCGTCACGTCCTCGGCGGAAAGGGCTATCAGGCGCCGAGCGACACCCTGAACATCGGCTGCGTCGGCGTCATGGGGAAAGGCCAGTCCGACATCGCCAGCTGCAGCACCGAGAACATTGTCGGCGTCTGCGACGTCGACGACGAGATGATGGCCAAATTCTTGACGGACGGGCAGAACACGCCCGAACAGCAGGCCAAATACGAGAAGGCCATGAAATACCGCGATTTCCGCGAGATGCTGGACAGGGAAAAGACGATCGATGCCATCACCGTCAGCACGCCCGACCACAACCATGCCGTAATCGCCATGACGGCCATCAAGATGGGCAAACATGTCTTCGTCCAGAAGCCGCTGACTCATACGGTTAAAGAAGCCCGGATGCTGGCCGAGGAGGCCAAGAAGGCCGGGATCGTCTCCCAGATGGGCAACCAAGGCCATTCCAAGGAAGGCGCCCGCCTGGTCTGCGAATGGATCTGGGACGGTGCGATCGGGCCCGTGCACGAGGTTCATGTCTGGACCAACCGGCCGATCTGGCCGCAGGGCATCGACGCGCCCAAGGAAACTCCTTCCTGTCCGCCGACCCTGGACTGGAATCTCTGGATCGGACCGGCGCCGTGGCGCTTCTACCACCCGGCCTATCATCCGTTCGCCTGGCGCGGCTGGTTTGATTTCGGGACGGGTGCGCTGGGCGACATGGGCGCCCACCTTATGGACCAGCCCTTCTGGGCGCTCGACTTGGGCCATCCAAAGACAATCCAGGCCTCTTCGACCCAGTTCACCAAGGATTCCTACCCGGTCGCCGAGACCGTCATCTATGAGTTCCCGGCCCGGGGTAAGTTCCCTCCGGCAAAGCTAACCTGGTATGATGGCGGTCTGACCCCGGCGCGGCCCAAGGAGCTCGAAAACGGCCGGATGATGGGCGATGAAGGGGGCGGAGTCCTCTTCGTCGGGAAGAAGGGGATGCTGATGTGCGGTACTTATGGAGAGAACCCGCGTCTGTTGCCCGAGAAACTCATGAAGGACTACAAGCGTCCGGAGAAGACCATCCCTCGGTCACCCGGAATCCACGAAGAATGGATCGCGGCTATCAAAGCGGGCAAGAAATCGACCACGGATTTCTCCTATTCGGGGACGCTGACCGAGGTCATGCTGCTCGGGAATATCGCCATGAGGATGGCAGAGGCCAAGACCGTCCTGGAATGGGATCCGGTGAAGATGGAGTTCCTTAACCTGCCCGAGGCCAATCAGTACGTGCACAAGGAGTACCGGCAGGGCTGGTCGCTCTAGCGCCCGGAGGAGATACGGATGAAAGAGAAGTTCGGAATTGCGTTTACGTTGTTGCTGATTCCCGGACTCATGGTCGCCCTGACTTCTTATGATTCGCTCCAGAGCGCAGCCCAAAAAGCGGACCTTGAAAAATGGGCCATCCACGACCTGGGCAGGCCGCTGCCCGCGGTTGTCGACCCTGGCCCGGCGGGACAATCGGTGGCGGCGCCGACGGACGCGGTCGTCCTATTCGACGGGAAAGACCTCTCCTCCTGGCAGGACGTCAAGGGTGAACCGGCCAAGTGGAAGGTCGAGGGCGGATATATGGAAGTCGTGGCCAAGACGGGGTCAATACGGACAAAGAAAGGGTTTGGAGATTGTCAGCTCCATATCGAATGGGCGACGCCGTCGGCGGTCGCGGGCGAGGGCCAAGAAAGGGGTAATAGCGGCGTCTTCCTGATGGACATTTATGAGGTCCAGGTTCTTGACTCATATGACAACAGGACCTATGCCGACGGCCAGGCGGCGGCGATCTACGGCCAATACCCGCCTCTCGTCAACGCCAGCCGGAAGCCGGGCGAATGGCAGACCTACGATATCATTTTTCACCGGCCGCGGTTCGCCACGGACGGCGAGCTGGTTGAGCCGGCGCGGATGACGGTCTTCCATAACGGCGTCATCGTGCACGACAATGACGTGCTGACGGGACCGACGGCCCACAAGGCTCGGCCGCCCTATAAAGCCCACGCCGAAAAGTTGCCCGTTTCGCTCCAGGATCATGGGAATCCCACCCGCTTCAGGAACATCTGGCTCCGTGAGCTCGAATAAATCGAATAAATCGGTGACACCATATCAATCTCCTAATTTAGCTTGCCGATAGGGGCTCAAAAAAAAAGGAAAATGATATACTGTCCCCAATCCTCTCGGAGTGAGGCCACTCATGCCCGACTAGCTCCTCTCCCTTGAAGGGAGAGGGGAGGGAGAGAGTAGAGCGGAGAATTGCCGAGAGGATCCTCACTATGAGGAGGAGAGGACCATGAAATCAACTCGGATGAATCACATCGTTGAAGGCGGAGTCAAGGCCATTATCTCCCTGGTTCTTGTGCTGGTTCTCACGGGAGCTGCCTTGACGTGTGCAAGCCAAACCGGCAAGAAGAAAAAAGCGCTCTTTGTCTGGGGCGGCTGGGAAGGTCATGAGCCGAAGCAGTGTGTGGATATATTTGCTCCCTGGCTCCAGGAGCAGGGTTTCGAAATCGAGATCTCTCCCACGCTCGATTCCTACCTGGATGCCGCGAAGCTTAAATCTCTCGACCTCATCGTCCATATCTTCACCATGTCGGACATCAAGCCCGAGCAGGAGAAGGCGCTCGAAGAGGCGGTCAAGAGCGGAGTCGGGCTGGCCGGTTGGCACGGCGGTCTGGCCGACGCCCACCGCAGCAACGTCGAGTACGAGTTCATGGTCGGGGGTCAGTGGGTCGCCCATCCCGGAGGAGTCATCCCTTACCGGGTCAACATTATCAATCACGATGACCCCATAACCAAGGGGCTGTCTGACTTTGACATGAACTCCGAGCAATATTACATGCAGGTCGATCCCGTCGTCGAGGTCCTGGCCACGACAACCTTCTCCGGGCAATACGCGCCCTGGATCAAAGGCGCGGTCATGCCGGTCGTCTGGAAAAAGATGTACGGAAAGGGGCGCGTCTTCTACACCTCGCTCGGTCACGTGGCCAAGGATTTCGATGTTCCGGAGGCCCGCGAAATCGTCAAGCGAGGCCTGCTCTGGGCCGCCCGCGTCAGCGGCGAAGACGCCCGGCCCCAAGTTTTGCCGTATAAGTAATTCAAATTGAGTTCCCCTCCTTAGCAAGGTTCTCCCTTTGTTGCCCTCTTTAGCAAAGAGGGCTCAGGGGAGATTTTATACGCCTTTTCCAATCCCCCTCGCCCCCTTTTCCAAAGGGAGGAAGATAAAACCTGCCTTTTCAAAGGGGGATGATAGAACCAAAGAGGGATAATAAGGAAGCCAAGTGCCCGCCGTGCCGTGGTTACCGCACTAAGCGTCATAGAGCCAAATAACGCTTGACAATAGCAATCGTTTTAATATACAATTAATGTATAACAAAATTAATTAGCGGTTCATATCCGGGGGTTCACACATATGGACATCCATAAAATCCGTTTTCTCAGGGAAAAGCTGCGCCTAATGGAACGGCAAATGAACGATCCTTTCGGCCGCGATGCTGGCTGCTGCGGCCTGACCCTGGCCCAATGTCATACTCTTCTTGAGGTTGGGAACAAGGGCGAGGTTTCGCTCGTCGACCTGGCCGCGAGCTTCGGCCTCGACACGAGCACGCTCAGCCGGATGATCCAGGGCCTCGTCGTTCTCGGCCTCGTCAGCCGGCTGACCAACGAAAAGGACCGCCGCTACGTCGCGATTTCTCTCACCGAGCAAGGCCGCAAGCTATTCGATGAGATCGAGGCCAGGTTCAACAGCTACTTTGCGCAGGTCCTTGAGCTCATCCCCTCTGATAAGCAGGACTCCGTGGTCGAAGGCATTGGGCTTTTCTCCGACGCGGTCAGGAAACACAACGAGTCTGCCCGTTGCTGCCAGGATGGCAGTGATCTGGGCTAAAAGAAAATATCCGTAAGTTAGGAGCGGCTGTCATGACGGATCAAGAGACGGGTCGAAAAGGAGACCGCGGGTTGGGGGAGAAGAGCGGCGGCCCTCCTCCCTCCTGCGAATGCAGCCCCGAATGCTGCGGCTGGACCGTGGCACAGGGCAAGGCAGAGAGCTATATTAGAGAATCCGAGCATTGGATCGAGCGCCGGATCGAAACCCCCGCCGGTCCAATTCCGGTCGTCCGGACAAGACTAAGCCGCCAGGACATCCTGGGGAAAGTGAAGGCCCGCTTCGGGATCGGCCGGATGAACTACAAAGTAAAGCCCGGCCTTTATGCCATCGGAAAGGCCAGCCCGGACTCGCCCATCCTTGTGTCGGCCAACTACAAACTCAGCTTCGATTGCCTCCGCCGCGAACTCAGCGGCCTTGATGCCTGGATCCTCGTCCTGGATACCAAAGGGATCAATGTCTGGTGCGCCGCCGGCAAGGGTACCTTCGGGACCGAGGAGCTGGTGCATCGGATCGAAGACTCAGGGCTGACCCGGGTCGTCTCCCATCGCACCCTTATCCTTCCCCAGCTTGGAGCCCCGGGCGTCGCCGCCCACGAGGTCACCAGACACACTCATTTCAAAGTCATATACGGGCCCGTAAGAGCGGCCGACATCAAGGCTTTCCTTGCTGCCGGCCTGGAAGCGACTCCCGAGATGCGCCTGGTCACGTTTAAACTCATGGATAGAGTGGCGCTGACGGCGATAGAATTGATCAGTCCATTCAAATATCTTGTCATTCTCACCGCGGTCCTCTGGATCCTCAATCTCCTCGGGCTACACCTGCTGTCCTGGAAGGGCTGGTATCCCTATCTGGGCGCGATCCTGATCGGCGGCTTTATCGTCCCGATCCTTCTTCCCTGGATTCCCGGACGCATTTTCGCCTGGAAAGGCTGGCTCCTGGGGGTTCTCTGGGCAACGTTTGTCAATATCCAGCAGGGGCTGCTCCCGCCGACTCCGGCATCCTGGGAGCGGGCGGCGGCCAATTTTCTGCTCCTCCCGGCCATCTCGGCCTTCCTGGCCATGGGCTTCACCGGTTCCTCGACATACACCTCGCTCTCCGGTGTCCTTAAGGAGATGAGGTATGCGGTGCCGGCGATCCTTGCCTCGGTTTCTATCGGGCTTGTCTTCCTAGCCGTCGTCCTAATCCGGGGCTTATAAGGGGGAAAGAATGAAAGAATACCTGCATCTCAAGAACGTGACGACGCTGTCCTACGACCCGGATAAATGCACGGGATGCGGGATGTGTGCCGAGGTCTGCCCTCACGCGATCTTTTACCTTGAGGATAAGAAAGCCCGGATCAGAGACCGTGACCTGTGCATGGAATGCGGCGCCTGTTCGAGAAATTGTCCTTTCGCCGCCATCTCGGTCCGCCCGGGCGTCGGCTGCGCCTGGGGGATTTTGCTCTCGGAGTTAAAAGGCCGCGAGGCTCCCTCTTGCGGCTGATCCTCGCCTATTCTTTCTTGTAAACGACGCCGCCCTTCATCACGAATTTCACCCGCTCGAGTTCGGTGATGTCCTGGAGGGGATCGCCGCTCACGGCGATGAGGTCGGCATATAAACCGGGCACCACCGCCCCCACCCGGTCGGACCAGCCCAGCAGGTCGGCTGCATTGACGGTGGCCGCCTGGATGGCCTGCTGAGGAGTCATCCCGCACTTGACCATAAAGGCAAATTGCTTGGCATTCCAGCCATGGGGAAATATAGCGGCGTCCGTTCCGAAGGCCATCTTTACTCCGGCCTTCACTGCGCGTCCGAAGTTCTGGCGCTGGAGCTCGCCGAGCCCGGCTTCCTTCTTGAGGATGCTCTCCGGATAGCCCAGCCGCTTGAACTCGGCCATGATGTACTCGTGGTTGTAAACATCCCCGACAAGGTAGGTCCCGCGTTCTTTCATCAGCTGGATTCCCTCGTCGTCGATCAGGCTCCCATGCTCGATCGAGGCGACCCCCGCCCGCGTGGCCATCTTGATTCCTTCGGTCCCATGGGCGTGGGCCGCGACTTTCTTTCCCCATCTGGC
>Ga0153916_10004421_pt1 | contig 10615 bp, 8 predicted proteins | sample Opewatmetagenome_FD_109642 | JGI IMG/M metagenome (GOLD analysis project Ga0153916, IMG submission 109642) | Freshwater wetland microbial communities from Ohio, USA - Open water 3 Core 3 Depth 4 metaG | ecosystem: Environmental > Aquatic > Freshwater > Wetlands | place: USA: Ohio, Lake Erie, Old...
GCTCGCCGATCCACTTCATGTCCCCGAATACGCCAGTGTCACCCATGTGGTAGATCCTGAAGCCGTTTTCGAGTTCGATGATATAGCCGATCGGGTCGCCGCCCGGATGCGTTTCGTCCTTGTTGGTGTCGGGATTGTGCCAAACGAACACCGACGAATGCTCAGCGTGCGTTGCCGTGAGCTTGATACCAGGAACCGGCGTGATGCTCCCGCCCTTGTTGAAGCGCGGGAGCATCTGGGGCGGCAGGACCCCGAGGGTGGTGAGCGCCATATTCAAGTCCCCGGGTGCCCACATCGGAATGTGGTTCAATTTCGCCAGCGCCGGTGCGTCGGCAATGTGATCTCCGTGTCCGTGGCTCACCAGGATCAGGTCCACCTTGCCGAGTGCCTCCAGGTTCTTGTACTGCGCCGGCGTCAGGGGATTCTTGATGAGCCAGGGATCGGTCACAATCACTTTCCCGCCCGGCGTGGTGATTTTGAAGGCCGACTGGCCTAGCCAGAGCACTTCGGTCTTGCCGGATTGCGCGTTGGCCGCCAGTGCCGGAAACACAAGGCTGACTGCCATTAAGACCAAAACATGGAAACGCTTCATGAACTCTCCCATTCAGGCTTTCTCCCGTTTTTTCTCCGAGCTTCCCCATTTGGCTCGCTTCACATCAATGCCGATCCCGCAGGATTACTGCGGCGCTATCCCTGCCACTTCCATCGCTTTCTTGTAGCGCGCGATTTCCGTGGGCAGGAGATCGGCGAGCTGCGCCGGGGTTTGCGGCCACGGCTCGGTGCCCTGGGTGTCGAGGAATTTCTTCATGTCGGCGGTCGCCAGCATCTTGTTGACCGCGGCATTGATGAAGCCGATGCGCTCCGCCGTCATGCCCGCCGGTGCAAACAGGCCCCACCACAACTGGTAGCTGTAGCCCGGCGCGCCGGACTGCGCGATCGTCGGCACGCCCGGAAAGAGCGGCGAAGGCTCGAGGCTGCTCACGCCAAGGATGCGCACCCGGTGCGCATTGATCATCGGCAGCAGCGCCGAGGAACTCGAGATCACCATCTCCACTTCGCCGGAGCCGACCGCCGTGACCGCCGGCGCGATGCCCTTGTACGGAACGTGCACGAGCTTGATGCCCGCAGCGGCAGCGAACAGCGCACCTGAGAAATGGTTGTTGCCACCGGTGCCCGAGGACGAGTAATTGAGCGTTCCAGGATTCTTTTTTGCGAGCGCGATGAGTTCCTTCACGGATTTCGCCGGCACCGACGGGTGAACCGCGAGCAGCATCGGCGCGCGCGCAAACGTCGCGACCGGGATGATGGCCTTCGCCGGGTCGAACGACAGCTTCGCGCGCACGGCGGCGGTGGCCGGATACGACGAGGTGGTGGAAAGCAGCGTGTAGCCGTCGGGCTCGGCCTTGCTCGCCGTTTCGGCCCCGATCATGCCGCTCGCGCCGGGGCGGTTGTCGACGATCACGTTTTTGCCCCACATGTCGCCGAGGCGCTTCGCCACCGCGCGCGCGATGACATCAGTCGAGCCACCGGCAGAGTATGGCAGGATAAGCTGGACGTTCTTGGACGGATAAACTCCCTGCGCCGCAGCGTCCGTTACTGCCCCGCCCCACGCCGCAGCGAACGCCGCCGCCACCGCCACGCCCGACCAGGATTGTATGATTTTCATGATTTTCCTCCTTCGTTGATGGGCCGTTTTTTCCTGGCCCGGTTAAGGTCACCCGTCACACATTACTATCCGCCCAGCGTGCGTGTCACGTCGTCGAAGAGCTCGTCCACTTCGAACCGTCTCGGAATGAGCCCCTGCCGGTACACATAATCGATGGCGACCTCAAGGTTGCGCCGATTTGCTTCGACGCCCAGTGGAGCCGTATCGACCTCGGAAGCCACCGGCAGCCCCGCTGCCTTCTTGCTCTCCGAAAGCAGCCGGAAGACCTCCTGAACCGCCCGCGGGTCGGATTTCGAGAGGGACTCCTTGACCACCACCATGTGGTTGATCTGGATTGCCTGGTTTCGCTTGTGCCAGTCCCGGGCCGCTGCGGCAGGGTCCGGAATCAGCGCTTTCAGCCGGGGATCATTGGGCACGCTGCCAACGACCGCAGCATCCAATTCGCCCTCGATCAGCATGGTCAGCAGATCCTTGCCTTCCGGAGCCCGCTCGACCGTCGGCGGATCGCGGTACTCGGCGACATGCGGGTCCTCGAATGTTACCCACCGCACGCGATCCAGATCAAGCCCGTAATCATTGGCGAGGATGCCGCGGATCCACGCGACCGTCGTCACGGAATAGGAGCGGATACCAACCTGATGTCCGGCAAGATCGCGCGGGGAGAGATGGCCACGTTGGGCATTGTACACAATGTACTGATGCTGAAACCGTCCAAACATGACGGCAGGCACGAGGACCAGCGGTTTGCCGTACGCCTTGGCCATCAGAAAGGTCACTATCGCGAGTTCCGCAACGTCGAACTCCAGATCCCGCACCACTCTTTTGAATGCGTTGTTCGGCACCTTCACGTCGGCAAAATCCAGCGTGACATACGGGGACCGCACCTCACCTTTCTTCAAGGCAAGGGTGTTGGGATAATCGCCTAAAAGTGTGCGCAGCCGCACTGATCCGGAATCACTCATCGACGTACGACAGCCCGGCGTCATCAAGCTTGCCACGCATACCGTAGATATCCAGCCCCAGTTCGCCGAAAGCAAGCCGCTTGCGATTGGCCTCTTCCTTCTTTAATCGCGCCTCGCAGGCAGCTAATACTGCCTTCGCTTCGGCCACCGGCACTATGACCACGCCATCATCGTCGGCAACGATCACGTCGCCGGGATTGACCAGTGCGCCAGCACAGACTACCGGCAGATTGACCGCGCCAGGAGTGGCTTTCACCGTGCCTTTGGCCGAGATCGCCTTGGGCCAAACCGGGAACCGCATTTCCCGCAGCACCTTGAGGTCTCGGCAACCGGCATCGATAACAAGGCCAACCACACCCCTGGCCCGCATCGAAGTTGCCAGCAGCTCTCCAAACATGCCATCGCTATTGTCCGCGCTGCAGGCAACCACCATCACATCCCCGGGTTTACAGACCTCGATCGCCACGTGCAACATCCAGTTGTCGCCAGGCTGCGACAATACGGTCACTGCGCTGCCGGCTACGGCGGCACCATCGTAGATTGGACGCATGTAAGGTTGCATCAGTCCAACGCGGCCCATGGCCTCGTGTACGGTGGCCGTTCCGCACTCGCCGAGACGCTTGATTGTTGCCTCTGCAGCACGAGGAATGTTTCTGATGACTACGTTTCTCATGACAATTCTCCTGAAAACCCGCGGCAACAGCTGCCAGCCCTAAGCATAGCGCGGCGCCTTCCCGCAGAATCGTCGGATTGTGCAGCCAAACAGCATCCAGGAAAATAGCATTACTCAACTATCTGTTATGCTATTTATGCATAACAGATTTCCTGTGCCCGATCTTGGTTAACTGTACCGATTGTTAAATACTGCGGAGTGTGTGGATGGACCTCAAACAACTGGAGTGCTTCGTCAGAGTGGCTGAACTCGGCAGTTTCACCAAGGCATCGGCAATGCTTGGCATCTCACAGTCCGTCTTGAGCCGCCACGTGCGACAACTCGAGCTGGAGCTGAAAAAGCATCTGTTGTATCGCAATGGCCGCGGGGTCACAGCGACTGAAAGCGGCAAGCGTCTGGTCGCACATGGCAAGGGCATACTGCACCAAGTCGAACTTGCCCGACAGGAGCTTGAAGACGCGGAGATTTCGCCAGTCGGCAAGGTCGTTGTCGGGCTCCCCCCCAGCATAAGCAGACTCTTGACGGTACGCCTCGTTTCGCGGTTCCGCAAGCAATACGGCAAGGCCTCTATCGGCATCGCAGAAGGGCTCTCGATCACGATGCAAGAATGGCTGCTGCTCGGGCGCCTTGATTTCGCCCTGCTCTACAACCCGATGCCGACCCCCCAACTCGAATACGAACGCTTATTATCGGAAGACCTCTGCCTCATCAGTCCTGCTGCGGCCGGCAAAAAATTACCGGCCAGGGTGCGCATGGTGGATCTGGCCCGTTATCCCCTTATCATTCCCAGTCGTCCAAACTCTATCCGCAACATGATCGAGACCGAATGTGGGCGGCAAAACGTTACGCTCAACATCATCCTGGAGATCGACGCGATTGCTTCGGTACTCGATTTGGTCGAAAAAGGTTTCGGCCACGCAATTCTCTCGCACTACGCGATTCACGGCCGCCCCCTGCGCGGCACACTGCAGGCAGCGCGCATTGTCGGCCCCGGTATTACCAGCCATCTGGTCATTGCAACCTCGGCACAGCGACCGCTCACTCGCCTGGCCCAGCGGACAATCGAATTGATCAAGTCGGAAATAGCCCGTGATACCCTTACCAATCCAGAGGCGGCCCAAAGCAAGGCATAGTGGCCTCCCCTGTATTCCCGACATCTAAAAAAGGAGAAAAGATGAAAACTCAGCATGTCGTGACGCGCTTTCTGATGGGATTGGCGGTGGCGGTATCCGTCAGCCTCAGCGCATTTGCCGAGGAATATCCGGCCAAGCCGGTGCGCATGATCGTTGGCTTTCCGCCCGGCGGTGCAACGGACCTGGTGGCACGCATCATCCAGCCCAGGGTGACTGAATTGTTGGGGAAGCAGGTCATCGTGGATAACCGGCCCGGCGCCAACGGCATCATATCCCTCGATATCATTGCACGCGCCGAACCCGACGGGTATACGGTCGGATTCGGCCATATCGGCGGGCTGGTCATCAGCCCTGCCATCCAGAAAGTGCCATACGACCCTTACAAGTCCTTCGCACCCATCGGCCTGATGGTCACCTTGCAGAACATCATCATTACCCATCCGTCGGTGCCGGCAAAAAACCTCAAGGAGTTCATCGCGCTCGCCAAATCCAAACAGGGCCAGTTAAATTACGCCAGCTCGGGTATTGGCAGCCCCGGACACCTCTCGGGAGAACTGCTGGAGTCCATGACTGGCGTCAAGATGATGCATATCCCGTACAAGGGCGGCGCGCCGGCGATCACCGACCTCCTCGCCGGTCACGTGCCGTCGTTCTTCGCGGTGATTTCGACCGCCGTACCGCATGTGCAGTCCGGCAGAGTGCGCGCCATTGCGGTCACAGGAAACAAGCGCGCCGGCGCTCTTCCCGACGTGCCGACCGTGGGAGAAACCGTTCCCGGTTACGTCGCAACAAATTGGTACGGCCTGGTCGCGCCCGCGAAAACGCCCAAAGCGATCATCGACCGGATCAACAAGGATCTCACTACGGCGCTCAAGTCGCCTGAAGTCGTGCAACAGCTGAACGCCCGCGGAATTGATTCCACCCCGTCCTCGCCGGTGGAATACGCAAAATTCATCCGCGACGAAGACAAGAAGTGGGTGCCGATCATCAAACGGGCGAATATCCAGCCCTGACGCGAGAAAAGGAAACCGGAAAAATGATCATTGATTGTCATGGCCACTACACCACCGCGCCCAAGGCGCTGGAAGAATTCCGCAAGCGCCAGGTCAACGGGCTCAAGGATCCGTCATTAAGCCCCGCAAAAGATTCACTGCGAATCAGCGATGACCAGCTCCGCGAGAGCCTCGAGGGCGCGCAACTCAAGCTCCAGCGCAACCGCGGCACCGACCTCACCATCTTCTCGCCGCGCGCGGGCGGCATGGGGCATCACATCGGCAATGCCGCTACCAGCGCGTTGTGGTCGGGTATTTGCAACGAACTGATACACCGCATCTGTACCCTTTATCCCGAGAACTTCGTCGGCGTCTGCCAGCTTCCCCAGAGCCCGGGTGTGAAACCGGACAATTGCCTTGCCGAACTCGAGCGCTGCGTCAAGGAGTTCGGCTTCGTCGGCTGCAACCTGAACCCCGACCCGTCGGGCGGCTACTGGACCGACCCACCGCTGACCGACAAATGGTGGTACCCGCTCTACGAAAAGCTGGTGGAGCTGGACGTGCCGGCGATGGTACACGTCAGCGCCTCCTGCAATCCGAATTTCCACTTCACCGGCGCGCATTACATCAATGCCGACACCACCGCCTTCATGCAGTTCCTCACCTCGGACCTGTTCAAGGACTTCCCCACCTTGAAGTTCATCATTCCGCACGGCGGCGGCGCCGTGCCGTACCACTGGGGCCGCTATCGGGGGATCGCGCAGGACATGGGCCGCCCGCCGCTCAAGGAGTTGTTGCTCAACAATGTCTTCTTTGATACCTGCGTCTACCACCGTCCCGGCATCGAGCTGCTGCTCAAGGTCATCCCCGCGGACAACATCCTGTTCGCCTCCGAGATGGTCGGCGCCGTGCGCGGCATCGACCCCGAAACCGGACACCATTATGACGACACCAAGCGCTACATCGACGCCATCGACTGGCTCAGCGCCGGGGACAAAGAGAAGATCTTCCACGGCAACGTGCGGAAGGTATACAGCCGCTTCACAGCACACAGCACAACATGCTGATTGGCAGAGAAATCCGTGCATGCCTGGCATATGGGCACCAGCCACACCTCTGACGCTGCGGAAGAAGGGATAAATCCGAAACGATGCCCACATCGGGGACACAGCAATCCGCTAAACGCTTGAAAAATGGGCCGGACCAAAGAAGTTGCCTCTCCAGCCCACCATACCTTCTGCAGATACGCTAAACTGAGCGACTTCATGCAAGCACCGCTCTGCCCTCTGCCAGATGTTATCGTCCTTCGAGACCTTTGAGCCAGCTGCCCGCCACGCGGTATCTGGATTTCCGCCGCCATGCTGAATCCGGCCACGGCCGCGCGTCGCGCGCTTCCCTCTGTCGACCGCCTGCTCAAGCTCGAAGCGGTTGCCGTGCTCATTGCCCGCTACGGCCGACCGCTGGTAACGGAAATATTACGCGCGCTGCTCGATGAGCGGCGCGCCGCGCTTGCCAGTTCCACCGCGGCGGTTTCACCCTTAGAAGAAACCGAATTCATCGACGCGTGCGCGGCGCGGCTTGCCCGCGAGATGCAACCGTCTGTGAAACCGGTATTCAATCTCACCGGCACCGTGCTGCACACCAATCTTGGGCGGGCGATCATGCCCCGAAGCGCGGCCGAGGCGGTGATGCAGGCAATGACGCGTCCGACCAATCTGGAATTCGATCTCGGGGGCGGCGAGCGCGGCGAGCGCGACAGTCACATCGAGCGCTGGCTGATGCGGCTCACCGGTGCCGGGGCCGCCGCAGTCGTCAACAACAATGCCGCTGCAGTGTATCTGTCGCTCAATACGCTGGCCCTGAAGAAGGAAGTGCTGGTCTCGCGTGGCGAACTGGTCGAAATTGGCGGCTCGTTCCGCATTCCCGATATCATGGCGCGCGCCGGTGTGAAGCTTGTCGAAGTCGGCACCACCAACCGCACCCACCTGAAAGACTATGCGGCGGCAATTTCCGCGCGCACCGCAGCAATCATGAAGGTGCACACCAGCAATTACGCAATCCAGGGCTTTACCGCCACCGTGCCGGAACCTGAACTTGCCGCACTAGCACACGAGCATGGGCTGCCTTTCATCGTCGATCTCGGCAGCGGCATGCTGATCAACCTTGAAGACTACGGTCTGCCGCACGAGCCCACGCCGTACGAAACGCTCGCTCACGGCGCCGATCTCGTCACCTTCAGCGGCGACAAGCTGCTCGGCGGGCCGCAGGCCGGGCTGATCGTCGGCCGCAAGGAACTCGTCGTGCGCGTCAGAAAAAACCCGATGAAGCGCGCACTGCGGGTGGACAAGATGACGCTAGCGGCACTGGAAGCGGTGCTGCGGCTCTACGCCAACCCGGAGCGCCTAAAGGAAGAGTTGCCCACGCTCAAATGGCTGACACGCCCGCTCTCTGACATCGAAGCACAGGCCGAACGCGTGCTGCCCGCGGTAAACGCCGTACTGGGTGCGCAAGCTGCAGTCTGCATCGTTTCATGCGGCAGCCAGATCGGCAGCGGCTCGCTGCCGGTGGATTCGCTGCCGAGCGCGGGCATCGCGATAACCGGAACGGGAAAAAGCAGAAATTCCTTTGCCAATCAGATCGCCGCTGCATTCCGCGCGCTGCCCGTGCCGGTGGTCGGCCGGATCAAGGACGGCGCGTTCATCATGGACCTGCGCTGCCTGGAGGACGAAGCGGAATTCGTCGCGCAACTCGGCAAACTGAAAATCTAAAAAGCATGAACCGCAAAGATTCTTTTCAATACCCTTCTTCTCAATACCCGCCTGACGGGTGCCTCGAGGGGTACGCGAAGTCGCAAAAAAAACGTTTGCAAACAATATGTTATATGTGATGCCCTGCGCGCATTGGCTTCTTTCGCGCTACTGTGGTTTCCCCCTTTCATGCCAATGCAGAGATGCGGCGAGCGGAAAGGGAACACCCAATATTGATTTTTCCTTTGCGTCTTTGCGCCTTTGCGGTGAGGTTCTGAAGTGATCGTCGCTACAGCCGGACACATCGACCACGGCAAAACGCTGCTGGTGAAAACGCTCACCGGCGTCGATACCGACCGCCTGCCGGAGGAGAAGGCGCGCGGCATTTCGATCGACCTGGGTTTTGCCTATCTGCCGCTTGCCGACGGACATCTGATCGGCTTCGTCGACGTTCCCGGGCACGAGCGCTTCATCCGCAATATGCTGGCCGGGGTGTGCGGCATCGATTTCGCGCTGCTGGTGGTCGCCGCCGACGATGGCGTTATGCCGCAGACTGTCGAGCATCTCAACATTCTCGATCTTCTGGGCGTTGCGCGCGGCGCCGCAGTGATCACTAAAATCGACCGTGTCGACGAAGCGCGTGCGCAGCAGGTTGCCGAAAATGTCAAAGCCCTGCTCGCTTCGACCCGGCTTGCTGCCGCTCCAGTGCTGCAGGTATCGGCGGTAAGCGGCGCCGGCATTGCCGCGTTGCGCGAACTGCTTGCGCATGAAGCGGCAGCGCAAGCTGCAAGACGATCCGCGGGGCAGTATTTCAGGCTCGCCATCGACCGCGCTTTTACCATCGCCGGCAGCGGGACAGTGGTCACTGGCACCGTGTTCAATGGTGTCGTGAAACCGGGCGACAAGCTGGTAGTCTCGCCGGCAGGTACGGCGGTGCGCGTGCGCGGCATCCAGATCCGGGGCAAGCCGGCGGAGCAGGCAGCGGCTGGCCAGCGCTGCGCGCTGAACCTGACCGGCGCCGATCTCGAATCGGTGAGCCGCGGCGACTGGGTGCTGCACGAAGCGATCCACAGTCCGACACAACGCATTGATGTGCGTATCAGCACAATTGCATCGGAAGCAAAGGCGCTCAAGCACTGGACGCCGGTACACCTGCACCTGGCGACCGCTGACGTGACGGCGCGGGTTGCAATTCCGCGCGGAGAAACCATTGCGCCCGGCAGCTCGCTGCTGGTGCGGCTGGTACTCGACCAGCCGATAGGCGCCCTGCATGGCGACCGCTTCATCCTGCGCGACCAGTCGGCAAACCGCACGCTGGGCGGCGGCAGCGTGCTCGACCCGTTCGCGTCATCGACCCGCCGTAACGGCGGCTCGCGCCTGGCCGAACTCGGCGCGCTCGAACAGCCGACGCCGGAAGCAACGCTCGCGGAACTCATCAGGCTGTCCGACAACGGCATCGATCTCGCACGCTTCGAAAAGACATTCAATATCATGCCCGAGCGTGCTGCCGCACTCTATTCCCAGGCGGACCTCGTACAGCTCGGCAAAGAAATCCGCATCGGCATCGCGCGTGCGCGTCACATCGCAATGCGCGAAGACATTGTCACAAACCTTGCGGAATTTCACCGCACGCAGCCGCAGGCCACCGGCCAGGACATCGAGGTACTGCGCCAGACGCTGGCGCCCCATCTCGCGCCCGATGCGTTTCAGACGGTGTTGCGCGAGCTTGCCGATGCACGCCGCATCGAAGTCGGCGGCTCGACGGCGCGTCTGCCCGGCCACAATGCGACTTCGAACACCGCCGATGAACAGTTGTGGCAGACCCTGCGCCCCGCGCTCGATGCGGGCGGGTTTGCGCCGCCCATCATGCGTGACCTTGCCGCGCAGCTCAAGCTGAAGGAAGCGATCGTCAAGGACTTCCTGCACCGCAAAGCCAAAGGCGGCGAAGTGATGAAAGTCACCGCCGACCGCTTCTATCCGCGTGCCACGCTCGCCACGCTTGCCGCCATCGCGCAGGCCACCGCACAATCCCGTCCCGATGGGCTGTTCACTGCGGCACAGTACCGCGACGCCACCGGCACCGGCAGAAGTCTGGCCATCGAAATCCTCGAGTTTCTCGATACACTCAGCATCACCCAGCGCGTCGGTGACGCGCGCAAGATGCGCAAGGATTTCGTGCCTATTCTCGGCCCGGCGACGGCGCCCGCAAAAGTTCCCGCTAAAACCGTAGTGCCTGCCAAGGCCGCACCGCAGGCACAACGGCCGCAGCAACCCAGAAGACGATGAAAGGAAGCAACCGTGTCACAGGAAATTCATGACGTGCTGGTAATCGGCGAAGGTGTCAGCGGCCTCACCGCCGCCCACGCACTCGCCACAGGCGGACTAAAAGTCGCCACGCTCGAAGCGCAGTTGTTCGGCGGACTGGTCATCAATGTCAACGAA
>Ga0153916_10004422_pt1 | contig 10613 bp, 6 predicted proteins | sample Opewatmetagenome_FD_109642 | JGI IMG/M metagenome (GOLD analysis project Ga0153916, IMG submission 109642) | Freshwater wetland microbial communities from Ohio, USA - Open water 3 Core 3 Depth 4 metaG | ecosystem: Environmental > Aquatic > Freshwater > Wetlands | place: USA: Ohio, Lake Erie, Old...
ACGGGCCTCCGTCTCGTACTCGACGTGGGCGGTGTTGATCGTGATGCCGCGCTGGCGCTCCTCGGGAGCGGCGTCGATCGAGCTGAAGTCGCGGGCCGCGGTGCCGGTGCCCGACTCGGAGAGCACCTTCGTGATCGCCGCCGTCAGCGTCGTCTTGCCATGGTCGATGTGGCCGATCGTGCCGACGTTGACGTGCGGCTTCAACCGCTCGAACTTCTGTTTTGCCATGTTTTTTTCCTCCGGAAAAAAACTAGTAGGACGGAAACTTAGCTACCTGCATTGCTGGTCACAATTGCTTCTGCAATTGAGACTGGTACTTCCTCGTATCGATCGAACTGCATCGTGAACGTCGCCCGGCCCTGCGACATGGAGCGCAGGTCGGTCGCGTACCCGAACATCTCCGACAGCGGCACACTCGCCTTGACCGACTGCGAGTTCCTCCCGATCGGCTCGAGGCTCTCGACCCGGCCGCGACGGCTGTTGAGGTTCCCCATCACGTCACCGAGGTAGTCGTCGGGAGTGACGACCTCGACTGCCATGACGGGCTCGAGCAGCTTCGGCTTCGCGCGCTTGAGCGCCTCCTTGAAAGCCATCGAGCCGGCGATCTTGAAGGCGCGCTCGCTCGAGTCGACTTCGTGGTAGGAGCCTTCGACCAGCTCCACCTTGACGTCGACGACGGGGTAGCCGGCGAGGATGCCTGCGTTCATCGCCTCCTGGATGCCGGCGTCCACGGGCTTGATGTACTCCTTGGGGATCTTGCCGCCCACGACCTTGTCGACGAACTCGTAGCCCGCGCCCGGCTCCTGCGGGATCAGGTTGATGATCACGTCGCCGTACTGGCCCGCGCCGCCGGTCTGCCGGACGAACTTCCCCTGGACGCGCTCGACGGGCCTGGACGCGGTCTCGCGGTAGGCGACCTGCGGGCGGCCGACGTTCGCGTCGACCTTGAACTCGCGCATCAGGCGGTCGACGATGATCTCGAGGTGCAGCTCGCCCATGCCGGCGATCAGGGTCTGGCCGGTCTCCTCGTCGGAGGTGACGCGGAAGGTCGGGTCCTCTTCGGCGAGGCGCTGCAGGCCCTGCGACAGCTTGTCCTGGTCGCCCTTCGTCTTCGGCTCGATCGCGACCGAGATGACCGGATCGGGGAAGGTCATCGACTCGAGCACGATCGGGGCGTTCTCGGCGGCGAGCGTCTCGCCGGTCGTCGACTGCTTGAGCCCGACGGCCGCCGCGATCTCGCCGGCGCCGATCTCGTCGCGCTCCTCGCGATGGTTGGCGTGCATCTGCAGGATCCGGCTGATGCGCTCGGTCTTGCCATTGGTCGTGTTCAGCACCCGGTCACCGGCCTTGATCTGGCCCGAGTAGACCCGGAAGTACGTGAGCTTCCCGACGAACGGGTCGGACATCACCTTGAACACGAGCGCCGAGAACGGAGCGTCGAGCGACGCGGGGCGGGTCACCTCCTCGTCGTTCTTCGGGTTGGTGCCCTGCACGGCCGGCACGTCCAGCGGGCTCGGGAGGTACTCGACCACCGCGTCGAGCAGCGGCTGCACGCCCTTGTTCTTGAAGGCGGAGCCGAGCAGCACCGGCGTGATCGCGCTCGCGAGGGTGCCGGCGCGCAGCGCGCGCCGGATCATCTCCGGCGTCACGGCGGTCTCGCCCTCGAGGTAGGTCTCCATCAACTCGTCGTCGAACTCGGCGACCGCGTCGATGAGCGCGTGGTGGTGCTTGTGCGCGGCATCGGCGAGCTCGGCCGGGATCTCGCCGACGGCGAACTTCTGGCCGAGGTCGTCCTCGTAGGTGATCGCCTTCATCTCGACGAGGTCGACGACACCCACGTGGCGCTCCTCCTGGCCGATCGGGATCTGCACGCACACCGGGTTGGCGCCGAGCCGCTCGCGCATCGACTCGACGGCCGCGAAGTAGTCCGCACCCGTCCTGTCCATCTTGTTGATGAACGCGATCCGCGGCACGCCGTACCGGTCGGCCTGGCGCCATACGGTCTCCGACTGCGGCTGCACGCCGGCGACCGAGTCGAACACGGCGATGGCACCATCGAGCACGCGGAGCGACCGCTCCACCTCGACCGTGAAGTCCACGTGTCCGGGCGTATCGATAATGTTGATGCGATGGTCGCGCCACTCGGCTGTCGTCGCCGCGGACGTGATCGTGATGCCCCGCTCCTGCTCCTGGGCCATCCAGTCCATCGTGGCGGCGCCCTCGTGCACCTCGCCAAGCTTGTGGGTGCGCCCGGTGTAGTAGAGGATCCGCTCGGTCGTGGTCGTCTTCCCGGCGTCGATGTGCGCCATGATCCCGATGTTGCGGACGCGGTCGAGGGCGGTGCGGGTTGCGGTAGTGCTCATGCCAGGTGCCTCGCGCCTACCAGCGGTAGTGGGCGAAGGCCTTGTTCGCCTGCGCCATGCGGTAGATGTCGTCCTTCTTCTTGTAGGCGCCGCCCTGCTGGTTGAGCGCGTCCATCAACTCGCCGGCGAGCTTGTCGCCCATGTGCTTCTCGCGACGGTCGCGTGCGAACTGGACGATCCAGCGGATCGCCAGCGTGCGGGCGCGGCGCTGCGGCACCTCGATCGGCACCTGGTAGTTGGCGCCGCCGACGCGGCGCGACCGTACCTCGAGCACGGGCGTCACGGTCTTGATCGCGCCTTCGAGCACCTCGAGCGCCGGCATGCCGGTCTTCTCGGAGACGATCGCGAGGGCGTCGTAGACGATCTTCTCGGCGGTCGACTTCTTGCCGTCCAGCATCACCCGGTTGATCACCTGGGAGACGAGCACCGAGCCGTAGACCGGATCGGCCTCGACCTGGCGCGGCTGGATCTCTGCGCGACGGGGCATTCTACGAACCGCCCTTCTTGGCGCCGTACTTCGAGCGGGCCTGACGGCGGTCGGAGACACCCGAGGTGTCGAGCCCGCCGCGGATCACCTTGTAGCGGAAGCCCGGCAGGTCCTTGACGCGGCCGCCGCGGATGAGAACGACCGAGTGCTCCTGCAGGTTGTGCCCCTCGCCCGGGATGTACGCGCCGACCTCCATGCCGTTCGTGAGCCGCACGCGCGCGACCTTGCGCAGCGCAGAGTTCGGCTTCTTCGGCGTGGTCGTGTAGACGCGCGTGCAGACGCCGCGCTTCTGCGGCGCGCCGCGAAGCGCCGGGGTCTTCGTCTTGGCCACGGGGGCCTTCCGTCCCTTGCGGACGAGCTGGTTGACGGTGGGCACGCTGCTCCTAACGCTCTGGTCGAAGGTCTTTCGTCACACACAGAAAGGGCGGCGTGGCGCATGGCCCGCCGTCCGGACAACCAAGTGTAGCGAAACCGCGGCGACCGTGGAACCACGTCTGTCGTGTCCCTCGCGAGGCGTGATAACAGCGGGTTTCGTCCTATACAAGCGTCGCTCGGACGCCTACAGTGCGGCTGGGGGAAGGGGGTTGGAATCGCGACTGCGGTAGTCGTCACGGCCCTTGCGGCCGTCATCGTGATCGGGGCGCTGCTGGCGCTGACCGGCGTCTTCGGGCGGCGGCGGGACGACGTGCTCCTGCGCGGGGAGCTCGAGTCGCTCGGCACGCGTCTCGACGGTCTCGCCGAGCGGATCGAGACTTCCGTCCGGCGGCCGATCGACCTCGAAGCCGGCCTCGGAGACGCGATCGGCTCGACGATCGATCTCGGCGAGGTGATGCGCCGCACGCTCGCGGCGATGGGCGCGCTGCCGGCCGTCGACGGCGGCGAGGTGGAGGTGATCGCCGAGAGTGGCACGCGCGTGCGCGAGGCGCGCGGCGTCGCCCCCGAGGAGGGAGGAGTGCGGCCGGTCTGCGGCCCACCCGACGGGCGCGCCTACCGCTCCGCCGCGGTCGCGTACGCGTACGAGCCCGGCACCGATGACCCCGACGCGATCCGCTCCGCGCTCGCGGTGCCGCTCCAGAGCGAGCGCGAGCTCGGGACGCTGACCGTGTACTCACGGCTCGAGCGCGCCTTCGGGAGCGAGGCCGTCGAGACGCTCACCGCGGTAGCGCACCGCGCGACCCCGGCAGTCGCGAACGCGCTCCGGCACCGCGCCGTGCAGGAGCTCAGCATCACGGACGAGCTCACCGGACTGTTGAACCGCCGCGGCTACGACCAGGCGCTCGAGCGCGAGCTGGCGCTCGCCCGGCGTACCAACCGCCCCCTCGCCCTCCTGATCATCGATCTCGACCATTTCAGCGACATCAACAACGCCTATGGGCTGCCGGCCGGCGACGCTGTCCTCGCCACGTTCGCAGACTGCGTGAGAGCGGCGCTGCGGACGACCGACATCGCGTGCCGCCGCGGCGGCGAGGAGTTCGCGATCATCCTGCCCGAGACGACCTGTCAGCAGGGTGTGCTCGCCTACAACCGCCTGCGCGCCGTCGTCGCTGGGACTCCCTTCCCGCACGTCGAGGCCCTGACGTTCTCCGCCGGCCTCTCCGATCTCCGCGCCGGTGACCGGCGGGCAGACCTCGACGCCCGTGCCGCCGCAGCCGAGGCGACGGCGAAGCGGCTCGGCCGCAACCAGCTGAGTGCCGACTGCCTCGGTCTCACGCTCGGGCTCTGACGCAGGAGATGGGCGACGACGCGAGTACAGTGGCTTCACGAGCTCGATGACGACAGCCGCAGTCGCACTCGCTGCCGCCCTGGCGGCGCTCCTTCTCGCCGGCCTGCTGGCCGCGGGCGCCCACCGCGCCCGACGTAAGGCGGAGGGCCGGCTCGGTCTCGCGCTCTCTCGCATGGGGGAGCGGGTGGACGCGCTCTCCCGCGAGCTCGCGGGCGCGATCGAGCGTGTGCAGAAGGACGCCCGGCGCGCGCGCACGATCGATGCTCTCGGGCGGAGCCTCGATCTCGACGAGGTGCTCGCACGGACGGTCGACGCCGCCTGCGCCCTGCCGGGAGCGAGCGCGGCGGTCGTCCGCTTCGCCGACCCAGATGGCCCACCGATCGTCGCCGCGCGCGGCGTCCTGCCCGCCGAGGCGGCAGAGCACGTGGTCGCCGGCCCCCCGGACGGCAGCCCCGTCAGGGCCGTGGCGCTCTCGTACCACTACCGGCCCGAGGCGACGGCCACGGCCTTGCGCTCCGCCATCGCCGTTCCGCTCGAGGTGGACGGAGACCTGCGCGGGTTCCTCGCCGTGTACTCGGGCGCGGAAGATGCTGCGCTGGAGGCCGACGCGTTCGAGGCGCTCGAGGCGATCGCCGAGCACGCAGGCCCGGCGATCGAGAATGCCCGTCGCTTCCGCGAGGCGGGCCGGCAGGCGGCGGACGGCTCCGTCACGAGCGTTCCGAGCCGGCGGGCCTTCCACGAGGCTCTTGTGCGGGAGGTCGCCCGCGCCCACCGCTCCGGACGCCCGCTGAGCATCCTCCTCGTCGACATCGACCGTCTCAGGGACCTGACGAGGGCGCACGGGCAGACGATCGGCGAGGAGGCGATCGGCGAGCTGGAGCAGGCGCTGCGGGACGCATCACGGGAGACGGACGTGATCTGCCGCGTCGGCGCCGACGCGTTCGCCGTGATCCTGGTCGACGCCGGGCGCATCGAGGCCGAGGCGCAATTCGCACGCGTCCAGGCGACGCTGCGCCGCGGGGCCCGGCGGGAGGACTACCCGCTCACCGTGTCCGGCGGTATCGGCGAGCTGAGACCGGACGACGTCGTCGTGTCCCTGCTCGACCGGGCGGACGCCGCCCTGCGCCGCGCGAAGGACGCCGGCAGGGGCACCGCCGCCTGAAACAAGAAACAGCGAAGGGGTGTCTCCCCAACAAGAACAGCGAAGGGGGTGTCTCCCCTGCTCTTTCGGGAGACACCCCCTTCTCCGCGCATTCTCGTTCTCGCCCAAGCTCGCTCCGGGGAAACGGAGCAACCAAGCTCGCTCCGGGGAAACGGAGAAAGGGTGTCTCCCGACAAGGCAGGGGAGACACCCTTTCGCTGTTTCTAGCTGTTTCTAGCTGTTTCTAGCTGGCCTCGTCCGGCTCCGGCGGGGTCTCCACCGGCGGCAGCTCGTCCTCGAAGCTGAGCCCGAGAGCGGTCAGGTCGACGTCGCCGTCGCCCCCGATCTCCTCCAGCGCTGCGAGGAGCTCCTGGGCCTCCGCCGCGAAGAGCGACGAGGGCAGCGGCTCGGCGGGCTCGATCTGGATGCCCCGGTACTTCTTCAGGCCCGTGGCCGCCGGGATCAGCTTCCCGATGATCACGTTCTCCTTCAGCCCGAGCAGGCGGTCGATCTTCCCTTCGATCGCCGCGTCCGTGAGCACCTTGGTCGTCTCCTGGAACGACGCGGCCGACAGGAACGACTCCGTCGCGAGCGACGCCTTCGTGATGCCGAGAATGAGCGGCTCGAACGTCGCCTGCTCGCCCTTCGCCTTCTTCGCGTCGGCGTTCGCGCGCTCCAGCACCGCCTTGTCGACGAGCTGTCCCGGGAGCAGGGTCGTGTCGCCCGCGCTCTCGATCCGCACCTTCTTCAGCATCTGGCGCACGATCAGCTCGACGTGCTTGTCGTGGATGTCGACGCCCTGTGACTTGTAGACCTTCTGCACCTCGCCGACGAGATACAGCTCGGTCTCCGTCGAGCCCTTCAGCGCGAGCAGCTCCGCCGGGCTGATCGAGCCCTCGTTGAGAGCGTCGCCCACCTCCACGGTGTCGCCGTGGTGGACGAGCAGGCGCGTGCGGCGCGGGAACGCGATCTCCTTCGCGGGGATCGGCTCGCCGTTCTCGCCGAGCGCGGTCGGCACGATCGTGACCTTGATCGCGCGGTCTGCCTCCTCGATCTCCACCTTGCCCGACACCTCGGCGAGCGTGGCCGCGCCCTTCGGGTTCCGTGCCTCGAAGATCTCGACGACCCGGGGCAGGCCGTGCGTGATGTCGGCCCCGGCGACGCCGCCCGTGTGGAACGTGCGCATCGTCAGCTGGGTGCCCGGCTCGCCGATCGACTGCGCGGCGATGATGCCGACGGCGTCGCCGACCTCGCAGATGTCACCCGTGGCGAGGAACGTGCCGTAGCACGAGCGGCAGACGCCGAACTCGCTCTTGCACTTCAGCACCGAGCGCACCGGCACGAGGTATCCCTCCGCGGCCTCCTCGAGCCCGTCGAGCAGCTCGCGCAACCTCGGCAGGGTGAGCTCTTCGCCCTTCTCGGCCAGCACCGTCTTTCCGGGCTTCCCGTCCCTCAACGGCTTGTGCACGTCGACCGCGAGCAGGCGACCGGCGACGCTCTTGTTCAGCTGGCCGTCGAGGATCGCGGGCAGCTCGACGAAGTCGGACGTGCCGCAGTCGAGGTCGCGGATGATCACGTCCTGGGAGACGTCGACGAGCCTGCGTGTGAGATAGCCCGAGTCGGCCGTGCGCAGCGCCGTGTCGGCGAGGCCCTTGCGGGCGCCGTGGGTCGAGATGAAGTACTCGAGCACCGACAGGCCCTCCATGAAGTTGGCCTTGATCGGGCGCTCGATGATCTCGCCCTTCGGGTTCGCCATGAGGCCGCGCATGCCGGCGAGCTGTCGGATCTGGTTGAACGACCCTCGCGCGCCGGAGTTCGCCATCATGAAGATCGGGTTCGTCTCGTGGAGCGTGTTCTTCATCGCCTCCGCAACGGCCTCGGTCGCCTCCGTCCAGACGGCGACGATCCGCTCGTGGCGCTCCTCCTCGGTCATCAGCCCGCGCTCGTACTCGCGCTCGAGCTTCGTGACCTCTGCTTCGTAGCCGGCGAGGATCGCCTCCTTCTCCGGCGGGATCACGACGTCGTTCTTGGACACCGTGATGCCTGCCTGCGTGGAGTGGCGGAAGGCGAGCGTCTTGATCGTGTCGAGCACCGTGGCGACGGTGTGCGCGCCGTAGCTGTCGACGAGCTCGGCGATGAACGCGTCGAGCTCGCGCTTCGACAGAGCGCGGTTGATGAACGCGTGCGCCTCGGGCATGTCCGTGTGGACTGCCTCCCGCAGCGACCGCTCGATCTCCGAGTTGAAGATCACGCGACCGGGCGTCGTCAGGATCAGCTCCCCGTTCCAGTAGTACTCGATCGGCTCCTGCAGGTGTGCCTGGTGCGCCTCGACCGCGAACTCCACCTCTTCCTCGCTGCGGAAACGCAGCAGGGCCTTGCGGCCGAGCTTCTTCGCGACCTCCTCCGCCGTGGACGCCGGCAGGTCGTGCTCGCAGTACGTGAGCACGTACGAGCCCAGCACCATCTCCTGCGTCGGCGTCGTCAGCGGACGACCGTGCGCGGGCGAGAGGATGTTGTTGGACGACAGCATCAGGATCCTGGCCTCGGCCTGGGCCTCGGCGCTGAGTGGCAGGTGGACGGCCATCTGGTCGCCGTCGAAGTCCGCGTTGAACGCGTGACACACGAGCGGGTGCACCTGGATCGCCTTGCCCTCGACGAGCACGGGCTCGAACGCCTGGATGCCGAGACGGTGGAGCGTCGGCGCGCGGTTGAGGAGCACGGGGTGCTCCGCGATGACCTCCTCGAGCACGTCCCACACGTCGGGGGACATCGACTCGACGTGCTTCTTGGCCGCCTTGATGTTCTGCACGGACTTCCGCTCGACGAGTCGGCTCATGATGAACGGCTTGAAGAGCTCGAGCGCCATCAGCTTCGGCAGGCCGCACTGGTGCAGCTTCAGGTTCGGGCCGGCGACGATCACCGAGCGGCCCGAGTAGTCGACGCGCTTGCCGAGCAGGTTCTGGCGGAACCGGCCCTGCTTGCCCTTGAGCATGTCGGAGAGCGACTTCAGCGGCCGGTTGCCCGGGCCGGTTACCGCCCTTCCGCGGCGGCCGTTGTCGAACAACGCGTCGACGGCCTCCTGCAGCATGCGCTTCTCGTTGTTGACGATGATCTCGGGTGCGCCGAGGTCGAGCAGCCGCTTGAGCCGGTTGTTCCGGTTGATCACCCGGCGGTAGAGGTCGTTCAGGTCGGACGTCGCGAAGCGGCCGCCGTCGAGCTGCACCATCGGGCGCAGCTCCGGCGGGATCACCGGCACCGCCTCGAGGATCATCCACTCAGGCTTGTTCTCCGAGGTGAAGAACGCGCTCGCGACCTTCAGCCGCTTGATCGCGCGCTGCTGCTTCTGGCCCTTCGACGTCTTGATCACCTCGCGGAGCGTGCGGGCCTCCTCGACGAGATCGAGATCGCGGAGCAGGTCGCGGATCGCCTCCGCCCCCATGCCGCCGCGGAAGTACTGGCCGAAGCCGTACGGCGACCCGAAGCGGTCCTTCAGCTCGCGGAACAGCTGCTCGTCGTTGACGACGAGCTTCGGCTCGAGCTCGCGGAACAGCTTCCAGGTCTCCTCGAGCCGGCGCACGCCGTCGACCGCGGCCTCACGCGCATCCTCGCGACGCGAGTCCATGTCCGCCACCATCTCGCGCACCTTCAGCGCCCACTGGCCGACGACGTCGAGGTCGTCCTTCTTCGCGCCGGGCAGCAGGCAGAGGTCGTACGCGAGCTCGCGAACGGACTCCGGGCTGTCGCCGCCCTGCGCCCGGGCAAGCACGTCGGCGAGCAGGCCGTTGCCGATCTCGCGTGCCTTCTCCAGGTTCTTCGCGTCGACACCGGCGACGATGGCGGCGTCGTCCTCCGACAGCTCCGCGCCGGAGACGAGCACGTCCACCAGCTTGTGCAGGTGCTTGGTGACCGCGCCCTTCTTCGAACCGGTCGACGTCTCGAGCTCGGCGCGCAGCGGGTCGAGCGCCTCGTGGATCTCCTGCGCGGCGTTCGCGACCGATTCGATCTCGCGCGGCGCGAGCTTGCGGTCGTCGCGCGTGGCGGTCTGACGCACGAGCTCGCGGATCTTCTTGCCGTCCTCCGTCGTGATCGTCTTCGCGAGCTGCGGGAAGATGCCGCCCGCGAGCGAGCGCACTTCCTCGAGCGTCGGCAGCGCCTGATCCTCCGCCCAGTTGGACAGACCACGTGCCCAGAACTCGTCGTCCTCGTCGAAATTGCGCTCCTTGCCGGCCGCGAAGTACTCGCGGCGGCGTGCGAGCCGGTCCTCGAGCGCGACAAGCTGCTCGTCCCGGTCGACGTAGATCTGCTCGGACTCGGCGCGCACCTTGTCCTCGAGGTCGGCCAGGTCGGCCGCGCGCTTCTCGTTGTCGACGCCGGTGACGATCGAGGCGGCGAAGTACAGCACCTTCTCGAGCTCGCGGGGGGCGATGTCGAGCAGGTAGCCGATGCGGCTCGGGACGCCCTTGAAGAACCAGATGTGGGAGACGGGCGCGGCCAGGTCGATGTGGCCCATGCGCTCGCGACGCACCTTCTGGCGGGTTACCTCGACGCCGCAGCGCTCGCAGATGATGCCCTTGTAGCGGACGCGCTTGTACTTGCCGCAGTAGCACTCCCAGTCCTTCGTCGGACCGAAGATGCGCTCGCAGAAGAGCCCGTCGCGCTCCGGCTTCAGGGTGCGGTAGTTGATCGTCTCCGGCTTCGTGACCTCGCCCGACGACCAGTCGCGGATCTGCTTCGACGACGCGAGACCGATGCGGATCGCGTCGAACTCATTGATGTCGATCAAGTGACTTCTCGCCTACTTTCTTGAAGGTCGTCGGTTCGTCAGTCTTCGATGTCGATGGGGGCGTCGTCGTCGCCGGCGCCCACAGGCTCGGCGTCTTCGTCGTCGCCGGTGTCGAG
>Ga0153916_10004423_pt1 | contig 10612 bp, 8 predicted proteins | sample Opewatmetagenome_FD_109642 | JGI IMG/M metagenome (GOLD analysis project Ga0153916, IMG submission 109642) | Freshwater wetland microbial communities from Ohio, USA - Open water 3 Core 3 Depth 4 metaG | ecosystem: Environmental > Aquatic > Freshwater > Wetlands | place: USA: Ohio, Lake Erie, Old...
CGCCTCGCCGTCGCGCCGTGGCACGACGTCGCGTGGGTCACGCTCGCCGTCGCGGTGAGCCAGGCGACGAGCGAGATCTTCTACCCGCTCTACCTGTTCGCGATCCTGTGCGCCTCGTTCTGGGGCGGGTTCAGGCGGGGCTTCGCCGTCGCGGTGGTGAGCGCCGCCGCCTTCTCGGTCGTCGGGACGATCACCGCGCCGCCGGGGATCGACGTCCACCTCTTCCTGATCCGCCCCGGATACCTCCTGGTGCTCGGCTACCTCATGGCCGTGTGGGGTGGACACGAGCTCCGGTCGCGCGCACGGCTCGGGCTGCTCCGGGACGTGACGGCGCTCTCCAGCCCGCGCTTCGGCGTCGAGCCGACGGTGGGCCGTATCCTCGAGGCCATCCGCGCCTTCTTCGACGCGGACGCCTGCCGCTGGGTGGTGGCCGACGAGCTCGCCGGACGGCGGTGGATGCGGACGGCCCTGCGCGGCCGCGGCGCCGATCCGGCCGCCACGGACCTCCCCGCGGACGTGGCCGACGCCCTGCTGCCCCCGCCGGCGGAGGCCACCTTCCTCGTCCACGGGGGCTTCGCGAGGGGCGTCGTGTTCGCGCTCCCCGGCCACACCCCACCCGGCGAGGGAGATCCGGCGAGAGGGGCGGCGCTCCTCGCGACGCTCGACGCCCGCGCGCTGCTCTCGATCCCGTTCCGTTATCACGCCACGGCCCCGGGCCGGCTGTACGTGACGGGGAACGCGCCGCACATGTTCCACCGGGGCGACGCCGAGTTCTTGCGCCACGTCGCCGACCAGGTGACGCCCGTGCTGGAGAACCTCCGGCTCGTGGATCACCTCGCCTCCGACGCCGCCAACGAGGAGCGCCATCGCATCGCGCTCGACCTGCACGACTCGGTGATCCAGCCGTACCTCGGGCTGCGGCTCGGCCTCTCCGCGGTGCTCGCCGCGCTCGCAGGCGGCCGCCCCGCCGAGGCCGGGGCGCACGTCGAGCGCCTCGTCCAGCTCGCCGACGGCGAGGTCCAGACGTTGCGCGGGTACGTCCGCGGGCTGCGTGCCGACGGCGCGGGGGAGCCCGTGGCGCTGGAGGCCTCGCTGCGCCGGTTCTGCCGGCGATTCACGGAGGCGACGGGCATCCGCGTCGACGTCACCACCGCCGGCGGCCCGCTCGGCGACCGCATCGCCGCGGAGGTCTTCCAGATGGTCGCCGAGGCGCTCTCCAACGTGCGCCGGCACACCACCGCGTCCCGCGCCGAGGTCCGCATCGAGGCCGTGGAGGGCCAGCTGCAGGTCACCGTGGCGAACGACGGGGCGCAGGGCGGGGCCGCCTCCTTCGTCCCGCGCTCCCTCGCCGAGCGCGCGGTGGCCCTCGGGGGATGCCTCAGCGTCCAGCATCCCGCGAGCGGGACGACCGCCGTTCGCGTGGAGGTCCCGCTGTGAACGGCGGGGCCGGGGAGCCGGCGAAGGAGGCGGCCAGGCTCTACATCATCGAGGACCATCCCGTGGTGCGCGAGGGCATCCGGATGCTCCTCGAGGCCGCAGGGCAGCTGCGCGTGGTCGGCACCTCGGAGAGCGCCAGCGCGGCGCTGCGCGAGCTGCACCGCGCGGCGCCGGGCGTGGTGCTCCTCGACCTCGACCTCGGGGACGAGGACGGGCTCGAGTGGCTCCCACGCATCCTGGCCGCGGCGCCCGGCGCCCGGGTCCTCATCCTCACCGCGCTGCGCGACGCGGGGCGGGACGAGGCCGCGCTCCGTGCGGGCGCTCACGGGTTCGTGCACAAGGACGCCGCGGCGGACGTGGTCGTCCGCGCGGTCAGGGCCGTCGCCTCCGGCGAGTTCTGGTTCGAGCCGGCCGTCCTGCGCGCGGGGGCCGCCGGCGAGATGGGCCGGGAGGGGGCGCCGTCGCCGTTCGCGCTGCTCACCTGCCGCGAGCGCGAGGTCGTCGGGCTCGTGGTCGAGGGGCTCCGGAACGAGGAGATCGCCCGCAGCCTCGGCATCAACGAGAAGACGGTGCGCAACCACCTCACCGCGGTGTTCGCCAAGGCGGGCGTGTCGGGGCGGCTCGAGCTGGTCGTGCTCGCCTATCGCCAGGGGCTCGCGCGCGTGCGGCGCTGACCGCCTCGATCGGCTGCCTGGGGATCGGACCCCGGAGACGAGCAGGCCCCCTCCGCCCGCAGGCGGAGGGGGCCCGGATGCTCACGAGGACGGACCGGCGCGGCGCGCCGTCAGTGCTCGTACGTGGTGATGTCGCGCTCCCTCGTCTCGCGCAGGAAGATCGCGCCGACGACGGTCGTGATGATCGAGACGATGATGGGGTACCAGAGGCCGTAGTAGATGTCGCCCTTCAGGGCCACGATGGCGGTGGCCGTGAGCGGGAGCATGCCGCCGAACCAGCCGTTGCCGATGTGGTACGGCAGCGACATCGAGGTGTAGCGGATGCGGGTCGGGAAGAGCTCGACGAGGAACGCCGCGATCGGCCCGTACACCATGGTCACGTAGATGACCATGATGACGAGGATGAGGAGCGTCATCCCGTAGTTGATCCGGGACTTGTCCGCCCCGGCCATGGGGTAGCCCTGGGCCTTCAGGGCGTCCGAGATGGCCTTGTCGCTGTAGCCCTGGACCTCCACGGTCCCGATCTTGACGACCGGCGCCGAGCCGGGCGCGCCGGCCTGGCTCTGGAAGGAGAGACCCTGCTTGGTGAGGTAGTCACGGGTCTTGTCGCAGTCCGAGAACTTGCTCCACGGACCGACGAACAGGTGGAAGTTGCAGGTGGCCTCGTCGACGGTGACCGAGATCTGGGTCTTGGCCTGGAACTCCTCGAGCGCCGGGTTCACGTAGTGGGTGAGCCCCTTGAAGAGCGGGAAGTAGGTCACCGCGGCGATGAGGCAGCCCGCCAGGATGATCTTGAGGCGGCCGATCTTGTCCGAGAGCCATCCGAACAGGATGAAGCCCGGCGTGCCGATGATGAGCGACGCCCCGATGAGCATGTACGTCGTGAAGTAGTCGAGCCGGAGCGTGATCTGCATGAAGAACAGCGCGTAGAACTGGCCCGTGTACCAGACGACGCCCTGGCCGGCGGTGGCGCCGACGAGCGCGAGCAGCACGTACTTGTTGTTCGGGTAGCGGAGGAAGCTGTCGGTGAGCGGCGCCTTGGAGGTCTTGCCCTCCTCCTTGATCTTCTTGAAGACCGGCGACTCGTGCAGCTTGAGGCGGATGTAGACCGAGAAGCCGAGGAGGACGATGGAGACCCAGAACGGGATTCTCCAGCCCCAGGTCGCGAACGAGTCGCTGGCCATCTGCGTGCGGCAGAGGCTGATGATGGCGAGCGCGAGGAAGAAGCCCACGGTGGCGGTGGTCTGGATCCAGCTCGTGTTGTACCCGCGGCGGTCGGCGCCGGAGTGCTCGGCGACGTAGGTCGCCGCGCCGCCGTACTCACCGCCGAGCGCGAGGCCCTGCAGGAGGCGCAGGGTCACGAGGATGACCGGCGCGAGCCAGCCGATCGACGTGAAGGGCGGGAGGAGGCCGACCAGGAAGGTCGAGAAGCCCATCACCAGGATGGTGATGAGGAAGGTGTACTTGCGGCCGATGAGGTCTCCGATGCGCCCGAACACGAGCGCGCCGAACGGCCGGACCAGGAACCCGGCCGCGTAAGCGGCGAACGCGGAGAGCAGGGCGGCGGTGGCGTTCCCTTTCGGGAAGAACAGCGCCGCGAAGAACGGCGCGAGGGTGGCGTACAGGTAGAAGTCGTACCACTCGAAGACCGTTCCGACCGACGAGGCGATGATGACCAGCTTTTCTTCGCCGGAAATCGGCGCCTTTGCAACGACCTGTTCTCCTGCAATAGCCATTGTCTAACCTCCGGTTATTCGCCGAGGGGAAGTGCTTCTGCTCAGTGCGACTCGATGACGGCGCGGAGCGACGACGGGCAGACGACGGACTTCCGTTCGCTGGTGGTACCTACGGCGGGCTGCACCCCCGGCGAACGACGCGCACTCGATTGCGACGACGAGGCCATGGCTTCTGTTACTCCGAGGGCGAGGGTCGAGAGCGCTAAGGCGGCTGGTGTAGGACCCGGGACGTTTATCACACCCCATGAAGGGGATTCAACGAGCCGCGCGTCGACTCGCCGCGGCATGGGCTGCGAGTGAGGATGCGGAGGGTCCGCTGGCTCCAACGAGTGACCGGGACTGGAGAAAATGATGGTAAGTCACCTTCGGTCACATCCGTCGAGGGGGCCGCCGAGCCCATGGCCGCAATAGATCCGCTCGCCTACGTCCGGTCGATCCAGCCGTTCCGGGCGCTGCCGCAGGCGCTGTTCGACGAGGTCGCCGGCGCTCTCGAGGTCGCCTTCCTTCCGCAGGGGAGCCGGATCGCCCAGGCGGGCGAAGCTCCGCTCCAGCACCTCTACGTCATCCGCAAGGGCGTGGTCCGGATCGATCGTCACGGCCGCAACCTCCAGATCCTCGAGGAGGGCGAGCTCTTCGGCTACACCTCCCTCATCACCCACGAGGCGACGCTCGACGTCGTGGCGGAGGAGGACGTCCTCGCCTACCGCCTGCCGGGGAAGGTGTTCGAGCGGCTGCTCGCGGACGGGCAGTTCGCGGCCCACTTCGCCGTGGGGCTCTCCGAGCGGCTCAAGGCGAGCCTGGAGGACTCCCCGGTGAGCCCGTTCCAGCCGGACCTCGCGGTCCGCGTGGAGCAGCTCCTGCGCAGGCCGGCGGTGTGGGTGGAGCCCACGTCCTCCATCGGCGAGGCGGCGCGCATCATGGGAGCCGAGCGCATCTCGTCCGTCCTCGTGCGCGCGGAGCCGCCCGGGATCGTCACGGACCGCGATCTCAGGAAGCGGGTGCTCGGCGCCGGGCTCGGGCCCGACGTGAACGTGAAGCAGGTGATGAGCCAGCCGCTCCGCACCGCGCCCGCCGAGACGCCGCTCTACGACGCCTGGGCCGTCCTCCTCGAGGCGGGCCTCCACCACCTGCCCATCACGCGCGACGGCGAGATCGTCGGCGTGTTGACCGCGACCGACGTGCTGCGGAGCACGTCCCACGGTCCGGTCGCGGTGCTGCGCAACATCGAGCGGCTCCCCTCGCGCGCGAGCTTGCCGGGCTACGCGTCGAGGGTCGCCGAGATGGCGTCGTCGCTCCTCGCCGGCGGCCTGGACGCGGTGGTGATCGCCGGGCTGGTGGCGCGGCTCAACGACGCGCTGCTCCGTCCCATCCTGCGCTGGGCGGAGGCGGACCTCGGGCCGCCGCCCGCGCCGTACGCCTGGATGGTCTTCGGCTCGGAGGGTCGGATGGAGCAGACGCTCCTCACCGACCAGGACAACGCCCTCGTCTACGCCGACGAGGGGGCCGCGCGCGCCGACTGGTACCGCACGCTGGCCGAGCGCGTGAACGCGGATCTCGAGGCGGCGGGCTTCCCCCCTTGCCCCGGCGGCTACATGGCGCGCCAGTGGCACGGGCCGCTGTCGGACTGGGCGAGGCGGTTCGAGGGTTGGATCGAGGTGCCGACGCCGAAGGCGCTCCTCGTCGCGTCCATCTTCTTCGACTTCCGGCGGGTGGGCGGGACGCTCGGCCTGGAGAGCCTGGAAGCGCTCCTCGACCGGGCGTCTCAGCGGCCGCTCTTCCTCCGGCTCCTCGCCGCGGACGCGTTCGAGAGGCACCCGCCGCCCCTGCTCCTCCTCCGCCTCAAGGGCGAGTCGTCCGTGGTGGACCTCAAGGGCCACGGGATCTCCCCGATCGTCGGCCTCGCGCGGAGGTTCGCCCTCGAGGCGGGTACCCGATCGCGGGGGACGCTCGCGCGCCTCGAGCGCGCGGCCCGCTCCGGGCTCCTCGACGAGGACACGGCGGCGACGATGTCCGAGACCTACCGGTTCCTCCTCGGCCTGCGCCTGCGCCTGCAGCTCAGGATGGTGGCCGACGGGCGGCCGGTCACTAGCAAGGTGAAGCTCGCCGAGCTCGGGGAGATCGAGCGGAGCCGGCTCAAGGACGCCTTCCGAGCCATCCGGCACTGGCAGGAGAGGTCCGCCTTCCAGCTCGGCGTCGACTTCTGAACGGCAATTCGTGATTCTGGAGCCCGACCGTTTCCGAATTGCGCTCGGCCGTTCAGGGCAGGCAGTGACGGCCACCGCGATCGGCGGTCACCGCCGCGGAGCCGCCCGCGCGCGCACCGGGAGTGGTTCTCGATCGGGTGGATCCGCCCCGCACCTCCGCGGGCGGTCCGCTCGAAGGAAGGCCCCTGGGCCTTCTGGGCGCCCCGGCTCGCTGCGGGCGCATGTCCCCGGAATCCGTCGGCCTCCCGGCTCGATCCCCGGAGGCGGGCGCGGAGCGCCGCCATGTGGGCGATCGTGCGACGCGCCCCCCGCCCGGGAGCCGATAGCGCCATGATTGACTGAATCGTCAATTGATGTCGCCGGGTTGTGGTTTGCTTCGCGCCGTGGGCCGTGCTCTCATCAGAGCTTGCGCCCGCGACTTTCGGGGTGCGCGGGCTGGACGCACCGGGGGGGCGTCACTGGAGAAGCGCGATGGCGTCACCGAACGATTCCCCGAAGAAGGCGGCCGCCGACGCCGGCGAGGGCGAGATCGTCGGACTGGGCCTCGCCGACGTCATCCAGATCCACCAGCACAACCGGTTCTCGGGGTGCATCGCCATCGAGAGCACGGACGGGGCCGGCCTCCTCTTCTTCCGCGACGGCGAGATCATCCACGCGGAGCAGGGGGGGCGGACCGGGGAGCAGGCCTTCTACGACATCCTCGAGTGGTCCCCGGGGAAGTTCCGGCTGCAGCCCAACGTGACCACGACGCGCAGCACGATCCAGAAGAGCGCGCAGCACCTCCTGCTCGACGCGCACCGCGTGCTCGACGAGCGGCGTGCGGGGCGGCCGCCCGCGCCGCCCACGCCCGAGCCGGCGCCCCCACCCGCCGCGCGCCAGCCGATGCGGGCGAGCGAGGTGCTGGAGAAGCTGCGCAAGATCCCGGGCGTCGACTACGCGGCGCTGCACGGGAAGGACGGGGGCCAGGTCGGCGACGACAGCTACGAGGCCGAGGTGCTGGGCGGGCAGGCCATCTTCCTCTCGATGATCGGGAACAAGCTCGGCAAGATCTTCCAGTCGGGGACGATCCTGTCCGCGGTGGTGCAGGGAGCGAGCAAGCACCTCCTGCTCTTCGCGACGAAGAGCCACTTCCTGAGCGTGGTCGTGAAGGGCGAGGTCCAGGCCGGCCCCGTCGAGGCCGAGGTCCGCAAGATCCTCTCGGCGGGTCGCTAGCGCCACCCGGAGATCGGAGCAGGAATGCAGACGGTACTCGGTCAGCTTATCACCGTCCCGGGCGTGGTCGGGGGCATGATCTACGGTCTCGACGGGACGCTCCTCTCGAAGACCTTCCCCCCCCTCTTCGACGACGCCATCCTGGCGGACGCGGCCCGCGTGCTCGTCGACGGGACCGCCGGGCTCGAGACCGTGACCGGCAAGGTCGGCATGGTCGACATGCGCTTCGCCGACGCGCGCATCGTGGTGCGGCCCCTCACGGGCGCCAGCCTCGTGCTCCTCTGCACCGCGCAGACCAACCTCCAGCTCCTCAACATCTCCACCTCGGTCGCGCTGCCGAAGCTCGAGAAGATCGTCGCCGCGCTGCCGCCGCCGCAGCACGCCGAACCGGAGGTCGAGGTCGAGGCGGCCTTCGAGGCCGCGGTCGAGGCTCCTCCCGCTCCCGCCGCGCCCGTCTCGAAGAAGGAGGCGAAGGCCGCGAAGAAGAAGGCGGAGGAGGAGCAGCAGGACTCGGCGCCGCCCGAGGATCCGGGCTTCTTCCACTGGTGAACGGAGCGCCCACCATCTACCAGGGGCACGAGCTCTCGGCGCCGGCCACGCGCCGGCTCGCGTGCGCCGGCGGACCTGTACCGCGGGCTCCCGCCGGGGGCCCGGCCGTCCGTTCGCGTTGCGACGGCCCATCGCGCTGCGGTATATCGCGGCGGATTGCTGCCTAAAGTTACCATTCCGGCCCTCGCCCTCGCCCTCGCCGCTCCCGCCCTCGCGGGGGGAGGGGGCGCACCGAGGACGCTCTCCGTCGCCGCCGCGGCGAACCTCGAGCCTGCCCTGGCGGAGCTCGGCGCCGCCTTCGAGGCCGGCCACCCGGGCGTCGAGGTTCGCGCGACGCTCGGCGCCTCGGGCAACTTCTTCGCGCAGATCCGGAACGGCGCACCGTTCGACGTCTTCCTCTCCGCCGACACCGAGTACCCGCGCAGGTGTGTCGAGGCGGGGCTCGGCAGGGAGGAGGACCTGGCCGTCTACGCGGTCGGGAGGCTCGTGGCGTGGGCGCCGGCCGGATCGAGGCTGGAGCTCGAGGGGAGGGGCCTCGCGGCCCTCGCCGATCCAGCGGTGAAGAAGCTCGCCATCGCGAACCCCGCGCTGGCGCCGTACGGCCGCGCGGCCGAGGCGGCCCTGCGCGCGGCGGGGGTCCTCGACGCCGTGAGGGCCCGGCTCGTCCTCGGGACGAACGTCGCGCAGGCCGCGCAGTTCGCGCAGAGCGGCGCGGCGGACGCGGCGCTCGTCCCGTACTCGCTCACCTTCTCGCCCGCGCTCCGGGGCGGGAAGGTCTTCCCGGTCCCGGCGGGGAGCGCTCCGGCCCTCGCGCAGTCGGCGCTCGTGCTCGCGGGGGCGCGGGAGCCCGCGCTCGGCCGCGCCTTCGTGAGGTTCGTCGCGGGGCCGGAGGGCCACGCCATCCTCGCCCGCTACGGCTACGCCCCTCCTTGAGCCATGGACGAGGCCGCCCTCCGCCTGAGCCTCGTGCTCGCGACGCTCACCACGCTCCTCCTGCTCGTGCTCGGGCTCCCGCTCGCCCACTGGCTCGCGACCTCGCGCCTGCGCTGGAAGTTCCTGGTCGAGGCGGTGGTGGCGCTCCCGCTCGTGCTCCCGCCGACGGTGCTCGGGTTCTACCTGCTCTTCGGCCTCGGGCCGCGCAGCCCCCTCGGGCGCGCCTGGGAGGCGGTGGTGGGCCACCGCTTCCCGTTCTCCTTCGAGGGGCTCGTCATCGCGTCGGTCCTCTACTCGATGCCGTTCGCCGTGCAGCCCTTCGCGACGGCGATCTCGGCCGTGGACCGGCGCCTGGTGGAGGCGTCCCACGGCCTGGGTGTCTCGCCCCTCGGCACGTTCTTCCGGGTGACGCTCCCGCTCTCCTGGAACGGGATCCTCGCGGGCGCGGTCCTCACCTTCGCGCACACGCTGGGGGAGTTCGGCGTCGTGCTCATGGTGGGCGGCAACATCGCCGGGGAGACCCGCACGCTCTCCATCGCGATCTTCGACCACGTGGAGGCGCTCGAGTACGGCGCGGCGAACCGCACCTCGGCGCTCCTCCTCGGGCTGTCCTTCGGGGTGCTGGTGCTCGTCTACGCCCTCCAGCGCAGGCCCTTCTTCCGATGGAACGAGCGCTGACCTTCGACCTCGTGCGCCGCTTCCCCCGCGGGCCGACCGTCCGCGCCCGGGCGGAGCTCGCGCTGGACGGGGGCCCGGTGACCGTGCTCTTCGGCCCTTCAGGCGCGGGGAAGACCACGGTGCTCCGGGCGCTCGCAGGGCTCGATCGGCCGGACGAGGGGACCATCCGCTTCGCGGGGGAGACCTGGTTCGACGGGGCGGCGGGCACGTTCGTGCCCCCGCAGCGCCGCGCGGTCGGCCTCCTCTTCCAGGACTACGCGCTCTTCCCGCACCTCCGCGTCGGGCGGAACATCGCCTTCGGCCTGGGGCGGCTCGGGCGCGCCGAGCGCGAGGCGCGCGTGGCCGAGCTCGCGGCGCGGCTCCGCATCGGGGAGCTCCTCGGGCGGCGCCCCGCGGAGCTGTCCGGCGGCCAGCGCCAGCGGGTCGCCCTCGCCCGCGCGCTCGCCCCGAGCCCGCGCCTCCTGCTCCTCGACGAGCCGCTCTCGGCGCTCGACGCCCCCGCGCGCGCCGAGCTGCGCGGCGAGCTCCGCCGCACGCTCGAGTCCTCGGGCGTCCCCGCCGTCGTCGTCACCCACGACCGGGTCGAGGCGCTCGCCCTCGGCGACCGGATGATCGTGATGGTCGACGGCGCCATCCGCCAGGCCGGGCGCGTGCACGAGGTCTTCTCCGCCCCGGCCGACGTGGAGGTCGCCCGCGTGGTGGGCACGGAGAACGTCCTCGAGGCCCGGCTCGCCCGCCGCTCGGAGGGGCTCGCCGTGGTCCGCGCCGGGCCGGTCGAGCTCGTGGCGGTCGATCCCGGCGGGCTGGAGGACGAGGCCTACGCCTGCATCCGGGCGGAGGAGATCGTGCTGGAGGGCGCGCCCGGAGCGCCCACCTCCGCGCAGAACCTCCTCTCCGGCGTGGTGGTGGGGCGCGCCGACGAGGGCCCGCTCGTGCGGGTGAGGATGGACTGCGGCGTCCCGCTGGTGGCGCTGGTGACGCGGGCGAGCGCGGAGCGGCTCGGGCTCTTCCCGGGACGCGCGGTCGCGGCGCTGGTGAAGGCGCCCGCGGTGCGGCTCGTGCCGCGGACCGGCTGACGGGAGGCCCGGTGGGCGACGAGACCCTGCTCAGGACGGACGAGGTCGCGGCCCTCCTGCGCGTCCACCCGAAGCACGTCTACCGGCTCCTCAAGCGGGGGCTGCCGGCGCGC
>Ga0153916_10004424_pt1 | contig 10611 bp, 6 predicted proteins | sample Opewatmetagenome_FD_109642 | JGI IMG/M metagenome (GOLD analysis project Ga0153916, IMG submission 109642) | Freshwater wetland microbial communities from Ohio, USA - Open water 3 Core 3 Depth 4 metaG | ecosystem: Environmental > Aquatic > Freshwater > Wetlands | place: USA: Ohio, Lake Erie, Old...
CATCCCCTGAGCTACAGGCGCAAGCAGAAGCTTGACTGGCATTTGCCGGGTCCCTGCACCTCCTTCACCAGAGCGGCAAGGGGCCTGGGTGGGGAAGCGGCCGGCTCTGGGCCCGCGCAGCCCGATTCTACCACGACCAGAGACGACAGGACTAGGCAGTTGAACTGCGTAAACTGAACTTACCGCAGCACATGTTGCGTAAAGAGGAGATAGGCGTTGGCTCGGTTCGGGACGATCGACGTGCGGCAAATCCTCACAATGGGGGGTAATGGCCCCGGAGGTACTGCTACAAGAGGGCATTTCACCACCGAAGGCGAGGCTTGAGATTGCTTGAGATTGAGCGGGTCGGCTTGCACGGCGCTGGGCGGTCGCATGCGGGTGGGGCGGCATCCCTCGGGCAAGAGGCAGGGCAACCAGGCGTACCCCCTGTACCGGACGGGAAGGGCGAAGTTATAATGGCGGCTTGTATCATTCCGGGGCTGGGGTCGTCCTGGCCTCTGCATTCCTCGCAAGTTCCCACGGGTCGGAGCAGATCACCATGAGTACCCAACAAGGTCCCGCCATGATCGAAGCCCAAGGGCTATCGAAGTACTATGGCGATTTCGCTGCCATCGAGCACATCTCCTTCAAGGTCCACCAAGGGGAGGTCGTGGCCTTTCTGGGGCCCAACGGCGCCGGCAAGAGCACGACGATGAAGGTTCTGACGGGGTATCTGGCCCCGTCGGCGGGCTTGGCCCGGATCGCGGGGCACAACATGGCCGCGGACCGGCTGGCGGGAGCGGCCCGGCTGGGGTACCTGCCGGAGAACGGCCCGCTCTACCGGGACATGACGCCCCGCGGCCTGCTGGAGTTTTTTGCCGATGCCCGCGGCCTCTCCGGGCAGCGGAAGCGGGATCGGATCACTGCCGTCGTTGAGCTCTGTGCGTTGGGGAGCGTGATCGGCAAGCCGATTGGGAAACTCTCCCGCGGCTATCAGCAGCGGGTGGGGATGGCCCACGTCCTATTGCACGAGCCCGACGTGCTGATCCTCGACGAGCCGACGGCGGGGCTGGACCCGAACCAGATCCACGAGGTCCGCGAGACGATCCGCAAGCTCGGCAAGAGCAAGACCATCCTTCTTTCCACGCACATCCTCCAGGAAGTGGAGGCGATGTGCAGCCGCGCGTTGTTCATCGACGAGGGGAAGCTGGCGTTCGACGGCCCGATCGCCGAGCTGACCCGCGGCGGCAAGCGCCTGGAAGAGCGGTTCCGCGAGTTGACCAGCGCCAGCGCGGCCTGACCCACCCCAAGATCCACCCCTGCAAGCTCGGGACAAGCCATGAATACGAAGGTTCTCCTTGCCGTTTTCAAGCGAAACTTCGTCAGCTACTTTGCCAGCCCGCTGGGCTACGTGTTCATCTGCGTGTTCGTGCTGTTGAGCACGATCGCGGCCTTCTGGACCAACGAGTTTTTCAACGCCAACCTGGCCAACCTCGACCAGCTCAACGCCTGGTTCCCGTTCATCATGCTGGTGTTCATCCCGGCGATCACGATGGGGGTGTGGGCGGAGGAGCGCCGCCAGGGGACGGACGAGCTGTTGCTGACGATCCCGGCCGGCGACCTGGAGATCGTGCTCGGCAAGTACGCGGCAGCGGTGGCCATCTACACCGTGTCGCTGCTGTTCTCGCTGGTGTGCACGCTGACGGTGCTGGAGAGCCTGGGTAGTCCGGACATCGGATTGTTCCTGGCCACGTACGTCGGCTACTGGCTGCTGGGACTGGCGATGCTGTCGATCGGCATGGTGGCGTCGTTCCTGACGGGCAACCTGACCGTGGCCTTCATCCTGGGGGCCTTGTTCAATGCCCCGCTGGTGTTCGCGGTGAACGCCGACACGATCCTTTCTAAGGAGGCCGCGATGGCCGTGAAGCCGTGGAGCTTCGGCGAGCAGTTCCGCGACTTCGGCCGGGGGATCCTCTCCTTTTCCGGCCTGGTCTACTTCCTGATGATCGCCGCGATGATGCTCTACTTGAGCATGATCCTGATCGCCCGGCGGCACTGGGTCCGCGGCCGCGACTGGCTGGTCCAGGCCGCCCACTACGCGGCCCGGGTTCTTGCCCTGGCGGTGATCGTGGTCGGCGCGAACGTCGTGTTCCACCGCCACGATCTCCGCGCCGATCTGACCAGCGAGAAGCTGAGCTCGCTGGCGCCGAAAACGGTCGAGCTGTTGAGCGGGCTGGAGCTGAAGCAGCCCGTCCAGGTCGAGGCCTTCATCAGCCCGTCGGTCCCCGAGGGCTACGTGCAGACGCAGCTCAACCTGCGGTCGATGCTCGAGGAGCTGCGGGCCCGGGGCGGCGACAACGTCCAGGTGCAGATCAACAAGACCGAGAAGGCCTCCAAGGAGGCCGCCCGGGCGGAGAAGCGCTTCGGCATCACCCCGCGGCGAATCTTCGCCACCAGCCGCGGCGCGATGATCGAGGACGAGATCTTCATGGGCGTGGCCTTCACCTGCGGGCTGCAGAAGGTGACGCTGCCCTTCGTGGACCGCGGCACGCCCATCGAGTACGAGCTCGTGCGGGCGATCCTCAGCGTCTCCCAGCAGGCCAAACGCAAGAAGGTCGGCATCCTCCAGACGGACGCCCAACTGTTCGGGCGGATGAGCTTCGAGGACATGTCGCAGGGGGGCAACTGGTGGATCGTCGACGAGCTGCAGAAGTCGTACGAGGTGGTGCAGGTCGATCCGACTCAGCCGATCGCCGACAAATACGACGTGCTCGTGGCGGTGCAGCCCTCTTCGCTGGGTCCGGAGCAGATGGGTCATTTCATCGACGCAGTCCGCAACGGCCAGCCCACGGCGATCTTCGAAGACCCGCTCCCCTTCTTCGCGGACCACATTCCGGGCACGGGCGCTCCGAAGCGACCCCCCGGAGGGAACCCGTTCATGATGAACCCGGCGATGGGTCAGAAAGGGGACATCGGGCCGCTGTGGAACCTGCTGGGGGTCAACTTCAGCGGGATGGAGGTTGGCGGGGGGGCGTCTGCCTTCGGCGGGCCGTCGAAGGACTGTGACATCGTCTACCAGGAGTACAATCCGTATCCGAAGCTCGCCGGCTTGCCCGACGAATTCGTGTTCGTCGACAACGCCTGCGGGGCCAAGGAGCCGTTCAACAAGGCCGACCCGATCACGGCGAAGCTCCAGCACGTGCTGTTCCCCATGCCGGGCTTTGTCTCCAGGCTGAATGCCTCGACGCTGGATTTCACGCCGCTGGTGCGCACCGGGGACAAGACGGGGACGGAGCGGACGAGCGACGCCGTTCCCCCCTTCGCCTTCATGATGCGGGGCTCCCGGCTGAATCCGAACCGGAAGAAGACCCCGCAGGACGTGCCCTACGTGCTGGCGGCGGAGGTCCGCGGCAAGGTCCCCGCACCGCAGTTGATGGCCGATGAGGGGAAGAAGGAGGCCGCCGCCCCGGCCGCCGAGAAGCCGGCGAAGCCGGAAGGGGGCCAGATCCACGTCGTGCTGGTGACCGACATCGACTTCCTCACCCCCACCTTCTTCCGCATCCGCGAGCAGGGAGACATCCCCGAGGAAAGGATCCACTTCGACTTCGACAACGTGACCTTCGTGCTGAACATCGTCGATCGCCTGGCGGGCGACGACCGGTTCTTCGAGATCCGCGGGCGGCGCCCGGCGCACCGGACGCTCACCAAGATCGACCGGGTGACCCAGGATGCCCGCAAGCGGACCTCGGACCAGATCAACCAACTGCTGAAGAAGGTCGAGGAGGTCCGCCAGGAAGAGAACAAGAACCTCAACGACGAGGTCGCCAAGGTGAAGGAGCAGTTGAAACAGAAGAAGATCACGGGGCTGGACGCGCTCCAGCGGGTCGACATGATGCAGCGCGAGGGGCAGCAGCGGATCGAGGCCAAGGTGGCCCAGGAGCAGGAATCGCAGACGAAGAAGGTCAAGCAGATCGAGGCCGACTTGTCCGCCGAGATCCGCGGCGTGCAGGACCGTTACAAGTTCTGGGCGGTGGCGTTGCCGCCGATCCCGCCTTTTGCAGTGGCGATCGTCTTCTTCGTCGTCCGCCGCGCCAAGGAGCGCGAAGGCGTAGCGCGGTCCCGGCTGCGATCCTGAGGAAGCCAAGCGAGGAGACAGGCAATGAACGAGAATTCCAAGACGACGGTCTTTGTGGTCGCGGCGGCGGTGGTGGTGGTGCTGGCCTGGTTCTCGAGGCCCAGGATGCAGGACTTCGACGCGCCCCCCGAGGTGGTCGGGCAGACCTTGTTCGATATCAAGCCCCTGGACGTCACCAGCCTCGAGATCACCCAGTACGACGAGCCGACCGGCCAGGTCAAGCCCTTCAAGGTCGCCCTGGTGAAAGACCGGTGGTCGATCCCGTCCCACCAGAACTATCCCGCCGACGCCAGGGACCAACTGGCCGACGCCGCCACCAGCCTCACCAACCGCACGGTCCTCGCCCTGGTCAGCAGCGACGCCGGCGATCATGCCCAGTACGGGGTCATCGATCCGCTGTCGAAGAACCTGAAGGCGGGGACCACGGGGGTGGGGATGCGGGTGGTGATGCGCGACAAGAACGACAAGACGGTCGCCGACCTGGTCGTCGGCAGGGAGGTGCCCGGCGAGCGCAAGGGCCTCCACTACGTCCGCAGGGCGGACGAGGACGGCAACCTGCTGGACGCCGTCTTCGAGGTCGAGATCAATCCCGACAAGCTCTCCGCCAGCTTCGGCGACTGGATCGAGAAGGACCTGCTCAAGATGCCCAGCACCTGGGACATCAAGCGGATCGAGATCCGGGACTACTCGGTGGACATCCTGGCCGGCAGGCTCCGCCATCGCGGCCGGATGACGGTCGAGCACCAGCAGTCGGGCGAGCCCCGCTGGAAGCTCGCCGAGGACCTGGCCTTCGACGCCAAGACAGCCAAGTGGGTCCCGGTCAAAATGGCTCCCAACGAAGAGCTCAACAACGACAAGCTCGACAAGCTCCGCGACGCGCTGGGCAACCTGAAAATCGTCGACGTCGAGCGAAAACCGTCCAGCGTCAGCGCCAGCCTCGTCAAGGGGGCCGTCGACCAGGAGACCGTCACCTCGCTGGGCGAGAGGGGTTTCTACTTCGTTCCCATGGGGGAGGGCAAGGAGGAGGTCGTCCAGTTGCTCTCGACCGAAGGTGAGTTCCGCGTCGTGATGAACGACGGCGTGGCCTACACCCTCCGCTTCGGCCAGACCACCGGCTCGGCCAGCCCCGACGCGAAAAAGAAGAAGGACGCCTCGAAGGCCAAGCCGGACGCCAAGGACAAGGAGAAGCCGGAGAGCACCGGCCTGAACCGGTATCTCTTCGTGATGGTGGACTACGACCCGGACGTCATCCCCAAGCCGCAGCTCGAGCCCCTGCCCCTGGAGCCCAAGCCCGGCGAAAAGAAAGAGGAGAAAAAGCCCGAGGCCAAGTCGGGCGACGGGAAGAAGGATGACGCCAAGAAGGAAGAGGCCAAGAAGGACGAGGTCAAGCAGGACAAGCCCGATCCCAAGGCCGAGCGGGAGCGGATCGAAAAGGAGAACAAGAAGAAGCAGGAGGAGTACGACGAGAAGGTCAAGAAGGCGAAGGAGCGGGTCCAGGAGCTCAACGATCGCTTCGCCGAGTGGTACTACGTCATCTCCGACAGCGTCTACCAGGACGTCCACCTCAGCCGCAAGGACATCGTGAAGACCAAGGAGGAGAAGAAGGAGGAGAAGAAGGACGGCGAGCAGAAGCCCGCAGTCCCAGCAGCTCCCAAGGCGCCTACCGATTCGCCGGCCGAGTTCAACCAGTTGAAGGACGCGATGCCGGCGCCCAAGAAGGAGGGGGCGGCCGCCAAGAAGGAGGAGCCGGGCGCGGCCAAGAAGGAGCCGGCCGCCGAGCCCAAGAAGGTGGAGCCGCCGGCCGTCAAGAAGGAAACACCCCCGGCCCCGAAAACGCCCGAGGCCCCGCCTCCCAAGAAGGCAGAGGCTCCCGCACGCGAAGCGGCAGCCCCACCAGCGGCCAAGAAATAACTGATCGTCTCCGGGATTTGGAGAACGCAGCCCCGCAAGGGGCGCCAGTCCATAGCCCAGGGCGCGAGCCCTGGGTTCCGGGAAGCCGACGAGCGCGAAAAGCCCCGCAAGGGGCGACAGAAGCGCGGTGCAGGACTATTTCGCCCCTGCCGGGGCTCAAGAGAGATGACGCTGCCATCCGGAAAGTCAACGGGGGGAGGGTTCTTCCTCTTCCGCCACGGTCACTTTCTCGATCAGGTCCCCCTGCTTGATCTTGTTGACCACGTCCTGGCCTTCGATCACCCGGCCGAACACGGAGTGCTTGCCGTCGAGCCAAGGAGTGGCCACGTGGGTGATGAAGAACTGGGAGCCGTTGGTGTTCGGTCCGGCGTTGGCCATCGAGAGCACGCCCGGGCCGCTGTGCTTCAGTTCGGGGTGGAACTCGTCGGCGAAGGTGTAGCCGGGCCCGCCGCGGCCGCTCCCCTCGGGGCAGCCCCCCTGGATCATGAAGTCGGCGATCACGCGGTGGAACTTCAGCCCGTCGTAGAAGCCCTCGCCGGCGAGCTTCTCGAAGTTGGCCACCGTCCGCGGGGCCTTGTCGGCGTGGAGCTCGATGCGGATCGTGCCGCGGTTGGTCTCGATCGTGGCGGTTTTCATGAGACGTGCTTTCCAAGTGGTCGGTGGCTCTTTATCGGTTGGGTGAACGGGCGGCATAGCGTGCGCCGGTGGCCCGCTCCTCCGCAATTAGTCTGGCGATCTGGTCGGCGGCGCCGTCGAGGCCGATCCAGTCGGCCTGCCGGTCCCACCGCCATTTGACCTCCAGCTTCCCTTGCTTGAGGCCCCGCTCGCCGATCACCACCCGCAAGGGAAACCCGATCAGGTCGGCGTCCTTGAATTTCACCCCCGCCCGCTGGTCGCGATCGTCCAGCAGGGCCTCGACCCCCGCGGCTCGCAGATCGGCGTAGAGCCGCTCGGCGGCCTGGCTCGTCTGGACATCGGCGACGTTCACCGGCAGGACGACGACTTCGTAAGGCGCCAGGGCGACCGGCCAGAGGATTCCCGCCTCGTCGCAGTTGGTCTCGATCAGGGCGGCGAGGATCCGGTTCACGCCGATCCCGTAGCAGCCCATGATGATCGGGTGCAACTGCTCCTGGGCGTCGAGGAAGCGGGCCCCGAGCGCCTCGGAGTACTTGGTCCCCAGCTTGAAGACGTGGCCGACTTCGATGGCGTGGCGCATCGAGAGCTTCGAGCTGCACCGCGGGCAAGGATCGCCGTCGCAGGCGCGGCGCAAATCGGCAAAGCCCTGGACCTCGAAGTCCCGCTCGAGATTCACGCCGGTGAGGTGGGCGTCCGCCTCGTTGGCCCCGGTGACGGCGTTCCGCAGGAATTGGACGTCGCGGTCGGCCCAAAGGGGGATCTTCTCTTGGAGGCCCACCGGTCCGGCGAATCCGACCGGGGCCCCCGTGACCCGCCCGATCACCGCCGGCTCGGCCAGGGCGAGCTTCTGGGCACCGACGACGCGGCGGATCTTGTTCTCGTTGGCGTCGTGGTCGCCGCGGATCAGAACGGCCAGCGGCTGCCCGTCGGCCACGTAGATCAGGGTCTTGATGAGGTCCCGGGCCCGGCAGCCGAGAAACTTGCTGACCTGCTCGATGGTGCTCGCGCCGGGGGTGGGGACCTTGCGGATCGGCTGGAGGGGGACTTGGGGCGGGGCGCCGCCGATCGGGCCGACCTCCGCCCGCTCCAGGTTCGCCGCGTAGCCGCAGTCCTTGCAGTGGACCAGGGTGTCCTCGCCATTGGTGGCGGGGATCATGAATTCGTGGCTGGCCTCCCCGCCGATCGGCCCGCTTTCGGCCTCAACGGCCAGGTACCCAAGCCCGCACCGGCTGAAGATCCGGCAATAGGCCGCGTACATCTTGTCGTAGCTCGTGCCCAGGCCGTCGACCGTGGCGTCGAAGCTATAGGCGTCCTTCATGAGGAATTCGCTGGTCCTCAGCACGCCGAACCGGGGCCGCTCCTCGTTGCGAAACTTGGTCGTGATCTGGTAGAGCGTGATCGGCATCTGGCGGTAGCTGGAGACCTGCCGGGCGATCATGTCGGTGATGATTTCCTCGTGGGTGGGGCCGAGCACCATGGGGACCTTGCGGTTCTGGCGGCGGACGGAGAGCTGCATCAGCACGTCGCCAAACGCCTCGACCCGGCCGCTCTGCTCCCACAGGGCCAGCGGCGACAGGGAGGGCATTGCCAGCTCGACCGCCCCGGCGGCGTCCATCTCCTCGCGGACGATCCGCTCGGCCTTCTTGAGCGAGCGGAGCCCCAAGGGGAGGTACGTATAGGCCCCCGACATCACCTGGGCGATCAGGCCGGCGCGGAGCATGAGGACGTGACTAGGAATCTCCGCCCCCTCGGGCGTTTCTTTCATCGTGGGGATGAGGGTCTGCGTCCAGCGCATCGTGTGAGCCAGCCGTCAGGAGACTAGGGAAGGCGCCACCAGGATGCCAAGAAGCCAGGATTGTAGGCGATCGGTCCGATCCTACGCAAGAGGGGACGCGGGGATGAGGGATGGTGCGGCCGAGGTTGATCAGAGTCAGGCCAACTTGTTGCGATCGGCGACGCAAGGCCCGTGTCAGCCCCCAGAAGCGGTTCGTCGCCGCGTCCCTTGCCATTCATCCCTCATCCTTCATCCTTCATCCTTATTCCCCCCCTCCCCCTTGTGGAGGATACTCGCAAGCCCTACAATCAAGCGTGGTCTGGGGTTGCCGGACCGTTTGACCATCAGGAAAGGGTCTTTATGGGGCGGCGTTACGTGAGCCAATTGGCCGAACAGGAGGCGGTTCACCAGGTGTTCCGCGCGGTGGAGAAACAACTCCGGCCCAACCGGAACGGGAACCTCTATCTCCAACTCGAGCTGTCGGATCGCTCCGGCTCGGTGGGCGCCAGGATGTGGAACGCCACCGAGTCGCTGTACCGCTCGTTCGAGAACGGCGACTATATCCTTGTGGAGGGAACAACCCAGCGCTTTCAGGGGGCGATGCAGGTGATCATCAGCCGGCTCGGCAGGGTCGAGCCGAGCGAGGTGAACGAGGACGATTTCACGCCGCTGGCCTCCGTCGACGTCGATCGCCTGGTGGTCCGGCTGGGCGAGGTCCTGCGGGACATCGCCAATCCCCACCTGCGGAACCTCGCGGAATGCTTCCTCCTGGACGAGGAGTTCATGGCGAAATTCGCCCGGGCCCCGGCCGGGATCAAGCATCATCACGCCTACTTGGGGGGCTTGTTGGAGCACGTGGTCAGCTTGCTCGAAATCGTCCTCCGCATTGCCCCCTGCTACCCGCAGCTCAACCGCGATCTGTTGCTGATGGGTGCCTTCCTCCACGACGCCAGCAAGATCGACGAGCTCTGCTACGGCCGCGAGCTGGCCTACAGCGACGAAGGGCAGTTGATCGGGCACGTGGTGATGGCGGTGGGCCTGCTGGAGGGCAAGGTCCGCGAGGCGGAGCGGCTCGCCGGGGAGCCGGTGCCGCGGGACCTCGTGCTGCGGCTGAAGCACCTGATCGTCAGCCACCACGGGGAATACGAGTACGGCAGCCCGAAATTGCCGATGACGCTCGAGGCGGTGGCCCTCTACTGCCTGGACAATCTCGACGCGAAGATCTCGGCCTTCAGCCAGCAGATGCGCGACGATCCGAACGTCGGCAGCCCGTGGACGAATTTCAACGCCGCTTTGGGCCGCAAGTTGTACAAGGGCACCGGGGCGGAGGAAGGACCCTGACGCCCGCATGGAAGCCGTAGGGTGGGACGAAGTCCCATCAAGGAAGCTATCAGCCGTCAGCTATCAGCTAACAGCGGGAAATCGCGAGGGCGTTGGCTGATAGCCGAAAGCTGAGAGCTGAAAGCTGAAAGCGGTGGGGCTGCATCCCACGCTGCGAGGGGCGAAGCGATTCCGCTGGGTGCTCATGGAACAATCCGACCTGGAAAACGCGATTCTCGAGCTGGTGGGGCGGCCGAGCTATCGGCCCGTCAAGCCGCGGGTCCTCGCCCAACGCTTGCAGTTGGCCAAGTCCGACGTGGCCGCGGTGAGGAAGGCGGTCAAGCGGCTGGTCGCACGGGGCCGGCTCGCGTACGGCTCCGGCCACCTCGTCCGGCCGATCCTCGCCGCGCAGTCCAAGGGCGGACGGGTCAGCCCCGCCGGGCCCAAGACCGCCCGCGGGCATCCCGCGGAGCCCAAGAGCCGCCCGATTGACTCCGGAGAGCCCAAGCGCGGCCGCGGGCATCCGCTCTCGCCCAAGGGCAACCGGATCGTCGGCGTGTTCCGCCGCAAGGAGGCCGGATTCGGTTTCGTGCGTCCCACCGTCGCGGACCCGGGCGAGGCCCAGGTCCTGGACATCTACGTCGCGGCCGAGGACGCGGGCGATGCCTCGACGGGGGACGTGGTCGCCGTGCAGTTGAAGACCAAGCAGGTCCCGGGCCGTCCCGGGCCGAGGGGCGAGATCGTCGACGTCATCGAGCGGGAGACGCACCGCTTCGTGGGCACCTACTTCGAGGCCCGCGGCACGGCCTACGTCCAGGTCGACGGGCCCCTGTTCAGCCGGCCGATCCTCGTCGGC
>Ga0153916_10004425_pt1 | contig 10608 bp, 13 predicted proteins | sample Opewatmetagenome_FD_109642 | JGI IMG/M metagenome (GOLD analysis project Ga0153916, IMG submission 109642) | Freshwater wetland microbial communities from Ohio, USA - Open water 3 Core 3 Depth 4 metaG | ecosystem: Environmental > Aquatic > Freshwater > Wetlands | place: USA: Ohio, Lake Erie...
GCAGGCGTCATCAGGAGCACCAGCGCCGAGGCGGCCAGCACCCATGCGGTATTGCCCGAATTGATCTCCGGCATCGCTCTCCTCCCCAATATGCGGCTGTTGCGTGCAGCATAGGGGCGGAATGTTACGGGCACGTTTCGTGCTGGTGACCGTTGCGTTACGCACACGTTCGGAGATTGGCTGTGCGTGAGAACGCGTTAAGGAAACGTCAAGGAAGCGGCGCGGCCCCGCTACAGATCGACCTCGACGGATGCAAGGTCCCGGCGCGCGAAGCCGTCGATGTCGACCTGAAGAGCGTTGAGGGCCCGGGACACCATGTTGTAGTAGCCGGTGACGAGCGTCAGCTCCACGATCTCCCCTTCGTTGAGGAAGGCAGCCACCGCGGCGTACGTGGCGTCTGACACGCTGGCGTCGGCGGTCATTTCGCCGGCGTACGCGAGCACGGCCATCTCGCGCGGGTCGAATAGCCCCACATGCGGCTCTGCGACGCCGCGGATCTGGCTGTCGGAGAGACCGGCGCGGCGTGCCCACGAGACGTGCTGCGCGAATTCGTAGGACGCGCGGCAGAGGTAGCCGGCGCGGAGGATCGCCAGCTCGCGCAGCTTGGCGTCGAGCGTGCCCTCATCGAGGAAGTAGCTGCCCAGCTTCATGAATCGTCGCAGGGCTTCGGGGCTGTGCGACAGGGCGCGAAAGATGTTGAGCACGCCGCCGCGCTTCTCCATGCGCTCGAAGAGCCAGCGATGGCTCTCGGGCAGGTCCCCCGTCTCGTTCAACCGCACGCGCGCCATGTACCACCTCCGCCGATATCGCGACGATGGTAGCGGTTCGAGCCCTCCTTCGGCAGGGGCATCGTCGCCCAAACCTGGCGCTCGCGTGCGAGAATATGCCGTGGATGGTCCGCGAGCCCGTGCCGGGGAGGACGTCATGCCGAAGTACCAGAAGCCCTCGTGGGCGACACAACACGTCTTCAACCCGCTGGTGATGCTCGTGACGCGGTTGGGGTTGAGCGTGCGCGGCTCGCGCATCGTCGCCGTGAAGGGCCGCAAGAGCGGTGAATGGCGGACGACGCCGGTGAACCTCCTGTCATACGAGGGCGGACGCTACCTCGTGGCGCCGCGCGGCAACACCCAGTGGGTGCGCAACATGCGCGCGGCGGGCGGCGGCGAGCTGCGGCTCGGTTCGAGGCGCGAGGCGATCCGCGTCGTCGAGCTGGCGGACGCAGAGAAGCCCGACCTGCTGCGCGCCTACCTGAAGCTGTGGAAGATGGAGACAGGGATCTTCTTCGGCGGCGTCACCGACGCATCGCCGGAGGAGGACCTGCGCCGCATCGCCCCGGACCACCCGGCCTTCCGCATCGTCGAGGGCGGCTGATCGCCGCTACAGCCCGACGTTCCGCGCGACCTGCGTCGCCGTCGCCTGCGCCACCGGCCGCACGACCAGCTCGTCGATGTTCACGTGTTTTGGGCGCGTCACGGCCCAGGCGATGCAGTCCGCGACGTCGTCGCCGGTGAGCGGCGTCAGGCCCTCGTACACCTTCGCCGCACGGCCGGCATCGCCGCCGAAGCGCACGACGCTGAACTCCGTCTCGACCATGCCGGGATCGACTTCGGTGATCCTGATCGGCTTGCCGAGAAGTTCGAGGCGGAGCGTGCGGGTGATCGCGCGTACGCCGTGCTTGACGCTCGTGTAGCCGGCGCCGCCGGGATAGACCTCGAAGCCGGCGATCGAGCCGATGTTGACGATGTGGCCGTTGCCGGACGCTTCGAGCTTGGGCAGGAGCGCGCGCGTCACGAACATCAGGCCCAGCACGTTCGTCTCCCACATCTGCCGCCAGTGCTCGTCGTCGGACTCCGCGAGCGGCTCCAGGCCGAGCGCGCCGCCCGCGTTGTTGACCAGCACGTCGCATCGGGGGATCTGCGCGGCGAACGCCTCCACGCTGGCGCGGTCGCGCACGTCGAGCGGCAGCGCCGTCGCGCCGGCGGGCTCCGCCACCTCCCGTAGCCGGTCCAGCCGGCGCGCCCCGGCCGCGACGTCGAACCCCTCGGCCCGCAGACGCCGCACCGTCGCCGCGCCGATGCCGCTGCTCCCGCCCGTCACCACCGCCACCCGCGCACCCTCGGCCATCACGCACCTCCCCGACTGGATTCTTGCCGAACGGTGCAGTATCCGCAGAGCGTGCGCGGAGTACAAAGCGAGAGCTGACCTCGCGCGAGATCTTCTCTCCGTCATTCTGCTGCGGGCAAGGCGCCGAGTGGTGAGAGGTTGCGTCCTGGTTGCTCGATTGGCGGAGGTCGGCGCCGCCCCCGCCCGCTCCCTACGCGCGCGTCAGCCGGATCGCCCCCGTGTGCGTGCGGAGGCGGACCTTCGGGCCGGCGCCGTTCGCCGACACGCCGGCGCCGCGACGAGGCGGCAGGTCGGAGCGCACGGCGCCGAGGTCGCTTTCGGCGTCGACGAAGAACGGGAAGGCCGGGTCGACGGAGAGGTGGATGAGGCCGGTGTGCGCCTTCATGTCCATGTCGGCGACGACCTTGCCGTGGTAGCGGATGGCTCCGGTGTGCGCCTGCGCCCGCACGCGCGCGCGCGCGTCCTCGATCGAGATGGCGCCGGTGTGCGTGGCCACCCGCAGCTCGCCGCCGATGTCGCGCACCTCGGCCGCGCCGCTGCGCGCCTCGATGGTGGCCGCCCCGCTGACGTGGCTAACCTCGATCCGGCCGCTGCGTGCTTCCGCCATCACGTCGCCGTCGACGTGCTCGACGGTCAGGCTGCCGCTGCGCGAGATTGCGGCCACGTCGCCGTGGACGTGGTCGATGCTGCAGCGGCCGCTCGCGGCCTCGGCGTGGACGCGGCCCTGGGTCCGGGAGATCTGCACGCGGCCGCTGCGCGAGAGTACGCGCACCGCCGTCTCTACCGGCACGCGGATGATGTAGTCGACGCGCGAGCCGCGCTTGCCGCCCCAGAGGCTCCAGCCTTCCGTCTGCGGCATCGAGGGCGCGCGGACGATGACGCGGTGCGCATCCTGCTCCATGCCGCGCGCGACGAGGCTCGCCGCCTCGTCCGCCTCCACGGCGAGGTCGGACCAGACGTGTACGACCGCCTCGATATGGACGCCGTCGCCGGCGACGCCCTCCACCGCGACGGCGCCGGAGCGTGCCTCGACGTGGAGGACGGCCCGCTCGCCGGTGTGGAACTCGCGCGTGATGGTGCGGGTGTGTTCCATGTCAGACCGAGAAACCCCACAGGCGCGTGGTGAAGTCGTTCCACAGCCCGCGGGCGCGCGGTCGCTCGTCCGCGCTCACCATGTCCGGGTGCAGCGCGCGGCGGATCGCGCTCGACAGCTCGCGACGCGTGTGCGGGCCGACGAAGCGCGCCAGCTCGGACGCCTCGTACAGGATCACGAACGTCGGCAGGAGTTGGATGCGGAAGCGGCGCCGCAGGTCGGGCCGCGCGTCCACGTCGATGGCGCGCACCGGCAGGCGCCCCGCTGCCAGCTCGATGCCCGGCATCCGCGCCGCCAGCGGCCGCTGGCGCACGCGCGACGACGTGAACTCGACGACGAGCGGCACGTCGCGTCGCACGAGCTGCGCGTCCGAAGTGATGGTGTGTTCCGGCGCAAGGTTCATCGTCATGGCCAGTCGTCTCCGAGTCGTGCGGCGCGCCGGCGCGCGCGGCGTTCGCTGTGCGCCCTGCGGCGCTCCCAGCGGTGCCAGCGGCTGTCCATGCCGTCTTCGTCGTCCTCGTCCCAGTCGCGGTCCCAGCCCCAATCCCAGTCGAAGCGGAAGCCTCTGCGGTGCCTGTGGTTGAAACCGAACGGATCGATGGCGAAGACGCGTGGCATGAAGGCGGCGACGCCGGTCACAGCGGAGAGGGCGATCAGCCAGTCGCGCGTCGGATCGACGGTTCCGGCAAGCAGCAGCACGGCGAGCACGAACGCCGCCAGGCGCGTGTCGATGGCGAGGCGGACATCCAGCGGATTCCAAGGCCGCGGCCGCACCCAGGCGATGCCGGTGATGACCACGAGCGTGATCAGCCAGCCGCGGGTCGGATCGATGGTGCCCGCCAGCAGCAGGAGCGCGAGGATGAAGGAGAAGAGTCTCATGGGTGCGTCCTTCCCGGCGGGGATTACCAATCCCAAGCGCGACGGCGGCGACGGCCGTGCCGGCGCGGCCATTCGACCTCGATGACGCGCGGCAGCGCCGCGAGCAGTTCCGCCAGCGGCGTCACGGCGCATTCGATCGCGGTCTCGGCCGCGGTCATCGCGTCCCCGACGATGCGCTCGACGTCGATGTCGCCGCAGTCGAGCGGCTCATCGGCCCCAGCGACGCGATCCTCCCAGGGACGCGACGCGGTGGTGTTGTAGCAGCGTGCGTGGAAACGCATGTCCGTGCTCCTTTCAGTGCGAGGCCTGCCGCCGCAAGACGACGACGCGCTCGCCGGCGTCGCGGTCGAGCGAGACGCCGAGCCAGACGAGCGCGCCGGCGATGCCGCGGCGGATGCCTCCGCGACGGCGCGCCAGCTCGTCCTCGATGAAGGCGACCCGTGCGAGGTCGACGCGGCCCAGTTCCTTCCGCTTCTGTTCGAAGATCAGTTCCTCAAGCGTCATGGTGTCCTCCCCCTCGCCGCGGCGAGGATCAGTTACTCGTCGTCCTCGCCGCCGACCCAGCCGCTCAGCCTCGAGCCGAGGCCCGGGCCGCGCCGCTCCTCGCGCCGACCGTGCCGCTCCTCGCGTCGGCCGCGCTCGTGCCAGTCGGGCGGCGGCGCCGTCTGCACGTCGATGTTGCGGACGGCGCGGGCCAGCGCCTTGATGAACCAGGTGTTCGCGGACGTCCCGGCTTTCGAGGCGGCCTGTTGTGCCAGGTCCTTCAGCTCCGCCGGGATGCGGATCGTGATCTTCTCGACGTCACCCTCCAGCGCCGACCATTGCGCTTCCTCGCTGTTGCCCGCCCGCTCGTCGACCTCGACGGCAAGCCCGCCCGGGCGGTAGTCGAGCCGCACACGGTAGTGGCTGCCGATGCGCTCGTCGACGGCCTGGACGAGCTGGGACATCAGGTCATGTACCGCACGCTCGAGCGGCACGCGCGCGGCCTCGATATAGGCCTCGATGGCGCGGCGCCGCTCATCGCTCTCGATCAGGGCGAGCGGCTGCTTGAGAGCGTCGAAGACGGGTTCGGTACGGAGCTCGGTGGCGGCCATAGTGCCTCCGGCCAGCGGGATGATGTCTCGGTGCTGGCGCTATGATGGCGTCATGATGGCGTCCCTGTCAAGGGCCTGGATGCGGGATTTTCCCTGATGTTCGATTCAGGAGACGGGGACAGCGAACGTCGAGCAGCCCACTCACAGCATGATGAAGACGTGGAATTGTCTGCGGCGCGCGCGATCTTGTCGCTGCGGGGGGCCCGCATCGGGCGTGCCTGATAAGAGGCTACGGGAGTTCGGCGCGTCGGCGCGCTGTCATTACCAGCGCCACCACCGTCGCCGCGCGATCGCTCGCCTGGCCAGCATCCTGCGCCGCCTGCGTCGGGCGACGCCGCCGACGACGAGCAGGACAATGAGGACGATCAGCAGGATAGGGAGGACCATGTAGGCATGATAGGCGCTCGCGAACAGACGCGGCCGGCGGCTTCCGTAAACTTCTCGATCACATCTCAGGACGCACATGGCAGGACGGCGCGCGCGACGGCCTGCTTCGCTATCGCGCCCAGGCGGCGATCTGCGCATACACGCGCGGGTCGCAGGGCATGGCGGCGGACGCTCCGTAGAAGCGTGCGTGGACGAGCGGGAGCGTCGCGGTTCCGGCTGGATCGAGCGCGCCGCGGGCAAGCGCGCTGTCCAGCGGCACGAGCCCGTCAGACGACCCGCCCGCCCCACCGCTGCCGGCAATCAGCAAGTAACGCGCGGCGCCTTGGTGCGGGCCGGCATTGAGCGCGCGCAGGAACGTCGAACCCGCGTGCATCTGCGCTGCGGCAACGTCGCCGAGGAGCGACGGCAGGGCGTCGGGTAGCAGCCCCTCGTGCGGCGTGGCGATCGTGATCAGGTTGCGCACGCCGGGCATCGTGTCGCCGCCGTTCCAGGCATCGGGCTCGATCGCCGCGCGCGCCACGAGGCCGCCCTCGCTGAATGCGACGACGTCGAACGTCACGCCGGGATAGCGCTGCTGGATGAACTCGCGCAGCCAGCGGGCGTTCGACGCGATGTCGAGCACCGATGGGTAGACGTAGGCCGCCACGCGGTCGTAGTCCGACGAGAGCGCGCCGATCAGTTCGTACGTGCAGCCGTCCCACGGCGACGAATTCCAACCGTGTAGCACCAGTACGTTGCGCGCGTCTGGCGCCAACGTCTGGCCGATGATGTCGTGCTCCTGCCACGCGCTGAGCAATCCGGCCGGTGCGACGGCCCACGTCGTCAGCCGGTCGACCGAAGCCACGACCATGTGCTCGTCCGGCAGCAGCGACGACGGCACGATTGCCCACAGCCCGTCGTCTATCAACTCGTACAGCACGAGCGCGCGCGGACTGACGACGTTGTAGCGGTGGAGGAATTCGTCGGTATAGGGGATGCGGATCAGTGCCACCCCGTCGAGACGTTGCGGCGGTGTGACGCGCAGCACGGGCAGGTCGGGAAACATCGCCAGCTCTGGCGTATCTGGTGGCGCGATCGTGATCGGCGTGTCCTTGCGGAGCGCGTGCGGGGGCAGGTGGATCGCGGCGCTGGTTGATGCAGTCGGGTCAGTGGACGCTGCGGCAGTGATCTCCGCGACCGCCGCGCGTCCGGCGGTCGCGCCCGTGCCCCCGGGCGCTGCGACGATCGCGCCGGCGACGAGCGTCGCCAGGGCCAGCAGGGAACCCGCGCGGCGTCGGATGGTGCCACCTCGCCTCGTCCCCGCGCGCACTGGGCCAAGGCATCCGGCCTGCGCGGGGCGTCGAGCGAGGCGCAGTCCGGCGCCTGCTCATCGTGTCTGCGTCTGACTACTTGTCGTCGCTCGGAAGTCCGTGGTTGAGGGCAGAGGGACGAGCCGCCGGAGGGGAAGGGAGGTGTCAGCACCCGCTTCGAGTTCGCCGGCTGTAGGCGTACGGTGATATTGGGCGGGCGGCCAGGGGAGGTCTCAGGCTGCTACAGGCCGAAAAACACGAAACTGCCGAACGAAGCCCGGGTTCGGGTTCGTTTCAGGACATAATGATGTCGCAACTGTGCGCGAAATGGCGCCCGAGAGCAGGAATTGGGCGCGAGCGCCGGGCCCCGGCCCGCCTCAGGCGAGCGTCTCGTCGTACTCGATCTCGTTCGCCCGGATCAGGTCGCGGAACCAGTAGCCGCTGTCTTTGACCGTGCGCTGCTGCGTGTTGAAGTCGCAGTAGGTGAGGCCGAAGCGCTGGCTGAAGCCGGTCGCCCACTCGAAGTTGTCGAGCAGGGTCCAGGCGTAGTAGCCGCGCACGTCGCAGCCCTCGTCGAGCGCGCGGGCGACCTGGCCGACGTAGCCGCGGTAGAAGTCGATGCGCTCGTCGTCGTGGACGCGGCCGTCCGGGCCGGGCGCCGTGGGATAGGAGCAGCCGTTCTCCGTGACGTAGATCGGCGGGCGGCCGTAGTCGGCATCGATGCGCTTGATCATCTGGTAGATGGCCGCGGGCCAGACTTCCCAGTTAAACGCGGTGCGCGGCCCCGGCCCCGGCACCAGCCGCCCGCCGACGTTGCGGTCGCCGGGGTCGTTGGCGATGATCGCGCGCTGGTAGAGGTTGATGCCGATGAAGTCGAGTCGGTCGCGGATCTGCTCCATGTCGCCGGGGCGGACGTCCATGCGCGCCAGCACTCTCTCCTGGTCGACGTAGGCGCGTGGGTACTCGCCCTTGACCATAGGGTCGAGGAACCAGGTGTTGCTGAATCCGTGCTGGCGCTCCGCGGCCGCGCGGTCCTCCTCGCTGCCGCTGGCCGGGTACATCGACGACATGCTGAACGCGGTGCCGATCATCTCCGGCTTGCCCGTGGCGCGCATCGCCCGCAGCGCCGACGTCTGCGCCAGGTTGACGCCGTGCGTGGCCTTCATGGTCATGGCGCTGTCGCGCAGGCCGGGAGCATGCACGCCGAAGAGGCAGCCAATGAAGGTGAAGACCCAGGGCTCGTTGAAGATCATCCAGTTCTTCACGCGGTCGCCCAACGCGTTGACGCATGTCTCCGCGTAGGTGGTGAAGCGGCCGACGATGTCGCGGTTGGCCCAGCCGCCCTCGTCCTGCAGCGCCTGGGGCAGATCCCAGTGGTAGAGCGTGGGGAAGGGCTGGATGCCGTTAGCGAGCAACTCATCGACGAGGCGGCTGTAGTAGTCGAGGCCTTTCTGGTTGAGCTTGCCCTTGCCGTCCGGGAAGACGCGCGGCCAGGCGATGCTGAAGCGGTAGCCCCGCATCCCCAGCTCCTTCATGATGGCGACGTCTTCCTTGAAGCGGTGGTACTGGTCGCAGGCAACGTCCCCGGTGTCGCCGTCCTGGATCTTGCCCTCGGTGTGGCTGAAGCGGTCCCAGATCGATTCGCCCTTGCCGTCCTCGTCCCAGGCCCCCTCGACCTGGTAGGAGGCCGTGGCCGTGCCCCACGAGAAGCCGTCCGGAAACCGCACCTTCTTCATCGCACACCGCTCCTGTCATGCCTGATCGCCGTCACGGCGCCTGAGTGTACGGACGACGGCCGGTAGCCGAAAGAGACGTTGCGCCCGGTTTGATTGAAAGACTCGCAGACCGTTAGCAGTCCCTGGCCGAGAGTGCTAACGGCGGTTTGACGGACCGCCTTCTCTTGCGATTGCGCGCTGGCATTGCTGCGGGCGAGCATGGTCGCGCCTCCCGTGGAGACTGTTCGGCACTTTTCGCTGTCGCCGGTGCGGGACGCGCTCGCGCGGGGCGCCGACGGCCGCAGTCAGGACGAGCGTACGCGAGTCGGCGGAGAACTCAAAGGGGTGCGTGTCACTCAGGGAGATAAGGTGCCAACGGTAAAGCGCTCTCCTACGGTTGTCGCGGACTCTGCGGTCATGAGACGGGCATCGCCCGTCACCCTCGGCGAAGGAGCTCCAGCTGCAGGAGCGCGGCAAGCGAGGGGACCTGGTAACGGGCCAACACCCAGCGTGGGTCGGGCTCGCGCTCGTTCAGCTTGAGCACCGGGATCATCCCCAGGCTCGCCGCCGGGACGATGTCACACTCGCAGGAATCGCCGAAGACGACCGCGTGCTCGGGCTGCAGGTACAGCTGCTGGAGTGCCTCTTCGAAGACGAGCGGATGCGGCTTGCGATAACCCACGTCGCCCGACGTGACGATCGCCGCGAAGACATCAGGCAGGCCCTGCTCGCGCAATTCCCGGGCCACGATTGCCGCGCTCACCGGCCGGGCTGTCACGACGGCCAGGCGGTACCCCGCCGCGCCGAGCGCACGGACCGTCGAGGCCGCATCGGGGTAGAGGTGGAGGTTGCGGGCGCCGGGGGGAACCGTGTGCAGGGCCTCCCAGAGACAGACTGCATCGTCATCGGCGCACGCGACACCGTACTCGGCCAGGGTGTCCCGGATCGCGGCCGGCCCTTCACGCCAGCGCAGCTCCTCGATCGGGGTGTCCGGGTGGCTGTCCGGGTCGGGATACGAGGCCTCGAACCTGGTCCAGAAGCGGCGCACGACCGCGTCGAGGTCGAGGTGGCCGAATCCGAGCCGCCGGCAATGGGACCTAAGCTCCGCCACCTGGAGGGCCGTGATCGCGTTCCAGTCAAGCGGAGCCGTCCGCCGCGACAGGGTGTCGTCAAGATCGAAGAGCACCGCCTCGATCGTCACGGACGCAGCGTAGCATGCCAGCACTCTGACTCACCCTGACTCAGAGAGTCAGGGTGAGGGCGACGGTCAGGCTTGGGGTGGCGCGGGCGCGGGGCCGGGGACATACACTCCCGGCATGAGACAACGGGCTGGTCTGGCGGTGCTGCTGGCGCTCGCGATCGGCGCGGCGGCGTGCGCCGGCGGCGAGCGCAGCGCGACAACGTCGCCGTCGGCGGCGGCGTCCGCGGCAGCGACGACTGCGTCATCGATCCCGACCGCGGCGGTTGCGGCCGGCGATGCGGTGTACCTGTCGATCGGCGATTCGATCCAATACGGCTGCTGCCATGACCGGACACAGTCCGCGGGCGAGCTGTTCCGCGCCTACCTGGAACAGCGGCTGCACCGGCCGGTCGAGTGGGTAACCGTCGCGGGCAATGACACGGCGGACACGTTTATCCACGGCGTGAGTGGCGCCGCGCCGCAGATGCAGCGCGCGCTGGAAGCGCTCGCCGCGTTCAAGCGCGAGGGCCGGCCGGTGGTCGCGATCACGATGAGCATCGGCGGCAACGACTACGTTGAGGTCGGCGAGCGGTGCGGCGGCTCGTCGCCGTCCTGTCCGCAAGTCTTCGACGACATCCTGGCGCGCATGAAGCCGGAGCTGCCGGTCATCTACACGGCCATCAACCAGGCGAAAGACGAGCACACGCCGCTGTTCCTCCTCACTTACTACAACGCCTCCGACTGCGGCCAGGCTGGCGTCGAGCAGTCACCGACGGACGTCGGTCAACGCGTGTGGAACGCCGCGATTACGGACGCTGCGAAGCCCTTCGGATTCTTCATGGTTGAC